>Ga0302325_10003234_pt1 | contig 38653 bp, 32 predicted proteins | sample Palsa_T0_2_FD_201948 | JGI IMG/M metagenome (GOLD analysis project Ga0302325, IMG submission 201948) | Peat permafrost microbial communities from Stordalen Mire near Abisko, Sweden - Palsa_T0_2 | ecosystem: Environmental > Terrestrial > Soil > Palsa > Peat permafrost | place: Sweden: Abisko...
GGGAGAGACGTTTTACAGCCGGAACACCGTGCGGCAGGACAAGGACAGCGCTCCCCGGCTGACGCTGTACGGACAGCTCCCGGGCCGCAAATGGGCCCTGGTGGAGCAGGTGCGGCTCGGGCTTTTGCGCCAGGCGGTGGGGGCGGACAAAGTCGTGACGCCCATCGACAGAAACATCAACGTCAAATTCGTCCTGGTCACCATCGAGTGACGGCGCGCATCGAGGTGCATGGCCTCGGCAGGGACTTCGGAGGTCGCGCGGCCGTGGAGGACCTGTCCTTTTCCGTCGAGTCGGGAGAGGTCTTCGGACTGCTCGGCCCCAACGGCGCCGGGAAGACCACCACCGTGCGGATGCTCACCGGGCTGTTGCGCCCCACCAGCGGCACGGCGCAGGTGTGCGGCCATGGCCTCGAGGACGGCGAGGTGCTGCGGCGCAGCGTGGGGCTGCTCACCGAGCAGCCCGGGCTCTACGACAGGCTCACCGGACGGGAAAACCTGCGCTTCTTCATCCGTCTCAACGAGCTCGACGAGACGAAGGCCTGGGCGCGTGCCGAGAGCTACCTGCGCCGCTTCGGGCTGGCCGGGCGTGAGGACGAGCCGGCCGGCAGCTACAGCAAGGGCATGCGGCAGAAGCTGGCCATCGTCCGCGCCCTGGTGCACGACCCGGAGGTGCTCTTCCTCGACGAGCCGACGAGCGGCCTCGACCCGGAAGCGGCCCGGACGGTGCGGGACGCGGTGGCCGAGCTGGCCGCCGACGGGCGCACCATCATCCTCTGCTCCCACAACCTGTCCGAGGTGGAACGACTCTGCGGGCGAGTGGCGGTGGTGCGCACTCGCCTCCTGGCCGAGGGCCCCATCAGCGTGCTTCGCCGGCGCGGCACCGTCCTCGAGGTGCGGGTGGAGGGGGAGGGTGCTGCGGCCGGGCTGGCCCTGGGGCCCCTGGGCATGGCCTTCACCGCGCACGGACCGCTTCTGCGCGTGACGCTGCAGGACGAGCGCCAAGCTCCGGAGGCGGTGGCGGCACTGGTGTACGCCGGCGTCCGGGTGCGGAGCGTCACACCCTCGGCACGCTCGCTGGAAGACTTCTACCTGGAGCTGATGCAGGACGCGGATGCCGAGGAGGATGTGGCGTGAGCTTTCACTGGCATCGCGCCGCGGCGGTGGCCTGGAAGGACGGGCTCGACCTCCGAAAAAACCCAGGGCTCTTCTGGAGCATGTTCGCCCTGCCCGCGGTGCTGGTGCTGGTGCCGACGTTGATGGTGTGGGCCTGGGTCCGCTCTCCGGACGACGCCACCTTTCGCGCCATGGCCCTCTATTACGACCCGAACTTCCCAAGGTCCGCCAACGCCACGCGCTTCCTCGTGGACAAGGTGCTCACCGACTGGTTTGGCCTCTTTCTCCTCATGCCGCTCTTCACCCCCATCCTCATCTCCTCGCAGAGTGTTGCCGGCGAGAAGGAGCGACGGACGCTGGAGCCGCTGCTCGCCTCCCCGGTGACGTCGGCGGAGCTGGTGACGGGCAAGAGCCTGGCCGCGGTGATTCCCGCGGTGGTCATCGCCTGGGTGGCCTTCGTCGCCTTCTGCATCTCGGTGGACGCGGTGGCCTGGCCGCTGGTCAAGGGACCGGTGCTTCCCAACGGCCTGTGGCTCTTCGGCGTGGGCGTGGTGGCTCCCCTCTATGCCTTTCTGGGAAATGGCATCGCCGTGCTCGTCTCGGCCCGGGTGGGCGAGGCTCGGCTTGCCCAGCAACTCTCGGCGCTGGTGGTGTTGCCGCTGATGGGGCTCGTGGCCGGGCAGCTGGCCGGTTGGCTGCGCGCTGGCCCTAGCTACTACGCCCTGCAGGGAGGGGTGGTCTTCCTGCTCGACGTGGGCCTGGTGGTGGCCAGCATTCGCTTCTTCGACCGGGACCGGCTGGTGAGCCGCTGGAGTTGATGGCGGGTGGGCCCTTGGCCCTTGCGCCCGAGGAGGCGGCTTTGGCAGGCCGCGCTGCCGTGTGCCATCCTCGCCCGGCCGGGAGACTGCACGAGGCGACGCAACCCCCGCTTCTGCCACTTCACTCCCCTCTTGGAGGCAGTCCGATGGGTCTCTTCGACTCGCTGAAGCAGGAATCCCAGCGCAACTTCATCGCTCGCTCCGACGAGGCGAAGAACGACATCCTCTACGCTTACCCGGAGCACAACATCCGGATGCTCACCCAGCTCACGGTGGGGGCCGACGAGGTGGCCCTCTTCGTCAAGGACGGAACCGTCCAGGGGAAGCTGGGGCCGGGCAAGCACCAGCTCGACTCGAACAACATTCCGTTTCTCTCCCGCTTCCTGGAGAAGCTCACCGGGGGCAACCTCTTCATCGCCGAGCTCTACTTCGTCAGCACGCGCGAGTTTCCGGGCGTTAAGTTTGGCGGGACGATTGGCGACGTGCGCGACCCGGAAACCGGCCTTGGAATCGGCACCATGGTGTACGGGGACTTCTCGGTGCGGGTGACAGACCCGGAGAAGCTGGTGGTGGGGCTGGTGGGCCTGCGGCAGACGAACAACCAGGACTTCCTGGCCTGGTTCAAGAGCCAGGTGCTGAAAGTCGTCCGTGACCGCGTGGCCGAGCTCCTGGTGAAGAAGCGCTGGCCGCTCCTCGACGTGACGTCGGGCGCTTACACCGAGGAGATTGAGCAGGAGGTGCTCTCCGGCGTGAAGCCGCACATCGACGGCTACGGGCTCACCGTGGTGCGGATGGGAAACTTCACCATCGGCATCAAGGCCGAGGACGAGGCCGCCTTGAAGCGGCTCACCAAGGACCAGGCCTACACGAAGATGGCCGGCGGGTTTCAGCAGTATGCGGCCGGGCAGGCCATGCTGGGCGCGGCCGAGGGCATGGCCAAGGGCGGCGGGAGCGGGGGAGGCGGAATGCTTGAGGGGGCGGGCCTGGGCGTGGGCCTGGGCATGGCGCAGATGCTTCAGCAGGCCCAAGGCGCCCCCAAGAGTGCGGGGACGCCGGCCGCCGGCACGCCGTGCCCCAAGTGCGGGACGGCGGGCTCGGGTAAATTCTGCAGCAGCTGCGGCGCGCCCATGGCGACGGCCCAAAGCTGCAGCAAGTGCGGCGGGCAGCTGGCGCCGGGCGCGAAATTCTGCGGGACGTGCGGCCAGCCGACGTCCGCTTGACGCCGGGCCGCGCCCTCGTCCCCCAAGGGTGGCTACCGAAGCGCGCAGCCCATTCCGCAGTGGCCGCCGCCGGCGGCCAAAAGACAACCGCCCGCGCACTGGAAGTCGCGCGTGCAGGAAGCGCCCGCGGGCAGAGGCGCGACGCAGGCGCCTTCGAGGCAGCGCAGCCCGGGTGCACAGTCCCCACCGGAGCACCGCTGGCCTTCTGTGGCCGGGCCAGGAAGGCAGAGGCCCTCGGCGCAGTGGTGGCCGGAAAGACACTGTTGGCTGCTCTCGCAGGCCCCGCCGGCGGTGACAGCCTCTTCGCACCTGTGCCTGCGACACAGCCCCTGGCAGGGAGGATGGAGGGCCTCGGCGTCCTGGCGCGTGTAGCTCGCCAGCACATCCACCGCGGTGCCGCAGCTCGAGCCCTTCGGGCCCGGCGGCGAGCACCTTCCAGTGTCGGTGGGGCCGGCTCCGGCGCACACCAAACCCGAGAAGCACTCGAGCGAGGAGCTGCACTTCTCGCCCGCCGCGCGCCGGCCGGTGAAGAGGCTGGCGCACTCCTTCGGGAAGGGTGGCCCGAAGGGGCCCACCCAGGCGCACCCGGCATAGGCAGTGTCCAGGGCCGCCGCGCAGGCCTCGAGCCGCGTTGCCTCGAGGCCGAGGGCTTCGCTGCGAAGGGCCGCTGACAGGATGCCGGTGCAGGCGTCGGCCAGGTCGATGGCTGGGCGTCCGGCGCAGCAACTCGCCCGACGCGTCTCGGGCAACGCATGGAGGGCCTTGCACAGCTGGGCGGCACGCGCGTCCAGCTGCAGCGGCGTCGAATACACCGGGCGCACCCCGTCCACGGCGTGCGCTTCGGAGCTGGGCATGTCCTTGGCGGTGCTGGCCTTCTGTCCGCAGCCGCCACAACCCGAAAGAAGCAGCAGCAGCAGCGCGGCCAGCCTCGGCGCCAGTGTCACCTCTGCCCCAGGTCGACGCGTGCCAGCTTCTTCTCCGCGGGCCGCGCCGCGAGCAGCGCGCGGGCCTCCGGGACGGCGACGGCGTCGAAGCCGGGGTTGAGCGCGAGCGCGCGCCGCACCAAGGAGACTCCGGCGGCCCTGTCCCCGGCCAGAAGGCGGATGGCGCCGGCGTGGTAGAGAAGCCGTGCGTCGGGCGTGCCCAGCGCGGTTGCCTTGTCACTGGCCATCTGCGCCTCGCGGGCCCGGCCGGCGCGGTAGAGCGCCCAGGCCAGGGCATCCTCGGTGTACACGTCGTCGCGGGTGGCGAGCTCGCGCTGGGCCAGCGCCAGGGCCTCGTCGGTGCCCTTGGCGTGGGTGGAGAGGTAGAGCGAGAGCGTCCGCCCGTCTCCGCCACGGCCCTCGCGGAAGACTTCCCGTTCCGCCGCCTCGGCGCCCGGGCCATCCCCGGAGAGTCGGCGCGCATCCGCCAGCAGTCCGGCCGTCTCGGCCAGGGGCCGCTTGGCGAATGCTTCCTCGAGCAGCGCCGAGGCCTCCACCGGCCGGCCCTGGCCGAGCGCCACCCTGGCCCTCCCCACCAGCGCCGGCGGGAAGCCAGGCAACACGTCGAGCGCGCGTCGAAACCCGGCCTCGGCGCCCTCGGCGTCTCCCTCCTGCCAGAAGAGAGTCGCCGCCTGCACCAGCACCCAGGCCAGCGGCTCCGGGTCGCGTCGGTCGCCGCCAGCGTCGATGGCCAGCCGGGCGCTCTCCTTGGCGCCCGTCACGTCGCCTCTGAGCCAGAGCAGGTAGGAGGCGCGGGCGTAGGAGGCAAGGTTGGGCTTCAAGTCCATCATCCGTTGCGTGGCGCGCACCGCGTCGGCGTAGCGGCCGAGGTCGGTGAGTGCGTCCGAAAGGTTGCCCCAGGCCGGCGCATCCTCCGGGGCGCGGTCCACCACCGACTGGGCCAGGGCCCGCGCCTCCTCGAAGCGGTGGTTGTTGAGCAGCACCAGTCCCCGCAAGTCGAGCGCGCCTCGGTCGCTCGGTGCCTCGCGCAGCGCCACCTCGGCGCAGCCATCAGCCGAGAGGTAGTGCAACGCATCGCCATCGCTTCGCGCTTTCTGGACCCACGCCCGGCCCAGCGCCACCCAGGCCTCGGCCTTCCGCGGGTTGTGCCGGGCATGGGCCTCGAGCTCCCGGATGTGGGCGTCCAGCGCCGTCTGCCCGGGCGGGTCCAGGAGGGCCAAGAAGCGAGGCCGGTCGTCGCTGGTCCTGGACGTCGCTTGCGCGTCAGCCGAGCGCCGGCAGGCGGACGGCCCCACCGAGGCCACGAGCCCGAGGGTGTGAAGCGTGAAGGTGCGCCTCCACGCCGCCGGCAAACGAGTCGCCTGCCGGGGCCGGGGGACTGCCCGGCACCGGTCGCTGGGCCGCGCTCTCTCTGGCGTCACGGCGCCGGCTTGCCGTGGCCCTGGCTGAAGCCCTCCCAAGGGAGGGCCAGGAAGGGAAACGTCGAGAGGAAGGGCTTGTCGTTGTGGTTCACGCCGTCGGACACCGGGAGCATTCCCTTGGTGAGGAGCACCGAGAGCAGGACGTCGGTGACATCCGCCTGTTCCTCGTCCTGGTGCGCGGGTCCGCGGTCGTTCGGAATGGGCCGACCATTGGGGAAGGCCGAGGGGATGCCGAGGTCGACTCGGAGGACGTCTCCGGTTGCCGACAGTGGGATGTTGTGGGCGCCCGGGGTGGGGAAGTTGGTGAGGTTGATGGTGTCGATGATGTCCAGGCGGTTGGAGGCGAAGAGCGTGTAGTCGGCGTGCAGGGCGTCGTAGATGCCCACCGCCTGGGCGTCCTTCACGATGACCGGGTCCAGGAAGTAGGCGGCGAAGTTCTCCACGTCCGTCTCCGGCGTCGTGCGGTTGTACTTGTCCTTGTCCTGCACGCCGATGACGGCCTCGTTGATGAGCGGAAGCCCGAGGCGACTCACCTGGACCCAGGGGCCGATGTGCTTGGCGCTGCCATCCTCGTCGAGGATGGTCACCTTGCGCCGGCTGGCCGACGCCCAGATGCCGATGGTGTTCTCGTCGCTCGGGCCGCTCGGCACGCGCCCGTTGGCCGTCAACAGGGCGATGGGAATCTCCAGCGCGATGCTGTGGGTGTTGAAGCCGGACACGCCATCCTGGGCCTGGCCGGCTGGACGGAGGTTGGCCAGGTCGAAGATGCCGCCCAAATCCACGTAGAAGCCGTCGTCGCGCGGTCCAGCCCAGACGCGGCCCTCGGCGCCCATGTCGTGGATGAAGGTGGCCGCGAAGGCGTCGTCGTACGTTGCCGAGCTGGCCAGGCCGAGGGCATTCAACACCGCCTGGCTGCGCGGGCCGTAGTTGATGGGCGCCACCGGCACGTCCTTGGCGATGACATGCGCCCGTCGCTCGTCAAAGGCCCCATCGGGGTCGGTGTCGCGTCCCAGAATGCGGGTGACGGTGTACGTCTGCACGGCGCCCGAAATCTGTGTGAAGAATTCCTTGCCACCGCCAATCTTCACCTTGTTGACGGTTACCAGGCCGCCGTTCGGGTCATCCGGCGCAAACCGCGGGGGCGGGGTGGTGTGGAAGCGGAACTGGTAGGTGATGACCGGCGCCAGCGAGGTCGTCCCTCGGGTGATGTGCAGCTCGTACAACACGTCATCGGAGAATTTGTGGAAATTGGGTCCGCCGGCCGGCTCCTCGAGGGGGATGTAGTTGAAGACCACCTGCAGCTTGTCGTGGGTGACGGTGTCCACCCAGGCATAGACGTCGGTGTTGTCCGCCGACGGGTCGCTGGCGATGGCTGGCGCCTCGCGATGGCTCGAGGCAAAGGCCGCCGGTGGCGCTCCCCCGACGAGGAGGAGGACGGTGAGGGGGAGGGAACTGCGGAGCTTCATCACCATGGCGTCTCTCCTTCGAGTGTGAAGAACGGAAGTCCAGTGCTGAGCGACGGGGGGCAGCCGACATCCGGCGTCAGGAGGCCCCCCCTTTTTGTGTGCGCCACCAGTCGCGTGGGGCTTCCCCGGAGTGCTTGGCCCCAGGGTTTCTCTCCCCGCGCTGGCAAAGTACGGGGCGGGCCTGGCGGTGGATTCATGGGCCTTGGCGCGGGTCCGGCGCCGTGCGTCACGGAGGCGCCGGGGAAAGCCCTCTGCGTCAGCCCTCCGGCTTCAAGGCTTTTGTGGAGAGACGGGCCCTGCGTCGGAGGCGAAGGAGCCGCGGCCAGCGTCCAACTCGGAAGCAGCCGGTGGCACACCGGCATCCGCGGGGGCCGGAGGCCCCGCAGCGGGCGAGGCCCCGGGCGACGCAGGAGGGCTCGGCGGCGCCCAGCCGAGTGCCGCGGGAAGCTTGCTGAGAAACGCGTCCACGCCCAGGCGCTCCTCGCCCAGGGCACGGACGAGCCCGCTCGCAGAGACGGAGTTACCGGGCCCCGCATCCAGTCCCCGGCGGCCTTCTGCTCCCACCACGCGGGCCCGAAGCGTCCACGCAGCTGCTGCTCCAGCTGCGCCTCGAGGACGAAGGCCTGCAGGTAGTCGGCCGAGGCCAGAAACTCCTCGCGGTCCAGCTCGGCGCGCGCCACGTCGGAAGCTGTCATGGCAAAGCCGTAGGTACGTCCCATGACGTCGCGGTAAAGCGAAGGGACGTCCGCTCCCGGTGCTGCGGCGCGCACGTTGAAGAGCACCTTTCCAGCGGCGCGCCGCAAGAGGAAAAGCCTCTGCGCCGACGCGGAGGTGCGCCACGATGCCTGTCCGCTGGCGGGCAGGCCCGCCACACGCTGCAGCCACAGGCTGTCCACGGCGAGGTCCTCCATGAGGAAGGACCACGCCTCTCCCACTGTCCGGTTTCCCAGCTTGGCCAGCGCCCACCGCCGCTCGTGGCTCAGGCCATCGGTGAGGATGTGCCCCATTTGATGGAGCGTCTCGCGCTCGTCGCGCCCGCCGCCCGCCGGCAGAAGAGAGGCACGGACGTCGTCGGGGATGACGACGCCCAGCACCAGCCCGCGGGGGTTTTTCCCCGGCGTCTCCTTCAAGTCGACGGTGACATTCTTCATGTTCGGGACGTCCACGCCAAAGCCGGCCAGGGTGCGCATGGCCCGGCCGTAGATGTCGGCCTTGGGGAAGGCCGCGTCCTCGGCCGGTAGCCGGAGGAGCCTCGGGATGTCGGCGCGGCTGACGCGCTCCACGGGCAGCTGGAGCTCGCTGACCGCCATGCGCCCCACGGTGGCCACGAAAGCGCTCTGGGTGCGCGTCAGCACCTCCTCGGCCAGCGCCACCAGCGGTTCGAGCTCGGTCTCCCGGAGCTCGACCAAGAGCGTCGATGGCGGGATGCCCAGCTCCGCAAGCAAGGCCTCGGTGCGCAGCCGGCGACGCGCCAGCACCTCCGTCAGCCGCGTCACCACCGGCGTCGCGCCCTCGTACAGCGTCTTCCGCAACAGAGCGCTGCGTTCCGAGGCGAGCAGGGATTCGAGAATCCGGTAGGGATGCTCCTGGCCGGCGGCGGTGAAATTCGACGTCTGCTCCAGCTTCGATGCCTCCTCGGAGATGTCAGCCGTCTTCTGGGCCAGCCACTCGGTGACGAGGTAGCCGTGGAGGTGGCTCAAGGCCCGCTGCTCGAGCGCGTCGGTGGTCATCCTCTGGAGCCGCTCCACCGAGGAGATGGTGGCCGGCGTCAGCCACACCTCGCTGCCGGCGTAGGTCTTGGCGAGGTCCCCCGGAGTGCCCTCGGTCCAGCTCTTCCACACCAACTCGTCCTGGGCCCGCAGGAGCGCCTCGGCCTTGTCGGACACCGACTTCACCTCCTGGGCGAGCGCCGCGCGTGCGGCCTCGGCCGGGCTCAGCGGCCGTTGGACCGCCGGCCCGGGCGCGGTGGAGCAACCGACGAGGAGGAGAAGGGCACTGCAGAGCGGAGCGCTTGGACGCATGGGGGCCGCGCAATGTAGCGTCGCCCGCTGTCCATGCCCATTCCCCGTCGATGGGCCGCGGCGCGCGCGCGCCAGAGCTTCTACGCCTCGCTCCGGAGCTCGCTCGGCGCCTTGAGCTACCTGGAAGTGGAGACGCCGTGCCTGGTTCCCGCGCCGGGGATGGAGCCCCACATCACCGCCTTCGAGGTGCGCTTCCTCCCGGAGACGGACGTCGGCCGCCCGCGGACGCTCTACCTGCACACCAGCCCCGAGTACGCGATGAAGCGGCTGTTGGCCGAAGGCTCGGGCCCGGTGTTTCAAATCTGCAAGGTGTTCCGCAATGGAGAAGTCAGCCGCACGCACAACCCGGAATTCACCCTCCTCGAGCTCTACCGGCCCACGGGGGACATGACGGCGGTGATGGCCGACCTCGAATCCGTCCTGGCCTCTGCCGACGAGGCGCTCGGCTCGAGCGGCTTCTTCGCCCGCACCCCCTACCAGCGCTTGACGGTGCGCGAAGCCGTCCGGCTGGCGCTGGACATCGACCTCGCCCTCTGTCCGGACGCCAAGAGTCTGGCCTCGGCCGCCCGCCGGGTGGGCATCGAGGTGCCGGACTCGGAGAGTTTCGAGGACGTCTTCTTTCGCCTCTTCTTGGAGCGCGTCGAGCCGGGGCTGGGCAGCGAGCGGCCCACCTACCTCACCGAGTACCCGGCGCCCATGGCGTCCCTCGCGCGTCTGAAGCCCGGCGACCCGACGGTGGCCGAGCGCTTCGAGCTCTACGCCCAGGGCCTGGAGCTGGCTAACGGGTTTTCCGAGCTCACCGACGGCGCCGAGCAGCGGCGGCGTCTCCTGGAGGAGCAAGCGCAGCGCCGCGCTTCGGGTCGGCCGGTGTACCCGCTGGACGAGGCCTTCCTGGAAGCGGTGGGACGGATGCCGCCGTCCGGAGGGGTGGCGGTGGGGCTCGACCGACTCCTCATGCTCTACACCGGCGCCGAGCGCATCGAGGACGTGCTTCTCTTTCCGGCGCATGCCTTCGTATGAAGGACTTCTGGCACACCGCCGTCGTCATGGCGGCCGCCGCGAGCACGGCCGTCATCGGGCCGGTGGTGGTGGCGGTGGCCCTCCGGGACGAGACTGCTCCGGACCCGCTGCTTCGACTGTGGTGCAACAACCTCTTGCGGGGGGCCGGTGTCCGTTCCGAGGTGCATGGCCTCGAGCGGCTCCCGGCTGGAAACGCGGTCTACGTCTGCAACCACCAGTCCAACTTCGACCCGGTCTTCATCTTCGCCAGCCTCGGAAAGCATCTGCGCTTCGTCGCCAAGCGAGAGCTCTTCAAGATTCCCATCTTCGGGGCCGCTCTTCGCGCCACGGGGATGATTCCCGTGGACCGAAGCGGGAGCGAGCGGGACAAGGAGGCCCTGGCCCATGCCGTCGAAGCCGTGAAGTCCCGAGTGAGCATCCTCTTCTTCGCCGAGGGGACGCGCGACCCGAATGGCTTGCTCCGTGCCTTCAAGAAGGGTGCGGCGGTCCTCGCCCTCCAGGCGCAGGTCCCGCTCGTGCCGCTGGCGGTGGCCGGGACCAAGGACGTCATGCACAAGAAGAGTCTGCTCATTCACGGAGGCCGTCCAGCGGTGTTGATGGTGGGGGAGCCCCTGGCCACCGCTGGGATGAAGCTCGAGCAACGCGATGCGCTCACCGAGCGGGCCCACGCCGCGGTGGCTGACCTGCTCGGCGCGGCCAATGCGCGAGTCGAGGAGATGCTCCATGGCTGACCGCGACGACAAAGCGCTGGAGAAGCTGTTGAGCCTTCTCTTCAAGGCCCACCCCTGGCACGGCATCTCCCCGGGCCCGGACGTGCCGGACAAGGTGGTGGCCTACATCGAGATTGTCCCCACCGACACCGTGAAGTACGAGCTCGACAAGCACAGCGGCGAGCTGAAGCTCGACCGCCCGCAGCGCTACTCCAGCCTCTGCCCGTCGCTTTATGGCTTCATCCCGCAGACGTTTTGTGGCGAGCAGGTGGGAGCGCGCTGCGCCGAGCGCACCGGCCTCGTCGGCATCGAGGGGGACGGCGACCCGATGGACATCTGCGTGCTGAGCGAGCGCGCCTTCACCCACGCCTCATTCCTGCTCAAGGCGCACCCCATCGGCGGACTGCGCATGGTGGATGGGAACCAGGCCGATGACAAAATCGTCGCCGTCCTGGAAGGCGACTTGGCCTACGGCGCGATGCGCGAGCTGAACGACGTACCCCGGCCACTCATCGAGCGGCTGCGACACTACTTCCTCACCTACAAGCAGATTCCAGGTGACGCCCCTCGCCGAGTGTCCATCCCCGAGATTTATGACCGCACCGAGGCCTGCGAGGTCATCCGTCGTAGCCAGGCCGACTACCACACGCATTTCGGAGAGCCCGCCTCGCGCATGGCTCAGCTTCGGGCGCTGCTGAAATGACGTCGACGGACACGTCCCCAAGCACTCTCGTTCGACGGCCAGCGCGGGCGCCCACCGCCAGCGTGTCCGCCGCCTCCCGATGCCGCGCCTGATGGGCCCGAAGCAAGCGCAGCCGCCCCCCACCGGCGCCGGCGGCTCGCTCGCGCGTCTTCCCCTCTCGGCGCTCCTGTCGCGGGTGCTGGTGGCCTTCACCATCGAGCTTGACAACGCCTTCGAGGAGAGGATGCCGCATCGGGCGACGCGGCCCACGGGCGCAGGGCGCGCACGCGGCGGCCCATGGCTGGGCTCGCTCCTCCTCTGGTCCAACGCCCTGCAATTCATCGAGGAGGACGGCATCACCGCCGGAGAGCTTCAGAGACGGGCCCGGACAGAGCGCCTCCTGTTGGAGAAACTCGAGCGCTGGGGCTACGTCGTCGTCGAAGCCGGGGCCTCGGGCGGACCGAGGCGCCGCCGCGCGGACGAGGTGGTTCGTCCCACCGCGGCTGGGCGAAAGGCCCAAGACGTCTGGCGTCCGCTTCCCGCCCTCATCGAGAAGCGATGGCAGACGCGCTTTGGCAAGGACGCCGTGGACGGCCTCCGGACGTCGCTTGGCGCCATCGTCGGGCGCCTCGACACCGAATTTCCCGACTACCTCCCCGTCGTCGGCTACGGCCTCTTCACCGAGACCTTTGATGGCGCAGGGCCGAAGACGACGGGCCGCGGCGCGGCCGCCGCGCTCAGCCTTGAGCTGCCCGCGCTTCTCTCCAAGGTGCTCCTGGCCCTCACCCTGGACTTCGAGCGTGGGTGGCCGCTGTCTCTTCCGCTGAGCGCCAACGTCCTTCGACTTCTCACCGCGGAGGGAGTGAGCGTCAAAACGCTTCCCCAGAAGTCCGGCGTCTCCAAGGAGGCCATCGAGACGTCGCTGAGCTTCCTCGTCAAGCGGGGCCTCGTCGCCCTGGGTGCGCATGCAACGGATGGCCGGACGCGGGTGGCGCGGCTCACCCCGAAGGGGATGGCGGAACAGCAGGCGTTTCACCAGCGGCTGCGGGCCGTCGAAGAAGGCTTAGAAGAGCGCTTTGGCCCGGATGCCGTCCAGGCGCTGCGCGCATCGCTGGAGCCCTTCGTCCCCGCACTTCTGTTTTTGGGGATTGAGCCCCACCCGGGCGGGTGGCGAGCGTCGGTACCCAAACCAGAAGCGTTGCCCCACCACCCCATGGTGCTGCACCGGGGTGGGTTTCCCGACGGCGCGTAGGCGGGCCGCCTCTTTGCCTGTCCCGAGACGCTTTCCGTCCGGGGCGCCGGGACGCTACGCGGCCCTGGCCCAGGCCTGCACCGCGGCGGAGAGGGCCGCGGCGGCCATGGCCTTGGCCTCGGGGTTCCGCTCGTCCCAGTCCTTGGCTCCGGCCAGCCTCACCTCGGTGAAGGGAGAGTCGCCTGGCGTCCATTCCCCTTGGATGCTTCCGGCAAACACCACCACCCGCTTCCCCGCGGCTCGGGCGCGCTCGGCGAGCGCCACTGGCCCCTTCCCCTGGCGCGACTGCGTATCCAGCCGGCCCTCGCCGGTGAGCACCACGTCACAGCCGGCGAGTCGCTCGTCGAGGTGCACCGTCTCGGCGACATGCTCGAAGCCGCGCACCAGGCGCGCTCCAAACACCGCGCGCAGCCCGAAGCCGAGGCCGCCGGCCGCGCCCATGCCGGGCTCGCGTGAGAAGTCGAGGCCCAGCTGCCGGCGCACCACCTCGGCGAAGTGCGCGAGCGCCGAGTCGAGGAGCGCCACGTCGGCCGAGGTGGCGCCCTTCTGCGGGCCATAGACGGCCGAGGCGCCCTTGGGGCCGGTGAGCGGGTTGGTGACGTCCGTGACGCAGGTGAGTTGCACCTCGCGCATCTGCGGCAGCACGCCCTCCAGGTCCATGCGCGCGAGGTCCCGCAGCGCCGTCCCTCCCGGCGGGAGCTCGCGTCCCTGCACGTCGCGAAGCCGCACCCCGAGCGCCTGGAGGAGGCCGGCACCACCATCGTTGGTGGCGCTCCCGCCGAGGCCCACCATCAGCGTCCGGACGCCGCCAATGACGGCCGCGCGGATGAGCTCGCCCGTGCCAAAGCTGCTGGCGCGGCGGGCGTTGCGTTCCCCCGGAGCGAGCCGCACCAGTCCCGAGGCCTGCGCCATCTCCACCACGCCAGAACTCCCATCGGCCCAGGTACCGAAGTCGGCCTGCACCACCCGCCCCAGGGGGTCGTGCACCGGCACCGTGTGCCAGAGGCCGTGCAACGCGGACACCAGCACCTCCGCCGTGCCCGGGCCGCCGTCGGCCAGCGGCAAGAGCTCCACTTGAGCGTCCACCGCGGCCTCGGCCAGGCCCTGGCGCATGGCCTCGGCCGCCTCGGTGGCGGTGAGGCTGCCTTTGAATTCCAAAGGAGCCAGGAGGTAGCGCGTCACAGCGGGCCTCCCGAGGGGGACTCCCTCGCTTCATGCGCCCACTGCAGCAACGGACGCGGGGCCTGGCATTCCGGGTCCAGCGTCTGGGCGACGCGCTCGAGACGTGTCGAGAGGAGGGCCACGGCCTCGATGGGCTCCCGTGCCGGACCTCGGATGCGATGGCAGAAGTACGTCCGGCAGCCGAAGGGCCGCGAGGCGTAGACGCTGCACCGCTTGCCGTCCGCCTCGAGAAAGGGACAGCCGCCGTCCGGGCGCGCCGGCGGCACCTGGCCTCCCTTGGCCGAGACGAGGAGCTCCCACTCCACGGGCCACAACCAGGGCTCGCGCCCCGTCGTCGCCAGCTGGCAACACTCCGCAGTCCCGGGACAGGAGTACGGCCGGTAGGCCGCGTCCGCCAGCCGGTAGACGGCACCGAGCTCCTGCAGCGCCGTCCTCCGCGCCCGGGCCCGCTGGCGTTCCTCAGCGCTGAAGTCGCGAGCCGGTGCCATTGCCCTTCGTCCTCGTGCCCCTGGTGTCCACCGTGGCACCACCGGGCGCCCGGGTGCAACCTCGACCGAACGGGCGACGGGCGCGCCTTGTGGCCGTCAATCCAGCACGCGCAGGACGTAGAACTTGAGGTAGCGCGTCTCCCTCAGGTGCACCAGCACCGGGTGGTCGCGCGGAGCGCCGCGTCGCTCGACAATCTGCACGCGTCGCTTGGCATCGGCGGATGCCGAGGCGAGCATCGCCTCGAAGCGCTCCTCGTCGACGTGGTAGGTGCAGCTCCCCGTCATCAGGACGCCGCCCGGCGTGAGCAGCTGCAGCGCGCGGAGGTTAATCTCCTTGTAGCCGCGCAGCGCCGCCTCCACTGCGTCCTTGTTCTTCGCGAAGGAGGGCGGGTCGAGGACGATGGTGTCGAATCGGCGTCCCTCGTCCACCGCGTCGCGCAGGTAGTCGAAGGCGTTGGCCTCCACCGCCTCGACGTTGCCGAGGCCGTTGCGGGTGGCATTGTCGCGCAGCGTGGCGCAGGCGGGCCCGGAGATTTCGACGGCGGTGACGTGCTTCGCCCCGCGCGCCAGCTGCAGCGCGAAGCCGCCGTGGTAGGCGAAGCAGTCGAGGGCATTTCCCGCGCCGTAGGTGGCGGCCAGGAGGTGGTTCTCGCGCTGGTCGAGGAAGGCGCCCGTCTTCTGCCCCGTCCGGACGTCGGCCAGGAGGGTGATGCTCCCCTCGGTGTAGGGGACCGTCTCCGGCACCTCTCCCCGGAGGACTTCGCGTCGCGAGGCCAGGCCCTCGAGGGCCCGCACGCCGACGTCGCTTCTGTCCATCAACCCAACTGCCCCGAAGTGCTCGACGAGGACATCCGCCAGGAGCTCCCGGCGGTCATCGGTGCCCTTCACCAGAAATTGCGCGGAGAGGACGTCTCCGAAGCGGTCTACCACCAAGCCGGGGAGGAGGTCGGCATCGGCATGGACGGCACGGTACGTTGTCTGCGCGGTGTCGAGTCGCCGGCGGAGCGCGTCGGCCTGGGCGATGCGCCGGGCGAAGAAGGCCCGGTCCACCGGCTCGTCCTCCAGCGTCAGGCAGCGCAGCGCGATTTTCGAGGCCTTGGAATAGAAGGCCTTGCCGAGAAACCAGCCGCGGGCGTCGAGGACGCGCACCACCTCGCCACCGAGCAGCGAAGGCTCCGCGGCTAGGTCTCCGCGGTAAATCCACGGATGGCCTTCCTGCCAGCGCTCGGTGCCCCGCCGGTTGATGACGACGTTGGGAAGCCCGTCTGCGCCCAACTCCGGAAGCGCGCGGTGCGACTCCCGGGCGCCCGGGCTCCGTCGGTCCGTCCCTGGCGCGAGGCGCGCCCTGGCGCCCTGTCCCTCGATGGGCCGGGGTGCAGACGAGGTACCGGCCGCCGACCGTTGGGCCTTGAAGCGCGAGTCGCGGGGGTCGGTACTCCGCGGCGCGGAGCGCCCCGGGCCGCGGGGGAGGGGTTTGGCCACGCGGGAGTCACGCGCGTCGCCGTCGCGCTGGCGCGGGGGTGGGATTCGGGGGGCCATGGCTCTCCCTTACACCACTCTCGAGGTGCCCGACTTGCCAGGCCCGGAGGACGTCCTTTCGCTGGACGTCCGGCGGGAGGATGCCGGGCGTCAATTCGAGAAAGGTGCCGAGCTGCGCGGCGTCCGCATCGAGCTCGAACTGCCGGTAGTTGGTGGAGAAGTAGAGCGTCCCGCCCGGGGCGAGAAGCGTCAGGGCGGAACCAAGCAGGCGCAGCTGGTCCCTCTGGACGTCGAAGGTTCCCCGCATGCCCTTGCTGGTGGAGAACGGTGGAGGGTCGAGCACCACCAGGTCCCAGCGCTCCTGACCCCGGGCCGCCTCCTCGAGCCAGCTCAGTGCGTCGGCACGCACCAGCGCGTGCTTGCGGCTCTCGAGCGAATTCAAGGCCAGGTTGCGCGCCGTCCAGTCGAGGGAAGTGTTGGAGAGGTCGACGCTAGTGGTGCGCTCGGCCTGTCCGGCCGCGGCATAGATGGTGAAGGCACCGCTGTAGGAGAAGAGGTTGAGGAAGCGGCGCCCGCGGGCCTCGCCGCGCACCCGGGCGCGCGTCAGCCGGTGGTCGAGGAAGAGGCCGGTGTCGAGGCGGTCCTCCAGGTTGACCCAGAAGCGCAAGCCCTGCTCCTCGACGACGAAGTCCTCGCCCGAGTTGCCGAGGCGCGGGTACTGCGCGCGCCCCCAGGCCTTGGGGAGGTGCGTCTTGGTGACGACGTGCTCCGGGGCCACGCCCAGCGTCTCCACCACGTCGTGGAGGATGCTTTCGCGCAGGGCGTCGCCGCCCTCGCCTCGCGCGGCGCGGCGCGGGTACTCGAGGAGGTGGACATGGTTTCCGTAGCGCTCGACGACGTAGGGGAAGTCCGGGATGTCGCGGTCGTACACCCGGAAGGCAGTCAGCCCCTGACGCTTCGCCCAGCGGCCGAAGTGGCGCGCATTCTTGGCGAGGCGGTTGCGGAAGGCGGTGGTGGGCACGAGGGACGCCTCCTCTAGCTCCTCGCACGGCTCTGGCCGGGCGCGCCAGGGGGTTGGGCGCAACCTTCGGTGGTCGGCGCCTTCCTCAGGAGAAAGGGCAGCGGCGAGTGCATCCATTCGTTGACAGGCCCTGCCCATTCCCCGGAGCCTCTGGCCCCATGGACAACCGGGAAGCCGCATCGGCCGTTGCGTACCGACCCTACGTTCCTGCCGACACCGTCATGACCGAGTTGACGTTCCGGGGCCTGGTGGTGGGCTCCCTGCTCGGAATCATCTTCGCCGCCTCGAGCGTCTACCTCGGCCTCAAGGTCGGGCTCACCGTCTCGGCCAGCATCCCCATCGCCGTCCTGTCCATCACCATCTTCCGAGCCTTCGGCAAGGCCACCATCCTCGAGAACAACATCGTCCAGACCACCGGCTCGGCCGGCGAGTCCCTGGCGGCGGGCGTGGCCTTCACCTTGCCGTCGCTTCTGTTGATGGGCTTCGAGCTCAATGCCTTGAGGGCAACGCTGGTGGCGCTCCTGGGCGGCGCCCTCGGCGTGTTGATGATGATTCCTCTCCGCGAGGGGCTCATCGTCAAAGAGCACGGGAAGCTCACCTACCCCGAGGGGACGGCATGCGCCGAGGTGCTCATCGTCGGCGAGAAGGGCGGGATGAGCGCTCGCACCGTCTTCGGCGGCCTCGGCGCCGGAGCGCTCTTCTACACCCTGGGGAAGATTTTCAAGTTCTGGGGGGAGTACCCCACCTGGAGCTTCAACAAGTGGTTCAAGGGCGGCTCGATGTCCTTCGAGGCCAACCCCGCCCTGGTGGGCGTCGGCTACATCATCGGGACCCGGACGTCGAACATCATGATGGCCGGAGGGACGCTGTCCTTCTTGGTTCTCATCCCTCTCATCACCCTCTTCGGGCCGACGATGACGTCGGCGCTCTACGGCTCGGGGACGCCGGTGAGCGCGATGAGCAGCGGGCAGATACGCAACGCCTTCGTCCTCTACATCGGTGCCGGCGCGGTCGCCGCGGGCGGGGTGCTGACGCTCATCCGGAGCCTCTCCACCATCGTCTCCGCCTTCAAGCGCGGCCTGGGCAACGTCAACCTGTCGGGTGACAAGGCCACGGCCAAGGTGCCGCGGACCGAGCAGGACCTCTCGATGCGCGTCGTCCTGGGCGGGACGCTGGCGCTGGTGGTGGCCATCGCCGTCGCCCCCTCCCTCGGCATCAACGTCGTCTCGGCCATCCTCATCATCCTCTTCGGCTTCTTCTTCACCACGGTGTCCAGCCGCATCACCGGCGAAATCGGCAGCTCCTCCAACCCCATCTCCGGGATGACGGTGGCCACGCTGCTCATCACCTGTCTTCTGTTTCTGGCCGTGGGGTGGACCGGCGTCCCGTACAAGGAGATGGCCCTCTGCACGGCGGCGCTGGTGTGCGTCGCCGCCAGCAACGGCGGGACGACGTCGCAGGACTTGAAGACCGGGTTTCTGGTGGGGGCCACGCCGCGCAAGCAGCAAATCGCCATCATGGTGGGCGTCCTCACCAGCGCCCTGGTCATCGGCTTCACCCTGGTGGCCCTCAACAAGGCGGCCACCACCTACGTGCCACGGAGTTACCCCAGCTTCTCCGCCACCCCGGCCACGGCCTCGTCGGTGGGAGGGGACCTCCTGGCTTTCGCCAAGGAGCCCTTCGCCTTCCGGGGGACGGATTACCGGGTGCTGTACGTGCGCAACGAAGTCGGCGGCGTGCCGCGTGGGAAGTACCTGGTGGGAGCGGATGACAGGATTGCCTTCCTCGCCGACCCGGGCGTGTCGGGCGTGGAGCCGGTTCAGCGCCGAGCGGATGGCTCGGTGGAGAAGGTGGTTTCCAAATTCGACGCCCCGAAGGCGCGGCTCTTCCAGCTCATCATCGACGGGGTGCTGGAGCGCAACCTCCCCTGGAGCCTGGTGCTCATCGGCGTCTTTCTCGCCCTCTTGCTCGACTTGTGCGGCGTCTCGGTGCTGCCCTTCGCGGTGGGGGCGTACCTGCCGCTCTCCACCTCGTCCGCCATCTGGCTCGGCGGCATCGCCCGCTGGCTGGCCGACAAGCGCTCCAAGGTGTCCGCCGAGGAGTCGGAGTCCTCCCCGGGCGTTCTCTTCGCCTCGGGCCTCATCGCCGGCGGCGCCCTCATCGGCCTCGTCTCCGCCGCGCTCGAGGGGCTGGAGACCACCATCCCCGGGCCGGATGGGCTTCCCCGCCAGGAGACGCTTCTCAAGCACTGGGGACTGGAGCTCTCCTACAAAATCTTCGGCCAGGTGCGTGGGGAAGCCATCGAAGCCTCGGCCGGCTGGTCGATTTTGCCGTTGCTCGCGCTGACGGCGCTTCTGTACTGGGTGGCATCGCGCCCGCCGAAGGCCGTCTAGAAGCCCCCCCTCAGCGCATCCGCCTGTGGATGCGGACGGGACTCGAGCCGAGGAGGACCTGGGCCCTCAAGGCGCTGGCCTCCTCCTCCCAGTGAATGAGGACGGCCACGAGCGCCTCCGCCATGCGGTCGCGCTCCGCGTGCAGGCGGCGGAGGAGGTCCGCAGCGGCCGGTAGCGACGCGCCGGAGGCGTGCAAGTCCACGAGGCCAACCTCGACGTCCAAGTCGTGCAGCTCGCCCAGCGTCGTCTGCAGCGGAACGAGCTCGCCACGAATCTCCGCCGTCTCGGCCGGCATCGCCGGTTCGAGGAATTCCAGGGCGTACCGAAAGCGGCGCACCGCAATGCGCAGCGCGTGCATGGGTGGCGGGCCTGGGTCGGCCAGCGCCGCTCCCGCCCACTCCTCCAGGCCCTCCAGCTGACGGACAAGGCGTTTGCGCACCCGGTGCCCGCCAAGGCGTCCCTTGGGGTGAAGCCCCGCCAGCCCGGAGAGCGCGCGCGGGCCGTGCTTTGCCCAGCGCGCGAGGGCTGTCCGGACGCCTTCCAGGGCCGCCGGGCGTCCGGCGCCGAGCTTCATCCGCACCTGGGCCACGACGGCCGTCTCCTCGGCGGGGAGCTTCCGCTGAAGTCTGGAGAGTCTGGCCAGCTGGACTTGCAAGTCGCGCAGCGTGCCGAGGGCTGTCTGCAGGCTGGCTGCCTCGGCGTCGGCCCGGCGCACCGCTTTACCCTTGCCGAAGAGGCGGATGGCACCTCTCAGGCGGCGCAGCCCGACGCGGACGTCATGCACCCGCTCCGGCGTGAGGCGCTTCGCAGCCGCCGCACAGTGGCGCTGGACGTCGGCCAGTCGCGCAGCCAACAGGGCCGGCGCCGCGTCGACGAGGCGGGTGGAGGCCCTGAGGCCTCGCACGGGACGGGGGGCGGCCATTCCTCCGCGCAGACTCGCCGCGAGTGGGGCCCCGCCGCAAGTTTCCGCGGTGTGACGAAGCGGTGACGCCCGACGGGGCACCCGGGGCCCCAGACGCAAAGCAGGGGCACCGCGGGGCGTTCAGCCGCCGGCGAGGCTCTGGAACTCCTCATCCGTCAACCGCAGTGCCGAGGCAGCCACGTTTTCCTCGAGGTGGGCGACGGAGGAGGTGCCGGGGATGGGCAGCATCACCTTCGAGCGACGGAGGAGCCAGGCGAGCGCGGTTTGCCCGACGGTGGCGTCGTGGCGCTTGGCGACGCTTTGCAGAGGGCCAACGGCCCGGCTCAACTCGCCCGCCGCGAGCGGGTACCAGGGCAGAAAGCCAATGCCCAGCCGGGTGCAGGCGTCCAGCACCGCCTCGGCGCCGCGGTCGCTGAGGCTGTAGCGGTTTTGCACGGAGACGATGGGCACCACCGTCAGCGCTTGCTCCAGCTGCGCGACGCTGACGTTGGAGAGGCCGATGTGTCGAACCTTTCCCTGCTCCTTGAGGCGGACGAGCGCCCCCAGCGAGTCCAGGAAGGGGATGGCCGGGTCCACGGCATGCAGCTGGTAGACGTCGATGCATTGGACGCGCAGACGCTTGAGGCTGCCCTCGCAGGCGGTGACCAGGCGCTCCGGCTTCCCGTCGCGGCTCCACGCGTTTGGGCCGGAGCGCGTCAGGCCGCCCTTGGTGGCGATGACCAGGCCCTTGGCGTAGGGGAAGAGCGCCTCGGCGATGAGCTGCTCGCTCACCTCGGGGCCATAGGCGTCCGCAGTGTCGATGAGATTCACCCCCAGCTCGAGCGCGCGGCGCAGCACCGACTTGGCCTTCTCGCGGTCCTTGGGCTCCCCCCAGATGCCCTCGCCGGTGAGGCGCATGGCGCCGAAGCCCATCCTCGTGACGGGGAGGTCCCCTCCGAGGAGGAGGCTTCCAGAAGCGGCGGCAGGGAGTGGCGTCGTCATGAGGGCTCCGGAGCGACGTGGGCCAGACCTCCTTCTAGCGAGGCGGGTGCCGGTGCGCACGTGCCCCTGGAGCGGACGCTCGTTTGAGGTGGGCCTGGGGCCAGGGGGGAAAGCTGACAGCGACGGGCCTTTCTGGTGTGTTGCCCGGCGCCATGCGCTTCGACACCCTCGCCATCCACGCCGGCCAAGCGCCGGAGCCCACCACCGGTGCCATCATGACGCCGGTCTTTCTCAGCTCCACCTACGTGCAAGCCGGTCCCGGCGAGCACAAGGGGTACGAATACAGCCGCACGCGGAACCCCACCCGCACCGCGCTCGAGGCCTGTCTGGCGGCGCTGGAAGGTGCGCGGCACGGGTTCGCCTTCGCCTCCGGCTGCGCGGCCACCGACTGCCTGATGCACCTCCTGGACGCGGGGGACCACGTCGTCTGCAGCGACGACGTCTACGGCGGGACGTTCCGGCTCTTCGACAAGGTCTTCAAGCGCCAGGGCCTGACCTTCAGCTTCGTGGACCTGTCCCGGCCCGGGGCCCTCGCCTCGGCGCTGACGCCGAAGACGAAGCTGGTGTGGGTCGAGACTCCCACCAACCCCATGCTGAAGCTGGTGGACCTGGCCGCCGTTGCCGAGGTCTCGCGCAAGCGCGGCATCCTGACGGTTTGCGACAACACCTTCATGTCGCCGTATTTCCAGCGTCCACTCGAGCACGGTATCGACATGGTGCTGCACTCGACCACCAAGTACTTGAACGGGCACAGCGACGTGGTGGGAGGCTTCGTCGGCACGAGCAGCGACGAGCTCGCGCAACGCATCGGCTTTCTCCAGAATGCCGTGGGCGCCATTCCCTCACCGATGGACAGCTTCCTCGTCCTGCGTGGGGTGAAGACGCTCGGCGTGCGCATGCCCCGACACCAGGAGAACGCTTTCAAGGTGGCCGAGTTTCTCTCTGGCCACCCCAAGGCCACCCGCGTCGTCTACCCGGGGCTCCCCTCCCATCCCCAGCACGCGCTGGCCAAGCAGCAGATGAAGGGCTTCGGGGGGATGCTCACCTTCGAGATTAAGGGCGGCCTGCCCGCGGCCCGCAGCTTCCTCGCCGCGTGCCAGGTGTTTGCCTGCGCCGAGTCCCTGGGCGGCGTGGAAAGCCTCATCGAGCACCCGGCCATCATGACGCACGCCTCCGTCCCGCCGGAGAACCGCGCCAAGCTTGGCATCACCGATGGTTTCATCCGTCTGTCGGTGGGCATCGAGGACGCTGTGGACCTCACCGAGGACTTGAAGACGGCTCTGGCGAAGGCCTGATGAGCGAGCCGTCCGAGTGGATGGAGGCAGCCGAGGCCGCCGCCCGGGTGGCGGGCCGGGTGGCCCTCCAGCACTACCTCCGCGGCGTGAGGGTGGAGACGAAGGGGGACGGGACGCCCGTCTCGGTGGCCGACCGACAGGCGGAGGAAGCTGTCAGGACGTGGCTGGAGGCGCGCTTCCCTGCCGACGGCATCCTCGGCGAGGAGCTCGGAGAGGCCCGCCCGGGAGCGCGGAGGCGCTGGCTGGTGGACCCCATCGACGGGACGAAGACATTCGTCCGCCGAGTGCCCTTGTGGGGCACCCTGGTGGCCCTGGTGGAAGGCGACGACGTCCTGGCTGGCGCGGCTTTTTTTCCGGCCGTCGACGAGCTGGTGGTGGCAGCGCGCGGGGGCGGCTGCCTTTGGAATGGGGAGCCAGCCCACGTCTCGGAGGTGGCACGCCTCTCCGAGGCCACCGTCCTGGCCACCGACGAGCGCTTCGCGCGCAATGGCACCCAGCGCGCGCGGTGGAGCCGGCTCGTGGAGGAAGCGGCGCAGGCTCGCACCTGGGGCGACTGCTACGGTTACTTGCTGGTGGCCACCGGGCGGGCCGAGGTGATGGTGGACGGCCTGATGGCTCCCTGGGACGCGGCCGCGCTGAAGCCCATCATCGAGGAAGCAGGCGGCGTCTTCAGCGACTGGCGGGGAAGGGCGACGGCGTTCGGCGGTGACACCATCGCCACCAACTGCGCGCTCTCTCCAGCGGTCCGGACCCTTCTCGTCGACGACGGGCGGTAGCCCCAGGCGTGGATGCCGATGGGACACCGACACTTCAATTTCTCGATGGACGGGGCAACGTCCTCCGCACCCTCGGACCGGAAGCGAAGTCGCCGCGCTCTTCCAACCAGGGGCCAACACAGGCTCTAGCCCGAGGTCCCGCTGTCCGATGCGGCCACCGCCTGCAGCAAGCGCTTGGCCCTGCTCGCCTCGTACCAGAAACTACCCTGCGTGAGGCAGTAGCCAAAGACGAACATTCCTGCAGGAAAGAGGAAGGTCCATTGGCTGCGGCCATGGAGGGCTGTCGCGAGCGCGGCGAGCGCGCTCACGAGGAAGGCCGAGAGCCAGAGGCTCGTGAAAACCAGAGCCACCGGGCGGGCCGTCAAGGTGGCCTCGAGGATGCTGCCGTGTCCATTCGTGCGTACCTCGCCCTGGACTCTCGGTAGGAGATTGTTTCGGTAGTCGATGATGCGGCTCAAGTTGAAGCGGTGGCCAGTGACTTCTCCTTGGTAGGGTTTGTGGTTGCCCAAGAACGAACTCCGCCACCGTTTTCGGGGCTCGACCGCCGCGGCCAGACGCCGGAGGACTTCCTCGGCGGGAAGGCGGCTGTGAAGGACGACTCGTTCGTACGGCACAAGCACCATAACGCTTGGCTTTGCCTCACTCCGTCAGCTTCGAAGTTGGGGCCTCGTTGCACGTCTTGTGAATCTCGGCGAGACGCGTGGCGTAGACGGAGCGCGACGCATCGCCGCTCTCGGTGGCCCGGTCCACGGCCCGGGCTTCCATGGACACCGACTCGCTGCACCGTCCGACGGCGGCCAGCGCCGAGGCCAGCGTGTCGAGGAGGGTCGGGTCCCAGGGGGCCATCTGCACTGCGGTGAGCGCCAGGGTCATGGCCTCCTGCGGTTTGCCCGCCTCAATCGCCATGGCGGCCAGCGCGCTGAAGGCCAAGGGATGGTCCGGTGAGAGCTCGGTGGCCTTCTTGTACGCGGCCCGGCGTTCCTCGGGCGCCTCGCCTGTGTCCTTGAGCGCGTCTCCGAGGAGAAGCCAGGCCAAGTCGTCATTCGGATGGGCGACGGAAGCACGCCGGGCGAGGGCCAGCCGTTCCGCAGGCTTCAAAAGAGGAAGCTGCAGGCGCAGCGCCGTGACGTTTCCAGGGTCATCGGCCAGGGCCGCGGACACCTCGGCTGCGACTTCCTTGGGGCGTTCTCCGGCGAGGGCCGCCTCGGCGCGGACGGCATGCACCTCCGCGGACGTCAGTGGGCGTCCGCCATCGGAGGTGAAGTTGCCCGCGGGCAACGGGACCGCGCTGCCGCCCAGGGAGCCGTAGCGCGCGTAGAAGTTGAGTTCCCGGTCGATGTTGGCGGTGACCTCCTTGGGGAGCACGAGATTCCAGGCCTTGGTGGGGTCCATGCCCGACATCAAGAAGGTTTGGAAACGCACGAATTCGGGCAGGTGCGTGCTGTACATCCACTCCACCATCAGCCAGCTCAAGCCGCGAAGGCCGAGCAGCGTCGCCTCGTCGCGAGGGTTGAAGGTGCTTCCCCAGGCCAGCGCATCCTTCACGTCGAGGGTGCGGTGGGAAAAATAGAGGCTTCGGGCCACCACGTTGATGCCGCCGAAGCTGGCCGCCTTCCCCTCGGCGGAGAAGCGCAGCGTCTCGAAGAATTCGGAAAGGCCCACCCAGAACCAGCGCGGAAGGCGGCGGTAAAAGAAGAGCTCCAGGTGCTGCATCAGCACTCGTTTCAGGACCGAGGTGGTGACCTCGAGCTCCTCGGTCGAACGTTTCTCCCAGAGGTCGGGCAAACCGTAGAGAAAGACGGTCGGCGGGAAGCCCCCGACTCCATCCATGTGAGGGACGAAGTCCCCGAAGTAAAACTGGAAGTCCTGATGGCTGAAGAAAACAACGAGCCGCAGGCGGTCCTGGGGCAGCGTCGCGCCCGGCCAGGCTGCGGCCAGCAAGGCCGAACGCGTCGTCTCGGCCAGGACCACGGCTCGCTTGGCGGCGTCGAGGCTCAGGTTGCTCGTCACCGTGACGTGCGCCCCCTTGACCTCGAACCAGCCCGTCGGCGAGTCGGCAGCGGACGCCCCAGAGGCGAGTAGCACGAAGCCGCAGCAAAAAAGACGCACCATCATCCACCCCCCACCCAACGCGTATTCCGCGAGCTCCCGTCGCCGCGAGCGCCAAAGAGTGTATCCGACCCGGGGCCTCGAGCCCCCCAACCCGGGTGGCCGCGTCACATCCGCGCTGCGAGAAACTCGATGAGGTCGATTTTGGTGATGATGGCCACCACCTGCTCGCGGTCCTTCACCACCGCCACGTTGTCCTGGGAGAAGACGTCCCGCAGCGCCGAGAGGCTGGCCTCGGGGCTCACCACCCCCTGAAGTGGCGCGACCAGCGAGTCGATGGGGTCCTTGAAGCGCTGCGTCTTCGCCACCAGGGCGTTGAGCAAGTCGTACTCGTGAATCATCCCCATCGCCCGGCCGGCGGAGTCCTTCACCGGCATCTGGCTGATGCCGTGGCGGCGCATGGCGTCCACCACTTCGTCGATGTGCTGGCCGGTGCGCGCGAAGTGCACCGTCGGTTGCCGCTCGCGGATGAGGTCGCCCACCCGGCCCGGTCCCTTCTCGTCCACGACGAAGCCGTTGTCGCGCATCCACTCGTCCGAATAGAACTTGCTGATGTAGCTGTTGCCGGTGTCGGTGAGCACCACCACGATGTTTTTCCCCCGGCCCAGCTCCTTCGCCAGCTCGACGGCGACGTGGACCGCGCCGCCCGAGCTTCCGCCCGCGAAGATGCCCTCGTCCCGTGCCAGGCGCCGGGCTGCGCTGAAGCACTGCTGGTCGTCCACCTGGCGGACCTCGTCCAGGACGGAGAAGTCGAGGGCCTTGCAGAGCATGTCCTCGCCGATGCCCTCCACCTTGTAGACGTGCGGCTGGGGCAGCTTCCCAGTCTGGAAGTAGCCCTGGTAGACGCTGCCCACCGGGTCGACGCCGACGTTTCGCACCGAGGGCTTCTTCTCCTTCAGGTACTTGCCCGCGCCGCTCATCGTGCCGCCCGTGCCGAGGCCGGCGACGAAGACGTCGATGGCGCCGTCCATCTGCTCCCACAGCTCCGGGCCGGTGGTGACGTAGTGGGCCTCGATGTTGTCCGGGCTGTGGTACTGGTTCAGGTAGAAGCTGCCCGGCGTCTCGCGGGCGATGCGCTTGGCCGTCTCGTAGTAGCTCTGCGGACTCTCGGCCGGGACGTTGGTGGGCGTGACCACCACCTGCGCTCCCAGCGCCTTGAGGCGGTTGATTTTCTCCATCGACATCTTGTCCGGCATGGTGAAGATGCAGCGGTAGCCCTTCACCGCGGCGGCGATGGCGATGCCCATCCCGGTGTTGCCGGACGTGTTCTCGACGATGGTGCCTCCCGGCTTGAGCTTTCCCTCCCGCTCGGCCTTCTCGATGATGAAGAGGGCCATCCGGTCCTTGATGGACCCCCCGGGGTTCATGAATTCACACTTCAGGTAGACGGCCGCGTCCTCGGGCCCGACGGCCTTGTTGAGACGGACAAGCGGCGTGTGGCCGATGGCGGCGAGAATGTTGGGAAGGACGTTCATGGCAGGCCCCCAGGGTAGCACCGCCAACCACCTCTCCGGGGATGGCACCCCAAAGGGGGGTGTCGGCTTTTTCCCCCCGGGGCGCCGTGCCGGCCAGGGTGGCCCGGGTGCACACAGGCCGTGTAGCGTCTGTCTCCGATGACACTCGAGGCCGCCCTGCGCGACCAGGTTGCCCGGGCCACCGGGCGGCCGCAGCACGATGCTCCCGTCCTGAAGCTGAAGGGAGACGCGAGCAACCGGAGCTACCTCCGGGTGGGCACCTGGCCGGACAGCTTCGTGGTGATGGTGATGCCCGAGCAGGCGCGCGCCAGCGAGGAGGCGGCCGGGAGCGCCGTCGCGGCCGAGCTCCCCTTCGTGGACGTGCAGCGCTACCTGGTGCGCCTCGGCGTTCGCGTCCCGGCCATCCTCCGTTACGACGAGCCGGCGGGGATGATGGTGCTCGAGGACCTCGGGGACGTGACGCTGGAGCGTGCGCTCCTCGGGGCTTCGGCCGAGAGTTTGTACGGCTCGGCGGTGGACCTGCTCGCCGGGCTCCGCACCGCGGCCGAGGCCCACCCCCAGCCGGAGAGCATCGCCTTTCGCCGGGCCTTCGACGAGGAGCTCTACCTCTGGGAGCTCCACCATTTCCGCGAATGGGGCCTGGAGGCCTGGAGTGGAAGCGTCCCCACCGCGAGCGAGACGTCGGTGCTCGAGGAGGCATTTCGCAGCATCGCCCGGCGCCTCGCTGCCGCACCGCGGGGCTTCACCCACCGCGACTACCAGAGCCGCAACCTCATGGTGAAGGACGACGAGGTGGTGGTGATTGACTTCCAGGACGCGCTCCAGGGCCCTCGGGCCTACGACTTGGTGGCCCTCCTGCGCGACAGCTACATCGCCCTCGACGAGGAGCTCGTCGAGGCCCTGCTGCGCCGCTACCAGGAAGCCGTGACGCGGGCCAGCGGCGAACGCTTCGACGCTGCGGAATTTCGAAGCTTCTTCGACCTGCTCACCGTGCAGCGCAAGCTGAAGGACGCCGCCCGCTTCGAGTTCATCCACCGCGTGAAGCACAACCCGGGCTTTCTGCCGCACATCCCGCAGTCCCTGGCCTACGTCCGGACTGCCTTCGAGCGCCTCCCGAAGGACGCGGCTGTCCAGGCGCTAAGGCGCGTGGCGTCGGCCTACGTCCCCGAACTTCGATGAAGGCCATCGTCCTCGCGGCGGGGCTCGGGACGAGGTTTCGGCCACTCACTGACAGGTGGCCGAAACCAGCGGTGCCACTGCTCGGGCAGCCGCTCCTGCGCTACACGCTCGCCGTGCTCTCCAGGGCCGGGGTGACGGACCTCGGACTCAACACCCACCATTTGGCTTCCGTCATGTCCCGCGTGGCCGAGGAGGAGGCTGCGCGCTTCGGGATGAAGCTCACTCTCTCCGACGAGCCCGTCATCCAAGGGACGGCGGGCGGAATCCGCGGGCTTCGCCGGCTGGTGGACGACACCGACGTCTTCCTAGTCTGGAACGGGGATGCGCTCTTCACCCCGGCGCTGGGCCCCCTTCTGGAGGAGCACCGGGCGCAGGGCGCCCTGGCGACGGTGGTGCTCCTGCCCATGCCCCGAGGAGCGACGTACGGAAGCGTCGACATCGACGAGGCCGGGCGCGTCCACCGCATCGCCGGGCAAGGGCCGGGCGGGGAGGGACTCCAGGCCTTTCATTTCTCGGGCGTGCACCTCTTGTCCCCGCGCATCTTCCGGGCCATGGCTGAATCCGGGCCGGAGGACATCAACCGCGACGTCTACCCGCGGCTTCTGGCGCAAGGAGAGCTCGTGCGCGGCGCGGTGGTGGAGGCTCCCTGGCGCGACGTGGGGACGCCTCAAGGCTATCTGTCCGCACAGGAGGCGCTCCTCCTGGGCGACGTCCCGGACGTCTTCGGGCAGGCGTCGCCGTTTGCCCGCGCGGCGGGCATCGGCGGCATCTTTCGGGCGGAGGACGCGCAGCTGGATGGGACGGCGGTGGCTCCCGTCTACCTGGACGCCGGCGCGGTGGTGGAGCGCGGTGCGCACATCGGCCCCAACGTCTATGTCGGCAGGGGAGTCCGCGTGCCGGCCGGGACCTCGGCGGCCCATGCCGCGCTCCTCGAGGCGAGCGCGCCCAAGGGGGAGCTGGAAAATGTCATCGCCCTTGAAGGAAGCGTCCTCAAGGCGTGAGGACGGAGGTTTCTAGTTCTTGAAGTAGCGGACGAGGATGCAGGTGATGTTGTCGTTCCCGCCCGCGGCGTTGGCCATCTCGATGAGCTTGGTGCAGATGGCCTCCAGGTCCGCCGACTCGGTGACGGCGGCCATCAGCGCGTCGTCATGCACCATTCCCGACAGGCCATCGGAACAGAGGAGGAAGAGGTCGCCGTCGCGGACGTCGAAGCGCTCGATGTCCACCTGCACCGTGTCCTTCATCCCCAGGGCCCGGACGATGACGTTCTTGTGGGGGAAGGCATCGATTTCCTCGGCGGTGAGCTTCTTCGCCTTGAGGTAGTCGTTGAGGAGCGAGTGGTCCTCGGTCATCTGACGGAGCGCGCCGTCCCTCAGGCAGTAAATCCGGCTGTCCCCGACGTGCCCGATGTACGCCCCATCGTCGGCAAAGTGCAGCGTGACGATGGTGGTGCCCATGCCGCGGTAGTTGGCCTCGGTGCTGGCCGCCTCGTAGATGCGCGCGTTGGCCAGCTTGATGCCGGTGGCCAGCCGGTTCTCTTCGTAATTCCGGCCGCGGTCCATCTTGAAGGGCCAGGTGAGGTCCGCGTCCTTGGAGCTCCGGCGGTAAAAGTCCTCCAGCTCCTCGATGGCGATGCGGGAGGCGATTTCCCCCGAGGCGTGTCCGCCCATCCCATCCGCGACGCAGTACAATTGCTCGTCGGCCAGGACGAGGAACGTGTCCTCGTTGTGGTTTCGCTTCATCCCAACGTGACTGCGGCCGGCGACATCAATCCGCATGGGCGTCTGACCACGCTACCAAGCCAAGCGGGGGCGGCAAAGCGATAGACACCCGCCGGCCAGAAACTGGCGGGGGAGTCGGGACTCGGGCTTGCTTGGTGGCACAGGAACATGCTCCGCCCACTCGAGCCCCCGCTGCACCTCGTCCTGGTGGCGCCGCAGATTCCCCCCAACACCGGGAACATCGCCCGGCTGTGCGCGGTGACGGGCTGTCGGCTGTTGCTAATCGAGCCACTGGGCTTCTCCATTTCCGACCGGGAGCTGAAGCGCGCCGGGCTCGACTACTGGGACAAGGTCTTCCTCGCCCTGTACCCCAGTTGGGACACCTACGTCGCCGCACATCCGACTGCTCGCCGCGTCCTCTTCAGCGGCCGCGCCACGACGTCCCTCTGGGCGGTGAAGTTCCAGCCTGGGGACCATCTCGTCTTCGGCTCCGAGTCCGATGGCCTGCCCGAGCCGGTGCTGGCCGGGGCACACGGGGTTCAGGTGTGCATCCCCATGCTGCCGGAGCGCCGCAGCCTCAACCTTTCGACGGCCGCCGGGGTCGGGACTTACGAGGCGCTGCGCCAGCTCGGTTAGACTCGCGACGAAGGCAAGGACTCTCATGGACTCCCGCACCTCTCTGCCGCCGCCTGCCGCCGACGCGCTGTTTCGCGCCGCCCGGGAGCACGCCACCGGCTGGCTGACGTTTTCCTCGAGTGGAGCCGAGGCGCGCCTGTACCTGCAGGCAGGTGACCTCGTCGGCGCCCGGCTGGGCTTCGGCTACCAGACGCTGGCCCAGGCGCTCCTCTCGGCCGGAGCCCTCGACTTGCCAACCCTCGACGCCCTCTGGGCCCGCGGCGAGGCCGGTGCCTCCTCGGCGGCGCTGCTGGCCGCCGCGGGCGGCGACGCGCTCGCCGCGACTGAGCTTCAGACGCTGGCCTCGGTGCGCCGGCTCGTCAGCCACGGGGGCGAGGCCATCTTCATGCCGGCCATGGTGGACGGGGCCGTGGCCCGGGTGGCCGGTGCGCGCGCCGTCCGAGCCGCCTTCGAGACCATCGGGCCGCTTCCCGCGGACGCCATCGTCTGCTGCCGGGACGTGGAGGAGTGCGCGGGCTGGCTTCTCGGGGAGGAGGAGCGGGCGCTGCTGGCGCGGTTTGCCACCTTCCGCCCGGCCGGAGAGTTACGGCCCACCGAGGCGGCCCTCTTGCGCCTGCTTCAGCACGACGGCCGGGTGGAGATTCTGGACTCGGCGCGCTGGCAGGCCCGCGCCGCCCAGGAGCGGGAGGAGGAGGCACGCCGCGCAGAGGAGGAGGCACGGCGCAACGTGGCCCGGGCGGCCATCGAGTCCGCCCGCAACTCCGAGGAGGTGCGCCGGGCCGAGCAGCGCCAGCGCGCGGAGCAAGCCCGTCGGGCGCTGGAGGCGGCCCGCGCCGCGGAGACTGCCTGGCGCGAGGCCCAGGCCCAGCTTCCCCGCCGCGACACGCCACTCGAGGAGGCGCTGGCGGACACCGTGGTGCGTGGCCGGCCAGCCGGCGACACGCTGAGTGGCGCGGTGCAGGCCCTCGAATCCACCGACCCGGCCTTCCCCCAGCCCGGCTTCGAGGAGGTGCCCCGGCTCACCGCCGCCGAGGCCATGTCGACGGCCTCCGTCCCCGAGCCGGACACCTTGCGGCCGCGGGTGGTGGCCGACAGCAGTGAGCGCGACACGCTTCGGCCCTTCCGCCGGGAGGAGGCGCCACCGCCCAGCCGTCACAAGACGGAGGAGCCAGTCATCATCCCCGCTGCCGCCCCGCCCGGTGCCCTGCGGCGGCGCGACACGCTTCCGACGTTCATGGCGCTGGACAAGCCCCCGGTGCTGTCCGAGGCCTCGACGCTGCCCGAGAGCGGCAGGCGCCCTCCGGGGTCGACACCCATCTGGGGCTCGGAGGGGGACGACCGGGCCGCCTCGGAGACGCTCTTGCAGTCGGCGGAACGGGTGGAAGTCGTTCCCGTCCCGGGGCCCGCGGACGCGTCCACGCAGGCCGCGGAGCCGATTCTCCTCCTCTCCGAGGAGTCGCCGCCTCTGGGCAAGAGCCCGGCCGAGCTCGTGCAGGAAATGACGGAAGCGCTGCACCGCGCCGGGGCAGGCGTCCCGGCCGAGGCGTGGCTCGCGGCCACCGAGGGCTCGGTGACGGCTGCGCCGAGCAGCCTCTCCGCCCAAGCGCCCAGCGTCGTCCACACCCCGCAGGCCTTCCGGACTCCGCTGCGCCTCGGCCCCTCCGGGTCGACGCCGGAGGAGGACTTGTGGCGCATCGTCAAGGAGCCGGCGTCGGCGCCCGCTCCGGCCCCGGCGCCGGCCTCCTTCGAGGAGGCCCTGGCGCACGTGGACGCGCACCTCTCCTCCCTGGTGGGGCTCGCCGACGAGCCGGTGACGCAAACCGATGTCCCGGTGGAGTCCGTCCTTCACGACGCCTCGGAAGTCGGCGCCTGGCAGATGGAGACGCTTCCGCCGCCAGAGCCCATCGCCGCCCCACCGCCCCCCCTGGAAACGACTCCGGCGCTGACGCCGTCAGGCGGCGGCGTGCCTGGCGAGGCGGCACGCGAGCGGCGTCAGCGGCTGCTCCGCCGCGCCATCCAAAACCTTGGCTCCATGGTGGGCCGGCCCACGAAAATCGGGAGCGGAACGCCGCTCGAGCCCACGCCGGCTCCCATCCCCTCCGCCCCGGTGCCGCGCACCCCCGCCGAGCAGGCCCTGGCGCGCCAGGTGGAAGAGCGCTTCGCGGGCCTGTCCGGCACCCGCAACCGCTTCGACATCCTCGGGCTGCACCTCGAGGCCACCCGCGAGCAGGTGAAGGCGGCCTTCCTGGACCTGGTGAAGGTGTTTCATCCGGACCGCCTCCCGCCGTCCCTGCACGACCTCCTCCCGGCGGCCACCGCCGTCTTCGACTCCTTGCGCGAGGCGCAGGACTACCTTCAGGACGACGAGCGCCGGGCCTTTCATGCCAAGGAGATGGCCGCGCTGGCCAGCGGACGACCGCTGCGCGACCAGGCGGAGTCGGCCGAGGCCTACCGGGCTGGCGAGGTGGCGCTGCGCCGCCGGGACCACGCTGCCGCCGAGGCGCACTTCGCCGAGGCCTACCGCCTCTACCCGCGGGCCAACGTCCTCGCGGCGCGTGCTTGGGCCATCTACATGGACCCCAATCGCAAGTCGGACGCCTCGGCGGCGCGGGCGATGATGGTGGACGCGCTCAAGGAAGACCCGAGCTGCGACCGGGCCCACTACCAGCTCGGAGTGATTGCCCGCGTGGAAGGCGACGTGGAGCGAGCTGAACGGCACTTCCGCGAGGCGCTCAAGGCCAACCCACGGCACCTGGAGTCGAGCCAGGAGTTGCGGTTGATTGAGATGCGCAAGCGCGGCGGGCCTGCTCGCAAGCCCCGCTGAGCCCACGCCCGGGCCTAGCGTGCGCCGAGGGCGGCCTCGAGGCGGCGGCGGTCCGCATCGGGCATGGCGAGGAATTCGATGCCCATGCCCGGCGGAGCGTCGGCATCCGGAAAGCGCCGGACCCATGCCACGCGGGCCTGTGCCGACAGGGAAGCGGCGGCGCCGGGAAGGTGAAATTCGAGGGCCAGCGTCTCGCCTGGCTCGAGCAGGACGTCGCAGCGGAGGAACGTCCCCCCTGGCGAGAGGTCCGCTCCGACGAGGGTGAGCTCGCCCTCGCCGCCAGCGTCCTTGCCGCGAAACTCGACGCTCACCGCCTGGCGGGCGTGTCTGCGCTGTTCGGCTCCGCTCGTCACCACCATCTCCTCAATCAGCCCCTCGTCAGGGTGTCAAGCCGCACGCTAGGCTCCCCTCGGAGCGTCGCCGGCGTCCTTCGCCAATAATTGACGTGCGGTATGCGCGCCCACAATCATCCTGCCCGGGCAGAAAGCCCGCCGGGACTCCTTCGCCGGCTTCCAGACGGTGCACGCGCGTGGCCAAGCAGCACCTGCTCCTAGTCGACGGGGACGCAAAGAACCTGCGGGTGATGGAGGTCAGCCTGAAGAAGGCCGGCTTCCAGGTCACCACCGCCATCAACGGACGGGACGCCCTAGAGAAGGTGCAAATCAGCCCTCCGGACCTGGTGCTCTCCGACACCCGCCTGGCCGAGCTCGACGGCTTCGAGCTGTGCCGGCGGATGAAGGCCGACGAGCGCTTCGGGAACATCCCCTTCGTCTTCCTCTCCAGCCAGAAGGCGCTGGAGGACAAGGTGCGGGGGCTCGAGCTCGGGGGAGAGGACTACCTCACCAAGCCCATCTACATCCGCGAGATTGTCACGCGGATGAAGATGATTTTGCAGAAGGCCGACGAACGCTTCGAACGCCGCGAGACGAAGGGGGGCTTCTCCGGAAACCTGGCGGACATGGGCGTGGTGGACCTCGTGCAAACCTTCGAGGTCGGCCGGAAGACGGGCATGGTGCGCATCGAAGGCGAGCACTCGGGGGCCATCTACTTCCGCGACGGGCGGGTGGTGGACGCCGAGCTCGGCAAGCTGTCCGGGGAGAATGCCTTCTACCGGGTGCTCAACACCTTCGAAGGGAAGTTTGACGTCCGCTTCGAGCCGGTGGAACGCCCGGACCGCATCGAGGTCTCCACCCAGGGCTTGCTCCTGGAAGGGATGCGACGGCTGGACGAGTGGGGACGGATGCTGGAGCAGCTGCCGTCGCTCGACACCGTCTTCGAGATTGACTACCGGCAGCTCGCGGAGCGCCTGAGCGAGATTCCCGACGAGGTGAACGCGCTGCTCCGGCTCTTCGACGGGCACCGCACCCTGAGCCGGGTGGTGGAGGACTCCAACTTCGAGGACCTGGCGGCCCTGGGCATCATCAGCAAGCTCTACTTCGAGGGCCTCATTCGCGAGCTGGGCAGCACCCCGCCCTTCGGAGGGCGGGATGAGCGCCGGCCCGCTTTCGATGAATGGCTGGCCCGGCCGGCAAGCGCCCCGCCGTCCGCCCCTTTGGTCCCGTTGGCCCTGGCGCGGCCGGAGCTCGAGGCGGTGGAAGCCGAGCTGGCCCATGCCGAGCCGGAAGTGCCGTCGCTGAGCCCTCCGCCGCCGAGCCCTGCCCCGCACCAGGAAGCCGCCGGAAATGCCCACGAGCGCGGCGCCCGGGTGCTGCACTTCGGCGTGCGGGAGGGACACGGCGCGGCGGCGCACCCACCCGAGGCCGCGCCGAGCGCCATGGAGCGGGCGAAGCAGAAGCTGCTGGACGGCGTCGGCGGTGAGGCGCCCGCGGGCCCCAAGGCCAGCTGGGCGCCAGCTCCCGAGGCGCAAGTGGCGAAGTCGACGGCTCCGCCCAACCTCGTGCCTGCCCAGCCGAAGTCCGCGCCACCGCCTCCCCGCATCGCGCCCGTCGCCGAGCGCCCGGGAGCGCCCCGCTTCGGCGGGGCCGCCGAGACGCCGCCTCACCCACCGACGCCGGCACAGAAGCCCGAGACAGCCCCCTCGCCCCTGCCGCTTGCCCTCGGACGCCCCGTTCTCACGCCGCCCGGGCCCATCCCCCTCACCCTCGCGCAGGCCGTCACCCCGCTGCTGTCGCCGGTGGTGATTGGACGCTTCGACACGCCGTCGTCGGAGCCGCACGCCCTCCCAAAGGTGGCGCCCAAGGAGGCCCCGGCACTCGGCCGCTTCGACGGCCCCCTCTCCGAGGTCGAGAAGGCACCCCCTGTCCCACCGCCAGCGCCACCGCCACCGCCGGCACCCGTTGCGCCCCCAGCACCGCGCGCCGCACCCACCGCCGAGGAGGCGGCCGAGGCGGCGCAGCTGATGCACGAGGTACGGGCCATGGACTCCGGACGGCTCCGGCGCCGCAGGTTGGGCCTCTTCGCGCTCTGCGTCTTGGTGCTGGGGGCCCTCGGGCTGCTCCTCTTCGGCCGGGGGAAGTCCCACCCCTTGGCCATGGCCGCGCCGCCACCGGCGCCCCCGGCGGCGGCCGCGGCCACCAGTGCCCTGGCCACGGCGCTGGCCGGGGCCTCGCCCAGCCAGCCTCCGGCTCTGCCCGACGGCGCGGCCGTCCCGGACTCGCCCGAGGCCGTCTTCCGTCACTGCATGGAGGAGGGGGCGCGGGCGACGGAGCACGGGGACTTCGCGTTGGCGTCGGTGCAGTACCGCCGGGCGCTGGCGGTGAAGCCGAGCTCGCTCGAGGCCAAGGAGGGCCTGGGCGGCGCCATCGTCAACTCCAGCGGGGGGGCGGGCAGCTACGCCGAGGCCGTCACGCTTCTCGGCGAGGTGTTGCGCGCGGACGCCAAGCGGCCGCGGGCCTGGCTCTTCCTCGGTGCCGCGCAGCAATTCAACGGCCAGTACGCGCCGGCGCTGGAATCCTACCGCACCTACCTCGAGCTCGCGCCCAACGACCGCTGGGCGCACGAAGTCCGGGACGTGGTGAAGGTGCTCGGCCCGGAGGTAGCGCGCCGGGGCCACGCACGCTAAACGGCTCGTCCTGCCGATGCGTGTCCTGGGACTCGAGACGTCGTGTGACGAGACGGCCGCCGCCGTGGTGGAGGACGGCCGTCGTGCGCTCTCCGACGTCGTCTCCACCCAGGTGGACATTCACCGCCGCTGGGGTGGCGTGGTGCCGGAGCTCGCCAGCCGCAACCACGTGGTGCAGGTGCTGCCGGTGGTGGACGAGGCCTTGCAGCGCGCCGGGGTGACGCTGGACGACGTGGACCTCATCGCCGTCACCGCCGGCCCGGGGCTTCTGGGCGCGCTGCTCGTCGGGCTGCAGACGGCCCGTGCGCTCGGCGCGGCGACGGACATCCCGGTGGTGGGCGTCAACCACCTCGAGGGCCACCTCCTGGCCATTCGCCTCCTCGAGGAGGCCCCGGAGCCTCCCTTCCTCGGCCTCGTCGTCTCGGGTGGACACACGAGCCTCTACTTGGTGGAGGCCTTCGGCCAGTACCGCCGCGTGGGCAGCACCCGCGACGATGCGGCCGGCGAGGCCTATGACAAGGTGGGGCGCCTCCTCGGACTTCCTTACCCAGCCGGCGCCCCCATCGACGTGCTGGCCCAGAGGGGAAACCCGCGCGCCATCCGCTTCCCGCGGGCGATGAATGCCCCCGACGCCGTGGACTGGAGTTTCAGTGGCCTGAAGACGGCCGTTCGCTCCCACCTTCAGAAGCACGGGGTGCCCGAGGGACAGGCGCTGGCCGACCTCTGCGCCTCCTTCCAGGAAGCCGTGGCCGACACGCTCTCGGCCAAGGCGGTGGCGGCGGCGCGCCGGCTGGGGGTGCCGCAGCTCGTGCTGTGCGGGGGCGTGGCGGCGAACACGCGGTTGCGCGCGCTCACCACCGAGCGAGCCGCCGAGCGCGACATCCGCGTCTTCCTCCCGCCGCCGCGGCTGTGCACCGACAACGGAGCGATGATTGGCGTGGCCGGCTACGAGGCGTTTCGGCGCGGCCAGCGGCCGGGCGCGGGCCTGTCCGTCGATGCGGCCTGGAGGCCCTGAGAGTGGAGTCTCCGCGTTCCATCCTCAATCGCCGGGGGCTCCGCCCCAAGTACAGCTGGGGCCAGAATTTCCTCGGCGACCCGGAGGCCCTGGAGCAAATCGCCTCCGCGCTGCAGCTTCAGCCCGGCGAAGCGGTGGTCGAGCTCGGTCCGGGGCTGGGGCACCTGACGCGCTTCTTGCTCGAGACGGGCGCGCAGGTGACGGCGGTGGAGAAGGACCGGGACATGGTGGAGGCCCTCTCCGAGCTGAAGAGCGAGCGGCTCACGGTGGTGGCCGCCAACGCGGCGCAGGCAGACTTTGCCCGGCTGGCCGGGGCGGACCGCGTGGCGGTGGTGGGAAACCTCCCCTACCACCTGACGAGCCCCATCCTCTTCAGCGTCCTCGAGCAGCACGCCCGCATCAGCCGCGCCGTCTTCACCGTGCAGAAGGAAGTCGCCTTGCGGCTGTGCGCCGAGCCCGGGAGCCGCACCTACGGGCTCCTCAGCGTGCTCCTCGGGTTGTACTTCCGTCCCCACCTCCTCTTCACCTTGCCGGCGCACCTCTTCCACCCGCCGCCCCAGGTGGACTCGGCCGTCCTTCGGCTCACCGCGCTCCTCGTCCCGCGGGCCGATGTCACCGACGATGGGCATTTCCGTCGCGTGGTGAAGGCGGCCTTCGCGCAAAGGCGCAAGACGCTGCTCAATTCCCTCCAGTCCGACGCCACGCTTGGTACTGGCGCGGAGGTGCGCAGCGCGCTGGAGGCAGCGGGCATCGACCCCAACCGGCGCGCCGAGACGCTGAGTGTGGAGGAGTTCGCCGCAGTGGAGCGAGCCCTGGCCGCCCGGCCCCAGCGCGCCTGAAAGCGCGCGACTCAGCTGCGTCGGGCGTCCACACCCTCCAAGAGCTTGTCCGGGGTGATGGGGAGGTCTCGGACGCGCGTCCCGGTGGCGTGAAAGACGGCGTTGGCCACGGCGGCCGCTGCGCCGGTGATGCCAAGTTCCCCGATGCCCTTCACGCCGATTTCGTTCACCACGGTGTCGGTTTCCGGCACGAAGGTGATGTCGGGAGCGGGGACGTCCGGGTTCACCGGCACGTGGTAGTCGGCCAGGTCCTGCGTCATGAGTCGGGCCGTCCGTGCATCCATCACCGTGCGCTCCAGAAGGGCCATGCCAATCCCGAAGGTGATGCCCCCCAGCAGCTGACTTCGGGCCGTCTTGGCATTCAGCACCCGGCCCACCCCGAAGGCGCCCACCCAGCGGCCGACGCGCACCTCGCACGTGTCGGGGTCGACGCGCACCTCGACGAATTGGGCTCCAAAGGAGTGCATGGCGTAGGCCTCCTTCTCGGCCCCCGGCGCCGCCTCGGCCTCGGCCGACAGCTCGCGGAGGCCCTGTCGCGCGAGCAGCGCTGCGTAGGTGTCCGCCTTTCCCTGCAGGGCCATCGTTCCGTCGCTCACCGCGACTCGGGAGGCGTCCGCCTGGTGAAGGGG
>Ga0302325_10003235_pt1 | contig 38645 bp, 34 predicted proteins | sample Palsa_T0_2_FD_201948 | JGI IMG/M metagenome (GOLD analysis project Ga0302325, IMG submission 201948) | Peat permafrost microbial communities from Stordalen Mire near Abisko, Sweden - Palsa_T0_2 | ecosystem: Environmental > Terrestrial > Soil > Palsa > Peat permafrost | place: Sweden: Abisko...
GAAAAAATCACGGACTTCGGCTATCGGGCGATGCATGAAACCACCGACAAAGGCAAGGCGATTGTCCGCGCCTTCTACGGCGATGTTCCCCGCCGCTCGTACTTCAGTTCTTGTTCCAACGGCGGACGCCAGGCGCTCATGGAAGCCCAGAGGTTTCCCTCGGACTACGATGGGATCGTGGCCGGCGCGCCCGCCGCTTTCTGGACCCATTTGCTGATGGCGGCGCTGTGGGACATGAACGCGACGATGGACGACCCCGCCAGCTATATTCCAGCGGCGAAAATGCCCGCCGTGGAAGCGGCGGCGGTGGCAGCTTGCGATGGGATGGACGGCGTGAAGGACGGCGTAATCGACGATCCGACGCAATGCCATTTCACTCCTTCCACGCTGCTCTGCAAGGGCCCCGATTCGAACACGTGCCTCACGCAGCCGCAGGTAACCGCGCTCGAGAAGATCTATGCCGGAGTAAAGAACGCCAAGGGCGAGCAAGTCTTCCCCGGGTTTTCGCCCGGCGGCGAGGGCGGAATGAACGGTTGGGGCGGCTGGGTCGCCGGCGCTGGGCAAGGTAAGAGCTTGCAGTATGCGTTCGGCATCAATTTCTTCCAGGACATGCTCTATAGCGATGCGAACTGGGATTATCACAAGTTCGACGTCGATCACGACGTGAAACTCGCCGACGATCGCCTGGGACGGACCCTGAACGCGGTAGACCCCAATCTGAAGCCCTTCGAGGATCGAGGCGGAAAGCTCATCCTCTATCACGGCTGGAGCGATGCCGCCATTCCACCCACGGCCACCATTCAGTACTACAAGCGGGTGGAATCCACGATGGGCGCGAGCACCACCGATACGTTCGTCCGCCTGTTCATGGTGCCTGGAATGCAGCACTGCGGCGGTGGCCCCGGCCCGAGCGACTTCGGCCAGGCTGTTGTCACCGGCCGCGATCCGCAGCATGACGTCAACGCCGCTATCGAACGTTGGGTGGAGCAGGGCACCGCGCCCGAGCAAATCATCGCTACGAAATACAAGGGTGCGTCGCCCTCCAGCGGCGTGGCGCGAACGCGTCCGTTGTGCCGCTATCCGCAAGTGGCGCGCTGGACTGGATCCGGAAGTACAGATGATGCGGCTAACTTCACCTGCGCCGGGCCGTCCGCGGAGCACGGGTCGAAGTAATCGCGCTCTGAGATTTCCCATTCGAGCTTCTCTGATTGCGGCGGCGCTAGCCTTGGTTGGCTGCCGCTCGCATCAGGAGGGCCTGACGTTCCAGGCCAAGGTTTCGGATCTGCGGCGTCCCGGCAATGCGCTGGCGAAAGGCAAGCGGCCGGACGAGATCGTCGAGATCACACTGCCTGGGCAACTTCGCACGCCGCCGACTCCCCTCGCTCTAGTTTCGCGAAGCGATGCGGACTGGAGCACTCCCGAGCGCGCGGCCTCGTCCTCGGTATCGGCCAACCTGGCGGGCGACGTCTCTTGGATTGTAGAGAGCTATGTGCCCGCCGAGCGCGACGAAGTCCGAAAACAGCTTTCCGATCCCGCTGCCGCCCGGCGCGTGCGCGACTACTACCGCAGCATGGGCGAAGTGGAAATGACCGGTTGGGCCGACGTGCATGGATTCACGGTCGTGTTTCTTCTGGGACGAGACCAGGACGGCGACGCGACCTTCGCCTCGGTCACGCTTTCGAAAACAGCATCGGGTTGGCGGCAGACCAACGCGCTGGCACAAGACGATACTTTCGAAGTGGTCTGGACGGCCCTCCATACCGGGGGCGTGCGCTAAATCCGATCACCCCGGTCTTCAGATCGTGATAACATCGGGTCGCCCAGGCTGGTCTCGGCGCCAGACGGGAAAACGGAGGAAACCCGATGGAAGGCGAGGACGATCATAGCCATGAACATGAGCACGAACACGCTCACACTCATACCCATGAGCATGCCCACGATGGAATTGTGCACACTCATGAGCACACCCACGTCCACAGCCATTAACATGAGCATCAACACGCCCATGAGCATACCCACGCGAGTGGTTCTCCCGAGCACCAGCACGAGCATAAGGGAGAGCACGGCTCGCACGATCAGTCGCACCAACCGCAGGAACTGGAACTACACGATCACCCGCACAAGTAGGCGGCCTTCGTTCGCGGCCTGAGCGGCGTGAGCTAGAGCTATTGAATCGGGACGGTGACCGGCGGACCCGCAAGCCCCCCGGCCATGACGATCACCGGCACGTTCGGAGCGGCCGCGATGCCCGGCGGAACAAGAACATCCACTTGATAGAGACTAGCGAAGCCGGGAGCTAGCCCGGCGAACAAGACCTTCGCGGGCTGGCCACCGATGGTTACCGTTACCGCATTCGATGTATTCGCCAGTGGCAAGGTGGGCGCGGCGGAACCGGTCGCTACCGGCGGATTCACCGCTCCCAGTCCCGCGCAGTAGATCATCAACGCGTCCCCAGCAGTGGCTGGATGGGACGAGTCGGCCTCGAACTGCGTTCCATCCGGTTGCACCACCACGATCACGCCAATCCCGGCCCCACTCTGGTCCTGGGTAAAAACGCCAGGCTGAGCGGACGCGAGTGTCACCGGTTCGGGCAGTGAGTACGCCAGATTCTGTTCAACGATCAGTTGCCGCGTCGTGTTGGGTGCGACGCCGTAGGGAACGATGGCATTGATTTGGCCGCTGCCGCTGAACAGTAGCGGCAGTTGCTCTCCGGCGATGAGGACTTGAGTTCCGCCTAGAGTGGGGGCCAGCGGCAGAGATTTCGCCGAGTTTGGCCCCGCCGCGAAGTTCGAGCCGAAGATCGAGACGAAGGCGCCGGGAGCCAATGGAGTGTTGGCGGCGAAGCTAGCCCCGCTCACCACGCCCCCGGGGGAAATGGACGGCGCACTCTGGTTGGGATTCAAGGTCCCCGAAATTTGCACTGTCCCCGTGAGAACGGGTTGCAAACTCCGGGCCTGAATTGTGATGACGACCGATGCGCTGGAGGCAGCATAACGAGGCTCCCACGTTCCCGACCAAGTCCCTCGCCCCAGCGACACGAGCGACATCGGCGGATCGCCGTCTGAGAACGAAGCGACCACCGTCCCCGGTCCCATGGGAGAACCGCAGTCGTCCACCACTTGTACGACAAGCGGCGTCGGCCAGCCCGCGACTTCGGTGAAACTCTGTCCTAATCCTGTGGATACAGGAATTAATTGGGTCGGTGTACAACCCGAAGCCACCGCGGCGGCGCGGCTTCCCGCTGAGGCCGAAAAACCTGGCGCGGGCGGTGTCACGATCAGCGCGAGCGCCACCTGTTGCACCGATCCATCGTTGAACGAAAGCTCGACGACACCGCGGTAGAGTCCGGCCGTGAGACCAGTAAGATCGGGCGAAACCATGAATTGCGCCGCTTGCACCGATCCCACCGTCACGGCGCCGGCCGGTGACGCCGAGAATAATCCACTCTGCTGCCCGAGAGGCGTGGGTGTGACGGTGATGGGCTGATTCGATGGATTAGAAACGGTCACGGACTGAGCCGCGGGGTTCGCGCCCCCTTGCTGGCCGACGAAGATTAGACCGGTGGGATCGACGTCTGTAACCGTGCTGGTGGCCGCGAGGACATTCAGAACGACGACTGCGGTCTGGGGCGAGTTGGCGGCGCCGGTGGCGGTGAAGTTCACCAGCCCGTAATAATCGCCGGCGCAAGATTAGATGGATCCACCGACACCGTAGCCGCGTCGCCTCCGGCGCCGGTATAAGGCGCGACGGAAAGCCAGCTTCCCACCAGCGTGGAAGCCGCGGCGGACCAATTGAGCGCACCCGTGCCTTGATTCAAGACGGTGATCGATTGGCCGGGTGGCGCGCCGCCTCCGGCAGCGGCCTGGAATCGCAGTGCGGTTTGCGAGAGTACTATGGCAAGTTGAGTTGAACTCACGGTTACGGTGACCGGCACAACCAACCGCTGCCCGGAGGTTGACAGGGTAACGGTTGCCGCATAAGTGCCCGGAGCAAGACTGGCCGGATTCACCGTTACGGCCACCGTCGTGCTTAAAAGCGGCGCCACGGTGGAGGTGGCGGGCGATACGCTGAGCCATGCTTCGCCGCTGGTAGTGGCCGAGAATGCGGCCGGCTGCGGCGTCCCGTTGGTTAGCGTGAGCGGCAAAGAGCCGAGCGTCGTGTTGCCTTGGAGGAAGGAAAATAGAAGCGCGGATGGGCGTTCGGAAACGGCGCCCGTCGTCGTGATAGTGCCGCTGCCGGTGAACGTGTATAGAAAGTAGCCGAATGTATTGCTGGAAGGTCCTACGGTTGCATAACTGAACGAGCCAGTGGCATTGGCAAATTCGCCCGTTCCGCCGGTAACGACCCCACTGCCGGAGCTCTCGTTATTGTCGCGAGTGCCGCGCGCGGACGCGGTGTACATGTCGCCATTGCTGAAGACCACCGTAATGGAGAGGCTTTCCATATCGCCGTGACGTGTGCCGATGCTGTTGGACACCGCCGACCCGAACGGCGCGAAGGTTCCCGAAGAGCTCGCCGTGAAACTGACCGCATTGCCGCTTCCTGCCCCCTGGAAGGAAAACGAAGTCGATGTCGTAGTCTGCGCTTCGGCGGCAACAGCAGCGAATAGCAGCAGCGCCATCGCGAGCAATGCGGGTAGCCTATCGCGCATCGGTCCTGGAAGGGAAAGGCTGAGCGTCGATGTTCACAACGAAGGCGCGCGCGGCGCGAACTCCTCTGAATTGGTGTTTACTGCTTTGACAGGGTCAGCCCCGTGTAGAAGGCAAGGAAGCACGCACGCGATGCCGCCGCTTAGTCTTCGTGGTACGCCTATCGTTCGTAGTGTCCCACATTGTCCCGGGAACCGCGCGGCGTCTCTCAGTAGTGAAATCTATAACGGAACTCGACGTAGATCTGCCTTGGATCGTTATAGTGGAATCCGCCGAAGGTTAGGCTGTTGTCGAGCAGCACGCGGCGGTTCGCCACATTCAGAGCGGTCACCGAAACCTTGTACTTGTCTTTCTCACCAAAGCTCTTACCCAGCGAAATATCAAACGTGGTGTGCTGGGGCAGATAGCCGCCCGGATATTCGGCGTCCGGCAATCCGTTGGTGAATCCCGAGCCGTAATACACATTCGTCGACGCGAACACCTGCCACGGCAGCCTTGAATTGGCGCCGACGTTCAGCGTGTTTCGTTGATCGTGATCCACCGGTGCAAGTCCTGCTGGCGGCTGGCATCCGGCCGGCGCGGGCGTTGGGCATATCAAGCCGCCGGTGAAAGGCGACGAGGCCTGCGCGATCTGATTCGAATAGGCCAAGTGGACCTGAGCGCGGCGCCAGATGCGCGGGGAACGCAGCGCGGTCTCCCAGCCCTGAATCAATGCGTAGGACCAGGTGAGCGGCCAGAAGATATTCGATTCGCCGATATTACTGTGGTCCAGCCAATTCGTCGCGTTGGTTTGAAATGTGTCTTCCTCGAGCACCCAGCCATGGAAGGGAATCGAGACGCCGAATTGACGTTCTTTGTCGCGCTCTCCGCGCAGCGGGCCGAAAGTCAGAGTCTGGCTGCTGGCTAAATCGAGCAATGGACCGGTAGCGGTCAAGAGCGGAGGCGGTTGATAAAATTCGCCGAAGAAGCCGTGAAAGACCCAGTTCAGGCGCGGGATTCTGACCGCGATACCGTAGCGCGGGTCCGCGGCGTTCTCTATAACTCCCGATTCGGTTCCCGCTCCCGGCGTGGCGAAGTGCGTATAGCGAAACCCGGCGATCAGCGTCAGCCACGACGTCAGCTTGAATCGGTCGCTGATGAACGCCTCGCCCACGCCGCCGGTTACGGCAGCCGAAGACGCGCCGAAGTTCTGACAGCTCGGCGCGCATTCTGTGAAAACATTATTGAAGAAGTTGTTCTGATGCTGCGCGAACCCGTACACGCCCACTTCAAGCTCGTTTTTCTTCAGCAGGGTTGCCGCCAGGCTCGCTTGCGCCCCGCCATAATTGGCGGTCTGGTTGACGTTCGAGATTACCGGGTAATCGTCCGGCGAGGCGTTGTAGCCGGCCTGGTTGTAGTGATAAAAAGGGGAAACCGTCATCAGCAGGTTTGGATTGAATGTGTGGACCCAGGAAAAAGTGAGGTAACCATCGGGCTCGCGTTCACTATCGTGCAGGCCGTAGCTGGGATAGGCCTGGTTTCCGGACGAGCTGGGATTCGGGTCGATCGGGATCTGATAATAGTCGCGGCGCAACGAAGCGACCAGCCGAAACTGGTTGGACGGGCTGGCGTTGAATATGAAAGACGCGAATCCCCCATAGCCGTTATCCGCGTCGTGAACCACTTGCCCGATCGGAGGCTGCAGACCGTAGTCGCTGCGATTTGCGTTTAGACTCGCGTAATACGCGAAGCGCTGGGTGTGACCTCCGAAATTGATTTGATCGTTGGTTTGGTACCAATTGCCCAAAGAGACGACGAGTTCCGCCTCATTATCACGTTCGAAGCCGGTGCGGGGCACGATATTGAAGATTCCATACGTACGGTCTCCATATTCCGCATCGTAGCTGCCTCGCTGAACTTCGAGATAATCGATGTCCTTGGGGTCGATTTGCGGTCCGAGATTGGTGGCGATATTCGTGTTGGGAATGGGTACGCCGTCGATCAGCCAGTCCACCTGATGGCCTCCGCGCATGTGCAGCATATCGTGGGTTACGTAGGCGCCGGGCGTATAGGCTGTGATCATCGCCATACTGTTGGTCCGGTCCGCGCCGGGAGTTTGGGCGATGTCCTCGCGGTCCACCAGAGTGGTCGGCGTCACCGAATCCATATTGGCCAACTCCGCTTGGCCGACGACAACCTCGGTTTGATTCAAGGGCGCAATGGTCAGTTGGAAGTGAAGGATCGGCGATGAGCCGGCGATGACGGTGACGCTCTGCTCCGCAGTCTCGAACTTGGATTGAGCGACGATGATATTGTAGTCGCCCACCGGTACGGAGGTGAAAGCAAAATTGCCGTTATCGTCCGTCTGCGCACTTTGAGACCAATCCGAAGTGATCGCCTGCAGCTTAACCGCCGCGCCGGCCACGGGCCGATGCTGCGGATCGTGAACGATTCCTTGAATTTTTCCGAAAATCGTAGCGTGGAGCGAGGGGCCATACATCAGAAGGGCTGCCAGACATAAGCAGCATGCCGGCGCGGGGCGGAGAATCCGAGCGAGTAGTCCCACCTAGTCCATGAAACATGATTTCGGCAGCGTTGTCGCGCGGCAAATTGTCGCAGCCTGTTAGTGCTGCGCGGCTTTGGCCGCATGCGGGGCGCCGATCGCAACCGTATGCGCGGTCAGTTTGTCGCCGCTTTTTGCCGCGTGAATCACCACGCGGTCGCCGACCTTGATATCGGTCTTCTGGATGGGCTGCTCGCTCTTGGCGAACGTCGTTTTCGCGTCGAGCGCCACCTCCACCGTCTTGCCGTCGCTGGTTTTCACGGTGATGGACGTGTCCGAAATGCTCGCAACGGTTCCGATCACGTGTTCGAGCCCGCCGTGAGCGATCGCTAAGACGGACAGAAGCGATAGTCCGAGGACGGTCGCGAGAATTCTTCTAATGATGATGGTGCGGTTGTGGTTCATGTATTTGGCCTCCATTCAAAAATTCCTTTTCTTCCTGCTCTTCTTTCAATTCGTCCGGACTCTTCGGATTCAATTGCTCCATTTCTTCCACTTCGCGCGCGCTCAGGCGCGGAAGGCGCCGAATGAAACGGACGAGCTTCCACGAATCCTGTTCGTCCCCGCCCGGCGTTCCCCAGGCTGGCATGCCGCTCAGGCGAATACCATTCTCGATGATGTAAAACAGCTCGCCGTCGGTCATCTGCTGCGTGCGAGCCTCCCGCATGTCCGGCGCGGGCGGGTACATTTGTTTGCCCATGATGGTGGCGCCGCTGCCGTCGTTGGCGTGGCAAACGGAACAATGGTCGGCCCAATGGGCGCGGGCTTCGGCTAGAACCTCCGGCGAGTCGCTCACCGGATTCGTGCGCGCCATCGCGCCGGCGGGGATGGCAAGCTTCCTGGCTTCGGTGGCAAGCAACGTTTCGAATTGCGTGGGTTGAGCTCGCGCGCTGAAGCCCGAGGCGCGAGTTTTCAACGCCACCCAACCGGCGACGCACGCCAGCACGGGAAACGCGACAAATCCCATCAGAAACCACTTCCCTCGCATCCTTATTCACCTTACAACGGCGCGCCAGTCAGTGCGCCGGCGGAAATTTCCCCAGCTTCCGCTGTAGCGATCGCCGATGAATTCCCAACAGCCGCGCGGCCTGGGAAATATTCCCCGCGCAATCGGAGATCACGCGCTGCATATGCTCCCATTCCACTCTCGCCAGTGTCGGCACCGTTTCCGGAACCTCGGGCGCTTCGGTCGGCGCCGAACGTAGGTGCTCGTAAACGCTGAGAATCTGATCCGCGTCGGCCGGTTTGCTCAAGTAATAATCGGCGCCTAGTTTGGTGGCGGAAATCGCGGTCGGGATGCTTCCGTAGCCGGTAAGCACGATGATGGCCATGGACGAATCGAGCGCCCGCATCCGCGGGACGAGATCCAATCCGCTCATACCGGGCATACGCAGGTCCACCAGCACCAGGTCCGGGCTGCGCTCGCGCGCGAATTGCAAAGCTGCTTCGCCCGTCGGCGCTACGTCCGCGTCCCACTCGCGTTGCTCGAAAGCCCGCCGCAACCGCGAGCGGAAGGTTTCATCGTCATCCACGATCAGAACCAATGGGGCGTCCTCACACGGCGGCATGCGCGTCCTTGCCGAGCGGTAACAGCAGGGTCACTACCGTGCCTTGTCCGTCGGTGGATTCGAATAAGAGCCGCCCGCCCAACCTTTCCGCGAAGGTCCGAACCAGGAACGTCCCCAGTCCCATTCCCTTGCCGGGCTCTTTGGTGGTGAAGAACGGCTCGGCAATGCGCCGCAGCACGCTTTCCGGCATTCCGTGCCCGCGATCGCGGATCGAGATCGAAAGTTCCGGCCCCGCTCCCGACGCCCGGACAATCACGGGTCGTTGTTCGCGATTCGCGTCGATCGCATTCTGGAGGAGCGCCGCCACCGATTGCAACGTGGCCTGTTCGGGTAGCACCGCCGCCAGTCCCTCATCTTCCACCTCGACCACCACCACGGTTCGCTGCGATTCCGGAAGTTGCTCCACGACTTCGTTCAAAAGATCGGCGACCAGGATCTTGCGCGCGGCCTCGCCCATGGGTTCGGCGCCTTGCACGCTCATCCGTTCCAAAATACGCCGGCAGCGCTCCACTTCGGAGCGAATCAGCCGCGCATCCTCGAGCACCGAATCGCTTCCGGAGAGAGCCGATGCGTACCGTTCCAACTCCTTGGCAACCACGGCGATGGTCCCCAGCGGCGTGCCCAGTTCGTGCGCCGCGCCGGCGGCCAATGTCACCAGGGAACCTAGCCTTTCATGCTTGGCCACCTGCTCCTGCAACTCGAACACTTCGCGTTCGCGCCGCCGCAGGGCGTCGGAAATTTTTCCGGTAAAGAACGTGATCAGCGCCACTCCCACCACGAACGCGATCCACATGCCCACCAGGTGCGGCGACAAACGATTGTCCGAATTGTGAGCCTGCAGCGCGGCCAGCGGAATATGCACGAAGAACAAAAGTCCGAAACTGACCGTGGCCAGCGCGCCCAGCGCCCGCGTCCATGCCTTCCGCAGTGCTACGGCGGAGAGTGTGATCTGGACCAGGTACAGCAAACTGAACGGATTATTGGGACCCCCGGTGAGCCCGAGCATGGCCGTGAGGCAAACTGTGTCGAGAACAAACACCGCGCCCAATGTTTCGTCGGGAAATCGGGCGCAGAGATCGCGTGTCTTACCGAGCCAAACGTTGCTCGCCAGGACCACTGCCAGCGGCGCGAGCGTCCAGAGCAGCGGAAAATCGAGCTGGAACGCGTAATACGTGCCCAGAACGATGGCCGCTTCTCCCGCCACGATGCCGTAGCGCAAACGCACCACCCATGGAAGTGCAGCCTGGGCGGCGTTCCGGGCGCTTTCGGGCGCCTGCGGGTTGGACATCATCTTTGCCTATCGTACGTCAACCGGTCGCCGGACAACCTGCGGCAATTTGCCACACTCTCGGGACGCTTCAATGCAAACGCACGGGCCGGGGCCCGCCGAACTCCAGCGGCCCGTATATCACTAGCTCATTCGAAAAAGTGGAAACAAAGACACGGCCGTTGGCCACGGTGGGATTTGCGAACTTCGCGAATCCGCCCAAACGGTCTCGCCGCGCATTCATCTCGCTCGACCACAAAAGCTGCGTCAAATCCGACGCGTTGAACGCGTACAAAGTCCCCGGCACGCCCGGCGCGCTGTGATCACCCGCCGTCATCCAGAAAATCCCGGTGCCATCCGTGCCGCCATTGGCGGAAACCGCCATACCTTGAAACGGGTAGTCCGATGTGACGCTCGTTATCGAGAAGGGTTGCGCCTCCAACAAGCCGTTTGTAATCCGAAAAGCCTCGGTCTCGGTGCTTTGGTCAATCATATAGAGGAACGGCCCCTGGTCCTGGTTCCAAAGTGCGATGTTGAAGAATCCGCCGTATGCGATAGGTTGTGTTATCTGGGGCAGCGCCGCGCCTGAAGTCCCCAAGTGACCCAGGTTCGCGCTGTCGGCGACATAAAAGTTGCCGGCCTTGTCCCCTCCGACCAAAAGGCTCGAACCGGGAACCAACACCGGTCCAAGCGCGCCCAGATCGTAATCGTTGTCGCTGAGCGCCAGCCAGTCCGACGGCGCGAACCAGTCCAGCACACTCAGGTTCTGACTCAGCCGGAGAAAGCATTCGCCAAAGTTCAGCACACCATCGTAATCGCCATTCCCGGTGGCGACGAATATGTTGCCATTCGCATCGGCCGCCAAGCTACGGCCGGATTGCCAGATTCCGCCGCCTCCTCCGTTGGGCGTGGTGTTCAACACCGCGAGCTGGTTTTGCAAATTTGACGCATCATAGGACATGATCCATCCGTGATACGGGGACGTATCATGATGCGAGGCGAATGCGACATAGACGGCGCCGTTCAGCAAAAGCAGGCCCGGGCGCTGCAAGTGCTGAAACGGGTCGAACGCGATTTGGCCATTCTGGCTTGCGTCGCCGATGCCGGGTACGGTGGCTTGGATCTCCACCGGCCCGTTCATCGTCTCGTGGCCGTCGGAAAGGTCTAGAGCGTGCAGCCGGAACACGGGTTGGTTATTCTCCAGCGTCTCTGCGACGACGTAGATCACGTTACCGGTGGGATCGATCACAGGCGTGCTCAAAATGCCTATGGATGGATCGATGTCCTTGAGACTGATTACGCTGGATGGTAACGCGTCGCCTAGACTCGCCTGCCAAAGGGCGACGGTGGGTTGTGGCGCATGCGCATCGATCGCGTACACGGTGTTGTTCATGGTGACGACGAAGACCACGTCGCGTTGTCCTTGGCCCGGAACGTTCAAGCCCGCGATGTAAAGCGGTTGCGCGTAAATCTGCCCGTCCACCGGAAAGGCCCCGATTTTGCCGAAGCTTCGCGGATTCACGCTAGCGGGAGTGAGGATGGTCTCTTCGAGATTCGCGTTGGTTCGCGCGTTGTCGTAGTTGGCCGTTAAGACGCTTACCTGGGCCGAGCCGGTGAAAGGAAGAAGCAACCCGGCTGTGGCGATCAGCGCAACGTAATTGCGCGGGGTCTTTGAGTGACGACGCATAGTGGTCCGCAACTAGAAATTTTACACGTAATGACGCTTCCAAAGCCGCCGCGCCGCGCTGAAACGCCCGGCGGGCTATAATTCAATCGAGTGGACATTTACGAGGAAGTGGTGCGTTTGCGGAAACTCGGGCAGAAGTGCGCGCTCGCTACCATCGTGGAAGTCAATGGATCCATTCCCAGCTACGAAAGCGCCAAGCTGCTGGTGCGCGAGGATGGGTCCATGATCGGAACCATCGGCGGCGGCTGCGTGGAAGCGGAGGTTTGGAACGCCGCCCGCGAAGTTATGGAAAGCGAACGCCCCCGCCAAATGAATTTCACGCTCGGCCAGGACGCCGCCTATGACAATGGATTGATCTGCGGAGGCCAATTGAGCGTGTTTGTCGAGCCGGTGGTTCCTCAGCCGCGCGCCTTCATTTTCGGCGCTGGGCACATCTCGAAAAGCATCTCGAAAGTCGCGAACCTGGCTGGATTCTCCAGCACCGTAATCGATAACCGGGAAGCGTTCGCCAACCGCGAGCGGTTTCCCGAAGCGGACGAAGTTTTCGCCGAGGAATACGAGGATGTTTTTCCGAAACTCCCGATTCGCGATACCAGCTATTTGATCATCGTTACGCGCGGGCATCGCGACGACATGCGCGTGTTGCGCTGGGCGGCGCAGACCAACGCCAAGTACATCGCGATGATCGGCAGCAAACGCAAGGTGATCGGCGTGGTGAAGGAACTGGAGAAGGAAGGCTTCCCTCGATCCGTTTTTGAGCGAATCTTCGCGCCCATGGGCCTGGAGATCGGGGCCATCACTCCGGAAGAAATCGCGGTCTCGGTGGTTGCCGAGATGATCGCCCTGCGGCGCGCGCCTGAATCGGAATGGCGCAACGTGGCGAAGTCCATTTTCGCGACTGAAACGTCGCGCGCAGTTCTAAAGTGACCCCCGGCCCTTCGATCGCCGCTGTCATTCTTTCGGGCGGAGCTTCGCGCCGCATGGGAACTCCCAAGGCTCTACTTCGCTTTCACGGCGAAACTTTCCTGGATCGCCTCATCCGCCTGTTTTCCAGCGCCGCTAGTCCCGTGATTGTGGTGGTTGGGCACCACGGTGCGGTCATTCGTTCCGGCATTGAACGCGCTTCACAAGCCGTTTTCGCCGTCAATCCGGATCCCGAGCGCGGAATGCTCAGCTCGCTTCAGATTGGCCTTCAGGCGGTGCCCGCGTACATTTCAGCCGCGATGTTCATGCCGGTGGATCATCCGCACTTGGAGGCATCCACGCTGGAAGCGCTGGTATCGAGCTTCGCGGAGACGCGCGCCCCCGTTTCCGTCCCCACCCACGCCGGCGAGCACGGTCACCCGGTATGCATCACGCGCGCCGTGATCGACCAGCTTCTGGCGCTTCCCCCCGAAGCGATGGCCAGCGACGTGATCCATCGATACGTCAGCCAAACGTCGTACATCGAAGTCGACGACGCGGCGGTGGTTTCCGATATCGACGACCCGGACGCGTACGCCGAGCTCATAGCATCGCACCCGCCGGCGGTGGGCTCATGAAAGCACTGCGCCGCGGTTTATTGATCGCTCTGCTGGCCGTGATCGCCGCGGGTCTGGCCGCGCCGTTCCTCCGCGCGGACCGGCTACGGCCGCGCATCCAAGCCGCTCTCGAGGCGGCGCTCAAACGGCCCGTTCGCATCGGCGATGTGCATCTCAATCTCTTCACCGGTCCCGGCTTTACCGTGGAGCGCGTTCTGATCGACGACGATCCGGCCGCGGGAATCGAGCCTTTCGCCAACGTCGATTCGCTGCGCGCGCGGGTCCGTCTCGGTAGCCTGTTCGCCGGCAAGCTGGCCTTCTCGAGCCTCTATCTCGATGCACCCAGCGTGAACCTGGTCAAGATGCCTTCCGGCGCTTGGAACATCGAATCCTTGCTGCACCAAACTTCCCGAAGCAACTCCGCTCGACGCCTGGTGGTGCCGGACATTCGGATCAGCGGAGGCCGGCTGAATTTCAAGTTCGGCGACACCAAATCTGTCTTCTACGTGAGCGGCGCCGATGTGGACGTCTACCCCAACGAACGCGGCGATGTCGTCGTTCGTTTTTCCGGCGCGCCCGCCCGCACCGATCGCGGGTCCCAGGCGTTTGGCGAGATCAGCGCGCGAGGGCTGCTGCATGCCGCGAGCGACGGCGAGGTCCGCCTCAACTTGGGATTGCGTCTCGAGCGCACCGCCGTTTCCGAGCTGGTCCGGCTCTTCAACGGGCGCGATTTCGGCATGCACGGCTTCGCCATCGCCGACGCGCAATTGGCCGGGCCGCTTTCCAAGCTGGAAATTGCGGGCAACGTCAACATCCACGATATTCATCGCTGGGATTTGATGCCGGCCAAAGGCGAGGGCTGGACGTTGCACTACCGCGGAATGCTCGACCTTCCCGGACATCGGCTCGACTTGGCGACTGTCGCTTCCGAAGGCCAGACGCCGCCCGTCCTGGTCAATTTCCATCTGGCCGAGTATAGCGGTTCCACTCAATGGAACGCGAATGTCCTGTTCCATGATTTGCCCGCGGTTTCGCTGGTGGAAACGGCGAGGCACATGGGCGCTCCGCTACCGGCCGGAATCCAAGTGGACGGCAAGGTGAACGGCGCCATCGGTTACTCGAACGAACACGGTCCCGCCGGCGAAGTGTCCTTGGACGATGCGTCTCTGAAATTTCCGAACGCCGGTTCCGCCGAGTTCGAGTCCGCGCGAGTCTCCATCAACGGTAATGCCATCGTCCTCGCCCCTGTGGAGATGCGCTCCGACCGCGGCCCATCCGTCGAAATCGAGGGTGAGTACGCGCTCGATAACAGCCGCGCCGCTCTCAAGATCGTGACGCGGCAATTCACCACCACGCGGATCGACTCCAGCGCCCAGGAAATGGTCGGCGCCACCTCGATCCCGCTGCTCACGCTGCTGCGGCAGGGCGCCTGGAAAGGTTGGATCGCTTTCGAGCGGAAGGACGACGGAGCGGGCGCCTGGTCTGGCGAGTATGACATGCAGAACGCAGTCCTGGATGTTCCGGGTCTGGCATCCCCGGTGCGCTTCCAATCGGCCTCCGTCCGAATGAGCGATCGTCAGATTCAGATCGCTCGCATCCGCGCGCACCTCGGCGCGATACGAATCGAAGGCGATTATCGCTATGATCCCGATGCCACGCGGCCGCATCATGTGCGAATTTCCTCGCCGGAAGTGCGCTTAGCCGACCTGGAACGGTTAATGCTTCCCGCCCTGCGCCACGACGAACAGGGATTCTTTGCCCGAACCTTCCGGCTCCGTGGCGCGCCCCTTCCGAAGTGGTTGGAGGAACGCCGGGTCGACGCTTCGTTTCAGATCGGCAGCCTACTGATCGGCGACGCGCCCATCGGAACGGTCCAGGCCCGGCTGCTGTGGGACGGGCCGACCTTGGTTCTGTCCGACATCGCCTGCCGTTTAGATCGGATGAGCGCCACCGGGACGCTTATCTTGAATCTCGCCCAAACCAATCCGTCCTACAAGCTGAGCGGCAGTATCGAGAACCTGGATTACCGCAACGGCCAGCTCGATGTCGATGGCGAGCTCGAAACCAAAGGCATCGGGGAAGATTTGCTGCTCAACGCCCGCTCGGTGGGCACGTTCGAGGGTCGAGGCATTGCCTTAAGTCCCGATGACTTGATTCGCGAAATTACCGGGTCCTATCGGATCGCCCCGGTTTCAGGCATCCCACGCCTCCAACTCACCCATATTCAGGCGCTCCAGGGCGTCGATGCGCTGGTGGGCCAAGGCGTCAGCCAGCCGGACGGCCATTTAATCCTGGAACTTTCCAGTGGGCGCCGGCAAGTGCGCTTAACCGGCATGCTTCTGCCGATTCATCTGGAGCCGGTGGCGGGACGATAGAGTTTCGCGTCCTTTCCTCCGATAGAATGGAATCAACGCTCCGCACATGAACGATCAGACTAGCGCGCTTCTTGGAGCCGTCCAGGAGAGCCTTCGCGAACAATTGGAAGCGGCCGAGAGGACGTTCCAGCGCCTCCAACATGCCCTTTCCACGCGCGACTCAGCCCAAATCGCGGCGCTTAATCGCGCGGTTCGCCGCCTTCGCGCAGCCGCTAGCGGTGATCGATGGACCGATGCGCTGGTCGCTGGCGCGCAAGCCTTTTGCGATCGCGCCGCGCTGCTTTACATCCGAGGAACGGCATTGAGCGTTGAAGCCGCTCGCGGTTTCGACGCGGCCGGCTTGGCCGAGGTCCCACTCTCGGAAGCGCCCGCGTTTCGAACCTGCCTGGAAACCAGGGACTCGGTGGTCGCCATGCGGACCGGCGCCGAGATGTCCCCAGCGCTCGCTTCCCGACTGGGCGAGACTTCGCAGGGCAAGTTCTACCTTTTTCCCGTTACTTCCCGCACGCGCGTCGTTGCCATCCTTTACGCCGACGCCCAGCACGGTGACGTGCAGTCCGACGCCTTGGAACTTTTGGCAACGGTCGCCGGCGCCGTGGTCGAGCATCCCGCGCACAAATCCACCGCCGAAAAATTCGGCGCCGAAAAATCCGCGAACGGCCTGGTCAGAATCGCTGGAACTGCCATCGCCGGCGGCGACGAGCACGAGCTGCATGTCAAAGCACGGCGTTTCGCGCGCGTCCAGGCGGCGGAGATTAGGCTTTATAAATCTGAAAATGTGAAAAATGGCCGTGCCGGGCGCGATCTGTATACGTCTTTAAAGACAGAGATTGATGCAGCGCGCCAAGTCTACCGCCGTGATTTCATAGTTCGCTCCCCTTCAATGGTGGACTATCTGCATGGGGAGCTGGTTCGAACGATTGCAAACGATAATGCCGCATTACTTGGCCCAGAATATCCCGGCCCGCTGGTCTAGAGCCGCCGCGCGGCGCTTGATCGCGCTCGCTTGTCTCGCCGCCTGCGGTGCGTCCGCGCAGTCGCTCGAGACGATAGCGTCCAATTATCGCAAAACGCCCAATGCGCGAACCCGCGCCGCGGTGGTTCGTTATGCGGCCCTGCACCGCGCCGACCGCAACGGAGCCTTGGCATTGCTGACGCTAGGCGCAACCGAAATCGACCAGCGCCAATTCGGCGACGCGCTGCATCACTTGAATGACGCCGCCAAGCGCCTGCCCGAACTGGCCGATCACGTCGCTTACCTGAGTTCGCTCGCGGAATCGGAGCTGAGGGATTTCCCCGCCGTCGAGAAACTCCTCTCGCCCGTGTGGACATTCGCGCCGGCGTCGCCGCTGGTCGCGAAGGCGGTCGCTCTCCAGGCCCGTGCGTACCTCGAAAGCGGCCAACCCGCGAATGCGGTCGCGCTCCTGGAGCAACATCGCAAGGATTTGCCCGGTTCGGATGGGGAACTGCTGCTGGCGCAAGCCTACCAGGCCAACGGCAATGCGTCCGCCGCGGACGAGCATTACCAGAAAATTTACATCCAGCAGCCCTTGGCCAAGGAAGCGTCCGACGCCGAGGCCGCGCTGGCCCACTTCTCAGCTCCCGCGCCCTCTGCTCTCTTGATGCGCGCTCTCAAGCTGGTGGATGGCGGAGATTATGCGCGCGCGGTGAAGGAATTAACGGCGCTGCTTCCGCAATTGAGCGGCCCCGATCTCGACATGGCGCGGGTTCGCATCGGCGTCGCCCGGTATCTGGCGCGTGACAACAAGCCCGCCGCCGATTATCTCAGGTCCTTCCAAGCCTCCACGCCCGAATCGGAAGCCGAGCGGTTGTATTATCTGCTCCAATGCCAGCGCCGGCTCGATCATATCGACGAGATGCAATCGACGCTCGGTCAGATCGCCGCCTCGTTTCCGCAATCGTCTTGGTATCTCCAGGCGTTAATCGCATCCGCGAATTACTACACCGCCCACAACCAAGCGGACATCGCCGAGCAGATTAATCGCTCCTGCTTTGGATCGTTCCCGAACGATCCTGAGTCCGCGCAATGCCACTGGAAAGTCGCTTGGGCCGAATATCTTCGCGACCCCGGCCGGGCGGAGAACATGTTGCGCGAGCATCTACAGCGCTATCCTCAATCGGATCACGTTAGCCCGGCGCTGTACTTTCTGGGCAGGATCGCCGAATCGCGATCCGATTGGGCGTCGGCGCGGGCCTACTACGACGAGATCAACCGCGCGTATCCGAATTATTATTACGCTGCGCTGGCGCGCGAGCGATTGCAGTTTTCCTCTATCGCGGCCGCGCAACGCTCGCCGGACGCGGCGCAATTCCTGGGCGCGGTGCGCGTTCCGGAACGTAAGGTCGAGAGTTTCGACGCCAACCCGATCACTCGCCAACGCATCGGTCGCGCACATCTGCTGGCAACGGCGGGCCTGGATGAGTTGGCTGAAGCCGAGCTTCGCTTCGGCGCCAAGGCGGATGGACAGCCGCAGGTGATGGCGCTGGAATTGGCCGAATTGGCCAGCCGGCGCGAGTCGCCCGATCAGGGCATCCGCTACATCAAGCATTTCGCGCCGGGCTACCTGTCTATGCCGATCGAAAACGCTCCGCCCAAATTTTGGGAATTAGCGTTCCCCATGCCGTATCGCCGCGAGCTCGAAGAGGATTGCCGCGCGCTCTCGCTGGATCCTTATCTGGTAGCCGCCCTTATTCGGCAAGAATCGGAGTTTAATCCCAAAGCGATATCGAGGGCGAACGCGCGCGGGTTGACGCAAGTGCTGCCTTCCACCGGACGTCAAGTCAGCCGGCAGCTCAAAATGCGCGGTTATCGGACCAGCATGCTGTACAGCCCCGATACCAACCTGAAGATCGGCACTTACTATTTAAAGGCGCTTTTCGACCAGTTACAGGGTAAGTGGGAAGCCACGCTGGCCTCTTACAACGCGGGCAAATCGCGAGTGACGGGCTGGATGGGCGCCGGCAACTTCCACGAACCGGCGGAATTCGTCGAGAGCATCCCCTTCAACGAAACGCGTGTGTACGTCCAAAGCGTCCTGAGAAACGCCGAAGTGTACCGGCGCTTGTACAGCCAAAAAGCTCCTTGAACCCTCTCACTCGTCCGGCGTTAAGAGGTTCCAGGACCCGCAGCTAGGGCAAAGACAAGATCGAAGGAACAGAAAATTGTGGCGCACCAGGCTGTCCTCATGAGCCAGGGAACCGCATGCCTGGCCCCGCACCCTACCCAGACGTTGCTGCGCGCGTCGGTGGCCACTTGCTTCGCGCGCGTGCGAAAGACTCGATCGAACAGACGCGCCGCATAGCTCAGCGCCACGATCGCGCGCCGGTTGCCGTTCCGATCAGCCGCAGACGCCAGGATGTCCTCGCGCCGAAGTAGTATCTATTCAGATACTCAAATGACGAATAGAGCGGACGGACGGCGCTGAGCTTAAGTCCGGTGGTGCGCGCAATGTCGGACGCGAGTGCGTCAGCCGAACGGAACGGATTGACGTGGCCGCTCTCTTCTCGGTAGATCCAACGAAACAGGCGATCGGAAAACGTCGAGGCGTCCGGCACGGCGACGTACAAACTGCCTTCGGGGCAAACCACGTCCGCTTCCACGAAGCCCTCGCACCTCCGCCCGGCCAAGCGAGATCCATCCGCACGGCCAGAGCATCGGAGCATAAGTTCGAGGGAAACTCTGCCAGTCAGGGCGCCGACGTCGGGTACTCGGGCGCTAGAGGCAAATTGCGCAAAATCTCGTGCATGGCAGGAGACGCACCTCCAGATTTTCTGGCGCGGGCGAGCTAATGTTTCGGAAAAATGACCGACATATTGCTAAAACTTTCAGCTAAACCGTGCAACCGTGTGCGCTCCAAGCGCTTCTATCCGATCGCCGGGCAGCCTGAGCTATCATGAACTCTCTATGACGAGTGCGAGCTCAGCTCCGGCAACCTCCGCGAAAGACCGGCGTTTTCCGTTAATGGCCCTTGCCATCCTCGCTGCCATGGTCTTCTATGCCGTGCTTTACAAGTACACGCTGCGAGCCTGGTTTCAGGAAGATGATTTTGCATGGCTAGGGCTTCGGCTTCAAGTCCACAACTGGTCCGATTTGGCGCACGCCCTATTCGCGCCCATGGCTCAAGGCACCGTTCGGCCCCTCAGCGAGCGAGCCTTCTTTATGGCTTTTTACTCACTGTTCGGACTCAATGCGCTGCCCAGCCGCATCGCCGTTTACGTCACCGAGCTCGGCAACATTGCGCTGCTGGGGATTGTCGCTCGCTCGCTCACGAAGTCCGTCTGGGCAAGTTTCTTGGCGCCGGTCCTATGGGTTGCGAATGGAGTGCTGGCCTGGCCGCTCACCTGGACCGCGGCCTACAACGAGATTCTGGCAAGCTTCGTTTTCTTGCTGAGCTTTTACGCCCTGGTCCGCTATATCCAAACGGACGACTGGAGGTTTAACGCCCTGCAGTGGGCAAGCTTTTTAGTCGGGTTCGGGATTTTGGAAATCAATGTGATGTATCCGCTGATTGCCCTGTTGTATGTGGTCCTGTTCGCGAGAAGGTTCGTCAGCCAGACCGCGTTCCTGCTCCTACCCTCCATCGCTTTCACCTTTGTAGATAGAGTCGTCCAAGTCAAACTCAGGAATAACATCTATGCGCTGCATCTGGATGCTTCGATGTTCCCAACGCTGCTGCGTTACTGGAACATCGTTCTAGGACCCAGCCCAGCCGCTCAATATTGGCCCCAATTTCGCTTCGCCGCAATTTGCCTGGCGATTCTACTGTCCGCGGCTCTACTAGGCTTCGTCGGATGGCGGCTGTTAAGGTCCGACCGGCTGCCGCTCTTTTGTCTGGGCTGGTTTGCCATCGCGGTGGCGCCTTTCCTACCCGTTCGGGATCACATCACCGACTATTACCTCACAGTTCCCAGCATCGGCTTGGCGCTGCTCGGCTCTTACGCGATAATCGTCGGTTTTAGCCGGAGCCCGATCTACCGGGCCTTCACTTTCGTATCGGTTGCAGCCTATCTGGCCTGCTCAATTCCAAACGCGCGTATCGCTTCCCGATATGTTTGGTCGCATAGCGTACCGGTTAAGAAGCTGGTGCTTGGAGTGCGGGCTGTGCATGAAAAGGATCCCGGCAAGACGATCGTACTGGAGGGTGTCGGGGCGGAACTGTTCTGGAACGGCGTCTATGACCACCCGTTCCGGTTGGTCGGCGCCAGCGAGGTCTACCTGACGCCGGACACAGTCCAAAAGATTCCACCGGCTCTCGAAGTTGGCAACGTCGCCGACTATACCTTGCCCGAAGACAGACTTCGCGCCGAGCTGGCACTCGATCACGCCGTGGTTTACCACCTGGAGGACGGACAGCTCCGCGAGATCACCGGTCTGTTCAAGTCGGCGTTCCTTCAGATCGCGGTGCCCCGTCGCATCGAACTGGGTCATCCGTCCATGGACTCCCTGCTGGATGCTTCCTGGTACGCTTCGGAAGGGGATTTCCGTTGGATGCCGAAAGAAGCGTCCGTTCGCCTGGGTGCCCCCGCGAGTGGGGAAGGCGAGCTTCGCGTGGAGGCTTTCTGCGCGCCAATCCAAATCCAGACGCAGCCGATCATTGTCTGGGTGACGATTGACGGTAAGCCGTACGCGCGCTCGGAAATCCGCGATTGCGGACATGCGATCTTCTTGAAGACGCCGGTGAAGAAGTCGCCCGGCGCTAAGCAGGTCACGGTGGCCTTGCATGTCGATCGGACGATCCGCGTGGGCTCCGACGTGCGCGATCTCGGCTTGGCGGTCAGAACCATCGAAATCGTGGACCGGCCCGGGATTGTGGACCGGCAATAGTGTCATCCGCTCGTGAGTTGCTGTACATTCTGTTCGGAGCGTCACTCACCATTGCCACCGCGCTTTCCCTCGGTATCTTGCTCTTCCGGCTTCTGAAGATTCGTCTGCCGCGAACGGAAGCGCTGTCTCTTGCTTTTCCATTAGGGGCGGCCTCGCTCAGCACGATCCTGTTTTTGCTCTGCGCCACGCATCTCGCTCGCAAGGGCGTCTACATCGCTCTCGCCGCGGTCTCCGTCGCTTCAGTGCTGCTTTGGAGACGACAAACCGAGGAACCGCAACCGCCCTCCGATCTCCCGAAACTATGGCGCTGGAGTTTCCCAATCATCTTCGCCGCTTTCACCCTGGTGTACTTCATCTGGGCGTTAGCGCCGGAGATCAGTCCGGATGGAAACGCGTATCATCTCGCGGTGGTCGATCATTACAACCGCGCGCATGGATTCGAACGCGTGCCCACCGACATTTACTTCAATATCTCGCAGGGCGTGGAATTGCTGTTCCTGATGGCCTACGCGTTCGGCAAGCACTCCTCGGCGGCGCTGGTCCACTTGGCCTTCCTCGCGACCCTGCCCGGGCTGGTGCTCGGCTACGCGCGGCGATTCGGCTTTCCGCTGGCGGGCGTCGCGGCCGCCGTGATGGTTTACGCGGCGCCGGTCGCCGGCATCGATGGATCGAGCGCATACAACGATGTGGCGCTCGCCACGGTTCTCTTCGCGACGTTCTATCTGCTTCAAATTTGGGATCAACAACGCGGCAACCGCCTGTTGATCTTGGTCGGAATTCTTGCCGGGTTCGCGATCGCGGTGAAGTATACAGGCTTTCTCGCGCCGATTTATGCGCTCGGTTTCGTGGGATGGAAATTGCGGCGTTTGCGGCCTTTGTTAACCATCACGGCGATGCTGGCTCTTACGGCCGCGCCGTGGTTAGTCAAGAACTGGATTTGGGTCCAGAACCCGGTCGCGCCGTTCGCCAATCGAATTTTTCCGAACCGCTGGGTTCACGTGTCCTTCGAGCACGATTATCAGACAGGACTGCGGCACTACGAACTGAAGGATCGCCGGCAGATTCCCCTCGAAGTAACCTATCGCGGCACCACCCTTGGGGGTCTGTTAGGCCCCATCTTTTTATTGGCTCCGCTGGCGTTGCTCGGTCTCCGATTCCAACAGGGCCGCAGATTGTTGCTCGCGAGCGTAATCTTTGCGCTGCCTTACTTGGACAACATCGGCACCCGATTTCTGATTCCCCCGCTGCCGTTTCTGTCGCTCGCCCTGGCACTAGCGCTGGCTCGCTGGCCTGGAGTCCTATTTAGCGTCATGATCGCGCATGCGATTCTCTCGTGGCCTTCCATCGTGGGGATTTACTGCGCGCCCTCGGCCTGGCACATCGACGGCATTCCCGTCGAAGCCGCCCTTCGCATCGAATCCGAGGACTCCTACCTGCGCCGCTTGAGCCCAGGCTATACGACCGACCGTCTGATCGAGGACCAAGTCCCGAAAGGCGAATCCGTTTTCCTGTTTGGAGCCACCTCCGAGGCTTACACCACGCGTCGAATGCTGGTGCGATATCTCAGCGCGCCGAACGAGGTTTTGGGCGATATCCTCTGGACTCCGATCTTTGCCGGATTCCAACCCACGGTTGTTTTGGACTTTCCGTTTCCCGCGCGTCCGCTCAAAAAGATCCGCGCGGTTCAGACGTACGCGGCCGGCGCGGAAATGTGGAGCATATCCGAATTCCGTATCTTCGCGGGCCACCGAGAGATCCCGCGGTCGCCCCAATGGCGTTTGAGTGCGCGGCCGAATCCCTGGGACGTTCAGCTCGCGTTTGACAACAGCCCGGTGACGCGCTGGAGAACCTGGGAAACCGCTGTGGCAGGGAACTATGTAGCGATCGACTTCGGCAGCGACCAAACCGTCGATGACGTGAAGATCGAGTCCTCGCCCGAATACACGAATTCACAAATTCGACTGGAAACGCTGGACGCGAATGGCAGCTGGATCCCGCTGGGTGTAGGGCCACGCCAGACTAATCAGACCATGCGCGTCGACCTGCGGCGAGCGGCCGCGTTCGAGCTAAAGGCGCGCGGCGTTCGCTACATTGTGGTCAATAAAGAAGACGCCAACGCCGAGGACCTCCGCTTGCGCCCGAGCGCTTGGGGCCTGGCACTGATCGGCGAGGCCGGCTACGATCAGCTTTATCATTTGGAGTAACGCGCTGCTTGCGCGACGCCGGCCGGATAAGAGATCATGAGCCGCCGCGGTCCGCTCTCCCACTCGAGAACACAGGATTTCTCATGGCGCGCCGCGGCGTCGAATTCTTCGCTGGGCAGGCGATACACGCGCCGGTTGTAGCCGAACAGCAGGCTCACCGATCCCTCCACTCCCCAGATGTACAACTCGTCGGGAAGGTTCTCGTAACCGAAGACTCGAATGCCCGGATCGCGGCGCGCCAGAGCGGCCAAGCTGTCAAAATAAGTCCGATTGTCATTCGCCGCGTCGAGAATCACCTTCTGCTTCTGTTGGAGCAGCGCATAGTTTCCTAAGAGCCAGCAGGCCATTGCTCCAACCACCAGCCAGCGCGGGCTAGCGGCGCACAAAGCGGCGACGATCACGCTGACACCGATCATCGGAACATACCAATACACACTGAACAAGCGTCCCGTAAGAGGCAACATCGGAAAAAGCAGAAACAGCATCGTCAAGAAACCGAAATAAACTCGGGCGTCCCGAGCCAGCACCACCGCGATCAGCACCAGCACGCAAAAGTAAGGGTTAAGCAATAGCTCCGTGGCGTAGTAGGTGAGCGACGTTCCCAGATCGCCCGGTGTAAAGCGCAGCGTATAGCTGTTGTCGGTATGCCTGTTCTCGAGCAGCCCTTGTAGCCCGAAATTGAGCGAGATCGCAAAGTAGGGAACCAGCCGCTTCCAATTTCGATTTCCGAGCAGCAGCTCGTACGCGGCCAGCACCGCGGGCAGCATCACCGCCACTTCCTTGGATTTGAACGCCAGCCAAAACGTCACTAGTCCGATCAGCCAATGCCCACAGGTATAGAGCAGCAGCGTCAACAAGCAGAAGCTGGCGCACAGCAGGTCGAAGACATACATCGGCTTCCAATAGGCATCGACGGTGGCAATGTGGAACAGAAAAAACGCCGCGCCCGCCGCACAGGCTAGCGGAGGCAACTTGAGGCGTTGCAGAAGAAGATAAAGCGCGATGACGTTGCAGAAGTGGATTATTTGAATCACGGCCACGTAGGGGGGATACCAAAGACCGACGTTCCCGCCTAGTAGCCGATAGTAGAACGCTCCCACGGGCCTGAAGTTGGACGGGTGGAATCGCGGACTGACCAGCCAACCGAGGAATACGGGTACTTCGCCGGTCTCGGCCCACGATAACGTGCTCAAATCGTCGCCGTAGAAAAATCCCCGAGAGCCGGCGCGGTTCACCGCAAAGAAGAGCGGCGCCGCAATCGCAAGGAACAGCAGGAGCCACCGCAGTCGCTGCCAGCCGCGATCCACCGAAGTTAACGAACCCGACACTCGGATATTATGGCAGCCGAACGCGCTCAGACGCTGATCACCGGGCAGGGCGATTTCCGGATGATATTGTGGACGTTGGTCCGCAGAGGCCCGAGCACGCGCGTTGCGTTGCCGCGGCCGATCACCACCAGATCCGCCTCATGATGCAAAGCGGCCTGTTGCAGGACGTTGGCCACATCGCCCGTTCCCAGGCACAGTTGCGCTGCGCCGATTCCTTCGTCCTCCTGCATCTTCGCGATGGTTTTGCGCGCCTCCGCTTCGAGGAATACCTGGAGATCGGAGTCGAAGTATTTCTCCGGCCCCGCTTCCGGTCCGGGCACAGCATGCACCAGCCACAGCTTGGCGTCGAAGTCTTTCGCGAGCCGGGAGGCAAACCGCATGGTCGCGATGCTGCTCTTGGTCAAGTCGACGCCGCACATAATGCGCTCCACCGAAACCTTGGCTGCGGGCGTGTCTTCGACGTGCACAGCGGTCCAAACCGGGCACAGCGCCTCGTGCAATACTCGCGCGGTGACGGAGCCCAGTAGAAGGCGCCGAAAAACGCCATAGCCGTAAGTCGGCATCATGATCAAATCCGTGGCGTGGTCCTGCGCGAACTTGACGATAGCCTGCGTGGGCTCGCCTTCGAACATCACGCGATCCACGTTCAACCCATGGAATCGGTCTCGCAGGTAGCTATCGAATTCGTTCTGCCGCGAATCGACGATGGACTGTGTGTCCACAACCGACATGTAGCCGTACCAATCGGTGAAATAATTCGGTGGCGTTTCAAGGACGTGGAGCAGGATCAGGTCGGCTTGGAGTTTTCGCGCCATGGCTTCGACAAAAGGAACCGCGGCGGTACAGTTGTCCGACATGTCAACGGGAAAGAGGACTTTCCGAAAAGCTTGCATGACACACCGCCTTTCAGTTTGGTGGGTGCACGCCTTTGACCAGCCGCTAAGCCGTCCAATTCCAGTTTTTTATGGAATGGTAAAGATCGCGATTCTATCCGAGGCTCATTTCGCGCAGACGCCGTCATCGATGGGCTGGGTGATTTCGCTCAGTTTGGACCCATTATGCTGTCACCACTTTGGGCCTAAGATGGAGTCAGGACAACCCATGAGCAGCCGCATCCGAACGGCGGGTCCTGTGAGTGTTCCCCTGTTCGTGTTCCTTTTCCTGCTGTCCCATGGCAGCGGAGCAGGGCAGACCCGAGAGCAGTCACCTTCCAATCTGATTGGATTCTTGACCTATCACATTGATCGTCAACAAGTGGTAGCGGGCTCGTGCGGTGAATTAATGTATCCTAAGTTGCAAGACAGGGCCGCTTCGCAAGCACTGGGAAGGTTGGGTTCCGCAGCGCTTCCGTACATAGAAGCGGCGATTGATTCAATTGAGAAGCGCGGCCCCGACTCCGAATTCCACTACAACGCGTCTTGGTTGTTACTCGCGTATGCCAAAATAAAAGGACCAGCTGCATTTCCCCGGCTCCGCGAAATGTGCGGCGATCCCAACTTCAGCGAGCTGTCTATTGGCGTGGATTCCTCCACTGCTCTGTCGTTGGGCCTGACGTCCTATGTGAGCCGCTGGAGTGAAGCAGTAGATGAAGGCTGCGGAATTTCTGACCGGCGATACCCCGACCCGCGATATCCCATGCATAACCTGATTCTCGCGTGGGAGAAAGGCGATCGCGCAATGTTAGAAGGGACTATTGGGCCGAACGGGAGGGCAGCGCTAGACTCGCTCCTCAAGGGCAAAACCTGGGATGCCATGCGTACCCGGCTTTGGCACGCCAAGAATAGCGATAAGGTCGCGGTTGGCTATCGCTTCGACATTCGAGGGCCCTGGGCGGAGCCGTTTGAGATGCTCGAGGACCAGAACAGCCTTGTCGGAGTCGATTACCCTGAAAATCCCCAGTTAGACACCGTCTTCAAGGATCGTTCAGGAAAGGACTGCGGGACATACCGCGTACGATTCTTAACCGGAAATGGTTCGCAGCCCTACCTGATCGACAATTCCGACATCGGAGGCCTGCTCCGTGTAATCTCGACCTGTGCTGCAAACGAGTGAACGGCCTTGCGCCCCAGTTAGTGGACTTCCAGCACGGCCGCGCCGCGAATCGCGTCGTTCTTGAGCGCGTTCAGCGCCCGATTCGCCTCCCGCAACGGGAACACTTCGGTCTCGATATGGACCGGGATTTCCGCAGCGATGCGCAGAAAATCGTGTCCGTCCTGGCGGGTGTTGTTCGCGACGCTCCGCACCACGCGCTCCTCATACAGCAGATCGTAGTGGAGCGGCGGAATGTCGCTCATGTGGATGCCGCCCAAAGCCAGCGTTCCACCTTTCTTCAAAGCTTTCAGCGCGGCGGGCACGATCTCGCCAGCCGGCGCGAAGATGATCGCGCTATCGAGCTTGGCCGGTGGATCGGCCACCGTTCCACCCGCCCACACCGCGCCCAATTCGAGCGCCAGCTTCTGGTGCCGCTCGTCCCGAGTGCAGGCATAGACTTCGGCGCCCCAGTGTCGCGCCACCTGAATCGCGACATGCGCGGCGGCGCCGAAACCGTACAGTCCCAGCCGCCCTCCGCGCTCCACTCCCGCCAGCCGCAACGATCGGAACCCGATGATGCCCGCGCACAGCAACGGCGCGGCCTTGAGGTCGTCGAACCCGTCCGGAATCGGATACACGAAATCGGCGTCCGCCAGGCAATATTCCGCATAGCCGCCATCCACTGTGTAGCCTGTGAAGGTAGGATGGTCGCAGAGGTTCTCCTTGCCGGCCTTGCAGTATTCGCAATCGCCGTCGGTGGAGTGCAGCCACGCGACGCCCACGCGCGTTCCCACCGCGTGTTTCTCGGCGCCCCGGCCCGCCGCCTCGATTACCCCCACCACCTGATGCCCCGGGGTGATCGGAGACTTGCGTGGCGTGAGTTCGCCTTCAATCACGTGCAGATCGGTCCGGCAAACGCCGCAGGCGCTCACGCGCACCAGCACCTGCCCACTGCCGGGACTAGGCTTCGGAACCTCGGCCATCCGAAGCGGATTGGTTTCGATGGGCGCCGGCGACGCTAGGATGCACGCATGCATGCGCCCCTATAGTAACCTGAGGTCGAATGCCAATTCCCGGAAGGCACTTCGTCCAGAACTTGATCTACCGGCGCACGGTGCTGTTTCAACTGGTCCGGCGCGACTTCGAGCAGCGCTTCATCGGCTCGGTGGCGGGCTGGTTGTGGGGCGTGATCCATCCGCTGGTGATGCTGGCGAGCTGGGTCTTCGTGTTCGAAGTCTGCCTGAAGATGACGCTGCCCGCCAACGAAGTGACGCAGCGCTATTCCCTTTTCCTGTTTTGCGGCATTCTTCCCTGGCTGCTGTTTCAGGAGACGGTGCTGCGATCGGCGTCCTCGCTGCTCGACAACGCCAATCTGATCACCAAGACGGTCTTCCCCGCCGAGATTGTTCCGGTCTCGATCTTTCTGTCCTCGCTAATTAATCACTTGCTGGCGCTGGCGCTCGCGGTCGCCATCGTCGGATTCTATTTAGGGCACTTCAGCGTATGGATGCTGTCGCTGCCCATTTACATGTTGCTCATCGGGCTATTCTCGGTGGGAGTAAGCTGGATCGTTTCCAGCTTGCAGGTGTATCTGCGGGACACCGCGCAGGTGATTTCCGTGGTGCTGACCTTGTGGTTTTGGACGACACCCATCATGATCGACGAACAGCGCTTTCCGGCGCGGCTTCGTTTCTTACTGCGATTGAATCCGCTGTCGTATTTGGTAAAGGCGTATCGGGAGCGGCTGCTTTCCTATCGGGTCCCGAGCCTGCACGAGCTAGGAATAGTAACGGCTTACGCAGCCACGGCGTTTATTCTGGGCGGGCTGTTCTTCCGCCACCTGAAGCGCGGGTTCGCCGACGTGTTGTAGCCTTTACCTCTAAGTTCCTGAAAATAATGTAATGGAACCAACGGTCCCGTGGTGCATCCAATCAAGTGGAAGGAGGGAGGCCTCCCAGAAGGGTGGAACGAAAATGTTAAAAAAATTAGGAATCCCGATGCTTGCGCTGGTGGCAATGCTGGCGTTCATGGCGCCTACACACGCTAACGCCCAGGTGCGAGTCGGGGTGGGCGTGGGTGTCGCGCCTGCGTACCCTTATGCCTATTCGTATCCTTACGCTTATGGTTATCCCGGATATCCATACTATTCTCCGTATGCCTACGGCTACCCGTATTATGGCGGCGGCCTCTACTTTGGTGGAGGGTACGGCGGATACTACGGGCGTGGATACTACGGTGGGGCTCGCGGATACGGCGGAGGCTATGGCCGTGCGTACGGCGGCGGTGGTTACGCCCGCAGTGGCGGTGGTTACGCCCGCGGTGGCGGTGGTTACGCCCGTGGTGGCGGAGGTGGCTTCGCACGCGGCGGTGGTGGCCACGGCGGTGGCGGACACCGGTAAGCAGCAGCGTTCAAGTGTGTATCGACAAAGGCCGCTCCGGCCGGGCAGTCCCCGGTTGGGCGGTCTTTTTCATTTAGTCGCGGTGGGTCTCCCGGAGCAGGGCAGCTTGGGTCATGAGGTAATTCCGTTCCGGTAAACTCGTCGTTCGGCCGGCGGCAAGCCGGTAGTGTGCGATGGCGGCCTGATGGTCTCCGGCCAGCTCCAGCAGATGGGCACGAACGGCATCCAGGCGATGATGGCCGGTAAGTCGACCGTCGGCGTCCAGCGCACCGAGCAGATCGAGTCCCGCGGACGGGCCATGCACCATCGCCGCCGCGATGGCGCGATTGAGCATCACCATGGGGTTGTCGGACATGCGTTTTAGGAGATCATACAGCGCCAGGATCTGCGGCCAGTCAGTGTCCTCGGCTCGGGCTGCTTCGTCATGCAGGGCTGCGATGGCAGCCTGAAGCTGGTACGCGCCGACCGACCCCTTCGGCAGGGTCGCGGTGAGGAGCGCTAGCCCCGCGTCAATCTTCTCCCGATCCCACAGAGTTCGATCCTGTTTCGTGAGCGGGATCAGCTCGCCGTCACCTCCGGTTCGTGCCGCGCGTCGCGCGTCGGTCAACAACATGAGCGCCAGCAATCCCGCGACCTCGGCATCGTCCGGCAGCAGGTTGTGAACCGCTCGCGTCAGCCGGATCGCTTCATCGGATAGGTCGAATCGTTGCAATTGTGGGCCTGCGCTAGAGGTGTAGCCTTCGTTGAAGATCAAGTAGAGCACGTGCAGAACGGCGCGAAGCCGTTGGGTTCGCTCGTGGTTGGTCGGCAAGCGGAATGGCACGCCGGAAGCCTTGATGCTTTGCTTGGCGCGACTGATCCGCTGCGCCATCGTCGCCTCGGGCACCAGGAACGCGCTAGCGATTTCGGCTGTGGTCAAGCCGCCCACCGCCCGTAGGGTTAGGGCGATCGCCGATGGCGGAGTCAGGGCCGGATGACAGCACATAAAGAGCAGGATGAGCGTGTCGTCCTGATCCGTTTCAATCGCAATGCCGGCCGCGGGCGCAAGATTCTCGAGCTCAGCGGACGCAGCAGTTTCGCGGCGCTGGCGGGCCAGCTCGGTGCGCTTGTAATCGTACATGCGCCGGGAAGCCACCTGAATCAGCCACGCCTGGGGATTGTCGGGATAGCCTTCGCGGGGCCACTGAATGGCCGCGGCGAGCAAAGCCTCTTGAACAGCGTCCTCGGCGTTGGCGAAGTCGCGGAAACGGCGGATGATCGCACCGAGCACCCGCGGCGCAAGGTCGCGCAACCGATGCTCGGATTGGGCGTCCGACGGCGTCACAGCCATTCGGTGGGCGCGCTACTCATCACCTGACGCACTTCGATCGGCATGTTCGAGGGAACCCCGCCAGGGCCCGGCGCCGCCGACGCGCGCGCGGCGATCGCATAGGCTTGCTCGGGAGTCTCGACGTCGACGATCCAGTAGCCCGCGAGAAACTCCTTTGCCTCCGGGAACACGCCGTCCGTGACGGGCGCGCCGTCCTTTCCGGCCCGCACGATCTTGGCCTGCTTGGGGTCGGCCAAGCCCTCGGTGGACACCAACTCTCCGGATTCGCGGAGAGACTTGTTGAGACTGTGCATGAACGCGATGTGCGCCTGGATGTCCTTCTTCGGCAAAGAGGCAAACCAATCGTAACCGTCCTTCGGGCAATTCATCATCAAAATGTACTTCATGTTCTGCTCCTTTCGATTTTGCGCTGATTCGCGCGCTTTCACAGGTAAGTCGGAGCACGCGGCGCATTCTCGACATCTGTGGACAAGCTTTTTCGCTAAGGCCAGAGGGGTGGAACGAACCAGGCTCGAGGTGAGGCCTCGCGATCAATGCTCCTTGCTTTCGGTTGAAAGCAGCAGGACGCTGACTAACGCGCACGCCACTCCGAGCGCTTGCACTGGCGTAATCGATTCGTGCAGGATCGCCGGCGCCAGCAACACCACCACGAGCGGATACATCGCCGCCAGCGGCATCACAATCGACGCCTTACCGCCCGCGCGCATCGCGGCCAGCAGAAACCCCGCGCCCACCGCGTTGAAGAATCCATTCGCCAGCGCCCAGGCCAGCGCTTTCGGCGGAAACGTGAAGAGCGACGTGCCGTCGTAGAGGAACGGTTGCAGCACCAGGAAGCCCACCACCGACCAGACCAGCGCCGATTCGGCCGAGATGTAGTTCGTCGTCAGCTTTTGAAAGATCCCCAGGATTCCCCAGGACACCAGGACCAATACGGAAAACCACAGCCAGGCGGAATGGGCTACCGGCATCAGAGTGAGAAGATGACCATTGCGGCGACGGCGAAGAGAACGCCCAGGAGTTGGAGGCGCGTTAAGCGCTCCTTCAGGAAAATGATGGCGAGCAGGACGGTCACCATCGGATACAGCCCTGTTGCGGTGGTCACCACAGCGGTGTTGGCCCCTGTGTGGTAAGCCGCGAAGAGCGCGATACTTCCGGCGGCCAACAATACGCCGGCGGCCACTCCATAGCCCGCGCCCTTGGGATTGAGCTGCAGCCGGAATCGCATGGCGATCAGCAGAACGAACCCAACCAGCAGGAAACCGAAGGCCGCCATGAATTGCTCGGTGTTCGGCGGAAGCTGCTCGGAGCCGAACTTCGCGGTGAACGCCCAACAGCTCCAGCTCAGCACCGCGCACATCGAGTATAGGAACCACTTGGTCCGAAAGGTTTTCAGCATTGCTCCCGTTCCCCGTAAGTATAAGACGTCAAGCCGCCACTTCCGCTCATCGACTCAGGCCGATGCGGCGAAGCAGGTCTTGGAAACGCGCGTCTCCTCGCAGCGGATCGAACGCCGGACGCATGAGGGCGCCCGGGTTAAAGCGCTCCGAATAGGCCTTTTCGAGCCACGCCATGGCTTGATCCTTGTCGCCCAACCCCACATAAACCATCGCGATCTCGGGCGCATTGGAGAAACCGGCATGGGATCCGTTCTTCAGATCGTTCAGGATCTTGAGCGCTTCCTCTTTCCTGCCCGATAGCGCGTACGCGTTTCCGAGATTGGCGGTGAACGCCGAGCTGCCTGGAGATAGTTCCGCCGCTTTTTGAAGCTCCCCGATGGCTTCGTTGTAGGCGCGCTTTTGCGCCAACGCTTCGCCCAGCACATAGTGTGCGAGGGCAAAGAAAGGGTCCATGTTGATGGCGGCCCGGGCTTGTTTTATGGCTGCGTCATCGCGGTGCGCGATGAGCGACTCCTCCGCCAGATCCGCGCCAATGATGAGAGAGAGCGGATCCAAGCTCTTCGCCTTCTCCAGTTCGGCGACGGCTTCAACATGCCTTCCGATAGTGGCCAAGTGCCATCCGTACCAATGGTGGCCCGTGGCATAGCCGGGGCTTAGCTCGATTCCTCGCGCGAACTCCTTGCCAGCGGATTCCCAGTTCCAGTCGAAGCCGTCCAAGCACCATGCCAGCGAGATGTGGGCTTCGCCGAGAGCGTCATCCAGCGCTACCGCTTTCACCGCCGCCGCTTTTGCTTTGGGGTAAGCCTCTTTAGGAGACACGACGCCATACTGCCAATCTCCCGCCAAGGCATAAGAGTCCGCAAGGCCGGAGTAGGCGGGCGCGTAAGTCGGATCCTTTTCGACGGCCTGGCTGAAATAGTCGATGGCTTTTTTCAAGCCATCCGGCGTTCGTTTGTTCCAAAAATATCGCCCCTTGAGATAGTCCTCGTGGGCTTCCGGATTCACGTGCCGCACGTTCTTCAGCGCCGCCTGTTCGTGGGGAGTTAACTCGATCCGGATCTTCCCGGCGATGGCTCGGGCCACCTGCTTTTGGAGCACGAGAGCGTCCCGCAAATCGCCTTCATAACTTTCGGCCCAAAGGTGCTTATCGGCAGCCGCCAGAATCAACTGCGCGGTGATGCGAACCTGATTGCCGGCGCGGAGCACGGCCCCTTCCACCACGGCGTCCACGTTCAGATCCCTCGCGATTTGAGGCAGGGACTCGTGCGAGCCCTTGTACGTCATCGCCGAGGTACGTGAGATTACGCGCAGTTCGCTGATTTGCGCCAATTCCGTGGTCAGTTCGTCGGTCATGCCATCGGAGAAATAATCCTGCGCCGCGTCGCCGGACAGGTTTTCGAGCGGAAGCACGGCCAGGGACCGAATGAGGGGCGCCGGTGGACTCAGCCAGCGGATCAGCCAGAACGCCGCCAGCGCGAACGCTACCAGTAGCGCCGCGCCGGACCATATCCAGGCACGCGGCCAACGGCGCCGTACATCTTCGACGGCCCTCTCGGGGAGCTTAGGCGGATCCAGGGTTCCATTTTCGGTCTCGGGGACAGCCTGGACAGGAGCGATGAACCGGTATCCGCGCCGCGGTAGCGTCTCGACAAATCGAGGATTGTCGGCGGAGTCGTTCAGAGCCTGACGGAGCCGTTTGACGGCCGCATTGAGACCGTGTTCAAAGTTGACGAAGGTGTCCGCGGGCCAGAGTTTCCGGTGAAGCTCCTCTCGAGTAACCAATTCGCCGGGGTTTTCGAGGAGACAGACCAAAATCTGGACCGGCTGCCCCTCCAGCCGGATTTTTCGGCCCTGCTTCTGGAGCTCGCCGGACCGCAAATCCAACTCGAAGGCCCCGAATCGGATCAGACGCGGGGATGGAACCACCGAGTAAGTCTATCACCGTTCATGTCGCCGGCGCTGGCAACCGCAAATGAATCAATTGTTTGCGGTGTCACCTAGGCTTCCTTTAGACTTCACCCCGCTGGCATTGATACGGAGCGCCTCTTCGAGCAAACTCGTACTCGAATTCTCGCAACCAACCCTGAATACAAGGATACGAAATGGATCTAAAACTTAATGACAACGTGGATCGCCGAGGCTTTTTGAAGTGCATGCAGTGGGCCGGCGCCGCCGTAGTGTGGTCTTTCACCGGAGGGGTGCCCAGTTCTCAACTGCTCGGCGCTCCAAAAGACAAGAGTAAGGCCGCAGACTTTACTTTCGTGCAGATCAGCGACAGCCACATCGGCTTCAACAGGCCGGCCAACACCGACGTCAACGCCACCTTGCAAGTGGCCGTCGACCAAGTTAACGCCGCCGTTCACCAGCCAGATTTAATTCTCCACACCGGAGACCTCACTCACCTTGCGAAAGCCGCCGAATTTGACACGCTGGACCAAATCCTGCGGGGCCTTCGTCAAAAGGAAGTGTTTTACGTCCCCGGCGAACACGACGTCACCGGCGACGACGGCAGACTGTTTCTCGAGCGCTTCGGCAAATCGACGGGCGGCAAGGCCTGGCAGAGCTTCGACCACCAGGGAGTGCACTTCGTCGGCCTCAATAATTCGGTCCAATTGGAAGGCCTGGGCGCGATCGGCGCGGAGCAGTTGGATTGGCTCGGCAAAGACGTCGCCTCCCTCAGCGCCAGCACTCCGATCGTCGTCTTCGCGCACATTCCGTTGTGGTCCGTTTATCCCGAATGGGGCTGGGGCACCAAGGACAGTGCGCAGGCTCTATCGATCCTCAAGCGCTTCGGCTCCGTCACGGTGCTGAACGGGCACATTCACCAAGTGATGCAAAAGGTGGAAGGCAACGTCACTTTCCATACCGCGATGTCCACGGCGTTCCCGCAACCGGCGCCCGGCAGCGCTCCCTCGGCTGGCCCGATGGTTGTCCCGGCCGACAAACTTCGGCAGGTACTCGGCGTCACGAGTGTGAACTTCACCGCCGGTAACCATCATCTCGCGATCGTCGACACGCCCCTGGCCTGATAGGACGCCCATGAGTTCACAACCAAGAATCATGCCGTCTCTCGTTTTGACAACCGGTGTGGCGCTGCTGGCGGCGCTGGCCGCCGGCAATGAAAAGGGCGCCGCCGCCGAGGGGCGCTCGGCCTTCGAAAAACGCTGCACCGGTTGTCACGCGCTCGACCACGAAAAGGTTGGCCCGCGGCTGGCCGGAGTGGTCGGACGCAAGGCTGGAACCGTCGCCGCGTTTCCGTATTCCGACGTATTGAAAAAATCAGGGGTGGTCTGGAGCGAAGCCTTGCTCGACAAATGGCTGACCGACCCCGAAGCGCTGATTCCCGACAACGACATGTCGTTCCGCCTCGACAGCCCGACTGAACGTGCGGCGATTATCGCGTATCTGAAGGAGGCGAGTCAATAGATGCGGAGAATTATCAAGACTGCGGCGCTCTTTGCCGCAGCCCTTTTTGCGGCCGCCGTCACGAGTCTGGCGCTTCATCCAGCGCCGCCGCCGGCTCTTCCGAAGCCACTGTTCCACGGGGCTCAGATCGATGCGCCGACGCTGGCCCTGTTTGAGCGAGCCTGCCAGAACTGCCATTCGGAGAATACGCAATGGCCATGGTACAGCCGCATTCCGCCCGCGTCCTGGATGATTGGAAAGGATGTGGCCGACGCTCGCCGTCACGTCAACTTCTCCCATTGGGATTCTTACCGTCCGGATCAGCAGGAGGATTTCCTCGCCGAGATCGGCGCTAACGTGCGCACCGGCCGGATGCCGCTCCCGCGTTATACGTGGCTCCATCGCGAAGCGGTTCTCGCGCCCGAGGAGCGCCGGCAAATCTACGAATGGAGCAGAGCGGAAAAGAAACGCCTGCGCCCGCCGACGCCAAAGTAGATTCACCGAGAGGAGACCTTGCGATGCTCAGCCGGGCGGAAGGTTCGAAGCAACACAGCACGAGAGTTGCGGACGACTTATTATCCACGTCCATCATTCACGATCTTCGGAACCCGCTGGCGGCGATTTGCGCCGGCGCCGAGATGTTGGCCGACCTGCATCTTACTCCGGACCATGCTCAGCGGCTGGGACACAATATCCGCACGGCCGCCGGTCGAATGCGGCGGCTGCTAGCCGACCTGGCTGGCGTGAGCCAAGGCAAAACTGGCGCCGAGGAAGACTGCTACCTGCGCGAGATTCTTATTTCTGTCAGCGATGAACTAGCGGCCGCCGCCGCCCGTCAGGATGTCGAAATTTTTCTGGATGTCCCCGCCGGTTTAGAAATGACGATGGCGCGCGCTCGCATCGAACGCGTGTTTATCAACTTAATCGCGAACGCTCTGGAAGCGATGCCAGGGGGCGGCCAGATACGAGTCACGGCAACAAATGCTGGAGAGTGCGCAGTGATCGCGGTAGAAGATTCTGGCCCGGGGATCGCTCCCGAGATCTCCGACCGGCTATTCGATCCGTTCGTAACTGCTGGAAAGAAAGAAGGTTTGGGGCTGGGATTAGCGCTCTCCCGCCAGGCCATCCGCCAGCACGGCGGCGATCTGTGGCTCGAACCCGCCGAAGGCGCTCGCTTCGTGATCCGTCTGCCTCTGAAAGCGGAGCTAAAGTAGTAGTTTGAAATCCGCTCAACTAGTCGCTCCGCGCACCATCGAAGTCCGGGAAATGCCGCAACCCGCCGATCCCGGCCGCGGCGAGATTCTGGTGAAGCTCCGCTCGGTCGGAATCTGCGGCAGCGACATGCATTGGTATCTCGAAGGCAGCATCTACGGAATGCCGGCCGCGTATCCGCAAGTGCTGGGGCACGAGCCGGCTGGAGAAGTGGTCGCGGTCGGCGCCGGCGTCAACCAGTTGAAGCCGGGCGATCGGGTGTCGATTGAACCGACCATCAGCTGCGGCCAGTGCGAGTGGTGCCGGCGCCATCAGTACAACAATTGCGCGAGTTCGCAGTTCATGGGTTCACCGCAACTGCCCGGCCTGTTGCGCGAATACGCCACCATTCCCGAGCACAATGCCACCGTGGTCCCCGAAAGTTTCAGCTACACCCAGGCCTCGCTGATCGAGCCTCTGGCGGTGATCATGCACATGCTGCAGTTGATCGACATCCACGCGGGCGACACGGTCGCGGTGCTCGGCTCGGGGCCGATCGGTCTGCTGGCCGCGGCGGTGGCGCGTCATGCGGGCGCCGCGCAAGTGTTCATGGCCGACAAGCTGCCGCACCGGCTGCGGATGGCGCGGGATCTGGGAGCGACGGCCGCCGTGCCGATCGAACAATTCGGCCAATTGATCGCCGACGAAACGCGGGGGCGAGGCGTGGACCTGGCGATCGAGGCGGCGGGCGCCGATCAAACGATCAATGCCGCGCTGGCCGTCACGCGCTTGGGCGGCACGTGTGTACAGATCGGCATCCCCAATCACAATCCCGTTACCGTGGATCTTTTCAGCCTGCAAGCCAAGGAGATTCGCCTGCAACCGGTGAAGCGGTCCAACCACCGCTCCGACCCGGCCGTTGAACTGCTCGCCGCCGGAGCCATTCCAGAAGCGATTGTGACGCACCGGGTCTCGATCGAACAAGCTCCCGATGCGTTTGCGATGCTGGCCGACTATCGCGACGGCATCGGAAAACTGGCCATCGAATTTCCCGCGTAACGGCTGCCCGGCCCCGTCCACTATAGAATAGATAGTTGCGGGTTACACAATGGCAGACAAATGCATCGGTATCCTAACCGGCGGAGGCGACGTTCCCGGACTGAATTCGGTCATCAAGGAAGTCACTTATCGCGCCACCGAAAATAACTGCAACGTGGTCGGCATCCGGCGGGGATGGGAGGGGCTGACCGACCTGAACATCGACGATCCCGGTAGCCGGGCACGCTACGTGTTTCCGCTGACGCGCGAAAACACGCGCACCATCGACCGTTATGGCGGGACCGTTCTGCACAGCAGCCGCACTAATCCTTCCAAGATGTCCGACGTGCCGGAGTTTCTCAAAGGCGGCGACTTTCCTGAAACCCAGGTCACGCGCGGCGGCAAAACGTCGGCGGTCTACGATCTCACCAAGCACGTACTCGGTAACATCCACGCGCTGGGGCTCGATTCGCTGATCGCCATCGGCGGCGACGACACGCTGAGTTATGCCGCCAAACTCCACTCGCAGGGCATGAAGGTAATCGCCGTCCCGAAGACCATGGACAACGACGTCCACAACACCGAATACTGCATCGGATTCTCCACCGCCATCACGCGCGCCACCGACGCCATCAATCGCCAGAGGACCACAGTCGGCTCGCACGAGCGCATCGGCATTTTCAGAGTGTTCGGCCGCGACGCCGGATTCACTTCGCTTTATACAGCCTTCGTATCGTCCATACGCTGCTGCATTCCCGAATACAAGGTGGATCTGGAAAAGCTGATCGACCTGCTGATGAACGACAAGCGCCACAATCCCAGCAACTATTGTCTGGTGATTCTTTCCGAAGGCGCGGAGTGGCAGGGAT
>Ga0302325_10003236_pt1 | contig 38633 bp, 28 predicted proteins | sample Palsa_T0_2_FD_201948 | JGI IMG/M metagenome (GOLD analysis project Ga0302325, IMG submission 201948) | Peat permafrost microbial communities from Stordalen Mire near Abisko, Sweden - Palsa_T0_2 | ecosystem: Environmental > Terrestrial > Soil > Palsa > Peat permafrost | place: Sweden: Abisko...
GAAGATCCATCTTTAATTCGGCAATGAGGCGTGGAACAGCACGTTTCGCGGCGGCAGTATTGAAAGTCCCTCTGCGTACGGCGCACGGGCCAAGACCATTTTTGCCGCGATGCGGGCCGACAAGGCTTATAGTGCTTCTTCGTTCGACCTAGTCCTCGGTGGACAAGCCGCGAATCCATGGTTGAACCAGCAGATTCAGAACAGCACCAACAATAACGATTCCTTTGCGATTGCCCCCTACCTGATGTATGAAGTTGACAGCTTCGCGGACAATGAGGATCTGTTCGGGCCGCTCCTAGCCGAGCCGCAGGCTTTCTTCAGTCCGTCTGGTAACGCCGAGGGCGTGAGCTCCAGCTATTTTACGATTGGCGGCAATCCGCCAACTGTGACGGGTGGCATGGTTTACCTTGACCAATTGGCCATACAGAACTCCACTCATCGGGTGCCTGTCGTGGTATACGAATCCAACATGAGTACCGTCTCGGGCGCCATCACGCAAAGCGTCATCAACGAGTTCGCGCCGTCCATCGGAGCAGGCCTGGCGGAGATCGAAAATATGTTGTTGGGAATGTCCAAGGGCATTATTACTCAGAATCTGTGGGCGTTGCCCCAATGGAACTTCGCGATCTCCACGACTGGAGGCGCTACTACGGCCCCGCTATGGGGGGCTGTGATTGACATGGGGGGCCTACCAATCTCCGGCGTCCACAATATTTGGCTCTGCAACTAGCCAATCACACCATTCCTAGCGGTGGCGCCATGCTGCAGACGGTCCAAAGCGGTGCGAATCCTACCTGGAACCAGGCCTTGGTGAACAGCGTCCAGCTCAGCGGCGCCCGATACATCGAGTCGTTTGCATTTTTGAAGGGATCGCAGTCCGCGCTCACCCTCCTCAACTTGAACCTGACAACCGCTTTGCCCGTGACATTTTCCGGCGCCAATGCACCCGCGGGAACGGTGCAAATGACGCAACTCACTGCCCCCAAGATCACCGACACCAATGAAAACTCCGACATGGTTGTTCCGGTCTCTTCAACGCAAACTTTCACGTCGGCAACGTCCCTTTCGCTCCCGCCATTTTCAATGACGGCATTGACGTGGAGTACTCCTTGATTAGGAAGGCTCCTTAACTAATTCCTTAGCGGAATGCCGCCGCGTCTGGCGGCGCCGGCGCAGGCCATCTGCTGGGACGCCGTCTGCTGGCTGACGTGCGTTCACAACGTTCGAATCCGCTGCGCCGGTCAGGTATATCGCGAGCGTTCGAACCGTGGCAAACCTAAACATATCCAGCATTGTGATGTCTTTGTCAAAAGCTTGCCGCAATCGGATGTTAGCTCTCGCCAATAGTAAGGAGTGTCCGCCTAGATCAAAAAAGTTACTGTCTCGCCCCACGGTAGCCACCCCTAAGACATCCTTCCAGACGAGAGCTATCTTCTTCTCGACGTCGTTGTATGGCGCGGGATGACTAACGGAGTCCGACCGCACGCTGGCGCGCGGAACTGGAAGCGCCTTTCGATCCACCTTGCCATTGGAAGTCAGCGGCAATGCAGGCAACTGGACAAACGCAGCCGGAACCATATGGTCGGGGAGCGTCCGTCTAAGCAGATCGCGGAGTTCGGACGGCTCGATTACGACTGTCCCGGAGGACACCAGATACGCGACCAGTCGTCGGTCGCCCGGAGTGTCTTCGCGCAGCACTACCACGGCTTGTTGAACGCCAGAGTGTTGCCGCAGCGCCGACTCGATTTCCCCAAGTTCGACGCGAAAGCCCCGTAGTTTAACTTGCGTATCCATTCGGCCCAGGTACTCGATTGTTCCATCAGAACAATAGCGGGCCAGATCTCCAGTTTTGTAAAGCCTGGCGCCAGCATGTTCACCGAACGGGCTCGGGACAAACTTCTCCTCGGTGAGCACGGGGTTGTTCAGATACCCGCGTGCCAGCCCGACGCCGCCAATATGAAGTTCACCCGCGATCCCAATGGGAACGGGATTCATGTGTCGATCCAAAATATGAATCTGCGTGTTAGCGATTGGACGACCAATGGGAACGCTGCTGCGATCGTCATCCCTGTGACATGCCCACTGTGTCACATCCACGGCCGCCTCGGTTGGCCCATACAAGTTGTGTAACTCCGTGTCGAGGATCTCGATGAAACGGTTCCGCAGCGGCACGGACAAAGCTTCGCCGCTGGCAATAACTCGCCGAATCGAACGGCAATCCCCGGCTCCTGGCTCCTCCAGGAACACCTCTAACATAGAGGGCACGAAGTGCAAGGTGGTAATCTTCTCCTGTTGTACTGTTTTCACGAGATATCCGGAGTCCCGGTGACGGCCAGGCTGTGCCACCACCAAGCATGCGCCAGTCATGAGCGGCCAGAAAAATTCCCAAACCGAAACATCGAATGTGAAGGGAGTCTTCTGCAGAACTCGATCGGAGGCGTCTAGTTTATATGCGTCCTGCATCCACAGAAGGCGATTCACGATACCCCGGTGAACGTTCGCGACGCCCTTCGGCTTCCCCGTCGAGCCGGATGTATAGATGACATAAGCTAGATTCGTTGACGTAGCGACCTTCACCGGGTTCTCAGCGCTTTCGGTCTCGATGATCTCCCAATCGGAGTCGAGGATGACGACAGGCGATTTGCTTTCGGGCAACTGCGCTTCCAGAAATCTCTGCGTCAACACGACCTTGGGTACCGCATCCTCCAGCATCGTTGAAAGCCGAGCTCGTGGATGCTCGGGATCAAGGGGCAGGTATGCGCCGCCCGCTTTGAGTATGCCAACGAGCGCTACGATCATCTCGACGGAGCGCTCGGCGAAAACCCCCACTAACTGGTCAGGTCCCACCTGGTACCGGTTCCGAAGGTAGTGGGCCAACTGATTCGCTTTTCTATTCAATTCGGCATAACTGAGCGTGGTCCCTTCGAATTTCAAGGCTGGCGCGTCAGGGGTGCGCTCCACCTGTAACTCGATAAACTCGTGCAGGCATCGTTCGAGCGGGTAATCGACAGAGGTTTCGTTCCAATCCAGGAATTGCTGCTTCTCCTCTGGACTCAAGAGCGGCACGTCCGCGAGGGTTTGGCCAGGATCGGCAGTCACCGCTTCGAGCAGCCTCTCAAAATGACTCAGCATGCGAACTATTCGCTCCTTATCGAACAGGTCGGTGCTGTATTCCATCTCCAGCCAAATCTCATTTCCGCAATCCGTTGCGAATAGCGTGAGGTCGAATTTCGCGGTTCTACTTTCGGCGAGAACCGACTCTATGTTCAGACCTTCCAGTCCGATGAACGACAGCATTTGATCGCGGTCACGCCAGTTGAGCATCACTTGGAAGAGAGGGGAATAGCTCAGATTTCGCTCAGGCTGGATTCTGCGTACAACCTGATCGAAGGGAACCGCGCGGTGAAGGTAAAGGTCCAAGGCTGCTTTTTGAACGCCAGCAAGCAACTGACGAAACGTCATGTCTCCTGAAAGCTTGGTTCTCAGCACCTGAGTGTGAAGAAGAAATCCGATCACCTGCTGCAGTTCCATCCGATCGCGATCGGCTATAGGAATGCCGAGAAGTATGTCTTCGTGGCCAGAGTACCGATAGAGCAGTGTATTCAATGTGGCGGCAAATACAGTGAACGGCGTTGTCTGTGCCTGCCGGCTTAGATCGCGCAAGGCTTTTGTAAGAGTCGAGTTCAAAACAAGACGTTGCCTTGCGCCGCGGTGGGATTGCGTTGATGGGCGAACGCGGTCCGTGGGCAATTCCAGGAGTTGGGGTGCGCCGCGCAAGTTGTGCTCCCAAAACGCTAGATCTTCGGCGAAATTTGCTTCCGTACTCTGCTGTACTTGCCATGCGGCGTAGTCTCCGTGCTGGATCGTCAATGGCGGCAGCGCAGGAGTGTCATCCAGGATGATCATGCGATAGAGATTCGATAACTCCCGCCACAAGACACCTTCCGAAGACCAGTCACAAATGATGTGGTGCATCATCAGAATCAAGATATGCTCTTTAGGGCCCAGGCCAAGCAATGTGGCGCGGATTCCCGGTTCTGCTTCCAGGCGATATGGAAGCCGAGGCTCCTCAGTCAGTAAACGCTCGACTTCGGCCTCGCGCTCCGGAGCCGTGAGGCCCTGGAGGTCGACCTTCTTGATCTGAATCGGCCAGGTCTCATGGACCACGGTTGTTGGCTCGCTGTCTTTCAACTCAATGGTTGTGCGTAGGATCTCGTGTCGCGTGATGATGATGCTTAGAGCGCGTTCGATCGCATCGACGTTGAGTTCGCCCACCAGACGTATAGCCTCAGCTTCGTTATAAACCGGCACGTCCGGATTCAACTGCTCCATGAACCACAACCTTCGCTGAGCTGGACTGAGAGGGCAAGGTAAGTTGGAGTTCCTCGGAGGAATCTTCGAAGGGCTGACAGACGACGAGACGTTTTGCAGCGCTCCTTGAGGAGATTCCGCCGATCGACTGGCCGAGGCCGGGCCCTTGGACCCATCACCCTGCTGCAACCGGTGCCTGACAAGCGCGGCCTGCTGGGTGACCGTACCGTTCTCGAAGAAATCCGACAACGAAAGCGCTATCGGAATTCTCTCGCGAAGACGCGACACACATTGAACGGCAAGCAGGGAGTGTCCACCGAGTGCGAAAAAATTGTTGTCTGGATCAACCTTAGACCGGCACAGTACAGCAGCCCAGCTCTCGGCGATAATTTGCTCTAGCGACGAGGTCGTGTGCCATCCGTTAGAAACACCCTGACCCTTCGCCTGCGCTATTGCGAACTCGCCGCCGGATGAGCCTGGGCTGCTAATGACAAACTGAGCAGGATCCGCTTTGAGCCGGAGGCGCTGCACTTTGCCGGAAGGGCCCTTTGGCAAATCGGCCGCGAAATAGATCCTTGTGGGGGTCTTGAAATGGCCCAAGCGGCCCTCGCAAAAGCTCAGCAGTTCAGATTCACTACAGGCTACGCCAGCTCGCAGCACGACGAAGGCGACGAGATCCTCGCCCATATAGTGGTCCGCAACTCCGACCGCGGCCGCTTCCAGCACGGCCGGATGGGATTCCAGCACGTCGTCGATCTGGCGTGGCGCAATATTAACTCCGCCTTTGATGATCAGCTCCTTGGATCGGCCGACGATAAAAAAGTAGCCATCCTCATCGCAATACGCGAGATCCCCGGTGTGTAGCCAGCCATCGCTATCGAGGATCGCCGCAGTCTCCTCAGGTTGCTTGTAGTAGCCCCGCGTCAGCGCTGGACCGCGGAACAGCAGTTCGCCGGATTGGCCCGGCGCTACATCAAAACCTTCCCGATCGACGATTCTGGTTTCGAAACCCCACGGGAGACCTGGCGATCCGATCTTATTCTCACCTGGCGGCAGAGGATTTGAGAAAACATTGCCCGCCTCGCTGCAGCCCATAGCTTGTATTAACAGCAAGGGGAATTTGTCTAGAAACTCGCGATGCAGAGACGGCGCCAATGGCGCTGAAGAACTGCGGAGGAACCGGACACGCTGGACAGCGGCTTGACGACCGTGTGCGCGGGGATCTTGCCAGTCCAGGAGCTGAGAAATAATCGTCGGCACCACAGCCGACCACGTGCAGTGGTATTCGTCCAGCCAATCCCAGAATTGGCTGACGCTGAACCGGCGAGTGACTACCACTGATCCGCCGCTAATCAGGGTGGGGATCAGGGTCACGCATTCAGCGTTGATATGGTACAGAGGAAGCACCAGCAGCGATCGGTCTGTTGAAGAGAGCTGATGCGCCGCAACGGTATTTCGTGCGCCAGCCAGCACGGTACGGTGAGAATGAACGGCGGCTCGTGGCTGACCGGTACTGCCGGACGTGTACATCAACAGTGCCGGGTCCTCTGGTTCAGGCGCGGTCAACTCCGCCGCCGATGGAACCGGCGTTTCCGATGCCACCAGGAGTCCATCGACATCCGCGAAAATCACCCGGACCGTCCGTTGAATGTTTGCCATCACATCTCCGATTAAGGAGCGGTACTCGTGGTCGACGTAAACGACCTGGGCGTCACAATGATCGAGCGTGTAGGATAATTGGGAAACTCCGGCGCGAACATTCAGCGGCACTACAACGAATCCCCCGTACATCGCGCCCAGGAACAACTGCGCGGTGAACAGCCCGTTGTCCATCAGGAATGCGACTTTGTCGCCGCGCTCCAAACCCGCTTGCCGAAGCAGATGTGACAGCAGAATGGATTGTAGATTTAATTCCCGGAATGTCAGGTCGCGTCCATTTTCCGCGCTGATTAGAAAACTAGCTTCGGGTTGTATGCGCGCCCTCTGCACAATCAGCTCACGGATCGTCATAATCTGATCGTCGACAGTCATATAAAACCTCTCCTTATGGACGAATACTTCCCGTTACATGCCGAGGTCTTCGCCCGAACAATCCGGCATCGAATAGGTTCACCATTTTTGGGATCGGTCTATGGACCGAAGACAGGATCGGACGTCAAACTGCGGAGGCCGAAAGGACTTGTTCAGCAGAACGCGACTGCCGGTGCTCCCCAATAGATTCGTCGAGGGCTTTGCTCAATTCCTCCGCAAAGAACCTGAGATTCGGCTCGACAAATGCCGTAGCATGATCGCCCGGCAGCCAAATTACCTGAACATTCCCCGATGTCGTGTTCCGCCACGGACTGACGTCGACGGATAGCCCCAGATTTGTGTCGGTCGCCAGAAAGACTGCGATATCGCCTTTATACGGTTTGGGAGAGTAACCGCGAATAGCCTCCAAGGTCACAACCCTGATTCCGGAAATCAGTTTACGCCGCAATACGCTAGGAATGTTTGCCCCGCACCGAATATAAAGGCGAATGATTCTTCTCCAGACCCTAATCTCCACGTTTGTCAGGAAGTTTCGCAGCTTGGAGGCTCCGAGATTCCCCAAGTAGCTCAGCATGCCCGCAGCAGGCATCGATCTCAGCTTGCCGATGTGGAACCGACAAAAAGCACTAGCAAACTCTATCTTGGAGGGGAGCCGTTCTAAGCCGCCATTTTGAACCTGGCGATGGCTAGCTCTTCCCATGGGATCGATAATCAAGAGAAGCGGAACGGACTCGCCGGCATCCTCTAGCTGTCTGGCGACTTCGAACGCTGGTATCGCTGCCGAGCAGAATCCTCCGATGAAATAAGGCCCATGGGGTTCAACCGAGCGGATTCCATCCACATAGCGTGACATCATACTTTCCAACGTCCAGTTTTCCACGGGATCGGAGACGGCAAACTCCTCGACTCCGTAGACGGACTGGCTGCTTCCAAGTGCGCGAGGTAATGATGCGTACAAGTGATAAGAGTGAATCAAGAAAAATGGAGGCCTGGAAGCATCGCCTTTCTGAATCGGCAGAATTATCTCATGCTCTCCTCGCGCAACCTTGGCGATCAACTTCACCTGAGCCGCGATGGTTGGCGCCACGAAAACGCTGTTTGCAGGCAACTCCACAGGTACCCGAGCACGTAAGCGAGATAGCAAAAGCGTGGCCATGAAGGAATCGCCGCCAAGATCAAAGAAGTTGTCGTTATCGCCAATGCTCTCGAAGCCTAGAACCTCCCGCCAAACGGCTGCCAGCACTTCGTTCAAATCGGTGTACTGAGGAGAAATGTCATTGGGCGGTTCTGCACGATCGGAAACACTGGCTTGAACCTTAGGATTTGGACTGTCATTTGATGTCGCCTCAGCGGACGAAACACTTCCATTTGGATTCTTTGCGTCAATCCAGTACCGCTGGCGCTCGAAAGGATAGGTCGGGAGAGAGGCCCGCCGCCTTCCTTTGCCGGAAGATAGGGCGCGCCAATCTGGGCGAACTCCCTTGGTCCAGAGTTGGCCCAAAGCAGTTAGCATTGAAGCCGCCTCTGGTGTTGCGTCTCCGGGACGCCCGAATGAGGAGAACACCGCGTGACCTGAAGTCTCAACCAAACGCCTGCTGAGCGATGCGAGCGTCTGACTGGGACCAACTTCCAGAAAAATCCGATGGGGCCCTTTGATCAGTTCGTTCAGTCCGTCACCGACAGGCACTGCCTGCCCCAAGTGATTCGCCCAATATGCAGGATCCTTCGCCTCGGAAGGTGTGATCCGGCTCCCAGTAACATTGGCGATGTATGGGATTGTCGGAGCATTTAGCGTCACGCCGCGAAACATCTCTCGGAATGGTTCCCTTATGGATTCCACTGATGGCAGGCCACGAATTGAATCGCCAGAACCCGCGGCTCCGCTCTCGAGCCCCGCTAGCAAGCTTTGCAGCAGACGTGCCCGGCCTGCCACCAACGTTAGCGCGTCACTCAGAGAAAAAACGCCTGCGAGACAGGCCGCAACAAACTCGCCGATGTCGTCGCCGATCATAACTTCAGGGCTCACACCCCAACTCATCCACAGCCTGGCCAGCGCGTATTCAATGACGAACGTGGCAGTTTGAGCGACTGGAGTCCGCTTGAGCGAAGCAACGGCATCTGGTATTCCTTCGGTTGCCGGGAATAGCGCCTGACGCAAATTGAATCCCAGGTGCGGCTTGAGAAACTCACTGCAGAAATCGACGAGTTCCCTAAACGTCTTTTCTGTGCGATAAGCCTCCAAACCAATGTTGACGTACAGTGCATTCGGGCCAGGAAACATGAATGCAACTGGACAGCCGGAAGGTTCATGGACATCCGTGAAGACACGCTGCCGGTCTCGCTTTTTGAGAAGTGCGGCTGCCTCATCGACGCTCCTGGCAGCGAGGATCCTTCGATGTGCAAACGCCTTCCTGCCCTGCTGCAGGGTAAATGCTACGTCGGTCAGACTAAGCCCTGGGTGGCTTGCCAGAAATTCCGCAAGCCGGTCAGTTGCTTGCTCCAAGGCGGCGGGAGTCCTGGCCGATATTGGCAGGAGTTGCCATCTGTGCGATTCGTCCGAGGCAGGCACCGCCGGGGCTTCCTCAACGATGACATGAGCATTTGTGCCACCGACACCGAAAGAACTGACACCGGCAACACGCCGACCGTTCTCCGGCTGCCATGGTTGGAGCTTTTGCTGCACGTAGAAAGGGCCGTCAGCGAAATTAATCGCGGGGTTGGGTTCGTTGAAATTCAGGCTGGGAGGGAGCACTCGGTTCTGTATAGCCAACACAACCTTGACTAAGCCTGCAATGCCCGAGGCGGCGCCAAGGTGGCCAATGTTGGTCTTGACGGAACCGATCGCGCAGAATCCACGCCTCCGGCTGGTTCTGCGGAAAGCCTTCGTTAATGCGGCTACCTCGATGGAATCCCCGAGTGCCGTGCCGGTGCCCATAGCCTCGATATAGCTGATCTCATCAGCGCTCACACCCGCCAGTGCCTGGGCAGCCGCAACCACAATGGTCTGCCCCTCAATACTGGGCGCTGTATAGCCAGCCTTGGCAGCGCCATCGTTGTTGACGGCCGACCCGCGAATAACGGCGCGAATAAAGTCTCCATCCTCCAAAGCGTCGGCCAGGCGTTTGAGAACGATCACGGCGGCTCCACTGCCGGGCATCATTCCCTGAGCCGAAGCGTCGAAGGCCCTGCATCGTCCGTCCGATGAGACGGTTGAACCTTGCTCGTACAAGTAGCCCGCTATTTGCGGAATCCTGAGGGAGACACCGCCGGCGAGAGCCATATCACACTCGCCATGGAGGAGGCTCTGGCATGCGATGTGGGTAGCCACCAGCGAGGAAGAACACGCAGTCTGTATAGTAAGGCTCGGACCTTTCAGATTTAACTTATAAGAGACCCGTGTGGCTAGATAATCGTTCTCGGTCGCGATTAGCTTTTGAAGGTAGTGTAAAGAGCTGATCAGGTCCGGATTTGAGAGCAGATTATTCTGGAGATAGGAATTCGCACCAGTTCCGGCGAAAACACCGACTCGGAGCCGGGCGCTGTCCGGGTCATAGCCTGCGTCCTCTAGCGCCTCCCAGGCAATCTCCAAAAACATGCGGTGCTGAGGATCAGTCAGTTGGGCCTCCCGAGGGGTGTAACCAAAGAACCCGGCATCGAACAGATCCACGCCTTCCAACAGAACACCGGTTTTGACGTAGTTCGGCGATTGAACCAATTTCGGCTGCACACCAGCGGCCAAGAGCTGCTGATCTGTAAACGTAGTCACGGACTCTACGCCGGCGCACAAGTTTTGCCCGAACTGCTCAATGCTGGGGGCATCCGGAAAGCGCCCCGCCATGCCAATAACGGCGATCCTGTCGAGTTGGTCAACTTCCTGGGACATGCTACAACGACTCTTCGACCAGCTCGTTTGCCAACTGCCGCAACACCTGGCGACTCCGTGACGCATGCTTCCCGCCACTATCCCGTGACAGAAGCATTTGTGCCTGAACCACTTGCTCGACACTCGAGTCTGTGCCAGTGAGGTGCCTCGCAAGAGCTCGAACCGTAGTGGACCCAAACATGTCCACCATCGACACTTCCCTATTAAAGAGTTCCCTCACTCGACTGTTCACTTTCACCATTAACAGAGAATGTCCTCCCAAATCAAAGAAATTATCGTCCCTGCCGACCTGAGCAATCCCCAGTACGTCCTGCCAAATGCTGGCTATCTTTTCCTCCGTCTGGTTGTCAGGCGGCACGTAACCGCCGCTCAACGCTCTTGCGACGTCCGCGCCCGGGACCGGTAGGGCCTTACGGTCCAGCTTCCGATTCGGCGTTAGCGGCAACGCCGGCAAACTCACATAGGCCGTTGGAACCATGTAGTCGGGTAGCTTCCGTTTGAGATGATCCCGCAGTTCGGGGATCGTACACACCGATTCTTCCGCCGGAACCACGTAGGCAACGAGTTGCTTCTCGCCGTCCTCCCGCACGATCACCGCCGCTTGACGGACTCCGGAGTGGCTGAGCAGTACTCTTTCGATCTCCTCCAGCTCAATACGGAAACCACGAATCTTGACCTGCTGATCAATGCGTCCCAGGAAATCCAGATTTCCATCCGGCAGATAACGCACCAGATCGCCGGTGCGATAGAGACGCGAATCTCCGCTTCTACTGAAACAATCGGGAATGAACTTTACGGCCGTCAGCTCAGCGCGATTCCAATAGCCCCGCGCCACGCCGTCGCCACCGATCAATAGCTCGCCTGGAACTCCTACCGGCAGCAACTGCAGGCGCGCATCTACGACATAAAACTGGGTGTTCGCAATTGGACGACCCAGCAGTACGCGCTCTCCCTTCAGCACTGGATATACGGCCGACCAAATGGTGGTCTCCGTTGGTCCGTACATGTTCCAGAGCGATCCGCACCTCGCGAGCAGTTGCTCGGCTAAATCGGGAGCCCATGCCTCGCCGCCGCAGAGAATTTTGAATTTGGAATCGCCTTCCCATCCGGCCTCCAGCAATAAGCGCCAAGTGGATGGGGTGGCTTGCATCACGGTCGCCCCACAATTCCGGATCGCCCGTTTCAGTTCCCTTCCATCTCTTGCGGTTTCCGGCGATACCATGACCACTGTGGCGCCCGTGGTAAGCGGCAACCAAACCTCCAGGCCGAAAATATCGAAGGACGGTGTGGTGACTGACAACAGCGTATCTTGCGCGTCCAGCCCGGGCGCTGTCCGCATAGAGGTCAAAAAATTAACTACCGATCGATGGCAAATCTCGACACCCTTTGGCTTGCCAGTGGAGCCCGAGGTGTAAATGATATAAGCCAGATGCTGAGGCTCCGCACCTTGAGCCGCCACCGTCGGGTCTGGGGGTACAAAATCATCGACGCAAACCACCTCGGCCTGGTGCGAAGGCAGCTTCGCCTGCAGTTTCGCGACAGTCACCAATACGCGGGGCTGTGCATCCTCCAACATGAACGCTATGCGATCTTGAGGAAAACTGAGGTCAATCGGCAGATAGGCACCTCCGGCCTTAAGAATTCCCAATAATGCGATAACCATCTCCAGCGAACGTTCGACATAAACAGCGACGGGAACGTTGGGGCCAACTCCGAGCGCTTGCAGGCGGTGAGCGAATTGAGCACTGCGCTGATTCAACTCGGAATAGGTCAATCGTTCGCCATTAAATTCCAAAGCTACGGCGCCGGGTGTTCTTTTCGATTGAGCTTCAAAGAGTTCGTGAAGGCATGCATTAGCCGGGCAGTCGGCATTGGTGTCATTCCACTCCACAATTTGACGATGCTCCGTGTCCGTCAAGAGCGGAAGCTCGCTCAACCTTCGCTCCGGCTCAGCCACAATACCCCGCAGCAACACCAGAAGATGTTCCGCCATGCGCTCGACCCTAGCGGCATTAAATAAGTCAGAGTTGTACTCCAACATGCAGGAAAGTCCCTGCGGCTCTTCCCGGACGGCAAGGGTCAAATCAAATTTCGCGACGCCAAAGTCAACTTTGAATGGTTCTACAGACAATCCCGGCACTACGAAGGTTGGACTCGGACTGTTCTGGTGAATCAAGAGTACTTGAAATAACGGGGAATGAGCCTGGGATCTTTCGGCGCGCGCTGTACCAACGAATTTCTCGAACGGCAGGTTCTGGTTTTCAAAAGCCTCCAGCGTAGTTCGCCGAATCCTTCGCAGCAATTCGAGGAAACTGGGATCGCCAGACAAGTCGCCTCGTAGGACGAGAGTGTTAACAAAAAAACCTATGAGTCCTTCGATCTCCGGATGTGACCGGTTGGCAATCGGTGTTCCAACGGAAATATCGTCCTTCTGCGTATAGCGGGCAATCAGAACCTGGAGTGCAGCTAGCAACACCATGAAGAATGTTGCTTGTTCGCGCCGGCCGAGGGCTTTCAGTTCGGTGATCAGGGGTTGCGGCAACGAAAAGAAATGCTTAGCGCCTCGGAACGTCTGGATGGGAGGCCGTGGACGATCGGTCGGCAAATCGAGCAGTGGGGGTGCGCCCGCAAGCTGGCGAGTCCAGTAATTAAGCTGTTGGGTGGCAGCTTCACTTTCATATCGCTTGGTCTGCCAGGCCGCATAGTCGGCATATTGAATCGCAAGGTCCGGCAGGGGCGACGGGCGTCCGTTTACAAATGCTTGATATAAGAGCCCGAATTCCTTCCAGAAGATAGTTGCCGACGAGCCATCCATCGCGATGTGGTGGGCGATAACCAGCAAAATATGACCGGACTCGGCAACGCGCAGCAGCGTAAAGCGCCAGAGTGGTCCCTTATCGAGATCGAATGGCTTCCGCCCCTCTTCACCGGCGAGTCGACCGGCTTCAGTTTCGCGGTTACGCTCTGGTAGTGAGCGAAGATCAATTACCGGGAGCTCCCACGGTTGCGGTGGCGTGATTCGCTGGATCGGTTCGCCGTCCACAAGAACAATGGTTGAGCGCATCACTTCATGGCGCCGCGAAATTTCCTGGATTACCCGCTTCACGACGCCATGGTCCAAGTCTCCCTTTACGCGAACGCTAAGGTTCTCGTTATAGTGATTGCCTCCCTCGAGCCGATCGAGAAACCATAAACGGCGTTGTCCGGCAGACAGCGGGTAATCGTCTGAATTTCTCCGACGGGTGATTTTATCGGTCTGCAGTTCAGCGTCAACCATGCTTGCCAATAGAGCACGCTTCTGGTGAGAGAAGCCGCTAAGCTCAGATGAGTTTGTATCCATACCTTATGCCACCGCAGTCGCTGCCTCGAGATTGCGGCTTACTTCCTCCTCGGACATGTCACTTATCCGCTCCACAAGGCCGGCTGTTTTTTCAGTAAGGCCCGGCCGAGCTTCCCGAGCGATCATGTAAGAAGCGAATTCGCCGATCGTTGGAGCGGTAAAAAGAGTGTTGGGCGGCAGATCCGTGCCGAAAATGGAACGCACGCGCGAGATCATCCGCGTGGCGGAAAGAGAGTCACCGCCGAGATCGAAAAAGTTGTCGAGCGTGCCAATCTGGTGAATGCCAAAAAAGTCCTGCCAGATTTCAGCAAGGACCCGCTCAATCGAAGTTTCCGGAGGAACATAGTCACTGGACAGATCAGGACGCTGGTGCGCTGCTTTGGTCATGGACGAGTTCGTCATCTGTTCTACAGCAGCCGGCAGTGCGCAGTTGTTGTTTCTTTGCATCGACCCTGTGACGTCTTGCCCCGGCAACATCTGGGCCGCACCGTTGGCATAGACATCCGGCGATGGTTCGATCCAGTAACGCTTTCGCTGGAAGGGATACGTGGGTAATGGAATTCGATGGCGGTATTCGTTCTTATAGAATCCGGCCCAGTCGATTTCAACCTGAGCAAGCCAGAGTCGCCCAAGAGTGGTCAGGATGAAAGCAACATCCGAATTGCTTTCGAGAGGGTGACGTATGGTAGATAGAACAGCGCGCTTATCCGATCCGCCTGGATGTTGCCGGGCTGATGTCCCGAGTGTGTTTCCCGGCCCAATCTCGAGAAGGATTCGATCTGGCTCTTTTATCAACTCCTGAACACAATCCGAGAAGCGTACGGTCTCCCGGAGATTTCTGGCCCAATAGCTGGGCGTGGTAATTTCCACTGAATCGATCCAAGTGCCAGTGACACTGGAAAGGATTGGGACTCTAGGGGGGTGAAGATTCGTTTGTTCCAACTCTTTGGTGAACTGGGCGAGGACCGGATTCATCATTTTTGAATGAAACGCGTGGGAAGTGTGCAGGAGGCGGCAGGCTACCCCTTTCCTCGACAGTTTTGCCTGGAGGTCTTTTACGGCCTCGGTTTCTCCCGAAATAACGCATAGCGAAGGGCTGTTGACAGCCGCCAAAGAGAGTCCCTCGTTCAAAAATGGCGCGATTTCCTGCTCAGGAACAGAAACGGTCAGCATGGAGCCGCCGGGCAGGGCCTGCATCAGCCGGCCTCGGGAGGCGACGAGAGCTAAGGCGTCTTCGAGGGAGAGTACTCCAGCCAAGCAAGCTGCTACATATTCGCCGATGCTATGGCCAACCAAGGCCGCGGGTCTCACGCCCCATGACATCAGCAGTTTTGCGACGGCGTACTCCACCACGAAAAGAGCAGGCTGAGCGACCAGCGTCTGCTTCAGCGTCCGCGAAGCGCTTTCGATATCGTCTTCGCCTGGATATAAGACATCCAACAAATTAAGCGGAAGGTGAGGCCCGAGGAGTTCGCAGCAGCGATCAATCTGCTCCTGAAACTCCGACTCGGTCCTGTAGAGTTCCAGGCCCATATTGACGTATTGGGCGCCTTGTCCGGGAAACATGAAAACTACATCTCTATGAGCCGACTGTTGGTGCTGTGTTGCCAGCCGCCTCCCGTCGGGCGATTCCAGGAGGGCAACGGCATCCTCAATGTTCTTGCAAACCAACATGCGGCGATGACCTAACAGCCTCCGTCCTCTCTGGAGCGTATATGCGACATCGGCGAGTTTCAAGGAAAGATTGTTCCTCAGGTGCTCCCCGATGTTCTTCGTCATCCCGTCCAAAGCGGCAGTTGTGTGAGCCGAGAGCAGCAGAAGCTGCCAAGGCCTTGATGGTCCGGAAGCGCCAATCGCGGGCGCTTCTTCTACAACCGCATGGGCATTCGTGCCGCCAATACCAAAAGAACTGACTCCAGCTACCCGCCGGCCATTCTCCGGCTGCCATGATTGCAACTTTTGCTGCACGTAGAAAGGGCTGTTTGCGAAATCGATCGCAGGATTGGGTCGCTTAAAATTCAGGCTTGGAACGAGCACTCGGTTTTGTAAAGCCAGCACGACCTTGACTAACCCCGCAATGCCCGATGCGGGGCCAAGATGACCGATGTTGGTCTTGACCGAGCCGATCGCGCAGAATCCTTGCCTCTGGCTCGTTCCGCGGAACGCTTTCGTCAGGCCGGCAATCTCGATTGGATCGCCCAGCGCCGTACCGGTGCCATGAGCTTCCACATAGCTGATATCGTCGGCACTCACCCCAGCGAATGCCAGCGCGTCCGCAATAACATTCGCCTGTCCCTCAACGCTGGGCGCCGTATAACCAACCTTGGCGGCGCCGTCGTTGTTGATCGCCGACCCGCAAATAACCGCGCGAATGAAGTCTCCATCCTGTAGCGCATCGCTCAGCCGTTTGAGAACGATAATGCCAGCTCCGCTCCCGGGCATCATCCCTTGAGCAGAAGCGTCAAAGGCGCGGCACCGGCCGTCGGACGAAAAAGTTGAACCTTGATCGTATAAGTACCCCGCTATCTGGGGGACGCTGATGGAGACACCTCCGGCCAGAGCCATGTCGCATTCTCCGTTGAGCAGGCTCTGGCATGCGATGTGGGTCGCCACTAGCGAGGATGAACATGCAGTCTGAATAGTAAGACCTGGTCCTTTGAGGTTTAGCTTGTAAGAGACACGGGTAGACAGATAATCGTTTTCAGTCGCGATCGACCTCTGAAGCAGGTGCCACGACGCTAAGAGATGCGGATTGGAAAGGAGATTATTAAGGAAGTAGGAATTCCTGCCAGTTCCGGCGAAGACTCCAATTCGGAGTTGAGTCCGGTCCGGGTCGTACCCCGCGTCATCCAGGGCCTCCCACGCGCATTCCAAAAACACGCGGTGCTGCGGATCTGTCAGTTCGGCGTCTCGAGGGGTGTATCCAAACAGTTCGCCGTCGAAGAGTTCCACGCCCTCCAACAGAACACCTGCTTTCACGTAGTTCGGCGCCTGAATCAGGCTCGGTTGCACCCCAGCGGCCAAGAGTTGATCATCCGTAAACGTAGTTACGGACTCTATGCCGGCGCACAAGTTCTTCCCGAACTGCTCGATGCTGGAAGCGTTCGGAAATCGCCCAGCCATGCCGATAACAGCGATTTTGTCGAGTTGATCAGTTTTCGGTTCCACGCTCAAACAATTCCTTGATCTACCTAATTTGCAAAATGGGTCTGTTAGTGCAGGGCGACAGGGATCGGCCACGGAAATCCAAGACCTATGCGCAGGAAATACAGGGCAGCGAAACATGCCGCGAATACGATTGTCATTTGAAAATCCTGGTTTAGCGGGGAAAGTCCTTCGCGCGTCAATCCGTATAAGCTGGCAAAATAAACCGCAACGTCGCTGAAGGCGATGGTCCAGACCGCGCCAGACATTCCCCAGCGATGAAAGCTCGCGGGAACAAGCAACAGAATCACTAGCGCGGTCAGCACATATCCGGTCACTGTGTAGCGTAGTTTCCCGAGCGTCACCAGGCAGGGACCGGTCGTGCTGTATAGAATTGTGTGCCACAAACCGAGCGCCAGCACGGGAGCCATCCAAGCCGCGTCACGATATCGCGTGTCGTAGATATGGTGCAGGAAGATATCGCTGAAATTCACCACGATCGCCAACATGACTGCGCCCCCCAGCAACACGAACCTGCGGTAGTGCAGCATCGTTTTCCTGAAATCGCAACGCGGCAGGTGACTTATCCTGGCCACAAAAGGGAAAGCCACCCGCCCTGAAAAGGCGAGAATAACCTGGCGCGGCATATCGGCAATCGCAAAGGTAACGCTATATAGACCGAGCGTGGTTAATGACACGAGCTTGCCCAGCACCAGGCGATCCGCTTGCGATGCCAGGAATGTCACGGCTGTCGAAGCAAAAATCCACTTCCCGAATGAGATGAGTTCGTGGGCGACTTCCGGATTCCAGGCGAATCTATTGTGATACCCCGGAATCAAACAGAAGCTGATGACAAGTCGCGCGACCTCGTAAGCCAGGCGGCCGATTACAAGTGCCCAAACCGATGGATAGGCCCAGGCCAGCAGTATGGTGATCAGTACTTGGATTGCTTGGATGGAGAGTTCCACACGCGATATTCTCCCTACGGCCATATGCCGGGCAAGCGTGTAGAAGCTTGTGGAACTGAACCCGTTGATAACGAGACTGAACGCGACCACTGAAATCAGGAGGTGCAGCCGGGGCTGCTCATAGAATCGCGATACCGGCCAGCTTACCAATAGGCAGATGAGCCAGAGCCCGACACCGCGCAACACTTGCACAGTCCAAACCGTGTTCAGAAAGGCGGGGTCGTCTCCGTTCTTGCTCCGAATAACGCTGGGTGCCAGACCGAAATCGGAGAACAAGCTCAACCCCATCAGAATCGTACTCAACAGTGCCATCAGCCCGAAGTACTGGGGCACAAGTAACCGGCTCAGAAGTATGTTGCTCACCAACCGCACGGCTTGCCCCGCGCCATAGGCAAGGACAATCCAAACTGTGCCATGAACAGCCCGCGCGGTAAATGAGCGCGTGGAGTCCGCGATCGGTTGTGTTACGACGGGTTCGTCGATAGTTATCGTTTCCATCCAGGACCTGTTTAAGAGGCACTCTATGCGAACTGCTTGACTAGCCGGCTGCGCTCATCAAAGACCGCTGTGTCGTTGAATCGCTCGCCGCTCCTGGCGGCATTCCGAACCAACTGGATTAGAGCCGGACGATTCGTTGCGAGAAAGGCGATGCGACGACCTAGGTTTTCCCAGTCATTCGTTGGGACGAAGCTACCACCGCCGAATCCATCCGTCAGATCGCCGGTAAACCTGCTCTCGTATCCCACGATCGGCGTCCCGGACAACAAGGCTTCGATGAGACAACGAGGGGACTCCGGCGTGACGTGTGTAAACAGCATCATGTGGGCGTTCCTGATCGCGGCCAGAAGATCGCCTCGGTCGCTAACAAATCCGGGCATGCGCACGATTTCAGATAGCTTTAGCCGGCTAATCTCCGCTTCGGCTTCGTTACGCAGCGGGCCATCGCCATACCAGACGGCGCGGATGGGAGTTCCCAAATCCCGCGCCAGGGCGATGGCCTTCAGCCAGTCGAGGGGTGCTTTCATGGGATCCAGGCGGCCGGCATAGCAGATACGAACCACGTTGGAAGTTTCCAGATCTGCGACTTTCTTGAATAGCGCCGGCTCGCCGATATGGTCAGAACTCTTAGTGTGGATATCGTGGATCGTGAAGTTTTCCGGGCACCAGGAAGAATAGGCATGGAAACAATCGGAACCGTGCCACAACCCAACGGAGCACTTGCGAATAACTCGGCGATGATAGCGCCGCATGAGTGCGGCGAACACGTCCGCCTTGAGACGCCGGGGCCACGACGCGCCCCGAGTGACCCGCAGCAGAAGTTCGTGCTCCACACGGTCCGCATGAATTGCGAATTTTCGATTCTGCGCCGATGCCTCTAGCGCGGCAACCGCGCCCCAGTCGCCCACCAGCGCACCGATAGCGAATTGCAGATGGGAGCATTCACGAATATGCCGGCGCAAAAGAAGCTTTACCGCGCGGTAATTTCTGAGAAACTCTGTAAGCTGGTAAGCCCAGGGAAGCCGTACGAGTTTTACCCGTTCTCGGGCCATCAACGCGCTTTCATCTTTCCAAACGATCCCATCACTCGTCCTGGCGAGTTCTTCCGGCATGACTGGCGCGGCGACAGTCACTTGTTCGAAGTTGTCAGCCCACCGGTCGATCCCGTTCGTTGCCTGTGCCTCGATCATTAGAGCGCCTTCACGCATACGAAATGGTACTGGAATTACCAGCAGCATATTGCCCTGCACGCCTTCCGGCGCGTTGGCTGGCGGCAAAACTGGGTGTGAGAGATCAGCCATTTTTGTACTCAATAAGTGCGCTCTTTTGACCTTGCCGGCTATTGAGCCATTGGCGCACCTGGCCCAGGAAAATGGGCACCTGCTGCACGTGGGAGTGTATCGCGAACAGGATGAGCGTCGCGAGAGAGGTTCGCCTCCTCCCGGCCCGAAGCGCGGTCCGCAAGATCAGCCCAAGGGCCCCAAGCAGGAGCAAGAGGAGAGGAACCCAGGAGCGGTCTAGAATGGCAGCCGATACTGCCGCGATGGGAGCGAACATATAAAGGCTGCCATGTATAGCGTTGTGTCGCGAAGCGTGACTCCAAAGCGGATCCGCGGTTCGCTCGAACAGGCCGGCGATTTCGGCGTAGGCATGGCCTGTACGGATCGCGCGCCGGCAATATTGCCGCCAATTTACCATTGCCAGATCGTGCCCCGTCATAGCCGCGTCGATATGCAGAATACGGCCGCCGTTGGAGCGAATTCTCCAACACAGATCGGGTTCCTCGCCTGCTATGAGACTCGCATTGAAGCCGCCGGTTTGCTCCAGCGCTGTACGGCGCATAATGGCGTCGCCGCCGCAATACTCGGCGAATCCCGGCTCGAAGAGCCAATCCAGATCCAGAACGCGATTGTATATGGAGGCTTCGGGATGAATTTCGCGGCGATGCCCCGTGACAACCATGACTCGCGGATTTTCGAATTCCAGTAAAGCGCGCGCGACGAAATCACGGTCCACGATGGTATCTCCATCGAGAAAAAACACGAACGGAGCGGAGGCCGCTTGCCAGCCGGCGTTGCGGGCCCGCGCGGCGGATAGTTTTCCGCCACACAGCTCGATTACGTTGGCTCCATATCGCTCGGCACGTTGCATCGAGCCATCATTGGAGTCGGAATCGACGTAAATAAGCTCAACTTGCACGTCCGGACAGCACATGTCGCGAATTGATTCCAGGCAGCGGGCTAGCCGAAGGCCTTCGTTACGTCCGACGACGATTACGGAGAGAGCGGATTCAGGCATCTCATCTACCACGGTCGGGTCGGAGAAATTCTTCCGCCACGCGTTTCCGTCCAGGCGCGTCCAAGAAGTTGTATCACGGTGCGGCTTTCCGCGGCTTTGCGACGACGTTCCTCATGTCTGGAAAAACGGTTCCGAACGAGCCGCAATCCGTGCCAGTACAGCTCCACTATGCGAATCAAGTGGGCGGCAGCGCCATGGTGTTTGCGATAATATAAAAACCTACTGCGGATGCTCCATAGCATCAGCTGCGAACCGGAACGTGATCGCGCGGCTTGGCGCACTGACCTTGCAGACTCGCCTCCCAGATGTACAATCACTACGTCGGGCCAGTACCGGACCTTGTAGTGCAGCGCTTTTATTCTGCGGCATAGATCCACTTCCTCGCAATACAGGAAAAACGCTTCGTCGAAAAGGCCCGTTTGCGCTAGCACTTCCGGACGGATGATCGAAAACGCGCCGGGAACCCAATCAACTTCCGCCGCCTCCATCGGGTCTGCCCATGTCCGGTCTGGCCTACCGAAGAACCGTGAGCGTGGAAAGCGGGTCGCCAGGCCCGTTAGACTCAAGAAGTCGTTCCAGAGCGAGGGGAACGCCCGGGCTGATGGTTGCCACGAGTTTTCCTGGCTGATCAATCGCCCGCCTCCCAGTCCCACTTCGGGCTCGCTCTCCATGTGATCGATAGCGCGCCGCAGGGCTCCCGGCCGCAGGAAGGCGTCTGAATTCAGCAAAACAAAATATCGCCCGCGCGCGAACTGCAAGGCGCGATTGTTGGCCGCGGCAAAGCCCAGGTTGACATCGCTCGGGATCACCAAGGCTTCCGGGTATTCGTTCTCCAACATTTCCAGCGAATGATCGCGGGATCCGTTATCCACCACAATGATCTCCAGTGACAGTCCATCAGCGCATTCTCTGAGGTGACGTAAGCAGCTGCGGAGGACATCGCAAGTGTTATACGAAACGACAATGACCGAGAGGTCGTGCAGTCTTTTCTGCTTTTCCTGAGGCTGGAGCTCTTGTGATGCTACAACCGGCATCGAAACATCTCCGCTAATTTCTCAACATTCCGATGCAAATTGAAGTTTTCCACGACGCGGCGGCGGCCAGCGCGGCCAAGACGCTCCCGGAGGTCTGGATCATCGATCAGCCGGCCTAGCGCGGCCGCAAATTTATCTTCATCAGCGGGGGCTACTAGTATTCCGTCTATTTCGCTCCGAACGAGCTCGGGGATACCGGTGATGGCGGTGCTGACACAGGGAACTTCCATAGCCATCGCCTCCATCAGAGCAACCGGAATCCCTTCCGCGAAGCTCGGCAGAGCAAAGATATCCGCATTCTCGAGAATGCATCGCACGCGGTCCGCCTCGACGGCTCCCTCAAAAGCGATCAGACCTCGCAGCTCCTCTTGAGCGGCGACTCTTTCGAGGCTCATTCGGTCGGGTCCATCGCCGACCAGGCGGAGCCGCATATTTCGGCCTTCCCGCACTAATTGGCGAAACGCCGCCAGCAAGACGTGTTGCCCTTTGGCGCTGACTAGCCGGCCTACGCAGACGATTTCTACCGGGCCTCCTGTTTTGCGGCGGCGCTGAGGATTGAACTTCTTGGGGTCCACGCCGAGCGGCGACACCAGCAGCTTATGCCACTGGTTGGCCGGAGAGAGCATCATTAATTGGCTGCGCGCGAAGGCGCCGATGCAAAATATAAAGGAGGCTGTCTCTATCTTTTGGGCAAGGTAGTATTTTCGGACATCGTAGAACTCGTCGGGGCCATGGATGGTGAACGACGCAGTCACCGGGAAGGTCCGCGCGGCGATCATGGCGACGGTGGACACGGCCATCCCGAAGTGCGAGTGAAGATGCGATAGACCACGCTCTCTCATCCACTGGCCAACCACGAGCGCTTCGGTTAGATAGAAGAAACGAATTCCAGCGCCGCCCAGGCGCATGACAAATAATAATCCCCTCAACAAGCCCAGTGGACGGCGGACCAATGTGTCGGCGAAGGCCCACAGAGCTCGCCAAATTCCCGCTCTTTTCACATAGAAGGTGGCTTCTTCTTCTGTTCGTTCAATCCCACCAAGAACGGAGCGGGGCCGGTCGCAAGAGTTAATTGAGGCGATCGCGATGTCGAAGTTCAAGTCTCGCAGAGTCCTAATTTCATTCAGCAAAAAGGTATGGGAAATGGCGGGATAGCGGCTCAACAGGTACGCAAGGCGGACGCGCGCCTTGCTGGAACTTGAAGGCGGTTCGGCAGTTAAAACCGCTGATGTAGCCATTGAAGTCACGGTTTGCATTGAGCTGGCAGTTGGCGGGAGTTAAGAGATTGCAGTTTGTGCGCCGTAGCGCGGCGCTGGAGTGGTTACGTCTCCATCCGCGCCGGAGCCGTCCGCAGTAGGGTATGGTCTTTCAACTCGTTCCGCAGCAACCGACCCGCGCGTTCAACGCGGACATTGGTGAGGATGGCGCCGACCCCTGCGACGTGAAGCCGCTCGAGTAATCGCCCGGCCCGCTCAAGATCCTTGCGTGTGGTCTTTCCAGCCTCGGCAATTATCAGCGTGACATCCGCCTCGGTGGCCAACAACTCCGCGTTGGAGGACAAAAGGAGCGGCGGCGCGCTAATGAGGACCACATCGCAGTCCTGCTCGGCAACCTTCAACATCGAGACGTAACGCCCGAGGGCGGAAATTTGCGCCCGCCCTGCGATACGCTCGACAGCGTTCGGAGTGAGCATCTCGCGAGTAGCATGAACAAGAACAGGACGGAAGCCGCGTTCAGTCAGGTCATTTGCGATGTCAGCGGCAAGGTTGTCAGATACGCCAAATTTAAGAGGGGTCAGTAACACCGTCTTACCGCCGCGAGCGATGCAACGTTGGATTCCCGAAGCGAGGCGGCGTCGATGCTCGTCGACGAAATCCTCTCTGCCGGGTTTTGATTCGATCGTCATTCCGACCGGCAGCAGACCCAGAACACGCTCAACGCTCGCGGGATTCTGTATTCGGGAATCGGCGGCATCCAGTATTACGGGAATAACGAGGCTCAGAGCTAAAGCCAGTGCCAGAAGAGTTCCCCATGCCTTTTGCTTCTGGTTCTTCAGCGGCTGCAGAGGTCGTTGCGCCACGGAAAACACGCTCAGGAATCCGGGCATCTCAGCTTGAAGATTCAGCGAATCGATACGCGCTTGGACATCGCGCAGGTGGGTTCGCAACCGTTCGATATCCTCGTTCAAAGCGTGGGCCTCCCGAAGTTCCCGGGATGATGATTCCATATCTCGCAAGCGCACTGTGAGCTCGTCGGCCAAAGCCCGCTCGATGCGCCGGGTCTGATCAACGTCGGCGCGACGCTTATCCATTAACTGTGCCCCAATCGCGCGAACCATTTCGGTGGGTACCGAATGCAACTGGTTGTCGATGCTGGAGAGTCCTCTCTCCGCAGTTTTATACAGCGGGTTGGCCGGCAGCATTCCATCCAGCCGAAGACGCAAGTCGGATTGCTTTTGCAGTAGGCCGTCCATCATGCTTCGCGCCGCCGCGTCGTTCATGACGACTTGTTCGGCCTCGGCGGCGGCATTGGATGTTTCATCGACCTCCATCTGCTGCTCCGCTTCTATCCGCTTTTGATGCGCTGATATGACGGCCATCCGCATCTGAGCCAGCACGGTGTCATCCGGGAACGTCGAGGCCCTTTGCAAATCGACCACCTGCAGTTTCTCGGAATACCGAGCTACATCATCCAATTTCTCGTTGAGTTTCTTTTCGACAAAGGCGTTCTCCCTAGTTAGAACGGCTAGGCGGCCGGAACGCTCGGAAATAAATTCCCCGCTGCCCTTAGCCAGATAAGCTTGAGCGACGGCGTTAGCGATAGCGGCCAGGTTTGTCGGGGTACTGCCGTGCGCGCCTATCGTAATTTCGTAGCTGTCGGGTACACGCCAGACGCTAATCATATAGCGGAGCCGCTCGATCGCCGCCTGCTCGGTTTCACCGGGGCGTTTCCAGTGATGGCCGGTGGCCTCCAGTCGCCGTAGCGCCGCGCTCAACGTATCGTAATGAAGAACCGTTAAAATCTGGTGATTGATCAGAGTCGCGTACGAAACCTCGTTGACATGATCGAGGTTATCTTTCAAAGCGGTTGGGGAAACGTAAACCGTGGTTTCCGCCTGGTAAGTGGGCTTCACGAAGTGGCGGATGAACCTGTATCCCACGGCCACGAAAATGATGAAGATTGCCGCTGCCAGCAGCCACCGCCGCTGCAGGCTGTCGAGAACGTCAATCTCGGATTTATCGGGAGGCGAAATCGGGCGAGGCTGGACGGCTGGCACGCTCGAAGAAATAGGCAGAGGCAGATTGGGTTGTTTATCGGAAATGTGCATAAGGTTGTCTCCTTAGCGCCCGGCTGCTATAGCGCCGAACATCATCAGGGTTCCAGCCGCGTTTAGCTTCTGAAGGATGTACCCAACTTTGGCTAGCCCATTTTGGGGCACGTAAATTACATCTCCCCTTTGCAGGGAGATATCCGCCAGGTCTTTCGAGCGATCGGGCTTGACTAGATCTTGAAACGCGATTTCGCGCGTCAGCCCACTAGAAGGGCGGACCAAGCGAATCTTTCCACTGGCGGCGTCATCGGTGAGCCCCCCGGCCATGGCCAGAACGTCAACCAGCCGAATGCCCGGACTCAGTCTGACTGCTCCCGGCCTCCTGACCTGACCGAGAACCGAAACCTGATCCTCCTGTTCGTCGGGCACATAAACGATGTCGCCCCGCCTTAATCGTAGGTCGACGGCGGATGTTCCGCTGGCGAAAAGTTCATTTAAGTCGACCCACAGGACCTCTTCAGAACCCCGGTAAATGGCACATCGACTGATCATTGGTGCAGAGCCGGGAGTGGCAAGGTCTCCGGACGCCTTTTTGTCATATGCGCCGCTCTTGGCAAGTGCTTCCAGAAGTGTGGGCGCGGTCTCGAAAGAGATTGGCCCCGGCATGGCCACCCGGCCGACTACAATAACCCGATTGGACCCGTATTTGGTCACTTGTGTGGCCACGTGGACGTCAGTGTAGTACCGGTCAAATGCCTTTGTGATGGCCTGTGCCGCGCCTTCCCTAGTCTCGCCGCTCACACGGATAGAACCCGCCATCGGAAGCGTGATCTTTCCATCCGGTCCGACCACATGGTGTCCCTGCAGGTCCGTGTTGGTGGGAACCTGGACGTCGATCTCGTCCCCGGCGGCGAGGGTATACTCGCTCTCGGAAGCCTCTTCAAACTGCCGCATGAGTTCTTGCTGGCTGAGCTTGAGGCCGGAATCGGCGGCGCTGCCTGTGCTACCTGCATATTGTCCGTTGGCAGAGGCCAGGCCAAAGCAGGCCAAGCCAGCCAGCCAAAAACCTTTTAGCATACTTTTGCGGTATGCAATTCCCCATTGTCTTGACTGCCAACACATTCTTCCCTCCATGGATCTAAATTTTTCCGAGGCCTGATCTTGGCTGGAATACCGACTGCAATCGAGTGCGGTGGTACGTCTGTCAGAACGACTGCATTCGCCCCAATTATCGAGTCGTCTCCGATTCGGATCGACCCGAGTATCTTTGCACCGGCGCCAATATCGACACGATTACCAATCACGGGCGAACCTCTGAAGTCGGTCCGGCGAAGGCCAATGGTGACTCCATTCCGCAAAATCACGTCATCCCCCAGCGACGCGTCGCCGCTAACGACTATTCCGTGCGAATGATCGATACGTAATCGGCGACCTACCCGCGTTTCGCAGGGCAACACCGCGCCAGTTGCTGCGCTTACCAGAGCGAACGCAATTTTATACGCCACAGAAAACGGAATCCGCAGCCACCGCCAAGCGATCCGATATCGCCAGCAGCCAAAGCGGTAGACAACCATCACCCATAGCCCGGGCCACAGGACATTGCCCTCCGCGGTGCGCCAGTCTTCCCGAAGACATTCGAACACGGCCTGTCTCAATTGTTAACTCGTGCCCGTTCTGCGTTGTGTCCGGATCCACTCCGTTTTCCGGCTGGAAGAACGAAAAACCGCCAGAAGTGTTGTGACTTTCCACGCAACGTAGAATGGGGCCGCGATCAGGGACATAAGGTTCTTCAAACATTCGTCGCCGAGCGCTATGGCGCTTACAACGTGAGTGAGCAAGATGGCCAGCACGGCGGCTCCGTACCAACGGAAGAATCCATATGGCAAAGCGCACAGAAACAGCGAAACCGTCGCCAGGTAAGCAAGCGGGAGCGTTAGCAGTTCGAGCATAGGTTCAGCGGCGGCGAACTTCCCGCGGAGAATTTGCCCGGCCAGCTTCGGTAGCCAGTCTCTAGCCACGCGCAGACGGCCACCCTCCCAGCGGGCGCGTTGCGACGATTGCGCATCGGCGTCATCCGGCATGACGCCGTAGACGGTCGCCCGATCTGCGAAACGAACTTTCTTACCCTGGTTAATCAGAAGAAGATGGTACTCGAGATCCTCTACGATTGACTCAGCCGAATAAGGAACGTCGAGGAGCGTTTGCCGGGCCAACGCAAAGCCATTACCTGAGATGCCGGCCGATATTCCCCAACGGTCCCGCCCTCGCGGCCGCACAACATTGAAGGCCAGCAGGGCGACTTCCATTAGGCGCTTGCGTAACGAATCCGAAGGGTTGGCAACCCTGTAGCGGGCCTGCACTGCATCCGCGCCGGCAAATAGGATGCGGGCGATTTCCTGCACGAAACTTGCAGAGACCACTGAATCCGCATCCACGATCAGAAATCCGTTGAATTCCTCTTCCATCAAATGACCGAATGCGAAGCGGAGCGCGTAGCCTTTGCCGCGCCGTTGAGAATCCTCCCGAACAAGCACCCATGCTCCTGCCTCGCGTGCGCGCGCGGCGGTGCCGTCGGTACAGTTGTCAGCCACTACAACGACCTCACAACACGGCCCTGTTTTGGCAGAGCTGAGAATAGATGTCACACAAGCGCCCACCAGAGCTTCTTCGTTGTGAGCTGGAACAACGGCAACCAAACGGAAGCCATTATCCGTGCACTTGTTAGGAAGAGAGCGTGACCGAAACACGCTACTGGTGACCAACAGCAGTTCCAGCACCCCGGGGATGGTGAGCAATAGCGTCGCCGACCCGGCGGTTATCATTGCGTGCTGCAGGAATTCGGTCATGAAACAATGCTTCGGAACTGGAACTTAGGCCGCCACTCCAGGATCACGGGTTCGTCCAGGGCTGGCCCGTCGTCGGGGCTGGGCGCGAGACACGCTTCCCCCCATCCCAGAAACAGAAACAGAAGCGGATATAGTTGTTCCCCCAGGAACACGGCGGCTGTCGAGACCGCGATGGTCAGGATCACTCCAGATAAGACGAAAAGTAGAGCGCGGTCATGCGAGCGAAGGTCCCCGGAAGAAAGGGCCCGCCGTAAGAGCCGTGTAAAGCCGACTCCCATCATCAGTACATATAAAATCAGCGCAGGCAAGCCGTGCATCAGAGTGAAAAGCAGGTAGGTGTTATCGATCGAAGGCATGTCGCGCAACTTAGGCCAGGTACTTGTCCCCCAACCCCAGAAACTCTCCCGAAGTGCAATGTCCTGATACCGACTGATCAGCTGAGTGCGATAGGCGGCAGAAATTTTCTCCTCGCTCGCTTGAGCATCTCCGCTGTCGGCAAGATAGGCTTTCCCGATGAAGAGAATCAAGAATCCAGCCAACAATAAGCCAGCTAAGGCTCGCTTGAACGCGCGCCTGTACCAAGCCGATGCGCCGCAGGATGCGAGAACAACTCCAATGATGGTGGCGATCCAGGGGCCCCGAGACTGTGTCATCAACATTCCGGCCAACAGCGCGATCAGTATCAGCCGTTCCTTACTGATAGGAAGATTCGGAAACCATCGGAAGCGCCGTTCCCACAGACCCAGGTACGTAATATAGCGATGCAGAATGATCGTAATGCCTACAACCGTTGCCATCAGGATGGGGTGACCAAACGGGCCCGCGACCCGGAAGAAGCCCTCGCGAACCTGACCGGGCCAGCGGGTGCTTGGAAACAGTAGTACGAAGAGAGCCCGCACTGGATTTAGTCCCATCCGAAATTCGTATGTGGATATGAGGCAATCCAGAAACACAACAAACACGAACCGCCGTATAAAAGCCACCCTGAGACCGTGCTGTTCAATGATCGTTTTGCCGATCACGTAAGGCAGAACAGCTAGCGTTAGCGGCCAGGCCAGCCGTTCCAAAATGTCGGTATATCCAATCGCATGGTAGTCAGAGATGAAATTCCACACGACGAAGGCAGCCACCAGCCCGTCGAGCGCGGACCATTTCCATTTGCTGTTGAAAGCTCTCCAAATAATCACAACGCCGATCGGGATGATTGCGTATTGGGCGACGTTGATCGCCGGCGTACCAAAGTAAAAGTAATTCGGCAACAGCAATAATGCAGGCAAATAAACCCACAACACCGCTTTCTCAACGGAAGATAGCCACAGTACTAGTAGCGCCACTAAACTGGGAAGAGCTATGAGTGGTGTGAAATCCATTTGGCTATCACGTCGAGCGCCGCCTCGAACAGAACGATACTACCGGAAGCACATTACTGCACTCGTATCAAATGCGGGCCGTTGCGTGTGTGGCCAACGACCCGGGCGTGATCTGAATCGACACTTCGCGTCGGGTTTGATCCAACGGCCTGACCCAGTCCCGATCGATTTCCACTGCGACTGATCGCTTTAGAAGACTCACGGAAACTATTATGCGATGTTGTTTGCGAACCTCAACCAGAAACCCTTCGAGGCCCGCCAAGGGGCCTTCGGCGAGCCGCACTCGCTGCCCCACTTCAAGAAACGGATACGGTTCAGCCACAAGGCCAGCTCCGAGCGCCCTTCGGATGGCAGCGATTTCAGCATCGGCGATCGGCACCGGCACTTTTCCTATCCCTACAAAACTCAGAACGCCTGGAATCGTCAAACAGGGAAGCCGAAGCTCGGGATTCGTTCGACAAAAGACGTAACCGGGAAATAGCGGGAGCTCTACCACTTTAAAGCGATCCGACCATCGACGGCGAGTTTGATAGAGCGGCAGGAACTGCTCAAATCCCTTATGTCGAGCTAGTGTGGACACGATTTTCTCACAGCGCGACTTCACACGAAGGGCGAACCAGGGATATGTGAATGAGTCGCGTTGTTCTTCCATATACATTGATCCTCCATTCGTACTTCAGACAAGCTACCGCCCTTTGAGTCCCATTGCGACATTTTGTCCTCTGGGATTGCTAGGCCGTGTGCCATGAGATACGCAGATCGAATGCCACAAACAGCGAGGAGGTCAATCGACGTGTTCTGAGGTACTTGAAAGGAAGATGGGTCAGCAGCATGGATTTCTGAGTGAAGATGATTGGGACTTCGGCCAAATTTATGAGATTTATTTCACGGCGTCCGATAATCGGGGTGTCAGTCCCAGAACGTTCCAAGGCGGAGTGATGTGCCTCGTCTGCCCTGTAACCATTCGGAGCACACTATCTGTTTTGTTAGCTAGCTCTATTCAGCGACCCATAGCATATCTGCGCATAATCATGAGGTTGGCCCCGGTTTTAGCGTTGGCTCTATAAATGCCCGGTAAAGTGCTCCTCGGTGCCTGGTTGAGATGCGGCAGTCGGGAACACGGCTTTGACCGGAGTTACCTGAGACGCTCGCACCTCCCGGGCACCTTGGAGAACATGTACGGTAGCTGCGACCTATGGATTGATTCGCTGTTCCTGAGAGTCGGCATCGAAGCCAACTCGTCCAATAAATCCGTTGTTCTCGAGAGCACACTTGTTTTTCAAGCGAAACTGGGTTGGCCATTCCAATGCTTAGTGGTTGGATCCGTGACAAAACGATTTGGGGCGCAAGGAATCTTCGGTGTCGGTGGTGCCCCTGCCAAATGGCCCGACCGAAAAAACCTAAAGCGCGGTTGTGAGTGATTGTTGTAGTCGGTTCCGTAGCCCTAATCGCAGAGAAGGAACATGGAGACCAAACCGTCGAAATTGTGTGAGGTGAGCGGAGTCCTGATCGAAAAGGACAGCCAAGCGTCGCATTGCGTGCATTGTGGAACAGCTAAGCTCGAGAATTTAGACTTGTCGCTGATCGATCAGCTATTCCGTTCCCATGCTGAGTTGAGCGCGGCGCTCCGATGGACTGGCCGACAGATGCTGCGGTTCGAGCACCACGACCACCACTCGCTGGAAAAACTCCGCGGAGCGCTCCGGCGCGCGGAGAACATACGTAGGACGTTAAATATTTCTGCCGATTCGCCGCAAGATCAAAAGCAAACGGAAGAGTCGCCGGCCAGTGCTCAACCTGTGGTCTCTGAATACAGCGATCAGCCAGCTCTCAAGAAGAGAAAAAGTCGCCTTTCACGCTCGAACTCGTTCGGTGTCATTAAGTTCCCGAGGGGCTGACGGCGCGCTCAGATACTCGGCAAGTGGCATCAACGGTTCATTTCCGAGGAGCGGCCCGAGGTTTGACTTTGCACATTCCGCCGCCTGCCTTGACGCTAGGTGCGCAAATCGCGCGGGTCCATTTGCCTGAACTCCACTGTCGCGCTATTGAATACCCAACTTTTTCATCTTATACAAGAGCGCCTTGTAGTCTAAGCCCAAGAGCTTTGCCGAACGTTTCCTGTTCCACTGACTCGCGTTAAGAGCCTTGAGGATGACCTCGGCTTCCGCCGCTTTCCGAGCCTGATCAACTCGTACCAAATCCGAATTCACAGCGTCGGAGCCCCCCTGCGACGCCCCGCAACTGATGTTCAACGCTCCATTTATTCGGTCAATTGCGCGGCGCCCTGGATGCTCTCCGAACAAATCCAGAGTATCCGATCGGGTATCCACTACCTGGCGCGATTGTGCTTCGTGGGTGGTCTTTGAGGATGCCAGATAGTGCGCACTTGCGGTTCTGGCGATGCGTCGATGTAGCTCCTCAATGATGACTTCGGGGTTCCTCACGACCAGGTACCTGCGCATTACGTTTTCCAACTCACGAATGTTGCCGGGCCATTTGTGACGCAACAGTGCGCTTCTCAAGGGCGATCCGATCGCCGGAGCGGACGTATCTCCGAGAGCGTGTTTCCTCAGGAAAGACGTTGCTAGGGGAACAATTTCGTCCACTCGTTCCCGCAGCGGCGGTATAGCTATATTGAAGACATTTAGCCTGTAATACAAGTCTTCGCGGAATTCTCCCTGCTCGACCCGAGCTTCCAACTCCCGGTGTGTTGCGGCAATGACGCGCACATCCACTTGAGTCGCTTCTTTTGCTCCAATTCTATGAAACTCCCGATCCTGCAGCACTTGTAGTAACTTACTTTGAAGTCTGAGATCCATATCGCCTATTTCATCGAGTAGGACCGTTCCACCGTTCGCAATTTCAAATTTCCCCAGGGTAGTCTTGAATGCCCCAGTAAAGGCGCCGCGCTCGTAACCGAACAATTCGCTTTCCACGAGTTCGGGTGGAAGCGCCGCGCAGTTGATTTTCAAGAGGATCTTTCCAGCACGAAGCGATTGACTGTGAATATGGCGCGCCAGGACTTCTTTACCCACGCCGGTTTCACCTTGCAGCAGAATCGGCACATCACATGCCGCGAGCCGCTTCAGCAGAGGCTCCATCTGCTGGATCCAGTTTCCCGTCGTCAAGCTCGACCAGGCCTTCCCCGTAAATCCATCTCGCATGGAACTGGGCGGGGCGCGAGCGACCGGAAGAAATAAATCAATGGCCTCGTGCAACTCCTCGTATGACACGGGCTTAGTCAGGAAAGTGTTGGCGCCATGCTCCATCGCCTCTACCATAAAAGTTGCCGACGGAACTCCCGAAAGCATGATAATTGGAAGGCTGAGATTGTGGTGCCGTATTTCTTTCAGTGTTGTAATTCCGTCTTTGCGAGGCATCATGATATCCAGAATAAGGAGAGCCGGCGTATCAACGCCATTGGCCAGCGCGTTGATTACCTCTTCTCCGTCTTCAGCAAAGTCAACGACGAGATTAGGCCCGCGCAGCGCGAACTGGAGGTAATCGCGAATCTCAGGTTCATCTTCAGCTATCAGGATGCGGAAGGGCGTGGGGGAATGGTTTGTTGCGCTCATACGGCGGCCTGGGAAGCCAGGGCGTGGTTGAATGAGCGTGTGAATGGCAAAACAAACGAAAAGGAAGCTCCTTGGGCTCCGGAGTCGGTCCATATCCGGCCGTTGTGTGCGTGAATTATCATTCGGCAGATGGCCAGCCCGAGACCCGAGCCCGAGCGGTCCATGGAATCACCGTAAGAGGTGTGTTCGTCAAAGATATGTTCTATGTGGCCTGGATCGATGCCCCGTCCTGTGTCGCTTACGTCGACACGGTAAGCTGCCGTGGACTCCGTCGATCCAATCTCCCCTAACCCCTGAGTGGTGATTGACCGGCCGCGGATATTGATCTCCCCACCCTTCGGAGTGAACTTGCACGCGTTGTCAAGGAGGTTTGTAAGAACCTGTTCCAGCTGCCCCGCGTCAAATAGCAATACCTCGGTCGGAGATTCAACATCGACCCTCACGCTGATCTGCTTTCTCTGAACGAAGGGTAGGATTTCGTATACTGCCTGATGTGCGCAGGCCTCGATACTGGCGGGTTCAAGTCTTAGCTCGTTTGCGCCCGATGAGGCCGTACCCAAATCCGTAACAGCTTCCACGAGCCGGCACAACCTGCTTACACTTCGTTGCATTCTCTCCAAGATCCTGGTTTGCTCGGGATCGAGAGGACCCACCTGCCCAGCCAGGAGCATACCGCAATAGCCTCGGATGGCGGTGAGCGGCACGCGGATATCGTGAATCGAGCGCGCGAGAAAGTTAGTTCGATCTCGATCATGCTCGCGGAGTGTCAAATTCGTTTCTAGCAACTGTTGAAGAATGCGATCGCGGTCACGCTTCAGATGGGTTGAACAAGTGTCCTGACGAAGCTCGAGTTGTACAATGGCAGCCTGCAAGACTGCTGTCAGTGAAAGGGGGGTAAAAGGGCTCTCCAAATAGGTAAATCCATTATCTGGCACCTTGCGCCGGACTGAGCATAGTGAGGTTTTCTTGACGATGACGATCTTGGCGGCCTCGGCAGTCACCGTGGCTGGCGGCACGCCAGGGCTGGAATCACAATCCCAAATATAGATGACGCAACCGTTTGGGACATCGGTTGGTCCGCATTCTTGCATGTCGTATCCGGCTGGACAGATACGGTCGAGACTTGCCCTGCAAACCGCGGCCAGTCTTTCATTGGAGCTGACAACGCAAACGAGGATTACCTTCTCAGTGTTCATATTCCCGGCAATTTATGCTTTTTCGTTGTTCAAGCTTGCAATCGTCCCACGATTCCTCGCGACAAAGTGAAAAGGAGCAGATGGCTATCCGAGCATTGCTCTCTCAAAAAGTCTTCCGAATACATTTATTCGGCATATCCACACTAAGCTGAGCAACTGCGATTCACAAGGGTTGTTGTTACCCCCGGGAGGGTGAATAGGGGCCCCGCCATAAGGCGAGGATGCGCAGTCTGCATGCTGCGTGTTTCGATTGTAAAACCGAGCGTGGCTCAGTGGCGCAATCTATCAGCTTTCGTCATGTTCGCGAGGAGCCAGCCATCGGCACGAGCTCTAAGAAGAATGGGGTCGCTTCGCGCGAGATCAACTAGCGGCAGTTTCCTGGGCTTGGGAGGGGGCCCTTGCGGGAGCACTTCGCCCGCGTGCACGGAGCTTTCGATTTAATCTACGCTTATGCCAGCGAACAGTTGCCGGGCTGATGAAGAGTGCCTCTCCAATATCGGAGTTTTTAAGCCCCCGTGAAGCAAGTTCGAAGATGCGCGCTTCTTGGGGTGTCAGGCCAGGCTCCACTTTCACGGAATTCTCTCTGAGGAGATCGGAAAGCAATTCTGAAACCACAGCGCGAGGCGCCCAAACCTCCCCCTTCAGGATCGCCAAAACGACCTTCTGCAAGACTTTCGACGAGAATCGGCGCCCTAGCATGCCGCGACAGCCGAGCCGGAGCAGCTTAGTCGCTGACGCCACGTCGACCGCATCGCCGTTCAGGATAGCCACGATGCAACTGCCTTTTCCATATTTAGTAAGCCGCACTATTTCGGAGATAGGCAGCTGTTCGAGGAAGGCTTGCTTCGCGACAAGTATTGACACATTCAGCCGCCGGCAAAGAGACAATACCTGCTCCCACTCCTCCGGACATCTAACGCACATTAGCCTTTGGGCCTTGCAAAAGGAATCGCTGAGAAGACTGCGGCGAATATCGCCGCACAGAATTACAACGCGTTGATTATTTAACGCCGGCGGTTCGGGAAGTAATAGCGTCTTCACGATCACCCTGACAGCTCGGTGCGAGGGCGAGCACCCCAAACAATCGAATCATGTTAACAATCTTTTTCGGAACTTGCAAAGCTTCCAGTCCTAGCGGTACTAGTAGTTAATTGGCGCAAAGACTGCATAAGACCTCGGGGGCAAAGTGGTTTAACACTCGTGAATTCCAACGGAAATTTCAATGTTACCAGCTTGTTGGAGCACGGGTTCTCTATCCAATGGTGCCGCAACTTCCCGCGATTTTGGCTTTGTTCTCGGGCGAACGGTAATGTTTCCAGAATTTTCGTATGATTGAACGGCGACGGGTGCAGCGACTGCAAATGCAATGTACCGTCTCATTGTGGAAGCCAAGCGACGGCGCGTATAGGCGTACTGTAACCGAAAACTTAACTTGCCGCGGTTTCTTTTGGCAGGCCGGTGCAGGATATGTTTTCGGTGACGAACTTCAAGCCGGCTTGGAATTATCGCTGCCAAATGTGACGGTTCGAGACGGGCCGTCTCTCATCTTGCAGTGCCGAGCGGAGGTGCTTCGCATCGAAGCCCAAGAATCGGGATGGCATGCAGAATAAAGAGTTACACGGTCCTCAAGGACATGGCCTGATGGTGCCCCGGCCATCTCAAGAGGCAGCTTTTGCTCGCTCGCGTCGCTGCGTTGCTGCAGAAGAATTGTCAACAAACGTACTGTTGGACCCGAGCAGTAATGCCTTCAAACTCAAGATCCTTGGCGTGCTGTGCATCTTCGTGTTGGGCGGCATTTTGGTTGCCGGACTGTGGCCATTCCACGCTCCAATTAATGACGTGACCTGGGTCAAGAATGCGGACGGTCTCGATTTCCACCGTCACGGAACTCTCGTAAGTTCAAAAATATTCAGGCCAGCGAGTTCCGGGGACGAAACCTTCTGTAGTGTCGAAATCTCATTGCGGGCGCGCTCCGTGGACGACTCAAGTACGATCTTAGCGTTCTTCAGTGGACCCGCGATTCGCTTCTCGCTGCACCAATTTGGCACGGATATGGCATTGCAAAGCTTCTCTCAGACCGCAGACAGCCGCGCCAGGGGAGCACGCATTGGCGTGAATGTTCGCGACGTCTTCCTCAGCAGACAGCTATTATTGATCGCGATTGCGTCAGGCGTGTCCGGAACAAGCATCTACGTCAATGGTGTTTTGCTTGGCGCCATCCCGCAATTCCGGCTTTCGACCGGCGATTGCTCCGGCCAACTCGTCCTAGGGACCTCGCCCGTCGTTGCCAGAACCTGGTCGGGGCAATTGCGAGAGCTCGCCATCTATAGTCAGGAGCTTACTGAGGCTCAGGTCTCTAGGCACTTCGAAAGCTGGACGGCCAGGAAGGGTTTTGACGTTGGCCAGGATGAACACGTGGTCGCGCTCTATTTATTTAACGAGCATCACGGTCGCACCGTTCACGATTCCAGCGGCTCGGAAATCAATCTTTCTATTCCGGAGCGATTCCTGATCGTGCACGAGAAGTTCTTAGAGCCGCCGTGGCAAGAGTTCCACAACGATTGGGGTTATTGGAAGAACGTATTGATCAACATCGGCGGCTTCATTCCTTTGGGTTTTTTCTTCTATGCCTACCTGGCCATGGCAAAACGATCCGGTTTGCCTGCCTTGACCGCCCTGATGCTCGGAGCAGCGGTCAGTCTTACAATTGAAATCCTACAAGCATACCTTCCGACGCGCGACTCTGGCATGACGGATATCATTACGAATACGCTGGGCAGCGGTTTTGGGGTGATGTTGTACCGGTGGAAGGCCGGCGTTGTAATGGATATCCTCCACGATCACCGGAGGTGTCCTCGATAGAGAGGGCAGAAGAAGTGGCCTGCCCTTTCTCTGTGAATCGATCCGGGCCAGAGACGGTTTAATCGACCATAGCAGCCCGTCCGCGGAAAGCTTGTTCCTCCTCGCACGGGATCACCTCTACTAGACTCCCAACGTGAAAAGGGATGGCTTCGCGGATTTGATTCAGTTTGGGCTGTCCTCCTAGCCGACCATCGCGCCCTTGCCGCTGTTTAGCTCTCATGATCTTGGGCGCAGTGTGGGTCGATTCGGGGGAAGAGACGACTCGGCACGCCAAACCGAAATCAGTGACCACAACCCGGGGGCCTCGCGGACCGGTGACCCATTCGTGCCTCCTGCTCCCACGAGCATGACGTTCGATGGCTTGAAATGCCGATGAATGACACCGGCCCGATGAGCCGCGTCCAGTGCATGTGCCATCTGAGCTAAATAATGCAAAACTTCCCTAGGGGGAACGGGACCGTCGCGGGCGATCCATTCGGCCAAAGTCTCTCCATCCAGACATTCCATAGTCAGGGGTAGAATCACACCATGATCCTGGGCCGTTTGCTCTATTTCCTCGGTCATCCGTCCGAGTACATCGGCCTATGGTTGTTGGATTCGACGGTGTGGCTGTTGGCCCTGACGCTAATCGTCGCGTTACGCCAGCTTTTCGTTATCCGAAGGCAGATGGAGATACTGGTCCGGCAGGATGAGTTGAACCGTGAGGTGTTGTCCCGAAGGATACGGTTGCTGATGTACGCCAAGCCCGAACCACCCGGCCAACTGGTCGTGTTTTGCCGGAATGACGGGAACAAGACCGCTCAGAACTTTTACTGGCATCTTTCCGTACCCATAACAGTTTCTCGATACGGGACTTGGAACTCGTCTGGGAAGGAGACGTTATCAAACCCAGGAATGGAATCCCACGATGGAGAGGCCTATCGGCATTACACCGGCTTCGTACCCGACCCACTTTACCCCACACGTATGACCCCGGTTGCACGGATCGCAACAACCGACATGAAACTTCCTCTTTGGTGGTCCACAATCTCCGAAGATGGGGCCGATCCTACGCCGGATGCTAAGATGCAACGGATGGAACATCATGCGTCAAAGTCAGACAATCCGAAGAGTTCCTGATTTTGCGATGGTGCCAGCAACGAGGGGATGGCATTTCCGGCCGGACGATCAATATGGAGATTGGCGAACTGTCGCGTGCAATTGGTCGCACCTGGCGCGAGCTTTGGCCGCGTGTGAAGCGGCTGGAAGAACGCAAGGACGTTGGCCGGGCCTCTCTCCGGAGGAACAGAAGGCGCTACTCAATGGCCTGAAGAACCGGCGAACGCCTCACTTGGGGACGATGATTCCCTTGCTGCTCTTGACGGGAATGCGTGCGGGAGAGGCACTCTCTCTGACATGGAGCCAAATCGATCTGATGGATAAGACGCTGCGAGTAGGCCGCGCCAAAACGTCGAATGGAACTCGACGCATGATCCCGATCAACGGTCATCTGACGTCCGTCCTTACGGCTCATCGCTCTTGGTTCGTCGAAGAGTTTGGCGAGCCACTCCCCGGACACCACCTGTTTCCCTGGGGCAAGCCGGTTCCCTCGGATCCCACGCGCCACGCGACCGACATTACGTGGGGCTGGGACGAACTGCGGAAGGATACTGGCGTCTCTTGTCGCCTCCATGACCTCAGACACACGTTCGCCGCGCAATTAGTGGAGAACGGCATTTCCGAGTCCACCATGCTCGCGCGATGGGCCATATGAGCCGGGCGATGCTGGAGCGGTACAGCCACATTCGGATGACCGCGAACCGTGACGCTGTGGCGGGCGTGGTCTTGAGACCGAAGGCCAAAGAGAGCGAGAATTCGGAGGCAGTCCCTGTAGTAAGTCAGCCGATCACGATTCAGTGAATCGCAAGTGTTTGATTTTATTGGTGAGCGCGGTAGGAATCGAACCTACAACCTACTGATTAAGAGTCAGTTGCTCTGCCAGTTGAGCTACGCGCCCGATCGAGACT
>Ga0302325_10003240_pt1 | contig 38570 bp, 24 predicted proteins | sample Palsa_T0_2_FD_201948 | JGI IMG/M metagenome (GOLD analysis project Ga0302325, IMG submission 201948) | Peat permafrost microbial communities from Stordalen Mire near Abisko, Sweden - Palsa_T0_2 | ecosystem: Environmental > Terrestrial > Soil > Palsa > Peat permafrost | place: Sweden: Abisko...
CGCCCTGTGGATTGTTCAATCCGGACGAAACCAGCAGGGTTACCGGAGCTATCGGAACATAATTGGCGCCGGCCTGCGTCACCGTGAACGTCAAGCCGGAAATGGTAAGTGTGCCCGTGCGTGTTCCCGTGCCCGTGAACGCGTCACAGGTGAACAGGATCATGCTGCTGCCGGCGCCACTGGCGCTCCCGGCCGAAATGTGGAGGAAGGTGCTGTTGGAACTGGCAGTCCAAGCGCCGCTGTAGGTCAGTTCGACCGAAGAACTGCCGCCGGCGCTACCGACCAGTAGCGAATTGGCGCCAAGCCCCTGGAATGTCACCTCGAAGCTCTGGCTCACGGGCATGGCAGCGGCGTAGGTGGCATTGCCTGCCTGCGTCGCTTGGATGGTGCATTGACCAACTGATGTCAGCGTCACCGTGACGCCCGATACCGTGCAGACCGATGTCGTTTGCGAATTGAAAGTTACCGTCAAGCCGGAAGAAGCCGTCGCGCTGACGGCGAATGGAGCAGTGCCGAACGTCTGGTTGGAGAGTGCTCCGAAGGTGACTATCTGAGTCATCAATTCGTTCTGCGTCACGGTAATCTGCTGGCCCAGAAGATTGATGTGCGCTATAAGGACGGAGGCGGACGTGTTCGCGGTAAACGAGAAATTAACAACTCCGTTCGCGATCGTTCCGATGGTCAGCCAGCTCTGGTCGCTGGTAGGCGCGAATATTCCCGTAAGAGACGTCGTGGCGGGGAGCACTGGAAGCAGCGCGTCAGACCCGGCCGAGGCAGCTTCGGTTAAGCCGCTGGCAGGACCGACAAACACGTTGGGGATCTCCTCAATCGCATTGTTGTAGGTATCCGCGATGTAGACGTTGCCGGAGCCGTCCACCGCGACTCCCTCTGGATCGTAAAGTCCCGATGAAACCAGCGTGGTTACCTGCTCGGTCGCCGCGCTCCATTCATAGATCGCCTGGTTGCCCCGATCGGCGATGTAGACATTGCCGGAGCCGTCCACCGCCACTCCCCATGGACTGTTTAGTCCCGTTAGTCCCGACGACACCAGCGTGGTCAACTGCTGCGTTGACGCGCTCCACTCGTATATCGCCTGGTTCCCCTGATCGGCGATGTAGACATTGCCGGAGCCGTCCACCGCCACTCCCCATGGACTGTTTAGTCCCGACGACACCAGCGTAGTCAGCTGCTGAGTGGACGCGCTCCACTCGTATATCGCCTGGTTCCCCTGATCGGCTATGTAGACGTTGCCGGAGCCATCCACCGCCACTCCGGTAGGACTGTTCAGAGGGGACGACACCAGGGTGGTCACCTGCTGCGTTGCCGCGTTCCACTCGTATATCGCGCCGTTGGCCCCGTCCGCGATATAGAGGTTCCCGGAGCCGTCCAGCGCCACTCCGGTAGGACTGTTCAGAGGGGACGACACCAGCGTGGTCACCTGCTGCGTGGACGCGCTCCACTCCTTGATCGCGTTGTTTTGGGAATCGGCGAAGTAGATATTGCCGGAGCCGTCCACCGCCGCTCCAGACGGCTGATTCAGCCCCGAGGCCACCAGTGTGATCGCCGGACCCGGTCCGATATAGTTCGTTCCCGCCTGTGTCACGGTGAGCGTGAGACCGGCGACGGTGAGAGTACCGGTGCGCGTTCCCGTTCCGGCGAACGCGTCATAGGTGAAGACCACCAACCCGCTGCCGGTGCCGCTGGCGCTCCCGCTCGAAATGTGCAGGAAGGAATTGTTGGCGCTCGCCGTCCAAGCGCCGCTGCAGGTCAGCACAACCGAAGAACTACCCCAGGCGCTGCCAACGAAAAGCGCATTCGTGCCGAGCCCTCCCAAGACCTCAAAGCCCTGACTTTGCGGCGTAGCGGGGGAGTAGCTGGTGTTGCCCGCCTGGGTGGCTTGGATGGTGCAGACGCCGGGGCCTACGAGACTGACCGTGGCGCCTGTGACCGTGCAGACTGATGCGGTAAGCGATGCGAAGCTCACGGGCAGACCCGATGACGCGGCCGCACTGACAACCAACGGGTTGGCGCCGAACTCCAGATTCGCCAGTGGTCCGAAGGTAATGGTCTGGCTGGCCTGCGTCACTTGAAAACTTTGGTTGACTGCTGTGGCGGGGGCGTAGCTGGTGTTGCCGGCCTGCGTGGCTTGGATGGTGCATTGCCCCCCAGAGAGCAGTGTGACCGTTGTACCGGATACGGCGCAGACGCCTGTTGGGATGGCGGAGAAGCTCACCGCAAGGCCGGAAGAGGCAGTCGCGCTGACTGTGAATGGCGCGCTGCCGAAGATCTGGCTCGCTAGCGCTCCAAAAGTGATCGTTTGGCTCGCCTGCGTCACCTGGAAGCTCTGATTCACCGCCGTAGCGGCGTTCCAGTTGACATTACCTGGCTGCGTGGCTTGGATGGTGCATTGCCCCCCAGAGAGCAGCGTGACCGTTGTACCGGATACGGCGCAGACGCCTGTTGTGACGGCGGAGAAACTCACCGCAAGGCCGGAAGACGCAGTCGCGCTGACTGTGAATGGCGCGCTGCCGAACATCTGGCTCGCTAGCGCTCCAAAAGTGATGGTTTGGTTCCCCTGCGTCACCTGGAAGCTCTGATTCACCGCTGCAGCGGCGCCCCAGTTGACATTGCCTGGCTGCGCGGCTTGGATGGTGCATTGACCCGCCGAGAGCAGCGTGACCGTTGTACCGGATACGGCGCAGACGCCTGTTGTGACGGCGGAGAAGCTCACCGCAAGGCCGGAAGACGCAGTCGCGCTGACTGTGAATGGCGCGCTGCCGAACATCTGGCTCGCTAGCGCTCCAAAAGTTATGGTCTGGCTCGCCTGCGTCACTTGAAAACTTTGCCTGACCGCTGTGGCGGCGGCGTACTCGGCATTGCCTGCCTGCGAGGCTTGGATGGTGCATTGACCCACCGAGAGCAGCGCGACCGTTGTACCGGATACGGCGCAGACGCCTGTTGTGACGGCGGAGAAACTCACCGTAAGGCCGGAAGACGCAGTCGCGCTGACTGTGAATGGCGCGCTGCCGAACACCTGGCTCAGTAGCGCTCCAAAAGTGATGGTTTGGTTCCCTTGCGTCACCTGGAAGCTCTGATTCACCGCTGGAGCGGCGTTCCAGTTGACATTACCTGGCTGCGTGGCTTGGATGGTGCATTGACCCAACGCGAGCAGCGTCACCGTGTCACCCGAGACGGCGCAAACAGCCGGTGTCAGCGAACTGAAGCTTACCGCCAGGCCGGACGTCGCGGTCGCGCTGATAATGATTGGGACCGGGCTGAAGGGCTGGTTTGAGAGCGGTCCGAAGGTAATGCTCTGGCTCGATTCGCTGGTGGGCTGGTACAAACTTTGGAGGCGGAAGGTGCGGTAGGCCGAACTGGGAAAGCTGATGTCGTAACTGTCGGTCGACGGGTTGTCCGTTACTACTTCCTGTGAAATATCCGACGCTCCCGTCTTGTTCGGCAAAAAGCCAAGAACAAACCAATAATCGCCATTCGTGAGCAGTTGCGCACTGCCGAAGCCGCCGGAGTACCCTCCCAGGTCCACACTCAGCAATTGAGTGGCAACCAGGGTGGTCTCGTTGAGCGAGTAAGCCTGCCCCCGGCTATTGCCCGATCCGAGGCCCAGCGGTGGGGTAGAAACGCGGGTGTTGCCATTGTCTAACAGCTCGTAGTTGACGCCGTCGAATTGGACGTCGTGCTGATGCGAGAACCACGGCCACGGGCCCACCCCCCCGGCCAGCGTGAAATATGGAGTGCCAGCCTGTTCTCCCAAATTGCCCAGGGTCCAGATAATCTGGCCGTCCCCGGAGCCGTTTTCGTAATTGATCTTCACTATCCAATCCTGGTTGCGGATGGACAGAACGAGACTGCCGTCGGGCAACAGATAAAGCGAGTTACAATGCGTCCAGTCCGTTGCCGTCGGCGCCAGATAGAGCGGGCCGCAGGGGGCGACACTGTTCACGCAGACCTCCCCGAGAACTGGGGGACGGCTGTTGGGAAGGTGGTCGAACGTATTCCAGGTCCAGGCCACCTGGAGATTCTCATCGAGATCGATAATTACGTCTCCCACCACGTCCACCGCCCCCGGTCCCTGGACATTCGTTAAGATGCGTTCCCCCATTCCCAGTACCAGGGTGTGGCCGTTTGGCAGGCGCATGGCTTCATGCGACATCCAGTTAATAGTCGGCAGGTTCATGGCGGTGAGCTGCAGGTTGATGGCGTAGACGTTGGTCTCGCGGACCACGTCGCCCTGCAGGTCCACTTCCAGGACCGCGCTTACATCGATCGTGTCGTCCCATACGTAGATCAGAAAGGTCCCCCCGGGGACCGGGCGAGTCAGATAGGTCCCGTTAGCCACAGAAGTCGGGTAATACCACGTCACTTCCCCGTACATGTTGTAGGCTGTCGGCGGATCCGCCGTTCCTTTGAATCCCTGGCCGGGCTTGAGCGCTATGAACGACTGCAGGAGGACGACTTCCTCGCTGGTGCCGGGACCTACCGGAGTGGGGATGCTCGCCGTCGGCAGGGTCAAGGGGATGCTTCCAGTCACGAACGTGAGCGCGGGGCTCCAAGTGGTGGCGCCTTTATTCACCACCTTGGACAACATCGTGTAGGACGTCTGGGCGCGCATTCCGCCGATATAGAAGTTCGCGCTCAGGCCGGGCTGGCAGGGGAGAATGTTCGAATAGAAATAGTTAGTACCGCTGGTCGGCCTATAGGCAACCTGAATAGTTCCGGCGGCACAGGCCGGCGCGCTGTAGATGGCGACAAGAGGGTGTGAGCTGGGCGAAACCACGGGAGTGGTGCCGGTGATCCGGCTCGTGAACTGGAAGGAAATCACGGCGTTGCCAGTCTGTCCGGTCGTCACGTTAGAAACTTCGACTTGGATCTGGTAGGTGCCCTGCTGGAGAGCGCTCCACTGCACGGAGTCGGGTGCACCATAATCGGCGAGCATGTTGAAGGTGGTTGCGCCGGGAGGTTCCACCAAAAAACGATAGCGGAGCGCCGAGCTCGCGTTGCTAACGGTTGCAACTAAATTAACGCTTTCCCCCACCGGCTGCGGGGAGGGGAGCGAGGGGCTCAGCGTCACGCTCAGCTGCCCATAACTCGTTTGGGCCGTCAATGCTGCCCCAAACAAAAGAACAAGTCGGGAGGCAAGCTTCAAGTTGTACTTGATATTCGCGAGAGGGACGATCAGTAGACCATTTCGATACCTTGACGTTGTCAAATTAGTGAGTGCTATCATCCAGTTGAACCCGTCATGCATCGGAGACGGTAGCATGTTCGCGGAATCTATACGATTCACGCGCGCGGACGGCGCCGCAGCCTCCTAGCAAAATACCTCCGCTCAACGGTTAACGCGCTAGTCGGCGTTCCCCGTAAACTGAACCAACGCGCTACGGGTAAACTGTAAGCGCCGACACACAAGCAGCCTGGCTCCATTTTAGAACCCACATTGTACCCCGGACCGGCTCCATTGGAGCCGCGTCTTTCGGCATTTTAGTTTGCGGATGCCAGCGAGCACGCCCAGTCCTGCTAGGACTCTCAGTAAGGCGGCCAGACAACCGCCGTTCCGCATCAATGCGGCAGGTCGCCCGCCGCTTTGCCGGTAGTCACTTCGTTATAAGCGTCTTTCACTTGAGCGGGCAAAGAATCGGCGCTCACCCAGTTCTTTACCGTGTCGGGCAGGGAAATGGCGGCCATCTGTTTGCCATTGGCGGTCTTCACCAGGTCGTCCAGCTTCTTGCCGCTTGCCACCGCCGCCTTCACCGCTTTACGCAGCTCGAGCATGAACGCGCGCTGGCCCGACAGGATCTCTTTGCCTCCGGCGCCGCCGTGCCCGGGCAGTACATGATCCACCTTCAGTTTCAGCGCGCCGTCCAACACCTTGGGCCAGTTGCCGATGTTCCCATCCGCGGTGTAGTTGTAAGGACCATTCACCGCCGCGTCGCCGGAGCACAATACCCGCTCTTGAGGCAGATACACAAATCCATCGCCGCGCGTGTGCGCCCATCCGAAATGGTAGAACTCCACGCGCCGCGTTCCATCCGTGATCACGTGCGGGCTGTCGCTGAATGTTTGCTGTGGCGGTTCGGGCGTGTCGCGATGCATCTGGGCCACGTCCTTGCGCTCTTTCATGGTCGCCTGCCAGCGCGCCGGCTCGTAACGCTTCATCTCTTCGGCCACTCCTTGATATGCGATGGTTACCGCGCCCGTCCCGGTCCATACCGCATTGCCGTAGGTATGATCGCCGTGGTGATGCGTATCGAAGACGAATTTCACCGGCTTTGATGAGACTTTCTTCGCATCGGCCAGCGCCAGCCGCGCTCCGCTCGGGAAATTGGCGTCCACGACGATCAGGTAGTCTTTCATCTCGATGATGACGTTGTTGCAGTGCCCTTGGTTCACCAGATCGCCCTCGCGGAACCACACACCCGGGGCGATCTGCTTAACAGTGTTGGGTTGCGCATCGCCGCGAGTGATCAGAAACCCCAGCGCAAGCAACGCCATAAACCCCGCCGCCAGCCAGATTCGCTTCATGCCGATCATCCTACCCCATTTTTGCTTCGTTGACGCGGTGGCACGCTCGGTGTTCTAGGTAGGGTGAAACTCTTAGGCCAAAGAAACCAGCCCGTTTGACAACGGTACACGCGCTCTATCGACTTTTCGGAACGGGTGGCGTCTAATGGCTTTATGACTCGATCCAATCTTCGCAACGGCATCAGATATGCCAAGGGAACGAAGCTTTTCCTTGCCCTCGCACTCTTGGGGAGCACTATTGCCTGGGCTGCCGATCCTGTTCCCATGGATGTCAAGACCGGCGAATGGGAATACACAGTGAGCACTCAGATGACTGGCATGCCGCAATCCGCCCAGCAGATGCAGATGCCGTCCATTCCGCCTGAGCAGCTAGCCAAGATGCCGCCCGATCAGCGCGCCAAGCTCGAAGCCGCCCTGCAGCGTGCCGGCGCCATGGCCAGCGGCAAACCCATGACCACCACTTCCAAAAATTGCATAAGGAAAGAAGACCTCGCAAAGATGACTCCCAAAGGTCCAAAGGATCAGGCCTGCAAGGTAACCGTGGTCAGCTCCTCGCGCACCAAACAAGAACTTAAGATGGATTGCGACTCTGATGGCAGCAAGCAGACCGGTTCCGTGGTGGTCGAGGCCCTGAGCCCGGAATCCACAAAGTTTAACCTTCAGGTTGTCTCCAACAACCAGGATGGTCACGCGATGAACATGAACGTTAACGGCACGGCTAAGTGGCTGGGCGCAACCTGCACGGACTCCAAGTAGCCTTGGAGACCCGCCCGTAAGGTTTTGGTACGCGTCTGAAGAACTTATTGAGCCGCGCCAAGGTGTTGTGTCAATGGTCCACCCATTTGGTGCGAGGACTGCGTGGCGCACGTTCTCAAACGTGCCGTGCCTGCACTCCTGCAGGCACCTAAATGATCGACCGGGCGTCAACACGAGTGTCGACGCGGCACGCAAAAGTGCGTGCGCCACATTTGCACGAACCTTACGGACGGATTACGGCCGTGCTGCCGTGACCAAGGCTGGCAACCAGGCAGTCAAAGCGTTATCATCGAACTCATAGCCTAAACGGATTGGATAGACGCCAAACTAATGTAGAACGGCCGGTCTTCCGTCCTCGCGCGGAGGCTTGTGAATTCGTATCGGAAGAACCTCAAGCAAAAATATCCGGATTGCTGGAAATGGATCAGTCTGGCGGGGCGGCTACAGGGGGAGTTGACCGAAATTGAAGCGAATTTACTGTTTCAACTGGCGCGAGCCAGGACGCCGTCAGCCGGCCCGTTGATCGTAGAATTGGGAGCCTGGCAAGGGAAGACGTCGTTACTGCTCGCGGCCGGGCTCCGGGGTAAGGCCAGGCCGCGGGTGGTCTCCTTTCAGCGCGGCTTTTTGGATCCACGCGCATTCCAGCGCGTGCTCTGCCGCTGCAACCTGGCGCACGTTATCGAGACTGTAGATCCGTCGCCCGACGGACGCTCGAATTGGAAAGACTGTATCGACCTCCTTTTCATTAACGTTACTGAGGATTACGATGCCCTGCGCCGTGAGTTTCTGCTCTGGTCGCCCTTCGTCAAGCCGGCCGGTATAGTGGTCCTCAGTGCGGTGCCACAAAATTTGCCGTCGCTTTGCCGATTGATCGCCGAAGACCTGCAAGCGCTGCAATACACCGATTTGCGGCAAGTGAACGGTCTCGCCTGGGCGGCAGCAGCCGCCGACGGGATTGACTGGAACCCCGGTCCGGACACTGCGAGGTTGCAGGATTATATGCGCCGCTCCGCGCAAGAAATCGCTCGGAACCGGCATGCCATCCGAGCACTGCGCCGCTCTTGGTCCTGGCGGCTGACGGCGCCCTTGCGATTGGGTATCGCGGCGGCCCACGCCATGGCCGGATTACTAACAAGCTTCGGCAGCGGATCGCCGAAATCTCGAATCGTCGGATTGTTTCAATGGATGGTATACCGCAAGCAGGTTCATGCCAGCGGCCTTTTGGACGAGCGCTACTATCGCGCTAATCATACCGGCGCGGCGTGGTCGCGTGCCACTCCCTTGCTTCACTTCTTCGTGTGCGGGGCGAGCGCAGGGGACAATCCCAACGAACTTTTTGATGTGGCTTATTACCGCGGGCGCTACCCCGATGTCGCCCGTTCCTGGGTCAACCCGCTGGTTCACTATCTGAAGAATGGCGCGTACGAGGGGCGCGATCCCCACCCGCACTTCGACAGCAGCTTCTATCTGGAACAGAACCACGATGTGCGCGCGGGCCGCCTGAACCCGTTGGCGCATTATCTGGCGCCCGGCATTGCGGAGGGCCGCGACCCGAATCCGTGGTTTGACACATCGGAGTACCTGGAGCAAAACCCCGAGGTTGTCGACTTTGCGCTCAATCCATTGGCGCATCAGGCGTGCTCGAATCGCCACTTATGTTCTCGGTAGCGATCCCGGTCTACAACCATGCGAAATTCGTTAAGCAAGCCATCTGGTCGGCGCTACGCTCTTCTCTTGTGCGAGAAGTATTGATACTCGATGATGGTTCCCAGGATGGATCGTCGGCGATAGCTGCCGGCATGGCCGCGGCTCACCCAGACCGCGTACGGGATTTGACCCCGGTCTCCCCGGGTAACCGCGGCGCACACCATCGCCTCAACGAACTTGTGGAACTGGCTCGATGCGAGTGGATCGCGATACTCAACTCCGATGATGCCTTTGTGTCGGGCCGTTTCGAAGCCATCGTGCGAGATCCCCAGTTCTCAGTCTCCGACTTCGCGTTCGGCAATGTTTTGCTCATGGATGAACGGGGCGCACTCCTGGGCGCTCAGCGCGGACCATTGGATTCTCTGGCTCCGTTCCGGCCCTCGCTCGAACGGTCGAAAATGGTATCCGAAGGGCGTCTCCTCGATCTGTTATATGAGCGGAACTACCTGGTTACGACCAGCAATATGATTTTTCGGAAGAGCCTGCATGCCCGTGTGGGAGGCTTTCACCCCTACCGTTACGTGCATGATTGGGATTTCGCCTTGAGGGCCATGCTGCATGGCCGCGCCGCGTACGTGCAACGCTTCCTCACGGCCTATCGCATACACCCCGGCAACACCATTCGCGACCTCGAACGCCAGGCGGCCGTAGAGGTAAGGTCTATGTTCGACCGCTTCAAGTTATCGCGAAATGCTGGAGACTCCGTTGACCGATCCTGAAGAAATTTCCAACGCAACGCAAGTATTGATACCATAAGCTAATCGAAAACGTCGCGGAAGCTAGCGAATGCTGGTCGAATGCTTTCAAACGAGGGGCGGCGCTGCCTCGACCTTCGGTGTGTGACGCGTGCGATTCATCGAGGCGAAAAGAATGAAAAACGGGCAGACATCGCTGGTGTTTTTCCAACGCCTCTATGTACGGGCCGTGCTCATGGCGTGGCGGGTCCATCCCGGCATCCTCTTTGACCGGCAATATTACCTGTCAAACCATCCCGACGTAGCCAGATCCGGGATTGTTCCCCTGTTTCATTTCCTCCGTTACGGCGCAGCCGAGGGCCGCAAGCCTCATCCCCTGTTCGACCCGCGGTATTATCTTGAAAAATATCCGGACGTAGGGCGCTCCGGGCATAATCCTTTTTTGCACTTTCTACGCTTTGGCAGCGTGGAAGGCCGGCAGCCTCACCCCGATTTTGACGCAACGTACTATCGTGACAAACAGGACGCCGCGGCAAAAAACGTGAATCCGCTGGTGCATTTCCTGCAATATGGGGCGCCGGAGGGACGATTGCCACATCCGGATTTCAATCCGGAATTTTATCTTGCCGTTAATCCCGATGTGGCCGCGGCAAATATGTGCCCCGTTCTTCACTTCGCCAGATTCGGCGCGGCGGAAGGGCGGCTTACGCGGCCGAGATTCAGCCCCAATCCGCCTCCCGAGTGCTTTCTCCCGGCGCGCAGTCATGCGAGCTCCGTGGTCCCAGACCGCCCGATTGACGTAGTCATCCCCGCTTATAAAGGAGTAAGCCAGACGGAAGCTTGCATCGCGAGTGTGCTCTTCAGCAAGTGCCTGGCGAGATTTCGGATCGTCGTGATCAACGACAACAGTCCTGAGCCGGAGTTGACCGGCTCTCTTCGGCGCTTGGCATTGGACCAGAAGATCACGCTGATCGAGCAGCCCAAGAATCGAGGCTTTGTTCGGTCTGCCAATACCGGGATAGAAGCCGGCGAGAACGATGTTGTCCTGCTAAACAGCGACACGTTGGTTTTTGACGGATGGCTGGATCGGCTGGCGGCCTGCGCTTACTCTGAACAGCGAACGGGCACGGTGACGCCATTTTCGAACAACGCCACGATTTGCAGCTACCCGGTCTTTTGCGCCGATAATCGCCTTCCCCCGGATATGGACTCTGCGTGCGTGGATGCCGCATGCGCGGTGGTGAACCGGGGCCGTTCCATCGACATCCCGACGGCCGTCGGTTTTTGCATGTACATTCGCCGGGATTGCCTCCACGAGACGGGTCTGTTCGACGCCGAGTCGTTTGGCCTGGGGTATGGCGAAGAGAACGACTTTTGTATGCGCGCCGCCTCCAAGGGCTGGGCGCACAAATTAGCCTGCGATGTTTTCGTTCATCACGCGGGCGGGGTCAGCTTCGGAGATTCCGCGGTTCGCCAGCAGTCTGCTATGCGGATACTCACCAAGAAACACCCTGCTTATTTGGGGCTGGTACGACAGCACGTCCAAGCCAATCCGGCCAACGGCTATCGCATCGCCTTGACAGCTCACCGTCTCCGGCACTCTGGTAAACGCGTTTTCCTGTCCATCGTTCACCCGCTGGGCGGCGGGCTGGCGCAACACGCGCGGCAGTTGATGGCATCCACCGCGAACGATGTAATCTGGCTGAATCTGAAGCCGAAGGCCGACCGCCGTCTGATCCTGGAATGCGATCGGGACGGCTACCAGTTTTCCATGGCGCTGGAGCCGGGTCTCGAGGATGACCTGCTCGCCACGGTATTGAAGGCCTGCGGCGTTGAGCGGATCCACATCCATCACTTGATGGGCCATGACGCCGACCTTGGGCGCCTGGTCCGAGACTTACAGATTCCTTTCGACTTTACGGTTCACGATTACTACACCGTCTGTCCACAGGTGACGTTGACCGATGAGCATGGTGGTTATTGCGGTGAGCCGGACGAAAGGGCTTGTAACCACTGCATGGCCAGACGGCCCGCTCCCGGCGGAGTGGCGGATATTACTTCGTGGCGCGCCAAATATTCCTGGGTTTTGACGGAAGCCGACCGCGTGATCGCGCCTTCGGCCGATGCCGGCGCTCGCATCCAAAAATACTACCCGCATGCGAGGGTCATCGCCGCGGAGCACGAGAGTGACGGGCTCTGTACAATTCCCTCCGCGCGGGCGCCGCGCGATGGCGAACCCCTGCGCATAGCGGTGCTGGGCGCGATGGCGACACATAAAGGATTTGAGCTGCTCCGGGATTGTTCGGCTTCTGCTGAGAGTTCTGGAATACCTGTTCAATTCATTTTGGTGGGAAGCATCGAGGCCGGATTGGCGCGGGATTCCGTTGCCTTTATGCAAACCGGGTCTTATGAGGCGGCCGACTTAGCTGCGTTGGTCCAACGAGTCGCTCCTCACATTGTTTGGTTCCCCGCTCGCTGGCCGGAGACCTTCAGCTACACCTTAAGCGCTTCCCTTGAACTGGGATTACCGGTGGCGGCCCACCGGATAGGAGCTTTCTCCGAGCGTTTGGGAGGGCGACCTTGGACTTGGATTGTCCCCCCGGATTGGACCGCGCCGGAATGGGTGAATTTCTTCGGCCAAGTCCGGCGTGATAATATCGCCACTGGCGCAAGCCCCGCCATCCCGTTTCGCTTGCCTCGCGCGCTGCCCGACTTTTATCCGGTTCAATACCTAAAGACGGCCAACCGCCCGCTCATCCCGTCCGCGCCCCAGCGAAATATGGCGCAGGTATCCATTGCGGCCGCAGTGGCTAGCGATAATAACGGACAAATCCAGGCTTGTGGTTACATTCGCATCATACAGCCGCTGACGCATCCGGCTCTTTCCGACACTATACGGCTGTCGATAGTGAAACCATCGAGTTTGATCACATCCGAGGCCAGCGTGATCTTAGTCCAACGCGACGCCGTGCAGGATCTGGAAACTGCCGAACGCATCGTGCAGGCGTGCAGCCGCCGTGGCGCCCGTCTGATTTATGAAATTGACGACGACTTATTTCATATCCCCCCGGACCACCCCGACTGCGTTGGATATTTGCAAGTCGCGGAAGCGATGAGCTGCATAGCCGCGGCGGCGGACGCAATCATAGTCTCCACGGAAGCCCTGCGTCAAAGGATGCTCAGCGTCAACGCGAACACCGTCCCCATGCCCAATTACCTGGACGACCGCCTCTGGAAATGGGACGCCCGTGAGGCGCGGTTTGACGCGAAGAACATTCGAATCCTGTACGCCGGAACGGTTAGCCACCGCGACGATCTCGAACTTCTCGGCCGCGCGTTCCGCAAGGTCAAGCCCGCGTTGCGCAATAATTTCCATCTCAACGTCGTTGGCATCACCGGCGCAAGCGAAAGCAACGATTGGTTTGAGCCCATTCCCGTCCCCCCGTTCATCGCCGCTTCGTATCCGCGCTTCGTCGAGTGGATACAATCCCGGAACGTCTGGCATTGGGGCGTCGCCCCACTGCTCGATACGCCCTTCAACCGCTCCAAGAGCTCCTTGAAGTTTCTCGAATACGCAGCGCTTGGTATACCTTCTATTTGTTCGGATGTAGGGCCGTATCGTGAAGCGGTGCGGCACAAGGAGACCGGCCTTCTATTCGGCAACGATCCACAGGAGTGGGCCCACGGCTTGGAAACTATGGCGCAGGATGCGGAACTGTGGACGCGCCTGCGGTCGGAGTGCCGTTCTGTGTTCTGCGAGAATACGTTTGTGGCCCGGGCGCAGTGCATGAGGTCCCAATGGATGGCCCTCGTCAGCGGGCGAGCGGCCAGCGCAACGGCACGGGAGGGGCTTGCGTGAACGAAGCCGGGTTCGCGTTATCCAGCCAATACAGCCGCTGTTTCCCGGCCTTGAGCTCTGCGGGCTTTGCACCCCGCAGGTACCGTCCCGGAAATCTTCGAACTTGGTCGGGACATCTTCCGTTTGCGCGCGATTTGGTCGCGTCGCTTCAACCGCGGCTCCTGGTTGAACTGGGAACGCACTTCGGAGAATCGTATTTCGGGTTCTGTCAGGCGGTTGAGGAAACGGGCATATCGTGCGCCTGCTATGCCGTGGACTCGTGGCGTGGCGATGCGCATGCCGGCCAATATGGCGACGAGGTCTGGGAGGAGGTGGATCGCTACAATGACCACTGGTATAACGCCTTTTCCCATTTGCTACGGTCGTATTTCGACGATGCCCAATCGGAGTTCTCCGATGAGTCCATCGATCTCTTGCACATCGATGGCATGCACACCTACGCAGCGGTCAAACACGATTGGGACACCTGGTTTTCCAAGGTGGCGCCGGGCGGTATCATCCTGCTTCACGATACCGCCGTTCGGCATCTGGACTTTGGGGTGTGGAGGCTTTGGGACGAGCTTTCGCCGAAATATGAATCCTTCGACTTTCACCACTACTATGGCTTGGGGGTGATCCGGAAACCAGGCGAGCCCAAGTCTCAGGGAGGTGTGCTGGACTACCTTTTCGCCGTCAACAACGCGGAGGCAATTCGGCGATATTACGTTCTTTGCAGCAACCGGCTGGACTCAAAGGCGGATCTGGAGGGAGCCGGGGAACGCAGCAGCGGCGAAGTGTTTCAATTGTTCTATCCCGAAAACGGATTATTCTCGGAGGAGGCCAGCATCTCCACGGTGGTTGAGCCTGGCCCTTGGCGCAAGCTGACTTTCGAGCTGGCGAATGGCCTGGATGGCGAAGTGCTGCGTCTGGATCTGGGCGCGCGGCCCGCCATTATTGACGTCGGGTCGGTGGCCTTGTATCACGCCTTCGACAATCGCGAACTGTGGCGGTGCAGTCCGCGCGGCGAAGGCCGCCATCATTTCAGCTTAGACGGTACCGCCCGATTGCTCCCAGACGACTCGGTTCTGGAGGTCTTCAGCTACGGCAGCGACCCTCAGATGTTGGTCTCGGTACCCAGCACAGTACCCCGGAGAGAACCACTGATCTTCGAATCTTGGATTCGTCTTGACCAGGACCTTTCGCGGCTCGCCATTCTGGGCTCTAATGTGATCGAATTCGCCCCGGATACTTCCGGCGTGCTTGCCATAGCTCAACCTGCGGTGGAGGAACCCATACGTCCTTCCTTTCTTGTTGATCCGAGCGCTGAAGTCACTCAAGCGCTTATGAAATCTGACACCAAAGCCGCGGGCTTTGTGCCTTTGCCCTTTGCCGATCCTGACACCCATAAGAATGACTGGAACCACGCGAAACGCAGGTCCAGCGCTTGCCGCGCGCTGACATCGGATCCGTGGATCGCTGGTCCTGTCGATTTCAATTCAGCCGAGGTGCGGTTCTTCGCTACCCGGATGTCTTGCTCCTGCGATGACCCCAACCCGCACGCGCAGCTCTTTTGGTCCCACGACAAGCGATGGGGATTCAAAGAGCGCCTGTCATTCCGGTTCCCGGTGCTCAATGACGGAAAGCCGCATCTCTATGTAGTGGACCTGCATTCGGCGGACATGGCTTCCGGGGAAAACGGTTTCTGGCGGACATGTGGGCCGGTTACGGGCGCGCGCTTCGATCCACTGGACAAGCCAGGCGTCTTCGACATTTCTTTTGCCGGCTTCGCTAGACAGGGTCAACCGGCCGATCAAGCGATTCGAAGAAGCCTGGGCCTGCCGGCGCATCGGCGCGAACTAGCGGCCCGTTACCTGCACGGCTCCGGCATCGAAATAGGCGCTTTGCAGAAGCCGCTTCCCCTTCCTTTTGATGCCAACGTTCAGTACGTGGATCGCCTAACTATCGAAGCCGCCCGTATAGAATTTTCTGAACTAGGCGATATACCTCTGGTGACCCCAACCATCATCACCGACGCGGGTACCCTCACGGCGATTCCCAACGAATCCTACGACTTTTGTATCGCATGCAATGTGATCGAGCATATGCGCGATCCACTGGGTGCGTTGCGGCACTGGTTGCGCGTCGTGAAGCCGGGAGGAATAGTGTTTCTGGAATGTCCCAATCATGTGAACTTCATGGACAAACTTCGGCCTGTCACACCTCTGGATCACCTGATCGCCGATCATGTGGACCGTGAATCGCGCGCCGAGTTGGATCGCCAGCACTACTTTGAATGCGTTAACAGCACTCACGATCAGCTCCCGGAACCGCGTCGCACGGAAATAGCCGGAAAATATTTCGCGACAAATTACGCGGTCCACTTTCACACATTCGACGCTGAGAGCTTCCTGGCGCTGCTGCGCCACGCCGAGGGACTCTCGCCGCTAGACCTGGAGGAATACCAAGTGCTGCACGATCCGGAACACATCGAATTTATCGCCGTTGTGCGAAAGTTGTGAACAGCCTCGCTGCCGGCCGAAGGAGCCGGATTGATGCGCCCGTCTTACATCTGCCCGCGCGATAGAGTCGCCCTTCTTATGAATACGACCTCCGCTTCCTGCCCCGGCTGCGGCTCATCGTTCCCCATCGAAAGCGGCATCGTACTGCTCGATTCCGTTCAACGTCCCGACCGCCTTGCATTTGATCAGTCCGCGTCCGGCCTGGACGGGTTAAGCGCGGAGCAGCAGACGGAAGGAAAGAGAAAAGCAGACGCGTTGCTCCAGCATGCTGGAATTGAAAGGCTCCGTGGCGCTGCAGTTTTGGATGTCGGCTGCGGCCTTGGCGACCTGAGCTACGGTCTGGCATCGTCCCATCGATTGGAGGATTGCGACATCTATGCCTTCGATCACTCCATCCAGAGCCTCCGCGTGCTGCTGCGATCGATAACTGCGTCAAGCAGAAATCGCGTTCATGTTTCTACGCAGGACGCTTCAGCGCTGTGTTTTCCCGACGAATGTTTTGATCTGATCGCCGGTTCGGCTGTGCTCCACCACATTCTCGATTATCGGGCCTTTCTGAGATGGGGATTTCGCGCCTTGAAGGCCGGCGGCACAGCGGTTTTCATGGAGCCGTTTTTGGATGGCTACTTCCTGCCGTCGCTTTTCCTGAGCATTGCAGTGGATCAGCTGGGGCTCAACGACTCGGATCTGAAAAGGCCGGAGTTCGGGATGTGCCGCTATATGATCGACGACACTTCATTCCGCATGCAACACGAAGATGATGTGACGGCGCTTGACGCGCTCACCGATAAGCACTACTTTCGTAACGATCGCGCCGCTGAGCTAGCCTACTCGCTGGGATTCAGGCGAATTTCATTCATCAACTACGAGCCTCCAGAGTTCTATGAGGATTTCATGCGTCATTTCTTGTGGGTTTATGGAATTTCCGACCAGGCGCTGACTGAAACCGTCTGCCGCCATTACGACCTCCTGCGCCGCATGACGGGAAAGATGCTTTCAGGAATCGTTGCGCATTTCAAATACATGGTGTTCCAGAAATAGCGCAACCGTTTGTATCGACCGCTGGCACCGGTCCGGCCCGTCTTAGCCTGTGCGATAGAGAGCCGTGCAGCCGTACACTCCGCAAAATTGGAATCGATCCGGCAAGCTCTCCATCACCGCCTGAACCACGCCGTAATTGCCATCCTTACCATTTCGCGGGTCGTTGTAATCGTGAAAAAGAACGAACGCATCCGCCGAAACGATGTTTCCCAGCAAAGGACAAACGGCTTTTACGTCGTTGTAGGTGTGTGAGTGATCCACGAAAATAAAGCTGAAACGCCGCGCCGAAAGCGACCTGATCGCCGCCACCGCATCCGCCGTGATGATGTTGACGCGGGAGGCCAGCCCACAGGCTGCTGCATTGTCGGCCACGGCTTGACGGTAGGTTATGTCCACCGTGGAAATGGCTCCCGGCCTTCCCGAATCCGTGATGGCCTGGGCCAGAATGCAAGTGCTCAAACCTTCGTAGCTTCCCAGCTCCAGAATGCTTCCATCGCAATAATAAGCAAGCTCGTAAAGCTTCAAAGCGTCTTCGACTCTCAGCCACCCGTTTATCGGCGCTCCCACACCGTGCTCCAGCAAGCCGGGCGCCGTCAAAAGAAGCAGGCCCGTTGCCGGATTTCGCGCTTCAGACAGAAAGCGATGATGATCGTTAATATAACCAGTGAACGGAAATGTTGGCTTATAGGATGGTATTGATTTCCCGACGTTGTCGGGTTCGAGGTAAGTGTCGGGATGATAGGTAAGCCCCTTCGGATTCGATTCTGTCAGCATGCTTCCGCAGGCTCCCTGTCGTGCAAGTTTACCAAATGCGCCACAATCGCAGACCGGGCCTTCAAAGCTTGGTGATCTTGACGACGGGCGCGGCCGGCGACTCTGGATCGTGCGCGGCGGGCTGCCGCAGCTTAATGCGCGACCATCGAATGCGGATTACAGGACTGAATGCCGCGGGGATCGCCGTATGGAAGGAGATGGATACCACACGATCGCGTGAAAACGCTCCTCCCCCCGTCAGCATCGCAGCCAGATCCCCCAGTCGCATCGGAAAATCGCTGACCAGCACTCCGCCCTGCAGGTTAGGCCGAACCACGCGCCCGGTATAAGTTACTCCGGACCGCAGTGTGGCCTGGACGTCCACGCGCGGGGAACGGAACAGCGTCCGCTTCAAGGCTCCTCGCAGAGTCTCTGCGATGTCCGCCTCCATCACCAGAGCCTCGTCATCAGCCACCGGTGGAAGCGTGATCCTCTCGTTCCAACCGGCCACCGCCGTCCCAATTGAGATGGGCGGGCTGAAGCGTGGCGTTGAGCGGTGACGCAGCAGATAAACGGAAGGCGACGTGAGCTGAAGATCGTACCAGTTGATCAGGGCCCGCCAACTCTGCGGCGTTTCGTAGAACGGATGACGCGCGTCAATAGAATCCCACGCGAGCAAGATGGCTTCCGGCCCTGAGGCATCTTCCAGCTTTTCGGCGTCCAGGCGATCCAGAGTCGGCGTGTAGGCGGAATACATCTGGAATACGGGCAGAGGCTCCCACTTCAATTGGTTGGCCCGGATCATGGCAATCTCCCAGGGATAGGCGGTTACTCTCTTCCCCGTGACGTAAGGCAAGAACTCCCCAGGAAGTTGGTCCCGGGCAAGCGCCTGCTTGGTGGCGGCTTCCAGATTGCCCACGGTTGTTCCCCAATGCAGGAATCCGTTCAGATTGTCGAAAGCGGATCGTCCTGTAAGACGATCCATCGAACCTGGCAGATAGGGAGACCAAAAATCCGTCACCGTTATGATTCCCACGTCCAGGGAGGCAATCGCGAACGCCGCCACCACAATCCGGCTCCGGGTGGTGGACGCGACCGCAACAACCAGTAGTGCGGCCGTTGCCATCTGAAACTGAAAAGGCACCGCGTGAATGTCCTGCCGCACCATGGCGGATTTGAAACACAGGAAACTGATCACTACCAGCGGCGGAACTCCCCACACCAGGCGGCGAAGGCTACCAGCCGCGAGGGGCACCAAGATCAGCAGAACCACGCAAGTTAATAGCGCGGCAATCGCCTCCCAAAGAGGTCCAGCCCAAGCCATCGCGTCAGAATAGCCGCTTGCAACCTCCGTATAATTGCGCAGGAAGGAAGCAAGCCCGGCGGGGCTTCCGTTCAAAATCCAGTACAGTCCGGCCAATGTACCTGGCCATACCATGAGAGCCGCCACACCCGGCTGCAGTACCAGGGGCAGCGTCGTTCGACGGCGCCAAAATAGGTATGCCGCGAAGCAAAGCGCGAGCAGTAACCCTAGAACTCCAATGTTGAACTTGGTCAACAAAGCTACGGCGGCCAGGAAAAACAAAAGGGCCAGGTCGAACCACGGCTCGGTATCCAAACGAGCGGCGACTACCAATGTTAAAGCGATAATCGCAGCCTGCAGCCGCTCGAACGCTGGGCCGAAGGTAAAGGCGCCGCAGATCCAGAAGACTCCGATATATAGGCCGGCTTCAGTCCAATGCCGGGCATAGCGGCATAGCTTCCACAGTGCGGAGGCCGTTAAGAGGGCAATCCCCCATGCGAAGACGAAAACTGCCCAAGGCTCCGCTTCCGGGAAGGTTGGGGCCACCAGATAACCAAGCGGGCCATAGGTGAAGATAATGTCCCGTCCGAAAATCATCTTGTCGAAATGGCCCATGTTAAGACCAAAAGCCCAGCTGGAATCTAGGCCGGGTCCTAACGGAAACGGGGTGGGGGGAACCACTATCAGGAAGATGAAGGCTGCTAGAAGAGCGGACCTGAGGATCTGGTTAGGGTCCTGGCGTTTGGCTGCCGTCGCTTCCCCGGCAACAGTTCCAGACTTGAGCGCAGGGTTTTGGGCGCGATCAATGCCAATTTTGGGGCGAGTTCTTCGCCGTGGCATCCGCTAGCTTGTCCTCATTCGAAAATTATCTTCAGGGCGGCCCAAGAGAGCCCCTGCCAGATCGCGTGCGCTCGGCACCAACATGCAGCGTCTATTTTCTCACACGTACCCTGCATAAGATCTCGCTGCGGCGCCCGCTGCGCGTGAATTCTTACGGTGATGCTTCGCTAGGGGGCAAAATAACCGTTGATATCGATTATGACGTCGGTGGTGTCGGCGACGAAAATATTGATCGCACCGCCAGTCCCGGCCGGCACAATGGCTGCATCCGACACGATGCCGCCTTGGGGAGCGCCCAGCGTCCCCACCACGGGCATGGGCTGTCCCGCCGGCCATGTGGTCAGGAATGCTAACGGCCCAGGCGCCACCACGCCGATGTTCAAGGAGTAGGCTTGCGCCGATGCCGGGACGCTGCAGGAGCTCATCGGTATTGGAAACGCGCGCGTGGAACCCCCGCTCATGGTGGGCGGACCGAAAGCTCCCGTCTTACCGCTGCCTATGGTCCGCGTGTCGGCGACGCGGCAGGGCGCTGAGGTGTAGAAGTTTAGGGCGCCGGTGCTTCCCGGCGCGGCGAAATATCCGTTGCTATCGACGATCACGTCCGTGGCTGCGTTGGCATAAAGGTTGATCGCTCCGGCGGTCCCGGCCGGTACAATCGCAGCGTTACTAACCGAGCCTCCACTGGGAGAACCCAGCGTCCCCACCTGAGGCAGAGGCAAGCCAGCCGGCCAGATTGTCAAAAATCCCAGGGGCGCGTGCGGTAACGCCCCGATGTTCAGCGAATAGCCCTGGGCCGTATCCGGCAGGCTGCAAGCGCTCATGGGCATCGGCAGAGTCCGCGTAACATCCGCCGATAGAAAGGGCGCCCCGAAAGCGCCGCTAAAGCCACTGCCGGTTCGAGTATCGGCGACGCGGCATGGCGTGATGGTGTAAAAAGCCAAAGCGCCGGCCGAGTCTGGCGGCGCAAAGTAACCATTGATATCCAGAATCACATCCGTGTCCGCATTGGGATAAATATCGATTTCTCCGGTGATCGAGGCCGGCACCAGCGCCGCATTGCTTACAGGTTGTCCGGTGGGAGAGCCCAGAGTGGCGACTTGGGGCAGCGCTATGCCGTCCGGCCAAACGGTCAAAAATCCGAGCGGCGCATGCGGCAGCGCGCCGATGTTGAGCGAAAAGCCCACTGCCGCCGCAGGCACACTGCAAGAACTCATCAGAATGGGGAAAACTCGAGTCGCATTCGCCGACAGATACGGCGCGCCAAAGGCGCCGGTAAAGCCGCTGTCCGACCGCGTGTCGGCGATCCGGCAGGGAGTCAGCGGATAGAACGCCAGGCCGTTCCCGGATTGCACACTTTCATACTGCACGCTGAGCGCAAATCCATCGTAGGTTCCACCGAACGAACTCTGGAAAGCGTCGGAGACCGGAAAGTTCGTGGAGGCGGTCATCCCGGCCAGAGCGAAACTGCCTCCCGCCGAAACGGCCACCGCGAACCCACGATCGTTACCGGATCCTCCAAAATAGCTCGAAAACACCAGGCTGGATCCGGTAGCGTTCAAAATAGTTGCAAAGGCATCGCAGACTCCGCCAAACGCAGCTTGGATCGCATTTGCGACTGGAAAATTCGGAGAGCTGGTGTACCCCCCGAGAATCGCCTGGCCAGCGCCGTCCACCGCGATGGCGGCCGCACCATCGACACCCGATCCCCCGAGGAACGTGGAGTAAGCGATAGCATGTCCGCCGGGCGCGAGCTTGGAAACGAAAGCGTTGTAGACTCCACCGAGCGTGGTCTGCGCCGCGCCCGCAGTCGTCGGAAAATCGGGGGAGCTCGTGCTTCCGGCTACGTAGGCGGCGCCGGACGAGTCCACTGCAATGGCGTTGCCATTGTCCAACGTGGACCCGCCCAAGTAGGTTGAGTACACCAGCGCCGTTGCCGCCGGGTTGAGCTCCGCCACAAAAGCGGTTGCCGATCCTAAAAGACTGCTTTGCAAAGCCGCTTGCAAGGGGAAGTTCGTGGAGTACGTGGTCCCGGTGACATAGGCGTGGTCGGCGGAGTCGATGGCGATGCCGGTGCAAAGATCCAGCCCGCCGCCGCCCAAATAGGTGGAATAAACCAGCGAACTTCCCGTCGCGTTCAGTTTGGAAACAAAGCAGTCGGAGATTCCCCCCTGATTGGTTTGCTGGATCGTTCCCGCCGTAACCGGAAAGGCGAACGATGCGGTCTGACCCGCGACATAGGCCGCGCCAGTGGCGTCGACGGCGATCGCGAAGCCGGCATCCGATCCTCCACCCAGGTACGTCGAATAGTGAAGTTGACCGCTGGCGTTTAGTTTGGCGACGAAGGCATCCTGCAACCCGGCCAGGTGAGTGGAGAATGCTCCGGTGGTAGTTGGAAAATCCGTGGAGGCGGTGGTTCCCGTGACGTAGGCATTCCCCGAGGCGTCCACCGCTATTCCCGTTCCCGAATCGTTTCCGCTTCCGCCCAGGTACACCAGATAGAGCAACTGGGTTCCGGAGCTGTTCAGTTTGGCAACCCAGGCGTCAAAGCTGGACCGGGGCGCCTGCGTGCTCCCAGGAATGCTACCTGAATCAGTCTGGCCGGCAACGTAAATATTTCCGGCCGAGTCCTCCGTTACGCCGTAGAGTGCGTCATACGACGTGCCTCCCAGATAAGTGCTGAAATTCAGAGCTGGATCGATGGTTAACAAATGCTGCAAATCGTAACGTTCCAGCCGGAGCGTGATTTCGCTGTGATCGAGGGCATAGCGGCATGGCACAGTCCGGTTTTCGAGGCCGTCGCTCTGAAAGGCGGAGGGACGGAGCTGATCGATTTGGTGCGGGCCAACGTGGATGACGAGATCGCCTTTTTCGTTCAACTGGACTGCTGCGCCGCGGTATCGAATCCTGATTTTTCTTGGATCGGCTTCCGGGCGAATGACAAACGTGTACTCCAACTGGCCTGCATCGGTAACCAGAACCAGATCGATCCCCGGGTAAATTTCACGGTAACGAACACGTTCCCAGCGAATGCTCGAATGCCAGGATGCGGACGAACCCAGGTAATAAGAGACCGGGTACGGCGCGGATTCCCCCTGCGGCTCCACTCCGGGTTTAGCGCCGATAAATGCGATCCCCAGCTGGCGCCCATCCTGGAATCGAAACGATAGGCTGCCTCCCAGATCCAGTTCGGCTACGATGCTCCGGTTACGCCAAAAGTAGCGACTTGCCGATCCGGGCGCGGCTTCCGCTTCGAATGCGGGAGAAGTGGAGATGAGCTTCCGGATCATCCGCTGACTGGCCGTACCGCTGGGACCGGCGCCAGCCATCCAGGCGGTTTGGCTTAGCACTGCGAGCCCGCCGGCGAAAAGGCCGCGGCCTGCCAGTTTCCAGCTGGGGCATCGCATACCTTAAACGTGCGAAAGACCGCTTGGAAATCTCCCATCGAGTCGCTGAAATCTTCTTTCAGCCCTGCTCAGCTACCGGAAAACAGCCGTTATGCTTCGGCCTTCCAAGGCGTCTGGCCGGCCAGCGCGGTGTAGAAGCCCCAGATTGCGAGTGCCGCGACGGTTGCCAGCGCCAGCGTCGCGTCGGTGAAGTACCAGGCCGCCGGGTTCAACGTGAGGGGAATGTTCAGCGCCAAGTCGGCCGTATAAAGCGCTACCGCCAGCGTGACTAATCCAAACCGCAGCGCTCCAGCAGCCAGGGCCGTGTAGAGAATTATCTGAAGAGGCCATTCCAGCGCGGGGTAGTCCGATGACACCGATTTGAGAGCCGCAAACAGAAGGACAAAGCCGATGGCAGCCAGCCAGGATTTCCGCAGCAACACGCGGAAAAGGAAGAGTAGCAGGAACAAGAGCAATACGGAACTGATGGAACCAGGAATTTGCCAGAGCCAGGCGCTCATGGCGTCGCGGCCGCCGTCCAGATAGTCGGTGGATGGAAGCGATGGAGGTGCGCCAAATCGGCCTTCCAGGTGGTAACGCACGCCATAGATGTCGCAAAACAGAACGCCCAAAACCGTTCCAAACAGCACATCGCGGCCGACCAATGGATCGCGCCAGTGTCCGGCGAGCACGCGCGCCCACGAAATGATGGCCTGCGGCCAGTAGCGCCGGACATAAGGTTCGAGCGCCAGATACAGCATCCATACTGCGCCGCTCCAGAACAGTGCCGTGCTGATGCCAAGGGCCAGAAGAAAGACCAGATTTCCTGCCGAAGACAAGTGGGCCGTGCAAGCCCACACCGCCATATGCAGAGAGAACATCACGATAGCTAGAAGCATGGCGCCCCGGCGGTCGCCTTTGCCGCGGACGAAGTTCCAGCGTGCCAGGAACATGGCGGCGAAAACAGGCACTAAGAGTACTATGGCCACTAAGATTCGGGCCGCAAGTTGGCCCGCGCCGCCGGCATCGGGAGTTGGCATGCGGGCCGAACGATTCCAAGGTGCGGTTAAGGAAAAGAAGACGGGGCGGCCGTGCCAGGTAGCGGCTTCGACGTGCAGTGGCCGATGGTTGTATCCGGGCCATTCGCCGGTCCAAGCCTGGCGCACGTCGGAGGCTGCCAGCGACGCCCACACTGGCGTGGTAGGTTTGAATTTAGCCATGTCCAGACCCGCTGCGGCGAAGAGAGCGCTCCAATCCGGCGCCGGAGTTGACCCGGGTGGCTCTTCTCTTTCCGGGGGAAGAGCTTCAAAGTAAGTGAGTCGGCCCTGTGGATCGAGCTGGATATCGATCATGCCGGACATTGTTGGTTTGGGGTCGTCTTCGGCAATGTTGCCCGGAATGAACATTTCGTTGCGCAGACCCAACGCGAGCATCGGTTCCCGGCTTTGCCGATACCAAAACTTTAGCGGAGAAGGACGGCTGCGGATAATCTCGTCCCAGTGCGGAAGGGGATTGTCGGCCTTTTGAACCGCGCTCAACAAGTCGTTACTGTAATCGAAGGCGTAAGCCGAATCGCCTGGAGACCCGTTGTACCCCAGACTCTGGATCAGTTCGCGCGCCTTGTCGGCGAGTACTTCGGGAGGCTTCGTTAATTGCGCTTTTTCGATCAGGCTGTACGTCGCCGTCAGGAAAGTGAAGGCCGCGAGACCCACTAGGGCAACCGCCAGACTCGGCACAGCGATTCCCCAAGGCAGGGCGGCAACGCTCCCGGAGGCGGCCACTAGTTGCGGCGAAGGCGTTTCACCTGCGGCCAGCGCGGCGGCTAATGGATCGCCACCAGGAAGGCGCGCAGCCACGGCAAGAGCGGATTGCGGGCGATTGGACGGTTCAGGATCCAGGCAGCGAAGAATGGCGCTTTCCACCGCCGGGTCGAGATCCTTCACCAGCGTGGACGGGCTGGCTGGAGTAGTCTCGCTGTGCAACCGAACCAATTCGGCCAGCGTAGACGCCTCGAACGGCCGCTTGCCGGTGAAGATTTCGTAGAGCACCAGCCCCAGCGAATAGATGTCGCTTTGCACCGTGACTTCTTTTCCCGCCAGTTGCTCGGGCGCCATGTAGGCGGGAGTGCCGTTACGAATTTCCTCGCCTGGGATTTCGTCGGCGAGCGCGGCCAATCCAAAATCCATCACAACCACCGTGCCGCGTCCGTTGAGCATGATGTTGGCGGGCTTCAAGTCGCGATGCAGAACGCCCTTGGCGTGCGCGGCGGCCAGGCCGGCGCACAACTGCCGCGCGATCTCGACGGCCTTGTCGGACGGCAGGCGGCCGATGCGGCGCAACAGCGAGCCCAGATCTTCGCCATCCACGTATTCCATCGACAGGTAAGCCTGGCCATCCACTTCGCCGAGATCGTAAACGCGGCAGACATTGGGGTGCGAGACCTGGCGGGCAATACGGACTTCATTGTAGAAACGGGCCAGGGCCGCTGGATTGCTCGCGGCCACTTCGGGCAAAAACTTGAGCGCCACCTCTTGGCCCAGGGTGAGGTCGTGCGCCCGATAAACTTCTCCCATGCCGCCGCGGCCGAGGAGCGCGACGATACGGTAACGATTAGCGAGAAGTACACCTGGTAAGAAGCGGCCTTCGTCCAGCGAACGCGAGGAAGACGACAAAGATAAATGGGACGGTGTGCGCGCGGGCGTCGGAGTACGAGCCGGGGTTGGAGTGGGGGCCGGAGTTGGAGAAACGCCGGCAATCGTTTGCGTTACCAGCGGCCCGCCGCCATTGAGCTCCGCGCCGCACGACAGGCAGAAGCGGCTGTAGTCCGGGACATCTTTCGCGCAGGTGCGGCAGGTCAAGAGGATTCCTTGGGATAGCGTTTAGTCGTCGTGGTGGTCGATGGCTTCCTGCTCGGCGATGGCTTTGTCGCGTGCCTGTCTCGTGTTCGCGCGGCGCGCCAAATTGATGTTGTTCTGCCGGATGCCGGCGGAGTCGACGCTGAACATCGAGATCAGTTGCTCCAGCTTGTGGCCTTGGCAAGCGGGGCACGCCGGTTCATTTTTCAAAACCAGCGCTTCAAACTGCTCCCCGCAGTCCAGACATTTGAAATCGTACAAGGGCACGGGCGGCTCCTTTCAGGCCATATCTATTATGCTAATCTCAAGTCCCTCATGGCCAGCACTGATTTCCCGGCACGCCGCGCAGCCTTCCGCAAACTCCACGCCAGCGGATGTTTTGTGATCCCCAATCCTTGGGATGCCGGGACCGCGCGGTATCTCAGGCATCTTGGGTTCCAGGCGCTGGCCACCACCAGCGCGGGCTTCGCATTTTCTCGCGGATTACCGGACTCGGACGTGCCGCGCGACACCGTGCTCAGTCACATCGCGGAAATTGTCGCAGCGGTGGATTTGCCGGTCAACGCCGATTTTGAATCGGGTTATGCGGATGACGCGGAGGGCGTAGCCGAAAGCGTTCGCCTGTGCGTTCATACGGGAGTCGCGGGACTTTCGATTGAAGATTCCACCGGCGATCGCGCGAAGCCGTTATACGATCTGCCGCTGGCAGTGGAGCGGATAAAGGCGGCGCGCGAAGCAATCGGCGATTCTGGCGTTCTTCTGGTGGGACGCGCGGAGTGCTTCCTGGTTGGGCACGCGGAGCCGTTGAAAGAGGCTGTCCGGCGATTGCAGGCTTATGCTGAAGCGGGCGCAGACGTGCTGTACGCACCGGGAGTTCGGGAGCGAGCCGATATTCAAGCCATCGTTTCGTCAGTGAGTCCGAAGCCCGTGAATGTGCTCATGAGTGCAAATACCGGGCTGCAGGTTTCCGATCTGGCCGCGATGGGCGTGCGCAGGATCAGCGTGGGGAGTTCACTGGCGCGGGCGGCCTGGGGCGGCTTCCTTTGGGCGGCCAAGGCCATTGCCGAAGCGGGCAGTTTCGCGGAATTCGACAGCGCCGCGCCGTTCGCCGAGTTGAACCGTTTCTTCCAGGAAGATCTGAAGACCCGTTAGCGCGGCGCACGCCATCGCCGGGCCAGGGCGGGAATGATGGCGCCTCCGATGTTCGCGAGATTGGCGTCCGGAAAGGGCGCGTGCTCGCCGTGAATCAGCGCATTGGCAAAGCGTCCCAATGCCCGCAACTTTTCGCGCAGCGAGAACCGCAGCCGGCGTCCGTTGGCGCGAACCACCAGCACCGTAACATCGTCTTCAGACAAATTCTCGGGGTAGCGCTTTTCGATTTCGTCCAGCAAGGTTTCGATCAGCTTCTGAGTCTCAACATCGCCGAGCACCCGCACGATCCTCAGCAGGCCGTCTTCACCCAGCATCTCGCCATCGGCATCGCGCGATTCGATCAGCGCGTCGGTGAAGCTGAGCAGGCAATCGCCGGGTTCGAGTTCCAGATCGAATTGCTCGTACTCAGCGGCGTCAAAAAGCCCCAGCGGTATGTTGCTGGGCGCGGATCGCGAACCCGCTTCCTGAGCCCCAAGAAAATCCCACTGGCGCTGGGCGGCGCGAAACAGCAGCGGCCGTGGATGACCCGCGTTGCAAACGGTAAGGCGGCGGCTGGGCTCGAAAAACGTGGTGACGATCGCGGTGGCGAAGGCGCCGGTGCGCGGCAAAGCGGCGAACTGCTGGTTGAGCAATCGGACGAATTCGGTTTGATCCAGCCGGTTGACAAAACGCCGCATGAGCGTGCGCAGGTCGGCGGCCGTGGCTGCCACTGTCTGGCCGTGCCCCGCCACGTCGGCCAGCAGCAGACGGCTGATGCGGCCGGTGGCGCAACTGGAAGCATAGTAAACATCGCCGCCCGCGTGCGCTTTGCCAAAGGGCTTGCTATAGACCCACGTGTCCAGGCCGCCGAATTCCACCGAGCGCGACGTCAGATGGCTGCCGCCCCACACTTCCATGCACTGCATGTGCTGCGCCGGCTGATCTGGCATTTCCTATCCATTGTACGGTTGGAACGCGCCAAGAGTATCCTCGAAGACGCGCAGAACCGCATCATGCGGCGCTGCGCCCCCAGAGACGAGCCGAAGCAATATCCGCGCCTTGGCGGAGCGCTTTCAGCTTCAGCCAAACCACCGGCTCAATCACGTACTCGCGATTGGTGAACGTGCCGAAGCCGCAATCCGCGCTGGCGATAACGCGCTCCCGCTCGCCCACCACCCCCACCGCTTCTTCCAGCCGCCGCGCGACAACCTCCGGATGCTCGACGATATTGCTGTTGCTTTCCACTACGCCCGGCAAGAGTAACATGCGATCGGGCAGTTTGTGACGGCGCAGCGCTTCGAATTCGTGCTGGTGCCGCGGATTGCCGAACTCGATGCTAAGCGCGCCCACGTTGGCCTGATAGAGCACAGGCAGGATCAGATCCAGCGCCACATCGTAAAGATGCGGGCCGTTCCAATTGCCCCAGCAGCAGTGCAGCCGTACCCGGTCGCGCGGAATGCCCTCGATGGCTTCATTGAGCGCCGCCACGTGCATCTCGGCGGCTTTCACGAATTCCCGGTCGGAAAGATCGCGGTAGAACATGGAGCGGTCCATGGCCAGGTCGGGCGCATCGATCTGCAGCAGCAATCCTGAGCGGTGAATGGCGAGATATTCGTTGCGCATTTCGCGGGCCAGCGCGGTCAAGTAAGACTGCTGCGAATCGTAATACGCGTTCAGCATCGTGGTGGAGATGATGCCTGGCGAGGGCGCCGTCATAAAGCACTCGGAGTAAGCCCCCGAATCCTGGGCTGCGCGTTGGAAGCGATCGATCTCACGCGTAATTGCGGATGAGTCGAGATAGTGCAACTCGGCTTGCGCTTCCGGCGCATTCTGCATGCGGCTGCGCTTGGGGAAGCGGCGTTTCAGATCGTCCACCAGGGCAGGGAACTCTTCGAAGTCCCGGCCGCGGCGTCGTTTTGATTCGCCCGCGAAGCCCGACATGCGGCGCGGCACATAAGTCTGAAAGCCCACGCGCTGTTGTTCGCCGTCGTTGCCGATATCGATGCCAGCCTCGGCCTGCCTGGCGATCACGTGGCGCACGGCGCGGTCCATTTCACCGGCCAGCTGCTCCTCGCTCAGGAGTTTCCCCTCCTCGCGGTCAATCAGCATTTCAGAAAGCGCTTCGCTGCGCGGGAGGCTGCCGACGTGTGTAACCAGAATACGGTTGCGGCTGGACAGCATGATCGCTTCGCCGGCTACAGCTGCGCGCTGGTGAGCGCCTCCGCCACGTCTTTGAGGAACGCCGCGGCTTGCGCGCCATCCACTACGCGGTGATCGCTCGATAGTGTCATCGTCAAGACCGGACGAATGCCGATCAGGCCGTTCACCGCCACCACGCGATCGGCGATGCGGCCCACAGCCAACACGGCGGCTTGCGGCGGCGTAATGATGGCGCTAAAAGCATCCACGCCGAACATCCCGAGATTGCTGATGGTGAACGTCCCGCCGGTGACATCGGGCGGATGGAGACGGCCCGCGCGAGCGCGCTCGGCGAGGTCCTGCCGCTTTGCGCTGATGTCGGCGAGTCTCGCGGTATCGGCGTTTGGAATCACGGCGCCGACCACTCCGTCCTTTACGGCGATCGCGATGCTGATGTTGATTTTCGGATTTATCTGGATGGCGCTTCCGGTCCAGCTCGCATTCATCTTCGGATGCTTCACCAGCGTCCGCGCGACGATTGCAACCAGAAGATCGGTGTGAGTCACGGCCTTCCCGTGCTTTTCACGAGCTGCAATCAGCCCGCTCGCGTCAATCTCGCGAACCAGAAAGAAGTGCGGCGCCGTGGTCCAGCTTTGCGTAGTACGCTCGGCCATCAAGCGAGCAATGGAACTGAGCGCAGCCGGTGCGGAGGCCTGTGCGGCTGGAGCTGGAGCAGGCGCTGCCTTCGCGGCTGCTTCAACGTCCTCGCCACTGATGGTTCCACCCGGGCCGGTGCCGCGAACCTTCGTCAGGTCCACGCCCAATTCCTTCGCCATTCGCCGCGCCTTCGGCGATGCTTTCGCTTCCGGAACTTCCTGTCGGGCGGCCGTAGCCGCGCCGGCCACGGTTGACGTAGGCGCCGGCGTTCCGGTCATAGTTCGCGCGGCCGGAGCGGCTGACGCCACTTCCGCTGGAGGTTGTTCGCCAGGCGCAACGATCCATGCGATGGTTTTGCCCACCGTCACCACATCGCCCGCCGCTGCCGTCACGCCAGCAAGCACCCCGTCCGCCGCCGCTTCAATTTCCAGCACCACTTTGTCGGTTTCAATTTCAGCGATCGGGTCGCCTTTGGCAATCGAGTCGCCTTCCTTTTTAAGCCAGGAGATGATCTTACCGGTTTCCTGCGCCATCTCGAGCGCCGGCATGACAATGCTGACGGCCATCTAGCGCGAAACCACCTGTTCGATGCGCGCGCTGGCTTCCACCATTTCAAGGATGCGCTGGCTGGGCGGGCCATCGTGCTCGCGCGTGGTGGGCAGCGGGCCATCCACGGTGAAGTAGTGCGCTCCGGCTACCAGTAGCTTCTCGGCCGGGAAGCGGGTAATGACTTCATGGCCGGTTTCGGTGACGACGATCTCTTCTTCGATGCGCGCGGCGCTCCAGCCGTCCTTCGAGGGCCAGAAGGTTTCGAGCGCGAACACCATGCCGGGCTTGATCTCGTAAGAATGTTCCAGCGACACCAGGCGGCTGATCACCGGCTTCTCCCAAATCGCAAGTCCGATGCCGTGGCCAAACTGCAGCGCGAAGGCCGCTTCTTCGTTCGGGAAGCCGAACTCCTGCGCCTTGGGCCAGACCGAGGCAATCTCGCCGGTGGTGCGCCCGGGACGAATGAGCGAGATGGCGGCATCCAGATAGTCGCGGCAGCGCGAGTACGCGTCGATCAGCGTGTGCGGAGCGTAACCGATGCTGAAGCAGCGGTAGTAACAGGTGCGATAGCCCATGTAGGAGTGCAGAATGTCGTAATACACCGGATCGCCGGGGCGCAGCACGCGATCGGAAAAAACGTGCGGGTGCGGATTGCAGCGCTCGCCCGAGATGGCGTTCACGCCTTCCACATATTCCGATCCCAAATCGTACAGAATCTTGTTCACCAGCCCGACGGCCTGGTTCTCGCTCATTCCGGGCTTCATGGCGCAGTACAGATCGTGGTAGGCGGCGTCCACCATCATGGCCGACGTGTTGAGCAACGAGATCTCGTCTTGCGTCTTGATGATGCGCACGTCCGACATCAGTTGCTGGCCGTCCACCACGTTGATGCCTTCGCGCTGCAGGGCAAACAGAATGGGCGGTTCCACTACATCGATGCCCAGCGGTTCTTTGTGCAGCCCGCGCATCTCCAGCTCCAGCTTGATCTTCTTTGCCACGTCTTCGGCGCGCCCCATTTCAGGCGACATCGCGCCGCGCAACAAAGAAATGCCGGGACGCGAGCGCTCGCCCAGCCACGGGCAATTGAGCTGATGGTGCTTGGCGGCCGAGCCGAAATCCCACAGGATCGGCTCGTCGTTCTGCGGCAGCAGTGTGAAGCGGCTGATTTTGTCCTGCGCCCAACTGCCGATGTGCGTGGCCGTGATATAGCGCACGTTATTCATGTCGAAACACAGCAGCGCGCCTATCTCGGATTTCGCCAGCATGGCTTTGACGCGCGCCAGGCGCTCCCGGCGCAAGCGGTCCATGTCGACGCGCTGCTCCCAATCCACTGCCATGGTGCCGTGAGTTTTCAGTGCCATTTGATGCCTCCTCCAGATTCCGCCGCAGACAATTCTACCGGCTTTCCGTGCGGCGTGTGCCGATACGCTTCCGCCCAGGCGCGCTTGCGCTCCTCAAGCGATCGAGCATCGACTAAGCCGTTCCGCATAACCAGGCGCTCCAGCGCCGCGAGCCAGTGCTCATAATATCGCGAGCCATCGTCGGGCCGGCCGCGCTCAGCTGCCGTCTTGAGTTCAGCGGCCAGTGCGCCAGCCCATTCGCTCCAACTGAAATAACCTTGCTCCGACAGCCTGACCGCCAAAGCAAACGCCTGAGCCTGCCAAGGCTCTGCAAAAACTCGTTCGGCAAAGACTGGCTCGGCGAAAGCCGGATCGGTCTGCGACAGTAAATCAGGCTGGCTCAAGATAATCGTCCCACAGATCGATATAAACCGCGTCGCCAGGCCGTGCCTGCTCGCCCCACAGCTCACGTGCGGTGAAGCGGACCGAATAAACGTGCTGGGGTTTCTCTTCCGGCGAATCAGCGATGGTGTCGGGGAAAACATACACCCCGTGATCCCGTTCCACAGTCCCTTGCTTATCGCGCGCGTAGCGCGGCAGGCGCGTATGTCCCACCGGATTGATGTTGCGTGTGCGAACACGGTCGCCATGCTGGAAGCGCGCGTCGATAGCCACGTTGCGGCTGGCCAGCGCGCCGCTGCGCAGCATGGCGGGTACTTGTGCGGCTGTAAGCGGTGGAATGGTTTTGGCCGAGCCAGGCGCGGGTTTGCCGCTCTCGACTTCAGCGCGAGTGATTAAGCCGCTCCGCACCAGGCGCTCGGTGACCGCGGTGAACCATTTCTCGTAGTAGCTCATGCGCAGGTAGTCGGATGGCGCTATTAGCTCAATCTGATGCCGGAAACCATCCAGGCTCCATTTGCGCCAGGCTGCCGCAGCCAGACTCAGCGCCAGCGCGCGGCCTTCCCAAGGTGCGTGGAACACAGGCTCATCGCGCTCGTACTGGATGCGGCCCAGCCCGTGCATTCCGCCCATGTCGTGCACGCCGTTCACGCGCTGGCTCCCGTCGCCGCCGGCATGGCAACCTTGGCGACGCCGATCATGGCATCGCGCGTCACTAGCGCGGCCAGCGCCTTCTCGTCCAGATTCTCACTTCCCGCCGGGCGCTCCGGCAGCACCAGGTAGCGTATTTCAGCCGTGCTATCCCATACGCGTACTTCAGTTTCGTCAGCCAACTCGAGCCCGAACTCGCGCAACACCCCGCGCGGATCGATTACCGCGCGCGAGCGATAGGACGCCGATTTGTACCACACCGGCGGCAGCCCTAGAACCGACCAGGGATAGCACGAGCACAGCGTGCATACGATGAGATTGTGGATTTGGGGCGTATTCTCCACCACCACCATGTGCTCACCTTGCGCCCCGCCGTAGCCCAGCTCGCCGATCGCGGACGTTCCGTCGGCGAGCAGGCGCTGCTTGTAAGCTGAATCGGTCCAGGCGCGTGCCACCACTCGCGCGCCGTTGCGCGGGCCAACCTGGTGTTCGTATTTGTCGACCAATGCGTCCAGCGCTTTCGAATCCACCAGCCCCTTTTCCGTCAGTAGCGATTCGAGCGCCTTCACTCGCAAAGTGAGATCGGACGGGACCACTTGATGGTCATGATCGTGATCGTGGCCGTGGTCATGATCGTGTAGGGACGCGCCCATCGCCGCCCTAGTTCGCCCCGCACAGCACGCGCGCCGCCTCGGCAACCGTCTTTTCTGTCGGAACGGTAACGTCTTCCAGCGGCGGCGAGAACGGAATGGGAACATGCATCGCGCCCATCCGCTTCACCGGCGCTTCCAGATCGAAGAACGCGCCTTCCTGAATCACCGATGCCAGCTCCGCGGTGACGCCGTAGCGTCCATAGCCTTCGTCCACCACGATCACGCGCGAAGTTTTCTTGGCCGAGTCAACCAGCGTCTTTTCGTCCAAAGGCCACAAAGTGCGCGGATCCACCACTTCGGCGCTAATGCCGCTCTCTTCGAGCAGACTCGCGGCGCCCAGCGCTACCTGCACCATGCTGCTGGTAGCGATGATGGTGATGTCGCTGCCTTCGCGCTTGATATCGGCCACGCCCAGTGGAATGGTGTATTCTTCCTCCGGCACCGCGCCCTTCAGCCGGTACATCATCTTGTCTTCGAAAAACACCACGGGGTTGTCGTCGCGGATGGCCGATTTCAACAGGCCCTTGGCGTCGTACGGCGTCGAAGGCATGACCACCTTGAGCCCGGGAATGTGGCAGAACCAGGCGTGCAGCGATTGCGAATGCTGCGCCGCCGAGCGCCGCGTGGCCCCGAGAGTGGTCCGCATCACCAGCGGCGCTTTCCACTTGCCGCCCGACATGTAGTGGATCTTGGCGGCCTGGTTCACCATCTGGTCCATAGTGAGGCCGATGAAATCGCCGAACATGATATCGATCACCGGACGCATACCCGTCATCGCGGCCCCTACGGCCACGCCGGTGAAGCCGGCCTCCGATATCGGCGTGTCCAGGACGCGCTTGGACCCGAATTCCTCCACCAGCCCGGTGAGAACTTTGAACGGATGACCCGCTTCGGCGATATCTTCGCCCAAAATAAAAACGCGCGGATCGCGGCGCATTTCTTCCGCCAGCGCCTCGCGGATGGCCTGCGCCAGCGTCAATTCACGGACTGCGGTTTCAGGCTTGGTTTTCGTTTCAAGCCCGCCCTTGCTTTCAAGCATAGACATCTTGATCCACCTTGTCGACGCTGGGATACGGCGCGGCCAGAGCGAATTGCACCGCGCTGGTCATCTCGACCTTCACTTCGTCGTGAATCCGATCGAGCGTGGCGCGATCGGATTGCCCCTCCGAGATGAGCCACTCGCCCATGATCCGAAGAGGATCGCGCTCGGTTTTCCACTGCTGCTCTTCCTGCTTCGACCGGTAATATTCGCGGCTTACATCGCCGACGTGGTGGCCGTGGTAGCGATACGTGTTCACCAGCAGCAGCGACGGGCCTTCGCCGGCTCGCGTGCGTTCCACCAGCCGCTTCGCCACGGCGTAAACTGCGCGCACGTCCTGGCCGTCCACCGCTTCGGAAGGCACTCCGAAAGCCGGCCCGCGCGCCAATATATCGCCGGCCGTGGTCTCCGAAAAATGCGTGTACTCGTTGTACATATTGTTTTCGCAGACGTAGATCACCGGCAGCTTCCAGAGCGCCGCCATGTTCATCACTTCGTAGAGCACGCCCTGCCCGAGCGCGCCTTCTCCGAAGAAGCATACCGCCACCTGACCCGTGCCCAGACGCTGCGCGGAAAATGCCGCGCCGGTGGCGATGCCGGTGCTTCCGGCCACGATGGCATTGGCGCCCAGGTTGCCTGTGGCCGGATCGGCGATGTGCATCGATCCGCCTTTTCCCTTGCAGTAGCCAATCTCCTTGCCCAGCAGCTCGGCGAACATCAGATCCACCGCCGCGCCTTTCGCCAGGCAATGACCGTGCCCGCGATGCGTGCTGGTTATATAATCGTCCGGACGCAGCGCCTCGCAAACGCCCACGGCGACGGCTTCCTCGCCTATATATAAGTGCGCCAGGCCGGGCATCAGAGCGCGCGTATACAGATCGTTTACTTGCTCTTCAAACAGCCGGATCATCATCATGCGCCGATACATGTGCAGATGCAATTCTGCGCCGCTTCGCGAATCGGGTCCTGCACTGGACCCTAGATTATTCTTGGGCGGGTGGACGGTGGTGGTCATCAGTTTAGCTCCGTACTGCGAAGTCCAGACATTCTTGCCAATACCTCAAATACTACTGCGAAATCCTGCTCTACGTGGCCCATGGCGCGCGCGGCGGTCAGGAACTCGTTGGCGATAGACGTGGTGGGCAGAGGCACGTCCGCTTTTCGCCCCAACTCCAGCGCCAGTAACATATCTTTCTGCATCATGTTTACGTTGAACCAAGCCTCCTCAGGCATTTTTAGCACAAACGGACCGCGATACTGCACCATGGGCGACGCGATAGCGCTGTGGGTCAGCACGTCTACCGCGGTATCGCGCTTGATCCCGCTCTTCTCGGCCAGTAAAACGCCTTCGGAGAACGCGAGCATCTGGACCGCAAGATTGAGATTGGTGGCGATTTTCATCACTAGTGCGAGGCCGTTATCGCCCACGTGCGTCACCTTGGGTCCTAACTCCAGCAGCACCGGCTTCGCGCGTTCGAAGGTTTCCGCGCGGCCGCCCACCATCACCGCAAGCTTTCCCTGTTCCAGCGTGATCACACTTCCCGAGACCGGCGCATCCAGCATGTCCGCGCCCTTTTCTCTGACCCGGGCGGCCAGCGCCTTGCTGATCTCCGGGCTGACGGTGCTCATTTCGATCCAGATTTTGCCTGCGCTAAGCCCGGCGACGATTCCGCCCCCTCCGTCGGCGATTTCCTGCAGCGCCGCGGAATTCGTCACCATGGAAAGCGTGAAGTCGGCCGCCGCGGCAACCGCGCAGGGCGTATCGGCCCATTTCATCCCGCCATCGATCAGCCACTGGGCTTTGGCGCGCGTGCGGTTATAGCCGGTAACGGTGTGCCCCTGGTTCAGCAGGCGGTACACCATGCGGCTGCCCATCACGCCCAAGCCCACGAATCCCAAATTGGCCACTCTCTTCAGTTTACGGGTTGCAAAAGAACTTTGTATTGCTGGATTTGTGTAGCCGTGAACAGATTCGTGTCCCAGCCGCACAATCAGGCTTTCTTCCGATGCCAATCTCTACCGGCAAGGAGCATGCTGGAATCAACATGGCAACCGAACTTCAAAATCTCTCGAATGAATTGGCTGAAACAGTGGAGCGCGCCGCCCGGAGCATCGTGGCCGTCCACGCCCGGCGCGGTATTGGATCCAGCGGGATCGTCTGGCGCGAGAACCTGATCTTGACCTCCAGTGAAGGCGTTCGCGCTGAAGAAGGCATCAAAATCCTGCTCCCGGATGGCCGCCCGAGCACGGCTCGATTGCGCGGACGCGATTCCGGGACCGATCTCGCCGTTCTGGAAACGGACGCCGGCGGTCTTCGTCCGTTGGAATTCGCGGGCGATACTGCGCTCAAAGCCGGCCAGCTCGCGTTGGCGGTGGGGCGCACGGCCAACACCGGGCCCATCGCGTCCTTCGGAATCGTCAGCGGCGTTTCCGGAGAATGGAAAACGTGGCGCGGCGGGAAGGTCGATCCGTTCGTTCGTCTGGATATCTCGGCTTATCCGACGCTCTCAGGCGGCGCAGCGTTGGACGCGGGCGGCAACCTGATTGGCCTGGTGTCCACCGGATTGTCGCGCAGTTCCGTGTTCGCAGTCACGCGCAGCACCATCGATCGAATCGCGGGAAAATTGAGCCGCCAAGGCTATGTCAGCCGCGGTTTTCTAGGAGTTGCGCTGCAACCGGTAGCGTTGCCTCCTCAGGCCAAGCAGCAGTTCGGGCAGGACACCGGAATCATGCTGGTAGGAGTGGAGCCGGAAGCTCCGGGCGCGGCTGCCGGATTGATCTTGGGAGACGTGCTGGTAGCTGGCGACGGTCAGTCCCTCGCGCAACCGGAAGCGCTGGCCGAGCTTCTGGAACAGACTCCGGCGGGCCAGATCGTCAAGTTCAAGGTGCTGCGCGCGGGCGTGGTCCAGGATCTCGACGTGCGCCTCGGAGAGCGGCCAAGGCACGGGAGATAACCACATGGGCGCCGCTTTTGGAGCAATCGTCGAGAAGCTCCGCCGTTTCACGGTCCAGGTGAATGGCAGCGGCTCTGGCGTGATCTGGTCGCCGGAGGGTAAGATCGTGACGAACGCGCACGTGGTGGATGGTGCTACGTCGGACGCAGTTCAAGTGGAGCTTTGGGATGGACGCCGTTTGGCAGGTAAGATCGCGAATCGAGATCGGCAGCGCGATCTGGCGGTGCTGCGAGTGGAAGCGTCCGGCCTGCCCGCTGCCGTACCCGGCGATTCGAGCACGCTCCGCGTGGGCGAGTTGGTGATCGCGGTCGGAAACCCGTTGGGCTTCATCGGTGCGGCTTGCACCGGCGTCGTGCATGGATTTGAAAACCGCTCGTGGGTGGTCAGCCAGCTTCGATTGGCGCCAGGCAACTCCGGGGGCCCGCTGGCCAACGCTCGCGGCGAAGTGGTGGGGATAAATACGATGATCGCCGGCAGTCTCGCGTACTCGATTCCTTCGCAGTCCGTGATGCAATTTCTGGGCGGACAAACTCAGTCGAGCTACGGCCTGGGCGTGGTGGTCCATCCGGTTCCGGCCGGGCTCATTGTGCTGGAAGTTTCTCCGCACTCGCCGGCCGATCGAGCCTCGCTGCTCCAGGGCGACATCTTGGTGGGCGCGTTCGGCCAGCCATTTGAGCGGGTGCAGGACCTCGCTATCGCTATCCAGGACAGCCGGGGAGGGATTTTGGAACTGCAATTCCGCCGCGGCGCGAGCGCCAACATCCGCACGGTTGCCGTTCAAATGGCGTCTGCCACGGTACGAGCGGCGTGATTCGTGTCTTAGTGGCG
>Ga0302325_10003242_pt1 | contig 38549 bp, 38 predicted proteins | sample Palsa_T0_2_FD_201948 | JGI IMG/M metagenome (GOLD analysis project Ga0302325, IMG submission 201948) | Peat permafrost microbial communities from Stordalen Mire near Abisko, Sweden - Palsa_T0_2 | ecosystem: Environmental > Terrestrial > Soil > Palsa > Peat permafrost | place: Sweden: Abisko...
GACAGCGCTTCCGTCGGCCACGAAGAGTCGCTCCACCTCGTGCGTCTCGAAGTCGGGGCCGAGGACGCTCGTCCGGGGGTCGGTCCCGATGCGACAGGTGCCCAGCGGGTGGTACGCCGAGACGTCGAATGCGCTCGGTGCGAGCTTCATGGTGCGGAGGGTGCGCACCTCTGCCTGCGTCGACAGCTCCTCCATGCCGGGGATCATCGGGTAGACGCGGCGTGCGCCAGCCGCGAGAAACACCTCGCACAGGAGCGCCATGGCGCGCTGCATCCTCGCGGTGTCGATCGCGTTCATGTCGTAGGTGACGAGGGGCGAACCTCCCGGGCCGGGGCGCACCTCTCCGCGCGAGGTGTCCTCGATCATGAAGCCGAAGAGTGCGAGGTTCCGGTAGCGCGCCATCAGATCCACGAAGCGCCTGCCGACCCAGGGGACGCTGGCCGCCATCATCTCGAGCGGCACCGAGCCCCCCTCGAACATGATCCCGTCGTCCTCCAGCTCGTGAATCGAGTAGCCCTGGGGAATGCCGTGAGCCATGTCGATGGTCTCGTCGAAGAGGGCGAGCGTCTTGGAGCAGGGGTGGATCGACAGATTCTTGCCCAGCGCCGGGCTGGAGCGGCACACGCCCGCCTCTTTCAGCACCAGCGGCGTCATGAGGGCGCCCCCCGCGATCACCACCGCATCGGCCTTGACGCGCAGCCGCCGGCCCGACGCGAGACGCGCCGTCACCCCGCGCGCCCGTCCCGCGACCACGTCGATCCCGTCGACGCGCGCCGCGGTCACCAGCTGCGCGCCTCGCTCCAGGGCCGCGGGCACGTAGCTCACGTCCGTGGACCGCTTGGCGCCGGTGGGGCAACCGAAGCAGCACACGCCTTGTCCGTCGCAATCGGGGGCGTTGCGGTCCACCGGACGATGGCGGAGGCCCATCTTCTCCGCGCCGCGCGCCACCACGCGCCCCACCCCGCCGGTGAGCTCGAAGCGCGCTCGTCCGACGCGCAGCATGGCCTCCACGCGCGCGTAGTAGGGATCCAGGGCCTCGCGCGTGAACCAGGTCAGCCCTTGCTCCTCGCGCCAGCGGCGGAAGATGCGCTCCGGCGCGCGGTAACAGGTCCCGCTGTTGATGATGGTCGTACCGCCGACGGCGCGCCCGGCGAAGAGCGGGATGCCGGGGTTGCCGATGGCCAGGTTCATTCCGCGATCGCGGTAGAGCATCTTCACCATCGGCTGGGTGCGGCCCAGGAAGGCGTCGCGTCGGTGAAAGTCCCCCTCTTCGAGCAGCAGGACTGCGCGCCCGCGCGACGCCAGCTCGTAGGCGCAGGCCCCGCCGCCCGCCCCGGTGCCCACCACCACCACCTCGCACTCCAACTCCACGTCGTCGTCGAGACGCCGCCCGTCGAGCACCTGCTGGGTCCAGCGCGCGGGCTCGGCGAGGGGGAGCCCGTGGAGGTGAAAGCTCTTGCAGCCGACCGCCGCGAAGGCGCGCCGATCGTCGAAATGCGCCACCTTGACCGGGATGACGATGGCGCGAAGGAGCATGCGCCGCACATGGGACCGCGAGCTCGCCCACGCCTCCAGGAAGCGCGACGCCCGCCGAGGGGAGAGCGCGCTGAGGACTCGCCCGGTGCCGGGGAGCGCCGCCAGCTCGGCCGTCCACAGCAGGGACTTGAGCAGGCGCAGCTGCAAGGGATTCGCGCCGTCGAGCCACTGCTCGTAGCGGAGGACCGTCCCTTCCCCGCCCGCCTCGAAGACGCTTCCGGCCGGGATGACGGCGGCGGCGATGGCGCGGACGATGCGGCGCTCGCGGTCGCTGAGCAAACGGGCCGGCCCGACCGCAGGGCGCGGCCCGACGGGCGCCAGCGGGACGCGCAGGGCGGCGACCATGACAATGATTCTGTAAGCATAGAATTGTCAGGCGGCAACCTCAGGCGGCAGCCACCCGGTCCACAGCCACGAGAGGCACGGATCGAAACGTTGTCGTTGACGCTCTCGTTGACGTGAGCGGCGACGGCGACGCCAGCCTGCACCACGACCGCAGGCGACACGCCGGGTGAATCGCGTACGATGCGGAGCGCTCTTGGAGACTGTCGGTCAAGCCCCGACAGACTCCTTCGTGACCATTCAGGACGCCCCCATGTGGATCTGGCTCATCTCCATTCTCATCGTGGTCGCCGACTGGATCGGCGGCACGCTGCTCGGCTGGCCTCTCTGGCTGGAGATCCTCATCTCCGTCCTGGCGGCACTGCTCATCGTGGGCTGGTTCGTCGGCCGGCGGGTGGGCGGCTTGCTCAAGGCGCGCGCCATCGAGCGCGACATGATGAGACAGGCGCACCAACAGGCCATGAACGCGCGGCCGGATCGGCGCGCGGAGATCCTGGAGCTCCAGGCGCAGATGCAGCGCGGCCTTCAGGCGCTGCGCCAGGCTCCCCACGGCGGCGGCGGGAGCGCCCTCTTTCGTCTGCCCTGGTACATGATCGTGGGACCGCCGGGCGCGGGCAAGACCACGGCGTTACGCCAGTCGGGCCTTGCTTTCCCCGCCCTCGATCCGCGGAGCGGCGGGGGAATGCGCGGCATCGGGGGCACCCGCAACTGCGACTGGTGGTTCACCAACGAGGCCATCCTGCTCGACACCGCCGGCCGCTACGCCACCGAGGCTGACGACTACGACGAGTGGACCGCCTTTCTCGACACGCTCAAGCGGTACCGCTCGGCCAAGCCCATCAACGGCGTCCTCGTCGCCATCAGCATCACCGACCTGGCCGAGGCGCGCGAGGACCAGGTGGACGCCATCGCCAAGCGCCTGCGCGCGCGCATCGACGAGATCGCGACGCGCCTGCAGATGCTGGTCCCGGTCTACGTCATGTTCACCAAGGTCGACCTCGTCGCGGGGTTCGTCGAGACGTGGGGCGACCTTCGCAAGAGCGAGCGCGGGCAGATCTGGGGGGTGACCTTCCCGCTGGCGGGCGCCGAGCGGCGCGACCCGGGCAAGGCGTTCGAGCCGGAGATGGACCTCCTCGTAGAGGCGTTGCACGCGCGAGCTCTCCGTCGCATGGGCGGCGAGCGGCAGCCCGAGCTCCGCCCGCGCATCTTCCAGTTCCCGCTGGAGATGGCGGCCCTCAAGAACACGCTGGTGGAGTTCGTCGCCTCGCTTCTGCAACCCAATACCTACCGCGACACACCCGTGCTTCGCGGCGTCTACTTCACCAGCGGCACGCAGGAAGGGCGGCCCATCGATCGCATCATTCGCGGGATGATGAGCATGTTCAACCTCGGCGCACCGATGGTGCCGGCGCCGCCGCAGTATTCGCAGCCGCAGACCGAGTCCAAGAGTTACTTCGTGACCGATCTCTTCCGCCGCGTGGTCTTTCCCGACCAGCACGTGGCGGCGCGCACGCAAGGGGAGGCGCGAAGGCAGCTCGTCAACCGCATCGTCTTCTCCATCGTGGCGCTCTTCGTCGCGGTGTGCGGCGTCCTGCCGTCGCTCTACACCTTCGGGCGAAACATGGCGCTGGTGACGGATACGCGCGACATCGCCCAGCGAGCGAAGGGCATCGACTGGCGCAACCCCACGCCGCCGCTCGACAAGGTGCGCGCGCTCGACGACCTGCGAACCCAGGTGGACCTTCTCGACGGGTGGCACGACCGCGGCGTGCCGATGGGCATGGGCTGGGGCATGTACGCCGGCGACCGCCTGCTCCAGTCCGCGCGCGCGGTCTACGCCCAGAGCCTCGAGACGGCGCTGGTGCAACCGACCAAGGTGCAGCTGGAGCACGAGCTGGCGCCCGCCGCCGGCCAGACGCGCTCCAGCATCGAGCAGTACGGAGCGTACTTCGCGCGCCTCAAGGCGTATCTATCGATGACCGACCCGCAGCGCCTCCAGGGTGACGACGGCGACCGGGAGATCAACGTCCTCACCGAGGTATGGGCGCGTACCCTCGGCGTCAGCTCGGCGCCCGACAAGGCCGTCCTGCGCCCGCACGTGGAGGCCTACGTGCACATGGTGGCGCGAGGCCTGGCGCAGCCGTGGATGGCCCAGGGGCCGCTGGTCGCCCGCGTTCGCGGCGTGCTCGCGCAGACCTCACGCGTGGACCGCGATTACAGCGCGCTGGTCCACGAAGCCAACGAGAACGTCGCCCCCATCACGCGCGCCAACGTGTTTCGCGGCGCGTCGTTTTCCGAGTACGTGACGTCGAAGTCGAGCCCCGAGGTCACCGTCGCCGGGGCCTTCACGCGCAGCGGGTGGGAATCCTACGTGCGCGACGCGCTCGACGCGCGCAGCGCCAAGAAGCTGGCGCACGATCGCTGGGTGCTGGGGGAGACGGAAGAGAAAGGCGTGCAGGAGATCCTGGCGGGGCTGAGGCAGCTGGAGACGCGCTACTTCAGCGAGTACCGCGAGGCCTGGGCCGCCTTCGTGAAGGATCTGCAGGCCGCGCGGCCGGACGGCGACATGGCGGCGCTGAAGGAGCTTTCGGCGGCCAGCGAGACCCCGTGGCCCATGCTCATGCTCCTGCAGACCATGGCGGAAAATACGCGACTCCAGCCCTCGCCCGACTCACCCCTGGTCACGGCGGCCCAAGGCCGACTGGCCGACATCGCGGCTTCGGCCGGGGCGCAGGCCCAGGGCGCCGTCGGCGATGCGGGCACGGTCCCCGTCGCTCAGCGGTCGAAGCGGTGGATCTCACCCGTCGAGGAAGCGTTCGCGCCGATGGTTACCTTCGGGATTCCGCTGGACCTCACCACCGCCGGCGGCACGACCGGGCTGGCGCATTACCTGGAGACCATTGTCGGGGCGCTGGTGGGCGTCCTGACCGACCTGAAGGACTCGCCGGTCAAGCCGAGCCCCAAGGTGGTCGCGCTGGCGTACGTCACCGCGCAGCGCGCCACCAGCGATCTGCTCGAGTCCACGCAGACCGCTTACACCAGGCCGTTTCTGTCGCCGCTCCTCCTCGGTCCCGTCCAGAGCCCGGTCCCGAAGTAGCGCCGGATCGCCTCATTCGATGGGGAGCACCCACACCCTGGCGCCCTCCACGAGGTGCAGGTGCTGCGCCGCGTCCTGGAGCAACTCGGCGCCCGCCTCCCCGCTCGGTCTCCAGGGCGTGTACACGCAGCGAAAGAAGGGCGCCTCGGCGGTCTCGACGGCGACCAGGGCGCGCGTCTTCGGTGTGTCGGCGGGAGCGAGGAGCCTGGTGACCCGGGCTTCGTGCGTGCGCTGCACCAGCGTCACTTCGTCGGTCGCCGCGGTGAAGTGCGGACCGCCGTCGAAGGGATCGACCCGCCAGGCGTAGCGAAAGCCGATGCGCCGCAGCATCCTCTCGACGCCTTTCGTCGCAGCCCCCACCTTGCCGATGACGTCCTGCGCGTTCTGGGGAAGGAGCGTGGCGTAGATGGCCCCTTCCGGAAAAAGCCCCTTGATGAACTCTTTGTTCTTCTTCGAGGCGCGATCGGCTTCGGGATAGGTCATGTCGGTGAACTTGCGACCGACCGAGTCCCACAGATGCGAGGTGCCGTCGGGCTCGAGCGGAGGCAGGAGCTCGGCGAGGAGCTCGTCCCGGAACCAGTCGCGGTGCATCTTGACGTAGAGAAAGCGCACGTACGAGATGAGGAGGCCGAGCTTCTCGGGTTTCTTGCGGTGCTCGGGGCTCACGATGAGGCCGCCGATCTCGGTCGGACCGTTGTACGAGTAGCCGATCTTCAAGACGACGTGACGGAAGTGCTTGTCGAGCGTCGCCGAGTAGCGCTCCTCCTCGAAGACATCGACATAGATGTAAGGCGCGTCGCGGCGACCGAGCTGACCGATGACCATGGACGTCCCGACGATGCGAGCTCGTGCGAGATCGACCAGGACGAATACGTATTCCCGCCGGCGCTCGTCCTTGATGATGCCGGTGAAGCTCTTCTGAGCGTGCTCGAGAATGCCGCGGATCTCTTCGCGGTCGTGGGGCAGGTTTACGGTGTTGAGATAGCTAGCCACCTCGAGGAGCTGGTCCTCGTCGGCCGGGACCGCGCCGCGGATTTCGTAGGGCCACGCCATGCGCGAGGAGTGCTTTACCACGGTTGCTGTATGCTCGAACGCCATGGCTCTCGGCGCAGGCGTTCGAAGACTGCTTGCGATGCACGAGATGGACGTACAGCGCATGGGCCAGCGCTTAGCCGGTCGCGTGCTCGGCCACGACGCCATGCAGCACTCTGCGACCGAACGGCGCGTGACCTACTCGCGAGGCAAGAGGGCGCTGTGGACTGCGCGCGCCGAACCGCTCGCACGATTCGCGGGCGGCAGGGGAATCCTGCGCTGGTGGTGGCACGGCACGCTCGGCAGCTCTCGCTCGACGCTCGACGACATCGTGTCCGAAGGGCAACGCCACGGTGTCGAGGAGCTCATCAGGGACTCCGTGCAGACCGAGTCTCTCCAGACCTCCGAGGCGCTGTGCGCCCTGGCCGCGCACCTCGCCGCCGCCGACGGCCTCCTCCGCGTGGACGAAGGCGACGACGCCTCGTTCTTCGCGCTCTACGACGCCGGGAGGCACATGACCATCCCGGCGCCTCCCCTCTCCGCCGGCTCCCTCGTTCCCGCGGCGAATCCGTCCGAGTCCCTGCCGGCGGCGCCGGCCAGCGTCCCATCGCCGTCCGGGCCGACGGAGCCCTCGCGCGAGCTGGTGTCACCGGTGGCGCTGGCCATGATGAGCTTCGTCCAGGCGTCGCTGCCCAGCGGATTCCGCCAGGCGCTGCTCGCCGTGATGGTCGACGCCCAGGGCGAGAAAGCGCGCATCTTCGTCCACCTGACGGCGGCCGACGCGAACGGGGATCTCCAGTCCCTCGAGCCCTCGCAGCGGCTCTTCGACTCCGTGGTGGTGATGATCTCCGAGCAGCGACGCCGTGGCGGGTCGGAGCTTCACCGGCTGGTCCTTCGCTTGCGGCCGACGGATCGCGGCGCCTCCATCGACGTCACGGTCACGTGATGGTCTGGACGACTCGCGGCAGGGGGCGGGTATACTGCCGCCCGGAGGCGCGTGGCTGACTGGTGTGGCCCCCGGTTTTCAAAACCGGCGTGAGGCGGGCGAATGCGCGTCTCGGGCAGGTTCGATTCCTGTGCGCCTCCGCCGCTGTTGTTCCGGAGCGCGATCACGCCGTCCTCACCGCGCGCTCCCTTTCCGCCCGTGCTCGCGGCGGAAGTGGCCCGGAGTCACGCCGACGAGCCGGCGGAAGGTACGCGTGAAGGACGCCTGGTCGCCGAAACCGGACTGGCTGGCGACATCGACCAGGGGGGTATCGGTGTGCGCGAGCAACTCCCGCGCGCGCTCCACCCGCCGATCCACGAGCCAGCGATGGCAGCTGATGCCGAAGCTCGCCTTGAACGACCGTGCGAAGTGGCTGACCGACAGCTCGCACCCGCGAGCGAGATCGGCGAGCCGGACGTGGCCATCGAGGTTCTCGCGCAGAATCTCGAGCGAGCGCCGCCGCTGCCATGCGGCGAGCCCACCTCGGACGGCAGCGCGGCGCCGCCTCGCTCCACCGAACCGCTGCGCCACGTGCGCCGCGAGGATCAGCTCGAGTTGATCGAACGCGATCGGGGGCGGCCCCGCGTCGCTGCGGAGGAACGGCAGAACGCTCCTGGCGATCTGTGCCAGCACGATGTCTTCCTGGGCGACGGCCAGCGGGAAGCCCGGGACGCGGTCGTAGCCGAGATCCGCGGAGGTGTCGTCGATGCTCGACCGCCGCAGGTGGAAGTGAACGTAGTGGATCCCGCGATCGGCCCACATCGCCGGCTGCGCGGCCAGATCGATCACGTTCGCGCGGAAGGCGGGGATCTCGCCGGTCGGGACGACCCTGCCATCCACCCAGAGACGGTAATCGCGCGCCACCACTGGCCGGAGCGACATCGAGACGAGCAGCGCCTCGACGCTCGACGACTTGTGGACCGCGTCGGGCAGCCGCCCCGTCGTCTCCACGCGCACCGCCGAGAAACGATCCGAGTAGCGATGCGTCCGCATCGTCGACAGCTCGTCGAAGCGGAGGAACGTCGTCCAGGGATCGAGAAACCCGGCAGCCACCAGCGACGAGGATATCAACTCTCCGCGCGAACCAACGGAATCTGCAGGTTGGTCGGCCGATTCGCCTCGGTGTCGAAGCCTCGCCCGTCGACGTTGCGAGCGCCCCAGAACAGCATGCCGTGCGCGAGGTGGACGAGGTCGTACTCCTTGAAGGTGGCGCCCTTCTGCAGGCCGAACGGGGGGAACGCCTTGCCGAGGATGCTCTGCCTCTCCCCGAGCTTCCACGGCGCATACCCGTCGGTGGCCACCTTGCCCAGGAGATCGGCGAACGGCTGGAGCAGCGGCGTCACGGCGTAGGCCTCGTCGGCCACGAAGTCGACCTTCTGCGCCCCCTGCGCGATCGCGTGCTCGCCGCGCCAGAGCATGTGACCGGCGATCTCGATCGTCGCCAGCTTCGCCTTGCCGAACGGGTCTGCAAGGCTGGTGACCGTGAGCTCGAATCGATCCTCCGGGTGGTAGACGAAGTGCCGCTCCAGGAAGAACGGCTTGATCGTTCCGTCGGGGCTCTTGCTCGGCCGGATCTCCGGGGCGATGCTGGCCCACGTCCCCACGAGCGCCGCCCTCAGCTCTTCGACGGTCATCGCGGTCCTCTCAGGAGGAGACGGCGCGAGCCGCCTCGTCGATCACCTGTGTGCACGAGGACCACGTTTCGTACCGCCACTTGCCACCTCGGTTCCGCCACCTTAGCCAGACGCTGGATTAGGCTCTTGGCGATCCGTGCTGCGCTTTGTCGATTCGTGCCGCATACGTGGAGTGTCGCGGGCGTCCATGTTGGCGGTGTGGTGCCACGAGGGATCTCTGGCGGGGCCTGGACCCGTCAGCCGGTTCCCGCATCCCTAACCCCCGCTCTCGCGCGACTATCCCAGGCATGCGTCGCTTCGTCGTCGGAACTGCGGGCCACGTCGATCACGGCAAGACGACGCTGGTCCGTGCGCTGACCGGCGTGGATACCGATCGCCTGCCGGAGGAGAAGCGGCGAGGCATCACCATCGAGCTCGGCTTCGCTCCGCTGGATCTGGGGGACGGGCTGATCGCCAGCGTGGTCGACGTCCCCGGGCACCGGCGCCTGGTGAAGGCCATGCTCGCCGGTGCCGCCGGCATGGAGCTGGTGATGCTGGTCGTCGCCGCAGACGAGGGAGTCATGCCGCAGACGCGTGAGCACGTCGCGGTGTGCGAGCTGCTCGGTCTTGGGCGCGCGCTGGTCGTGGTCACCAAGGCCGACGCCGTGGACGCCGAGCTGGCAGCGGTGGCCGGCGAAGAGGCGCGGGCGCTGCTCGGCGATCGATGGCGGGCGGACGTGGTGACCTGCTCGGCGGCGACCGGCGAGGGCATGGACCGAGTCCGCGCGGCGCTGCGGTGCGCGCTGGGAGACCTTCCCAGGCCGGAGAGGCGCGAGCACGTGCGCCTCGGCGTGGACCGCGTCTTCACGGTGCGCGGCGCGGGGACGGTGGTGACCGGGACGCTGGTATCGGGGTCGCTTGCCAGGGGCGACGCGCTGTTCGTGGTCGGCGAGCACGGGTCGCGTCCGACGTCCGCGCGGGCGCTGCACGTACACGACGCCGCGGTGGAGCGGGCCGATGCCCCGACGCGACTCGCCATCAACCTGGGCGGCGTGGCGCTCGACGACGTGAGGCGCGGGGACGTGGTGACCGGCGACGCGCAGCTCCGCGCGACGACGCTCTTCGACGTGCTCGTGCGCCCCGGGCATGCCCTGATGCGAGGCGCGGCGGTGACCACGCACGTGGGGACAGCGTCGACCGCGGCGCGCATCGACGCCGTCGAGGTCACGGCGGGCGGCACGGTGGCGCGCCTCCGCTTGGCGCGCGCGACGGCGCTGGCGGGGGGGGATCGCGTGGTCCTGCGCGGCGGTGTGGAGGGGCCATCCGGGGCCGTGGTGGGCGGAGGGGTGGTCGTCGATGCGCGACCCGATCGCCGCGCCTCCGGTGCGACGCGTCGCGCCCTGGCCGCGGCCCTGGCCACGCTCGACCCCGACTTCACCGCGCGCGCCGCGGTGCAGGCGTCCTCCCCGCGCCCGCTCGCGCGCGACGCTCTGGCCTCGCGCTTTGCCGTGGACGCCGCCACGCTCGCCGGCGCTGCCGACCGCGCCGTGAGCTCCGGCGTCCTGGCGCGCCTCGGCGACCACGGCTGGATGGCCCAGGGCCGCCTCGACGTCCTCGCCGATCGCGCGCGGGACCTGGTGCGCCGTCACCACCACGAGGCCCCTCTCGAACGCGGCTTGCCGATCGAGACCTTGCGCGCGCGCCTGGCTTCCGGCGCCGGGAGGCTCGCCGCCGAGGAGGCCATCCGCCTGGCCAGCGGCGGAGCTGACACCCGCGAGCACCTGGTCATCGAGGGGGACGTCGTGCGAATGCCGTCGAGCGGAAGTGCGGCGAGCGCGGCGAGCGCGGAAGCCACGGCACGCGCCGAGCGCGCGAGCCAGGCGCTGGCGGAGGCCGGGACCGCCGGCGCCACCGAGCACACCCTCGGCAGCCGGACCGGCAGCACCCCCACCGAGCTGCGCGCGGCGCTGCAGAAGCTTGCGCGCGACGGAGTGGCGGCTCGCCTCGGTGACCTCTGGTTCGCGCGCGGCGTGGTCGATGACGCGCGGCTCGCCCTCCAGACGCACTTCGCCTCCGCGCGCACGCTCACGATCGTCGAGTTCAAGACGCGAACCGGTCTGGCGCGAAAGCAGGCCGTCGCCCTGCTGGAGCACTTCGACGCGCTCGGGTTGACGCGTCGCGAGGGGGACGCGAGAGTCCTGCGGTGACCGCCGACGCGTTGCGAGCGCTCCCCCGCGTGGACCGCATCGTCGCCCACGTGGCGCTCGACGAGGCCAGACGCGCGCTCGGCGCGGCGGCCGTCACGGTGCTCGTCCGCGAGGCGATCGCCGAGGCGCGCGGCGCCGCTCGCGATGGACGGGGCACGCCGACGGCGGAAGCGATCGCCGCGAGAGTGGTGGCCCTGGCCAGCGCAAGACTGGGAACGCGGACCAAGCGCGTCGTCAACGCCACCGGTGTGGTCCTGCACACCAACCTCGGTCGCGCGCCGCTCGCCGAGGACGCCGTCGGCGCACTGACGGCGACCGCGCGCGGCTACGTGTCGCTGGAGCTCGACCTCGCCAGCGGCCAGCGAGGCGGTCGCGGCGCCTTCGCCGAACGGGCGCTGGCCGAGCTGACCGGCGCCGAGTCTGCGCTGGTGGTGAACAACAACGCGGCGGCCGTGCTGCTGGCGCTGGCGTCGGTCGCCGGCAGGAAGGCGGTGCTGGTGTCGCGCGGGGAGCTGGTCGAGGTCGGCGGAGGCTTCCGCATCCCCGAGGTGCTGGCCCGCTCCGGCGCGCGCATGGTCGAGGTGGGCACCACCAACAAGACGCGGGCGAGCGACTACGCCGAGGCCCTCGACGCCGAGAGTGATGTCGCCGCCATCCTTCGCGTCCACCCGGGCAACTTCCGCCAGACCGGCTTCGTCGAGCGACCGACGCTCGAGGCGCTGGTGCACGTCGCCCGACGACGCCAGGTCCCGGTCATCGAGGACCTGGGGGGAGGCCTGCTGGTGGAGCTCGGAGTGGCCGGCCTGGAGCGCGAGCCGCTCGTTCGAGCCAGCATCGCCGCGGGTGCCGACCTGGTGTGCTTCAGCACCGACAAGGCGGTCGGCGGTCCGCAGGGGGGTGCGGTGGTTGGACGCTCGGCGCGGGTCGAGAAGCTGAGGAGGGATCCTCTGGCTCGCGCTCTGCGCATGGGCCGCCTGCCGCTCGTGGCCCTGGAGGCGACGCTGGGTCACCTGCTGCGTGGCGAGCTCGACGCCATCCCCGCTCTCGCCGCGCTGCGGGCCCCGGTCTCGCGGGTGCGGGTCCGTGCAGAGGGATGGGCGCGCGCCCTGAACGATCGCGGCATCGCCTGCGAGGCAGTCGCGCTCGATGCCGTCGCGGGCGGTGGCGCCTTCACCGAGGAGCGCTTGCCGTCCGCAGGCGTCGCCCTGAGCGGTGATGCCGAGAGATGGCTGGAGCGACTGCGAGCGGGTGATCCGCCGGTGGTGGCGCGCATCGAGGGCGATCGCGTGGTCCTCGACGCGCGGACGGTGCTGCCCGCGGAGGACGAGGCGCTGCTGCGCGCCGTGGTTCGCGCCGCGAGCTGAACCAGCCGGCGCCGGGGGATGGCAGGGGCGGGAACCGAGGCCCATGGGTCCCTTTGACATCCATCCCCCGGCATGGGAAACGCTCTTCTCGGGCGGAGGGCAAAATGCCGTTCTCCCTCCTGGGAGTGACGAGGCGCCCCCCCATGAACCTCAAAGACCTCCTCGACGAGCTCATGAAGGAGCTGCACAAAGTCTCGCGCACCTCGGCGCTGGTCGGGGCCCCGCTGGAGATGGGGGAGGTGCAGCTCGTCCCGCTCTGCCGGCTGACCATGGGCTTCGGCACCGCCACCACCGACGCGGCGGGCAAAGCGCTGGGTCGCGGCGGTGCGCTGGAGGGCGCGGGAGCCGGCGGCGCGCTGGCCGTCGAGCCGCGCGCATTCGTCGTGGTCGGGCCCGACGGTGTTCCGCAGATGCTGAGCATGCGTCGCGGTGGACGGGCGGTGCTCCAGCACGCCGTCGAGGTGCGGCCGCCGGTCCCTCGCGCAAAGCACGACGAAGAGGAGTGAAGCGTGCTCGCCGCCGCACTGGTGACCGCGCTCCTCCTGGGCTGCTGCGCGCTGCTGGCGCTCCGGGTGAGTGTGCGCGCGCAGGTCAAGGCGACGGCCGACTCCGACGGAGACTGGCGGGCTGCGGCGGGGGGCGCGGTGGGACCCCTCGCCTTCACGGCGGGCGTGTCGCCGGCCGGTGCGGCATGGACGGCGCATCTCCTCGGTCGAACCGTGGCGCGCGGGACGCGCGTCCCGACGGTGAAGCGCGCGCGGCTCTCTCCGCTCGGCGCCATCGTCCTGGCGCGAAGCGCGCTTCGCCGGGTGCGTTTCGACCGGGTCGACGCCCGCGTCCATGGCGCAGCCGGCGATCCTGCGGCGAACGCGCAGCTCCTCGGCTTCATCGCGGCGGCCGGTGCCGTCCTCGCGCCGCGCGCCCGCATCGCCGGCGAGGTGGACTGGCTGGCCGACGCGCCTTTCGTGAACATCGACTGCGATCTCGAGGCGAGCTTCGTTCCTGCGGCCATCGGTTGGGACGTGATGCGCGCGAGCCTCGCACGGGGCAGCCGCCGAGGCGGGGTAAAGAACCATGAGTGACGATCTCTCGGATCTCGTTCGCCAGATGCTCGACGGCATGCACACGCTGTCCAAGACCGACACCATCCTGGGGGAGCCCATCCAGGCCAAGAACGCGACGCTCATCCCTGTTCATCGCCTGCGCATCGCCTTCGCCGCCGGCACGGCGCAGGGCGACGCCAGCGCCGACGCCCGGCGAGGTCAGTCCGGAGGGCGCGGCGTCGCCGGGAGCGTGCAGCTCGATCCCATCGCGGTCATCACCGTGGGGGCCGACAAGATCCCGCGCCTGCTCGCCGTGGACGGCGACGCGGAGTCGACCCTGGGTAAGCTCGTCGACCAGCTCCCGGATCTGCTCATCCGCGCCGCCAAGGGCCTGGGCGACCGCGTCGTCGCGCCGGTGCTCGCCGGCGAGGCCGGGAAGCGGCTCGCCGACGGAGCCGACGGAGCGGAGCGCAAGGCGAAGCGGTAGGTCGTGTGACTCACATGCCACAGCCTCCCGAAGGTCGGCTAGAACGCGCGAGCCGTACCGCGCTACGGGTGCGTCTCGGGGAAAACGAGGACGAAGCTCCGGTCCGCCAGCCGGAACAGCGTGGTCTTCGCCCCGAGACGCGCGCGGTCGTAGCGCGAGAACCAGGGGAAGGCGCGCCAGGTCGCGTCGTCCACCATGAACTCGGGCACCACGAGGTCGACGGCCACGATCTCCCCGCCGGTCTTCGCGTCGAGCGCGGGCGCGTAGCTCCACTTCGCGCGCTCCGGGGGAGGTTCGAGATCGTTGTGCAGCATCCCTCCGTACACCACGACCGCCTTGGCGCGGTCCGCGTCCGAGCGCGCGTCGCGGTCGAGGAGCCTCTCCGCCTGCACCGTGGAGAGGCGCGCGATCATCTCCAGCGAGGCCTCGACGGCCCCTTCGCCCGCGTCGCGAACGGCGTCCAGGTCGGCGCACGACGGACGCAGCATGTCGGGCACGATGCCGAGCGCGCGTGCTCGTTCGCCCATCGCCAGATACTCGTTCTGGTTGGTCGGCGCCTGCTGCGACGTCGCGGGCGCCTGCTTCTCCCGCACCTCGGCCGCGGCGTCGGCGCACCCGCCGGGCGGCATCATGAGCTCGACCAGCAGATCCGAAGCGCGCCCGGCCAAGAGCGGGAGGAGGTCGTCGGTGAAGCGCCTGGCCGCCGACGGCGCCGTCGCCCCGCGTGGAGCGTGGGCCTCGCCCAGCGCCACCACGCGCACGTCCCCGGCGAGGGCCGCGAGGAGCGCCTCGCCCGGCGAGTCGAACTGGGTGCACGAGAGCTCGCCGCAAGGGGTTCCCGCGGAAGTTCCCGCGGAAGGCGGAGAGGCGCCCGGCTCGCGAGACGCGACAGCGCTGGCCGACGCGGCCACGGCCCCGGAGACGGCGGTGTGCCGCCCACAGGCAAGGAGCAGAACCACCGCCGGAAGGGCGCGACGCATCGCGACCGGATGCTATCCCTGCGCGGCCTTCCTTCACGGCGGGAAGAGAAGCCGCCCCGCTGGCCAGGCGAGCGCTCCCCGCCGACGCGACGTTCCGCGGCGCCTTGCGGTGGGCGGGGAGGGTCCTATCCTCCCCTCACCATGACGACGGCCGCCCCCGCGCTGCACACCCTCGAAACTCCGACGGAATCGCCCGATGCGGTGCTTTCCAGGATAAGAGAGGGCGGTCGCAAGGCTGGAGCGCCCAACCACGCCGAGCGGATCGCGTCCCTGGACAAGCTCGAGCGCGCCCTCCTCGCGCGCAAGGGAGCCATCGCCGACGCCATCTCGCGCGACTTCGGTCACCGGAGCAAGCACGAGAGCCTGATCAGCGAGGTGTTCATGGTGCAAGGCGCCATCAAGTACGCCCGGGCGCACCTCCACGAGTGGATGGAGCCGGAGGAGCGCGAGGTGGGCGCCCTGTTTCTTCCGGCCCGCATCGAGGTGCGCCCGCAGCCGCTGGGGGTGGTCGGGATCATCTCACCCTGGAACTACCCGGTGCAACTCGCGCTGACGCCGCTGGTGCAGGTCCTGGCGGCCGGCAATCGGGCCATGATCAAGCCGAGCGAGCTCGTGCCGGAGACGGCGGCGCTGCTCCACGACCTCATCGCCGAGACTTTCCCGGCGGACCAGGTGACGGTGGTGACCGGCGGTCCGGAGGTGGGCGAGCATTTCTCGCGACTGCCCTTCGATCACCTGGTGTTCACGGGATCGACGCGCGTCGGAAGGATGGTCATGCGGGCGGCGAGCGAGAACCTGGTGCCGCTGACACTGGAGCTGGGCGGCAAGTCGCCCACCCTCGTGGCCGAGGGCTTCAACGTGCGTACGGCGGCGGACCGCATCCTCGCCGGAAAGCTCTTCAACGCCGGACAGACCTGCATCGCGCCGGACTACGTGCTGGTGCCTGCCCGGTCGCGCGAGGCCTTCGTCGAGGCTTCCAGGGCTGCCGTTGCCAGGATGTACCCCTCGCTCCTGAAGAACCCGGACTACACGTCCATCGTGAGCGACAAGCACTTCGCGCGCCTCTCCGGCTACCTCGAGGACGCGAAGACGCGCGGGGCGCAGGTGATCGAGATGAACCCGGCCGGCGAGACGCTCGGCGCTGCGTCGGGGACGCGAAAGCTGGCGCCGACCCTGGTGCTCGATCCCAGCGACCAGATGCAGGTCATGCAGGAGGAGATTTTCGGCCCGATTCTCCCCGTGGTGACGTACGGGAGCCTCGACGAGGCCATCGCCTACGTGAACGACCGTCCGCGCCCGCTCGCGCTCTACCTCTTTTGCAACGACAAGGAAGCCACCGATCGCGTCTTATGCGAGACCATCTCGGGGGGCGTGACCATCAACGAGACCATGCTGCAGTTCGCGCAGGACGACCTGCCTTTCGGTGGCATCGGCGCCAGCGGCATGGGCGCCTACCACGCGCGCGAGGGCTTCGACGCGTTCACCAAGAAGAAGCCCGTGTTCCGTCAGGCGCGCATCAACACCACGGGGCTGTTCCGGCCGCCGTACGGCAAGCTGGTCGATCGCATGCTCAAGTTTTTGATCGGCTGAGCGCGGGACCGCCAGGCGAGCTCGAGCCTCGTCTCGGCCCGCGGCGCGCTATGTTTCGTCGCGTGCCCGTCTACGCGCTGTCCCGCGCGCTCTCTTTCCCGCCGCCGGACCAGGCCGTCGAAGGGCTCGTCGCGGTCGGCGGCGATCTCTCACCGGCGCGGCTGCTGCTCGCCTACCGTTCGGGCATCTTCCCCTGGTACGACGACGGCCTGCCCATTCTCTGGCACTCGCCCGATCCCCGCTGCGTCATGCCCCTCGATCGCCTGCACGTGGGCCGCACGCTACGCCGCGCGATGGCCAAAGGCGAGTACGACGTGCGCTTCGACACGGCGTTCGCGCGGGTCATTCGCGCGTGCAAGAAGAGCCCGCGCCCCGGCCAGGACGGCACCTGGATCACCGACGAGATGGAGCGCGCCTACAGCAGCCTCCACGCACTCGGCTATGCGCACTCGGTGGAGTCATGGGCCGGCGACCAGCTGGTGGGGGGCCTCTACGGCGTGTCGCTGGGTCACGCGTTCTTCGGGGAATCGATGTTCACGCGGCAGCCCAACGCGTCCAAGGTGGCGCTGGTGACCCTCGCCGAGCGCCTCGCGCGCTGGGGGTTCCGCTTCATCGATGCGCAGGTTCCCACGCCGCACACCGTGGCCATGGGCGCCGAGCAGTGGCCGCGAGCCAGGTTCCTGAGGGTGCTCGCGCAGGAGCTCGCCCACCCCACGCGCCGGGGGAGCTGGGCCATACCGGAGCCTGCGCTGGAGGGCTGAGGCGGCCCGGCGTTATCCCTTCACCAGCGCCAGGTACACCAGCGGGACCGCCACCCCCGCTGCGACGAAGAACATACCTCGCCCGAAGAGCCCCCGCTTGCCGGCGATCATGAACATGCCCGAGGTGGCCAGAAAAAGGAGACCCGCCGCGTACGAGTCGGCGAAGTAGGTCCAGGCCTTCTTGCCGCGGTTGAGATGCAACCAGTTCGCGGCGCGCACGAAGAGGCGAGGCTTCTGCCCCTCGTCGAGGATGTGGCCCGAAGCCAGGGTCACGTGCAGCGTGCGATGCTCGAAGAGGATCTCCAGCTCGTCGCCTTCCCGGTAGACCTCGCGCGGAGTCTCCACGATTCCCAGCTTGCCCAGCACCTGCGCCTTCGCGCTCTCGTCGTCGTCGGGGACGGGCTGCCCCAGCTCGTGCGTCGTGCTGGTGTTGACGAAGTTCGGGTCCCAGGCGGCGACGTGGTTCACCGCGATGCCGCTCACCGCGTAGACGAAGGTGAGCCCCACCGCGGCGTAGCCGACGTCGCGGTGCACCGCGCGAAGGAGGGCGCGCCACTGGACGCGACTGCGCCGCTTCGCGCTGCCGTCAGCCATACCGCTCCTCTTTCCAGGGATCGGCGTGGTTGTGGTAACCGCGCGTCTCCCAGTATCCCGGGACGTCCTGCGCGCTGAAGCGAACCCCGGTCACCCACTTGGCGCTCTTCCAGAAATACAGCTCCGGTACGAGAGCGCGCGCAGGGGCGCCGTGGGCCCTGGCGAGCGGCGACCCGTCGAGCCGATGCGCCACGAGGACGTCGGGCGCCAGGGCCTCCCGGAGCGGGACGTTCGAGGTGTAGCCGTTGGCGGCCTCGAAGATGACGTGGTGCGCCCCCGGCTTGACCCGCGCCCTGGCGGCCAGGTCGGCCACTCGCACCCCGGCGAAGCGCGCACCGAGGACGCTCCACTTGGTGACGCAGTGCACGTCGCAGTCCTGCTCGGTCTGGGGCATCGCCAGAAGCCCGGCGAAGTCGAGGGTGAAAGGATTCTCCACCTCGCCGTGCACCACCAGCCGCCAGTTGCCGGGGCTGGGGTCCCCCTCGTCCCCGCCCATGGGGCGCAAGCGCTTGAGCAGGTACTGACCGGGCGGCAAGCGGGGACGCCCATCCGGGCGCAAGGTGGCTCGCGCGCGCTGCTCCTCTTCGCTGTCGGCGAGCACGTAGGTCCCGCCGCCCAGGGCGACGACCACGCTCCCGCCGGTGAGAGCGCGAAGGAAGGTGCGGCGTTGCATGCTGGGGGAGAAGGCGTCGCGCGGTGGGTGGTTCAGGGAGTGGCCTCTCGGGATCGTACGCGCAAACGACAAGGTCGGTTACTCTGGACATCGACGATGGGGAACCCCGGCGGCGAGCTGTTTGCCAAGATCGATGCCGGCGTGCTGGGCCGGACTCTGCTGGAAGCGGCCGCGGACGTTCTGCCGCGCATCTTCGATCCGTTCTTCACGACCCAACCGGTCGGCGTGGGGACCGGGCTGGGCCTCTCCATCTGCCACGGCATCGTCACCTCCCACGGGGGTCAGATCGGCGCCTACTGCGAGCCCGGCGAGGGCACGACCTTCCGCGTGGTGCTCCCGACCACCGACACCGTGGTCGGCGAGGAGGCGCAGACTCCGTGGTGCGCTGCGCCCTGATCGCCGCGCCGTGCCTGAACATCGACCTCGGCGAGCTCCCCGCCGAGGCGGAGGCGCTCTACCAGCACGCCCACCTGGCCAACATCGCCTGCGGAGGCCACGCCGGCGACGACGCCACCATGGCTCGAGCGCTGGCGCTGTGCCTGCGGCAAGGCACGCTGGCGGGAGCGCACCCTTCGTACCCCGATCGCCCGGGCTTCGGGCGACGGCGAGTCTCGATGGGCCCCGCCGAGCTGCGGGCGAGCGTCTTCGCGCAGTGCGCGCGCCTGGCGAGGGCAGCGGGCGAGGCCGGCGTCGTGGTGCGCTTCGTGAAGGCGCACGGGGCGCTCTATCACGCCGCGCGCGACGACGGCGTGGTGGCCGCGGCGCTGGTGGACGGAGCCGCCGGTGCGCTCGGGCCGGGCATCGCCTTCGTCGGCCCGGCGGGCGGCGAGCTCCGTCCCTCGGTGGAGCGCGCGGGTCTCGCGTTCCTGCGGGAGGGCTTCGCCGATCGCACCACGCGCGAGGACGGGACGCTGATCCCCCGCGAAGAAGCCGGAGCGCTGGTCCTCGACCCGTCCGAAGCCGCCGCGCGTGCGCGCCGTCTGGCGGCGAGCGGCGAGGTCGACACCATCTGCGTGCATGGCGATTCACCCGGCGCTGTGGCCATCGCGAGGGCCGTGCGCGAGGCCCTCGACGCGCGGCGCGAGAACGAGGGGTGAATGCCGCTGGTGATCGACCCGTTCGGCGACCGGGCGTGGCGCGCGCGCTTGCCCGAAGGCTACGACGTGACGAGCCGGCGGCGCCTGCTGGAGGCTCTCCGCGCGCTGCCGCGCATCGTCGACGCGGTCGTCTCCGAGCGCCACGCCATGGTGGTGCTCGAACCAGGTTTCTCTCTCGAGAGCGTGCACGACGCCGTCGCCGAAGCCGTCGCACGCGCCGATCCCGCGCGCTCGCCAGAGCAGGGCGGATCGGAACCGAGCGACCAGGTTCACGCGCACGCGGATGTCGAGCCTCGCCACCACGACGTCGAGGTGCGCTACGACGGTGCGGATCTGGTCGAGGTGGCGGAGGCTTCGGGGCTCTCGCCCGGCGAAGTCGTCGCGCTGCACGCCGAATGCACTTACGAGGTGGCGATGATGGGCTTTCTCCCGGGGTTTGCCTACCTGCGCGCGCTTCATCCCCGCCTCGTTCTCCCGCGCCGGGCGACGCCGCGCGCGCGTGTGCCGGCCCTCTCGCTCGCCATCGCGGGGCCGTACACCGGCATTTACCCCTTCGCTTCACCGGGGGGGTGGCACCTGCTGGGCGTGGCGGTGGGCTTCGTTCCCTTCGACGCGCAGAGGGGCGCGGCCATGGCGCTGGGGGATCGCGTGCGCTTCGTTCCGGAGGTCGCACGCCCGTGATCCACCTCGTCGCCGTCGCCGGACTGGCTACCGTTCAGGACGGCGGGAGGCACGGCCGCATGCACGAGGGCGTCCCTCCCGGCGGAGCCCTGGTGCCCGAGCTCCTGGCGCGCGCCAACGCGGCGGTGGGGAACCCCGACGGCGAGGCTGCCATCGAGCTGTTCGGCGCCATCACCCTCCAGGGCGCTTTTGGGATGCTCGTGGCCGCGGACGACGGAGCGGCGTGCGAGCTCGGCGAGCCGGATCGCAGCGATCCCTGGCGCATCGCCTGCGTGGGTGCGCGTGTGCGCTATGTGGCCGTGCGGGGAGGCATCGACGTGCCGACCGTGCTCGGTGGACGCGGCACCTTGCTGGGCGCCGGACTGGGCGGACACGAGGGGCGGGCCCTTCGCCGGGGCGATGCGCTGCGGGTGGGGGCGCTGCCTGAGCGACCGCGTCGTTCCCTCGCGCCGCCGGATCTGGACGCCCCGATACGGGTCGTCCCCGGGCCGGACGTCGATCGCTTCGGGACTGGCGCCATCGACGCGCTTCTGGCGAGCACGTTCCAGGTCAGCGAGCGAAGCGATCGGGTCGGCGTTCGCCTCTCCGGCACGCCCCTCCGAGGAGGCGATGCGGCCGACGCGTCCGCGCCGATGACCGTCGGCGCAATCCAGATCCCCCCTTCGGGCTTGCCCATCATCCTTGGACCCGACCACCCCACGACCGGTGGCTACCCCGTCCTTGCCACCGTCGTCGGAGCCAGTGTCGGCGCGCTCGCGGCACGCCGCATCGGGGCGGCCGTCCGGTTCGCGCTCTAGCCGCCAAATCCTAGGTCCTGCAACATGTTCGGTGCTCTGGGCATCGAAGCGCGCCATGAAGCTCTATTTCTCGCCCGGCGCCTGTTCTCTCCATCCGCACATCACGCTGCTCGAGGCCGGCCTGCCGTTCGACCTCGTCCGTGTCGACCTTCGCGCGCACAAGCTGCACGACGGGTCGGACTTCTACGCCGTCAATCCCAAGGGATACGTCCCCGCGCTGGAGCTCGACGACGGGGCCATCCTCACCGAGGGCGCGGTCATCGATCAGTTCGTCGCCGACCGTGCGCCCGAGGCCAAGCTGGTCCCGCCGGCGGGGACGATGGAGCGCTACCGCTTGCAGGAGTGGCTGAACTTCGTGGCAACGGAGATCCACAAGGCCTTCGGCCCGCTCTTCGGGAGCGACGAGGCGGCCAAGGACGCGGCGCGTGCCCGCCTGGCCAGGCGCTTCGACCTCGTCGCCAAGACGCTCGCCTCGCAGCCGTACCTGATGGGCCAGGCCTTCAGCGTCGCGGACGCCTACCTCTACAACATGCTGCGCTGGACCACGCACACCGGCATCGACCTGACCCGCTGGCCGGCGCTGCAGGAGTTCTTCGCGCGGGTGGATGCGCGGCCCGCCGTCCAGGCGGCGCTGGCCACCGAGAAGAGCTAGTAAAGGCCACTCGGAGGAGACCCGAACATGCGCAAACCGATCCGTCGCGCCGCCGTCATCGGTGCGGGTGTCATGGGCAGCGGGATCGCCGCGCACCTGGCGAACGCGGGCGTGGAGGTCCTGCTGATGGACATCGTCCCGCCGGGCCTCGACGACACGGAGCGGCGCGACCGCGCGGCGCGGAACCGCTTCGCGGCCGCGGGCCTCGACAAGGCGATCAAGGCGCGACCCGCCGCCTTCTTCCACAAGGACCGCGCGCGCCTCGTCGCCGTCGGCAACGTGGAGGACGATCTGGAGAAGCTGCGCGACTGCGACCTGGTGGTGGAGGCCATCCTCGAGCAGCTCGAGCCGAAGCGCGCGCTCTTCGAGAAGCTCGATCAGGTGGTGGCGGAGCACTGCATCGTCGCCTCGAACACCAGCGGCCTGCGCATCGCCGACATGATGAAGGGGCGCTCGGAAGGGCTGCGCAGCCGCTTCCTCGTCATGCACTTCTTCAACCCCGTGCGCTACATGAAGCTCCTCGAGCTGGTGGCCAGTCCGGACACCTCGACCGAGACGCTCGAGGCCGTCCGCCGCTTCGGGCAAGACACCCTCGGCAAGGGCATCGTCCTCGGCAAGGACACGCCGAACTTCATCGGCAACCGCATCGGCGCCCACGCCATGATGACGGCCATCCATCTGATGATCGAGGAAGGCCTCGAGCCGGAAGACGTCGACGCCATCACCGGCGAGGCCATGGCGCACCCCAAGAGCGCCAGCTTTCGCACGGCCGACCTGGTCGGGGTCGACACCTTCGTCCACGTCGCCGAGAACTGCTACGCGGCGCTCACCGCCGACGAGGACCGCAAGGTCTTCCAGGTTCCGCCCTACATCCGGGCGATGGTCGAGAAGAAGCTCCTCGGCGACAAGACGCGTGGCGGCTTCTACAGGCGGGCCAAGGACGGCACCATCGAGACGCTGAATCCCGGGACGCTGCAATACCGCCCGCGCGGCGGGGACAAGGAGATACGCAACGTCTGCAAGGAGATCGCGAAGAACGAGGATCCCCGGGAGCGCCTGCGCAAGCTGGTGTCGGCTCCCGGAAAGACCGGGGCCTTCGCGTGGAAGGTACTCTCGCGATCGCTGGTCTATGCCGCGCGCCGCCTGGGGGAGATCACCGACGACGTGGTGGCGGTCGATGACGCCATGAAGTGGGGATATAATTGGGAACTGGGACCCTTCGAGACGTGGGACGCCCTCGGCTTCGAGACGGTGGTCGAACGGCTGAAGAAGGACGGCGTGACGCTGCCGGCTTCGATCGAGAAGATGCGCGGCAGCGGAGCCAAGAGCTTCTACACGGACGACGGCCGGGTCTTCGACGTCCTGCGCACCGAGTACCGCCGGCGCGAGGTCGATCCCCGCAACGCGACGCTCACCGTGCTTCGAAGGGGCGGCGCGCCGGTGCTGCGCAACGACGGCGCCGAAGCCTGGGATCTGGGCGACGGTGTGCTCGGGCTGACCTTCAAGACCAAGGCGAACAGCATCGATCCCGAAGTCATCCAGATGATCCACGACTCCGTCGCCCGGGCGGAGACCGATTTCCGCGCCCTGGTGATCGCCAACGAGGGGGAGCACTTCTGCGTCGGCGCGAACCTGTTCCTGGTGGTGATGGCGGCGAGCCAGCAACAGTGGGCGCAGCTCGGGGACATGGTGAACGGCTTCCAGACGGCTTGCCAGCGCATGAAATACGCCGCCGTCCCCGTGGTGGCAGCCCCTTACGGGATGGCGCTGGGAGGCGGCCTCGAGGTGTGCCTGGGTGCCGGGAACGTCCAGGCGGCGGCAGAGACGTACGCGGGGCTGGTCGAGGTCGGCGTCGGCCTCGTGCCGGGGGGCGGGGGGACCATGAACCTCCTCTGGCGCGCCATGGAAGGCGTGCCCGACGGGGCGACGGTCGACCCCTACGCGCTGGTGACGCAGATCTTCAAGAACGTTGCCCTCGCGCGCGTCGCCACCAGCGCGGAGGAGGCCCAAGCCTACGGGTACTTCCCCCGCCAGGCGGGGGTGAGCTTCGATCGCGCGCGCTTGCTCGCCGAGGCCAAGCAGCGCGCCGTCGGCCTGGCCGAGAGCGGGTGGCATCCGCCCGCGCCACGCGCCTACGTGTTGCCGGGGGAGAGCGGCATCGCCACGCTGCGCATGATGGTGGGCACGCTGGTCGAGGCTGGCCAGGCGAGCGAGCACGACGCCAAGATTGCCGTCAAGCTCGCGGGAATCCTCTGCGGGGGGGTCAGCGGCGCCTCGCACGAAGTGACCGAGGCCGAGGTGCTGGAGATCGAGCGCGAGGCCTTCGTCAGCCTGTGCGGCGAGCCCAAGAGCCAAGAGCGCATGCAGTACATGCTCATGAACAACAAGCCGCTGAGGAACTAGCGGCATGAGAGACGCGGTATTGGTCTGCTTGCTGGTGGCCACGGTTACGGCGCTGCTCGTCGGATGTGTCGTAGCCGGCGCTACGCCCATGAATGGGCCGGACGGGCAGCCAGGTTGGTTCAGCATCTGGTGCAAAACCGAGCAAAAGAACTGCGTTAGGAAATCCGCCGAGGTCTGCCCGCATGGCTACGAGCTTGTCGACATGAGCGAGAACGCAGGTACGACGTTTGTCGCTTACCGTTCCGGTTACGTCTATCCCAGCTACCGCGGGTACATGGTGATCCAGTGCCATGGGGATGCGGGGGCGGTCGCGGTCGCAGACGGTGGTTACGATGGCGAATAGCCCGCTATTCATGCTCATGAACCACAAGCCCCTGAGGAACTAGATGATCCAGAACGTCGTCATCGCGGAGGTGGTGCGATCGGCGGTCGGCCGCGCGCACAAGGGAACGCTGGCGCTGACTCGTCCCGACGAGCTGGCGGGTCAGGTGGTGGCCGCGCTTCTCGCGCGCGTACCAGGCGTGCGACCGGCGGACGTGGAGGACCTGGTGCTGGGCTGCGCCATGCCCGAAGGCGAGCAGGGGTTGAACGTGGCGCGCGTGGTGGGGCTGCTGGGGGGGCTGCCGGTCGAGTCAGCCGGCGTTACCATCAACCGTTTCTGCTCCAGCGGGCTCCAGGCCATCGCCATGGCCGCCGGCGCCATCGCCACGGGCGTGAACGACGTGGTCATCGCCGGCGGCGTGGAGTCCATGACCATGGTGCCGATGACCGGCAACAAGCTCAGCGCCTCGCCCGAGGCCATGCGGCGCTGCGCTGCGGTCTACACGCCCATGGGAATCACGGCGGAGAACGTGGCCAAGCGCTTCGGCGTGTCGCGTGCCGACCAGGACGCCTTCGCCCTGCGCAGCCAGCAGAAGGCCGCCGCGGCGCAGAAGGCGGGGATCTTCGCCGAGGAGATCGTCCCGGTGAAGGCGACCCGCTACCAGGACGGAAAGCACGTGGAGGTGCAGTTCGAGCGCGACGAGCTGGTGCGCGCCGACACCTCGCTCGAAGGGCTGGCGGCGCTCAAGCCGGCCTTCGCCAAGGACGGCAGCGTGACCGCGGGGAACGCCTCGCCGCTGTCCGACGGCGCCGCGGCGGCGCTGGTGATGAGCCAGGCCCGCGCCGACGCCCTCGGGGTGAAGCCGCTGGGCTGGTTTCGCGCCTTCGCCACCGCCGGGGTAGACCCGGCGATCATGGGCATCGGGCCCATCCCGGCGGTGCGCAAGCTCCTCGCCAAGACGGGGCTGTCGCTGCGTGACATCGACATCGTCGAGCTGAACGAGGCGTTTGCCAGCCAGGCCATCCACGTCCAGCGCACCCTGGAGATCCCGGAGGAGAAGCTCAACGTGCACGGCGGAGCCATTGCGCTCGGCCACCCGCTGGGCTGCACCGGGGCGAAGCTCACGGCCACGGCACTCTACGAGCTCCGGCGCCGCGGGGGTCGCTACGCCATCGTCACCATGTGCATCGGCGGCGGGATGGGCGCCGCGGGTCTCCTCGAGGTCGCTCGCTGACGCGCACCGCCTCCGTCGTGGCCGAGGCTTCGAAGCCTGGCCCGGCTCTCGGCTTTGACCGACAGGACGGCTATCCGGCGGCGTCGCCGAAGAGGTTCTTCGCGAACGCGTCGCACCCGGTGCGCCAGCGCTCGAGATCCCCCCCCAGCCCGTCGACGATCCGCACGCCGAACCCGGGCGGCACCGTCGCACGCTCCTGCTCGCCGAAGACCCGCCTCCAGGCCACCGTCCCGGCGAGCCGGACGCGGCGCTGCGATCGCGGCGCCCACATGTCCAGCCAGACCTCGGTGCCGGCGTCGAGCGGGGCGAGCGTCCGGATGTAGAGGCCGCCCGCGCTCACGTTGTACGAGAAGCCCACGTCGTCCTCGTCGCGACCGGCGCCGCGGAAGGACACGGCGGTGCCGTAGAGCAAGCGGGGGGCGGCGCGCTGATCCGGGCCCGGCCGCGCGAGGAGCTCGTTCGCGCGGAAGAGCACGTTCTCCGGAGGGGCGAATCCGTCGACCACCGCGGCGCGCTCCAGCGCTCCCACCGCCAGGTGCACCGAGGCGATCTTCTTCGGCGGCGATACCACGATCCACGCCGCCCGTGCGCCCCGCGCGCGCGCCAGCGCGGCCGCAGCCACCGCGCCCTCGGGCTCCAGATCGTCGGCGACGACCACGACCTTGACGTTCTCCGCGAGGGCTTCCTCCACCAGCTCGGTCGAGCTGGTCACGAAGCGCACCGAGTAGCCGCCCGCGTAGAGCGCGCGTCCCATGACGCCGCGCCATCGCAGGTCCGGGGAGGCCACGATGGCCACGCCCGCGCGGCCGGAGACACCCGGGGTCACCGGCGCGCGCTTGGTGAGCAGCGCGCGAAGGCGCCGCGCCAGGGCTTCCGCCGAGCGATGGCCGACGAGGTCGTCGCCGCCCAGGGCGAAGAGCTCCACGAAGGCCATGTCCTTGCGCTGTCGCGCCACGCCGAAGACCGGGATGGAGGCCAGGCGCGTCTGCGCGCGCAGCTTGGTGCACGTGTCCGCCGCGTGGGGGCTATCCATGGGCAGCACCACCGCTGCAGGGTGGGCCCCGGACGGGAGCAGCGGCTCGTCGCCGTGATCGATGAATCGCGTGCCGAGGCCGACCGCCGATGCGGCCTCTTCGATGCCGCGGGCCACCTCGTCGGGGAACTTGCCCACCGCCAAGAGCGCACTTTCGACCATCGTCGCGACCTCCTCGTCTTGGAGGGAACGGCGCGACCGCCGCGGCGCTTAAGCCATCGACGCGTTCACTCCCGCCTCGACCGCCGCCACCGACGCGGTCTCGAGGTTGATCTTCCCCCCGTGGGGCGGCGCATACGCCGCGTGTCCCACCTGGTGGGTGCGGAAGCGATCGTGGAAGATGCCCAGCAGGTACGAGCGCACACAGTAGCCGACGATGCTCGCCTGCTTCAGCTCGGGGTCGATGAGATGGGCGATCTTGGCGTGCGCCTCGGGGAGCTTGCTCCAGTGCAGCCCCGCGCTCTCGTGATGCGCGGTGTGGTAGCCGTTGTTGAAGACCAGCCAGTTTGACACCTTGCCCACGAAGTTTCGCGAATGGTTGTGCTCCGACCACGGATCGGCGTGCACGTGCTGGATGTAGTTGATGAAGATCATCGACCAGTTGGCGAACATGGCCGACACGCCGAAGCCGAAGAACCACACCACGACGCCCCGCCACCACACCTGGTGATGCACGAGGGTGGTGACCGCGATGGCCAGCGCCAGAAGCGTCGTCTGCGCGCCGGCGAGGGTGGCGTACTGCGCGATGATCTGTCGGTAGAGCGGCCGGTTCCCGCTCTTCGCCTTGGCGATGTACTCCTTGATGACGTCCGACTGCCAGTAGGCGGAGACGAAGTAGTACGTGCTGGCGACGAGCCAGGTGTTCTTCTTGGAGTAGCGCCAGGTGATGGTCGCGTCCCCGGCCTTGTTGACGTACTTGTGGTGGTTGAGGTTGTGCGTCGGGATCCAGGCGAAGGTCGGGAAACCGTAGAAGACGCTCAGCCACGCCGAGTAGAAGGCGTTGACCTTGCGGCTCTTGAAAGTCGGACAGTGGTTGTGGTTGTGGCTGAAGACGCCGGCGCAGAAGCCCAGATAGAGGGTCACCGGGAGAAGCCAGGGAATGAGCCGCGGCTCGACGTACGGCGCGAAGCCGACCAGCGGAAAGAGCACGAAGGCCCAGAGCATGGTTCGACGATCCGCGCGGTGACGCAGCATGGGGTACCTCGACGAAACGAGGGTAGTCCGCGGGCGCGGAACGAACATCACCTTTCCGTCATCGCGCGGTGCGTTTCCCATCCTCGCGCGGTGCGCAAGATCCTTCGCAGCGAAGGGACCCGCGCAGACGCGACGTCGCGGCCCCTCTCAGCGGTGGGTGCGTCCGTCCGCCGTGGTCAGCACGTCGTAGAGCTCCGGCCGTCGATCGCGAAAGAAGCCCCACGAAGCTCGCGTCCGTGCCAGCGCGTCGAGGTCGAAGGTGGCCACGATGACCTTCTCCTCCGCCCGGCCGAGTTCGGCCACCTTGTCGCCGCGCGCGTCGGCGATGAACGACGAGCCGTAAAAGCGCTGGCCGTCCTCCTCCCCGGTGCGGTTCGCCGCCACCACCGGCACGATGTTCGAGACGGCGTGACCGATCATCGCCCGCTGCCACGGGTCGCGCGTGTCGAGGTCCGGCTCGTGCGGCTCGCTGCCGATGGCGGTGGGATAAAAGAGAACCTCGGCCCCGAGCAGCATCATCGCGCGCGCCGACTCCGGGAACCACTGGTCCCAGCAGATCCCGACGCCCAGCTTGCCGTAGCGCGTCGGCCACACGCGGAAGCCTGTCTCGCCGGGACGGAAGTAGAACTTCTCCTCGTAGCCGGGACCGTCGGGGATGTGGCTCTTGCGGTAGACGCCGAGCACCGCCCCGTCGGCGTCGACCACGGCCACGCTGTTGTAGTAGGCCGGTCCCGCGCGCTCGAAGAAGGACACCGGCACGACCACGCCGAGCTCGCGCGCCACCTCGCGCATGCGCGCCACCGCTTCGTCCTCCACCAGGGCGCGCGCCTGGGCAAACCATTCGGCCTTCTCCTCGCGGCAGAAGTACGGACCCTGGAAGAGCTCGGGGGGCAGGATCACCTGCGCTCCACGCGCCGCCGCATCGCGCACGTGCGCCTCGACGCGGGCCAGGTTCTCCGCCCGGGCGCCCCCGAGGGAGCACTGCACGGCGGCCACGGTGATGGTCCGCGCGCTCACCTCGCCACCGCCGGCTGCTGCTGGGTGATGCAGTGGAACGCGCCTCCCCCGGTGAGAATCTCCCGCGCGTCGATGCCTACCGCGCGCCGCCCGGGGAAGAGCGCGCCGACCCGCTCGACGGCCTCGTCGTCCCACGGCGAGCCGTAGGTCGGCACCACCACCGTGGTGTTGGCCAGGTAGAAGTTCACGTAGCTGGCCGGCATCACGCGTCCCCCGGCGTCGAGCACGCGCCCGGGCGACGGAATGCGCAGCACCTCCAGCCCGTGCGCCTCGGCCGCACGAAGCAGCGCCCCGAGCACCGCGCGGTTCGGATCGTCGCTGCCGCGCGCCTCCATCGCCACCACCGCGCCGGGGCGCACGAAGCGCACCACTGTGTCGACGTGACCGTCGGTGTGGTCGTGGAGGAGCCCGTCGTCCAGCCAGAGCACACGCTCGATGCCCAGCGCATCGCGAAGCCAGCCCTCCACGGTCTTCTCGTCGACCACCCCGTTGCGGTTGGGATTGAGCAGGCACTGTCGCGTGGTGAGGACGCGGCCTTCCCCGTCGACGTCCACGGCCCCGCCTTCCAGGACGAAGGGCATGACGAAGGCGCGCTCCTCGTCGTGGCCCACCGCGCCGGCGATGCGCTCGGACACCCGGTCGTCGTTCTCCAGCAGGTACTTCCCCCCCCAGCCGTTGAAGGCGAAGCGCACCGTCGCGGACTCGCCCCCGGCGCCGCGAAGAAAGAGAGGGGCGGTGTCGCGCAGCCAGATGTCGCCGAACGGGATGCGGTGGTAGCGAACGCCCCGGGCCGGGAGCACGGCGCGCGCTTGCTCTTCTTGCTCCTCGTCGGGGACGAGGACCTCGGCCGTCTCCCCTTCGGCGATGGAGGCGACGAGACGCGCAAATGCTCTCCGGGCCGGCGCGAGGGCTTCTTGCCACAGGTCGAGGTGACTGGGCCAGGCCAGCCAGGTCGCCTGGTGCGGGCCCCACTCGGCGGGCATTCGAAAGCCGGCTTCTCGCGGACTCCTCACCCTCGCCGATATAGCCGATTCCCTGCGCCCCGCGGCCGGGAAAACCTCCCGGCAACGGACGCGCGGCACTGGGGGTCAGCGGCCCGAGCGGTTCTTCACGTAGCGCACGGCGCCGTGGTCGGTCTCCACCACGCGCCCGGCCTCGCGCCGGAAGAGGACCAGCCGCTGATCGGCCTCGCGGGCGCCGACCGGCGCCACCAGGCGACCCCCCTCGGGCAGCTTCGCCAGCCACGCCCCAGGCAACGAGGCGACGGCGAAGGTCACCGCGACCTTGCGCGCGCCGTCCCAGCGGGACGCGCTGGTGACCGCATCCTGGTGGTGCAAGGTGACGGTGGGATGACGGCCGAGAAGGCGCTCCGCCCAGCTCACCAGCGCCGGATCGATCTCGAAGGTGGTCACGCGCCCCGGCGTCCCCACGATGAACGCGCAGAGAGCGGCGCCGTACCCCGAGCCGGTCCCCAGCTCGACCAGCGAATCGCCCGGCCCCAGCTCCAGCAGGCGGAACGAGAGCAGGTACGCATGCGGCGCGCTGATGGTGGCCAGCCCTTCGTCGTCGAGCGGAAGGGGAACGTCCTCCGCGCTGCGCTCCAGGTCCTCCGGGCGGACGAAGCGCTCGCGCGGCACTTCGAGGATGGCGTTCAGGTGGAGGGCATCGAAAGGACCCAGCTGCTTCTGGATGGCCTCGACCAGCGGCAAGCGGCATCCCCGCGCCACTTCGCGCAGCTCCTCCTCGAGCCGCGGCGTCGGATTGCGCCGCATGCGCGCCGCCAGCGAGGCCAACCACTCCTGCCGATCGCGCTGCGGCAGCTGGGCCATCTTCCTTCGGAACTCGACGGTGAAGAGAAGCGGCTGCACGGCGTCGCGCGTCCCAGTATGCGAGAATCCAGGGCCCTTGACGAATGTCTCGTTTCACCAGCGAACCTTCTTCCGGCGATCGCGCCAGGTCGCCGAGGGGCTGCAGGCGCACAAGGCGTTCGAAGCGGCGGCGGCCATCGCCTTCTGGTTCTTTCTCAGCCTTCTGCCTCTGCTGGTTCTCCTGGGTTTCCTGGTCGGTCTGGTGGCGCGTTCGCGGGGAGTGGACGCGCTGCTCACGCCGCTGCTCGACGTGGTGCCGGGGGCGGCGGACGACATCGTCCGTCACGAGCTCGAACGCATGGCCGGCAGCACGGCGTCGCTCGCCCCGCTGGGCGTGGTCGGCTACCTCTGGACGGCGTCGTCCGGCCTCCACAACCTGATGGATGTCTTCGAGGCCGCCGCCCGGGCGGAGCCGCGGCCCTGGTGGAAACAGCGCGCCATCGCCCTCGCCTGGGTGTTCCTGGGGCTGGCCACGGCCTGCCTGCTGGCCTGGCTGCTGGTCAAGGTGGACTCCGCGCTCTACGGCACGGCGGCCGCGCCCCTCTCGTGGCGCGCGCAGGATCGTCTGCACTCCCGCTCGCCCAGCCCGGTCTTTCACCTTCGGGGCGCACTCAAGCATCGCTTCACCACGGCCATCCACACGCCCACCGAGCAGCTCGTCGGGACGGCGCTGATGCTGGTGCTGGGCATGGTGCTCCTCGCCGGCTTCTATCGCTTCGCCGTGGAGCACCCCACGGGGGTGCGGCGCCGGGTGTGGCCGGGGACCTTCACCGCCGTGGCGAGCTGGCTGATCGTCTCCTGGGGTTTCGGGCTCTACGCCGTCTCCGTGTCGAGCTACGCGCTCTACTACGGGAGCCTCGCCGCCGTCGCCGTGCTGCTGGTGTGGCTGTACTTGACCAGCCTGTCGCTGGTGGTCGGAGCGGAAGTCAACGCGCAGCTGGAGGGGGTGCAAGCTCGCGTCCTCCCCGAGGTCGACCCCCGGCGCTAGCGGCGGCGAATGCCGTCCGCGTCCTGAAATCGTCACGACGGAGTCTGTCGGGGCTTTGACCGACAGTCTCCTAGCCGCCTTCCTCCGGGGACGGCGCGAAGCAATAGCCCCGGCCCCGCACCGTCCGCACGTAGCCGGCCGCCTCTCCCAGCTTGCTGCGCAGGCGCTTCACGTGCGTATCCACCGTCCGCGTGGTCAGGTCCGCCGATATGCCCCAGACGTCGCTCAGCAGCGCATCGCGTGATTGCACCTGGCCGCGCCGGTCGTGCAGCGTGACCAGGAGCCGGTGCTCGAGCGGCGTGAGCGTCACCTCCAGGCCGGCGACCCACACCCTCGGCGAGTCCCGCTCCACGCGCAGCACGCCAAACGCGACGGGACGCGAGGGGTCGACCTGTGGACGCGCACGCCGGAGGGTGCACTCGATGTGGGTGAGGAGCTCGCGCACGCTGAATGGCTTGGCGATGGCGTCGGCCATCCCGGTGGGGCCGCTCCCCTCTGGTTTTACGGCGAGCATCGCCACCACCGGGACGTCGCGCGTGGACATCTCCCCCTGGAGGGCGTGGCGGACGCTGGCGGGCGTCATGTCGGGGAGCTCGGCGTCGAGCAGCACCAGGTCGGGGCGCCGCTCGCGGGCCATGCGCATCCCTTCGGTGGCGGCCGACGTCGTGCGTACGCCGTGCCCCGCCCGCCGCAGCTGCTCCTCGAGGATGTCCCGGGTCTCCCGGTCGTCGTCGATGACGAGAACGCGCGCCATACGCACCCGTCGGCCGCGGCGGCGACGAAGTTGCGCGGAGGGTGACGCCCGTAGATCATCCCGGTGCGCGCCCGCAAGGGGCTATGCTCGGCGCGAGTTCGACCGATGGCGTTACACGTCCTTTACTTCGCGGGGCTGCGCGAGGCCGTGGGTCTGGCCGAGGAGATGGTCGAGCTCCCGGAAGGCGTGCGCACCGTCGGGGCGCTGGCCGACCACCTGGCGCGACGGCACCCCGCCTACCGCGACCGGCGGGCGCACGTGCGAATCGCTCGCAACGAGGCCTTCGCCGGCGACGACGATCCGGTGGCCGACGGGGACGTGGTGGCCCTCATTCCGCCGGTGGCGGGGGGCTGAGGCATGGACCCGCGTACGCTCCGCGTGGCCGCCATCACCGTCAGCGACACGCGCACCATCGACGACGACGAAGGGGGAGCGCGCCTCCGTGAGCGCCTCGAGGCGGCGGGCTTCGTGGTGAGCCTGCGGGCGCTGGTGCGGGACGAGCCGGCCGAGCTCACCGCGCAGATCGCGCGCATCTGCGACGAGGACCTGGCCGACGCCGTGGTCACCACCGGCGGCACCGGAATCGCGCCGCGCGATCGCACCTACGAGGCCGTGGAGGCGCTCCTGGAGAAGAAGCTCGACGGCTTCGGCGAGGCCTTCCGCCGGCTGTCGTGGGACGCGGTCGGCCCTCGCGCCGTCCTCTCGCGCGCGGTCGCCGGCGTCCACCGCGGGCGCGTCCTGGCCGCGCTGCCGGGGAGCCCGAAGGCCGTGGTGCTGGCGGTCGACCGCGTTCTGGCGCCCATCCTGGCGCACGCGGTGGCGCTGGCGCGCGGGGGCGGGGTGCAGCATGGCCGCTGACCTGCTCAGCTTCGAGGAGGCGCGGGCGCGTCTGCTCGCGGGGGTGCACCGTCTCGGCGCCGAGCGCGTGGCCGTGGCCGATGCGGCCGGACGCGTCCTGGCGGAGGACCTGGTCGCGCTCGAGCCGCTGCCGCGCTTCGACCACAGCGCCATGGACGGCTACGCGCTGGCGACGTCGGACCTGGAGGGCGGGGGCCCCTTCGCGCTCCAGGTGGCGGGAGAGAGCAGCGCTGGCAACCCGCCCCCCTCGCTCGCGCGCGGCACGGCGTGTCGCATCTTCACCGGGGCAGCGCTGCCGGATCGCGCCGACGCCGTGGTCATGCAGGAGCACGTGACGCGCGAGGGCGGCGCCATGCGCTTCGAGGCGCGACCGCGGCCCGGGCAGCACGTGCGACGCGCCGGGGAGGATCTCGCCGCCGAGGCCGTGGCCATCGCAGCACGGACCCGGCTGACCGCGGGGGGGCTCGCGCTGGCGGCCATGCTCGGACGCTCGGAGGTCGCCGTCGCCCGGCGGCCGCTGGTGACCATCCTGTGCACCGGCGACGAGCTGCGCGCGCCCGGCGACGCCCCGCGCCCCGCCTCCGTCCTCGAGTCGAACAGCGCGCCGCTGGGGGCGCTGGCCCGTCAGGCCGGCGCCCAGGTGCGCGTGGCGCCCATCGCGCGCGACGATCCGCGCGCCACGCTGCGCGCCGTCGAGCAGGCGCTGGACGGCACCGATCTGCTCCTCACGGTGGGGGGGGTCAGCGTGGGCGACCACGACGTCGTGCGCCCCGCGCTCGAGCAGGCGGGGGTGACGCTCGACTTCTGGCGCGTTGCCGTCAAGCCGGGCAAACCCATCGCCTTCGGCCGCACCGCCCGGTCCTCCGTCCTCGGGCTCCCCGGCAATCCAGCCAGCGCCATCGTCACCTTCACCCTCTTCGGGATGCCGCTGCTGCGCGCCCTGCAAGGCGACGCGCGCCCCATCGCTACGCCGCTGCGCGCGCGCCTGGCCTCGTCGCGCAAGCGCTGGCCGGATCGCCTCGAGCTGGTGCGCGCGATGCTCCAGCTCGACGGCGGTACGCTGGTCGCGCGCGTGCACGACAACCAGGCGTCCGGCGCGGCGACCAGCCTGGCCTCCTCGGACGGCCTGGCCTTCGTGCCCGCCGGGGAAGGGACGCTCGAGGCCGGAGCGTTCGTGGACTTCCTGCGCTGGAGCGACGCGTGACGACGGGGGCCCCGGTCGGCGTCGCCCTCGCCGGCGTCTTCGTGGGCGGCCGGGCGCGGCGCATGGGGGGAAAACCGAAGGGCCTCCTGCGTGGCCCGGAGGGGCGGACGCTGGTCGATCGCTGGAGCGCGCTGCTGGCCGATCTGGGCGTGCCGCTGGTCCTGGTGGGCGAGGCGCGCGCGTACGCCGCCATGGACATCCCGGCGCTGGCGGACGATCCCCCGGGCATCGGCCCCCTGGGCGGACTGGTGGCCCTGCTGCGGCACGCGGAGCACGCCGGCGCGCGCTCGGCTCTGGCCCTGGCCTGCGACATGCCCTTCGTCTCGCGCGCGCTCGTCGAGCGGCTCCTCGCCGCATCCCCCGACGCGCCCGCCGTCGCTCCCCGGCGCGAGGGACGGTGGGAGCCTCTGTGCGCACGCTACGACCCCGCGCGCGTCCTGCCGCTCGCCGTGGCGCAGGCCGCCTCGCCCCGTCACTCGCTGCAGTCGCTTTTGGACCAGGCCGGCGCCGCCGAGCTGCCGCTCCTTGCGCACGAAGGCGGCGAGCTCCACGACTGGGACTCCCCGGGCGACGTCACGGCGCATCGCTGACGGCGTGGAGGTGCGGCTCGTCCCCGCAGCGCGCGTCCTCCCATCCCACCCAGTAGGCGCCGTCCGGCCCGTGCTCCCGCTTCCAGATGGGCACCCGCGCCTTCACCCGGTCGATGAGCGCGCGACACGCCGCGTAGGCTTCGCCCCGGTGCGGCGCGCTGGCGGCGCACACCACGGCGACGTCGCCCACCACGAGCGACCCCGTGCGGTGCAGCACGGCGAGGCGCACTCCCGGTGTCTCGGCCGCCAGCTCGTCGGCGATGCGTGTCATCTCGGCCAGCGCCATGGCCGGGTAGGCCTCGTATTCGAGCCTGACCACCGCGCGCCCGTCGTTGTGGTCGCGCACCATCCCGAGGAAGAGGCACACCGCACCGGCCCCGGCGTGCTGCACGTGCGCGAGCGCTTCATCCAGGGACAGCGCCGCGTCTCGCAGGGCGACCCGCGCGCTCATGACCTCTTCGCCGGCCGCGTCACGTCGCCGCTCTTGCCGCCGCTCTTCGCTTCCAGGCGCACCCCCTCGATGGTCGCCCACCGGTCGACGCTCTTGATCATGTCGTACACCGTCAACGACGCGATGCTCGCCGCCACCATGGCCTCCATCTCCACGCCCGTGCGATCCACCGCTTCGACCGTCGCGCGAACGCGCACCTCCCCGGCCGCGGCGTCGAGCTCCAGCTCCACCACGGCCCCGGTCGTACGCACCGGATGGCACAGCGGCACCAGCTCCGGCGTGCGCTTGGCGGCGAGGATGCCAGCCACGCGCGCCACCGCCAGCACGTCGCCCTTGGGGACGCTGCCGGCAGCGATGGCCTCCACCGTCTCCGGCGTCGTGCGCACGCGAGCGCTGGCGACGGCCCGCCGCGACGTCTCGCCCTTGCCCCCCACGGGCACCATGTGCGCCTCGCCGGTCGGGCCGAGGTGGCCGAGGTGCGGCGGCGCGGATGGGGCAGCGATTTCGTCGTAGGCGCGCGCGAGCTTGTCGGGCTTCTCGGCCGACTTGCAGAGCGCGTACCGGTCCAGCGCCGAGAGAGAGAGCCAGCGCGCGTCGTCGAGCGCGCGCGGGGGGACCGCCGCCTGGAGCGCCGCGATCAGCGAGGGGGGCGGCGCGGTCTCGTCGGGATCGGGCAAGGCCGGCACCTGCGGCGGCGCCGGACGGGCCGCGTCGATCACCGCCTCGATGCCCGGATCGACGCGCGCCTCGCTCCCGGCGAGGACGAGCCGCCGCCGCTCCTCGTGCGGCAGGGACAGCCACGCCGGGAGCGACATCTTGCGTCCCAGCCGGTCGAGCACACGCCGCGCCGCCAGAGGTAGAAAGGGGAGCTCCGGGTCGATCCCCTCGAAGGCGTACACGGCCCCGCGCATGGCTCGACGGCGAGCATGGCATGGGGCGAAACCGCCGTCGCCCCCCGGCGCATTTGCTAGGGTAGCCCTGCCTGCCCGCGCCGCCCTTTTCCCCCTCGCCCATGCACGCCGCCCTCCACGCTCGCCGGTCCCTCCCGCTCCTCGCCGATGCGCCGCGCGTCGAGCCGCGGACGGTGCGTGTCTCGCTCACCGACCGCTGCGATCTGGCCTGCGTCTATTGCCGCCCCTCGCGCAGCGACGGCTACCTCGAGAAGCGGCTGGAGGACGAGGCATGGCGGGCCATGGTGCGGGCGCTGGTGCAGGCGGGCGTGCGCCGCGTGCGCATCACCGGGGGCGAGCCGCTCCTTCATCCGCGCGTGACCGAGCTGGTGGCCTTCGTCGCTTCGCTGGGCGTGGACGACCTGGCGCTCACCACCAACGCCACGCTGCTGGAAAAGCTGGCCCAGCCCCTGCGCGACGCCGGGCTGCGACGGCTCACCGTGTCGCTCGACTCGCTGGTGGCGGAGCGCTTCTGGCGCATCACCCGCGGCGGGAGGCTCGACCGCGTGCTGGCCGGCGTGGAGGCGGCGCGCGCCGCGGGCTTCGAGGAGCTCAAGGTCAACACGGTGGTCCTGCGCGGCGAGAACGACGACGAGCTTCCCGCCATCGTCCGTTGGTCCTGGGCCCGCGGGATGGTGCCCCGCTTCATCGAGCTGATGCACATCGGCGAGGGAGCCAACCTCCCGCGCCAGACGCTGGTGGGCCACGACGAGATGCGCGCGCGCCTGGCGCACCTCCTGGCCGACGACGCCGGCGAGCGCGACCCCGATCGCGGACCGGCGCGCTACGTGAACGCGCGACACGACGCGAAGCTCCGCGTGGGCTTCATCACCGGCACGACGGACACCTACTGCGGCTCCTGCGACCGCCTGCGCGTCGCATCGGACGGCACGCTGCGCCCATGCCTCGCCACCAACGACGGCGTCGACGCCATGGACCTGGCGGAGCGAGGCGATGTCGGCGGGCTGGTCGCGGCCATCGCCGAGGCCTGGGCCCTCAAGCCCGACGGACGCACCTGGAAAGGTTGCACCGAGGAGACGGCGGCGGCCGTCTCCATGCGCGCCATCGGCGGGTAAACCCCCTACTTCTTCTCGTAGGCGAGCAGCTGCGCGTCGTGCAGCTCCGCCACTGCGCGCAGCACCTCCGGCGAGCGCACCGCTTCCATCATCTCCAGCAACGTCGTCGTCCCGTCGATCCGCTCGATGAGCGCCTGCGCCGCCGCGCTGAGGTCGAACCAGGCGAGATCCTCCAGCGGCACGGCCAGGCTGACGCGTCGGTTCAGCGGCGGCGGCGCGAGGCGCGTCGTCGGATGGTGGTCCGACGCCGCGCGCAGGGCCGAGTCCGCGCTCTTCGCGTACTCGTCCGGATCGAAGGGCGGATGGGCCGTGATGGGCTGCTTGAAATCGGGCACCGCGCCTCATTCTGGCCCGGATTGTCCGCTACCGCCGGAGATACGCCGTGACCGGTGCCTCCGGGAGCGACGTCATCCGTTCCCGTAGCCAGCGAGGTGGGCTATCGTGTTGGCGCAGGTGAAGACGGCCGCGCTTCCGCTCCTCCTCGCGCTTTCCGGCTGCGCCGCGCCGCAGCCGCCGACGCCGCACGAACCTGCGCCGGCGCCCCTGCCGCCGCCGCCGTCACCGGCCGCATCGGCCACGGCGATGGCGGCGCCTCCTCCGCTGGAGGTCACGAGCATCGTCTTCATCGAGGACGACTACGCGCGCGCGCTGGCCGAGGCGCGGGCCCGTCACCTGCCGCTCTTCGTCGATGCCGGGGCGACCTGGTGCCACACCTGCCTCAGCATGAAGAGCTACGTCTTTCCGGACCCGGCGCTGCGCGCGTTGGCGTCGCGCTTCGTGTGGCTCTCCATCGACACCGAGCGCGAGGAGAACGCGCCGCTGGTGTCGCGGCTGGCGGTGCGCGCGCTTCCGACGCTCTACGTCATCGAGCCGGCGAGCGAGCGCGCCGTGGTGGCCTGGCCCGGGTCGCTGACCGCGCCGGAGCTGGCCGAGCTGCTCGAGGACGCGGAGCTGGCAACGAAGCGGGGGGACGTCGGAGGAGAGGCGACGGTCGAGCTTTTGCGCGGTCATCAGGCCAGCGCCACGGGGAACATCGAGGAGGCCATCGCGGCGTATCGAGCCGCGCTCGCCGCGGC
>Ga0302325_10003243_pt1 | contig 38536 bp, 28 predicted proteins | sample Palsa_T0_2_FD_201948 | JGI IMG/M metagenome (GOLD analysis project Ga0302325, IMG submission 201948) | Peat permafrost microbial communities from Stordalen Mire near Abisko, Sweden - Palsa_T0_2 | ecosystem: Environmental > Terrestrial > Soil > Palsa > Peat permafrost | place: Sweden: Abisko...
AATCGCTGGCCAGATGCGGCTGGCACTGATCGTAGAGCATGCGGAACTCCGCCGAGTCGGATTGCCATTTACCCGGCGGACTGTCGAGATCATCGAGTGCGTGCCCGACCTCGTGGCACATCACGTCCGGGGTCGGCGAAGGCCGCGAGCCGACCACGATCTTGCGGTCGCCGTAGGCACCGGCGCACGCATCCCACGTAGCCTGTCCCGACGGCAGCCGAACACCGCGCAGGGCGGTCATCTCGTCGAGTTCCGGTACGCCGCCCGGCCCGATGAAGATCGCCTCGAGCTCGGCGGCCAGCCTTTCCTTGATCCGTTCGGGCAGTTCGGCCAGGCGGTCGACGGCCTCGACGACCTCCGGCGGCGGAGGCCGGGCCGCGTCCCACTGCCGCCACAAGATGGCCTCGAGCGAGCCGCAGTCCCTGCGTCCGTCCGCGGTTCGCGGTTGGTCCTGGGGGTGCGGCGCCGCGAACGGCAGGAGCTGCAAAGCCGCCCGAACGGCCCGCCGGGACGCCGGCCCGGCCCTACCGGCCTGCTGCGGGATGCCGGCCGCGGCGCGAGCGAGCGCCTCAGTCCGCGTATCGGGCGCAGCGGCCAGATCAGCGGCGGCCAGGTCAGCGGCCGACGGCACCTCGTACCGGCCCGGCGGCAGGCCCGCCTCGCCGGGGGCCTCCCGGATCCGGGCTCGGGCTCCGCCCGTCCGGACCGCGGCGGCACTGGAGGCCCGGCGGGCCGGCGCGCGCCGCGCGCTGGGAACCGAAGACGCACCCGGGGCGGGCCACTCATCGGGCGCGGGGCCCGCGGTCTGGGTCGCCGGGCCTGATGAAGCTACCGGGCCCGAGGAATGAGCTGGTACGGACGGTTCTCCGGGCCCAGCGGACGGGCCGTATCCGGGCTCGGGCCGCCGGTTCCGGCGGTGCCTGCCCTGGGGGATGGTCTCGGTGGCCTCGGAGCGGCGGGGATGGACGAGCCGGCGGATGCGGTCAAACAGCCTTAGCCGCATGTGCCGTCTCCCGCTCTGTCGCCCTGACGGCCAGCGTATGCCGAGATCGCCTGACACGTCACCCGATGTCGGGAATGCCGGAGGACTCTTCGCCACAGTAAAAGTTGAACAATAAGCGCGCGCCGCATAGATTCAGGCGGTTAGGCTTTCGGCCATGCTGCTGTCCGGTGCCTTGTTTGCCCTCTTCGTGACGGGCTTCTGGCTCTACTGCCTGACAGACGCCATACTGACCCCTGCGGCAGAATGCCGGGGCCTGTCCAAGCCCGCCTGGATCGCCGTCATCTCGGTCACGTTCGTCGTCGGCGCTATCGCCTGGCTGATCGCTCGCCGACCCGTGCGCAACTCATATCCGCAGTTCACGCCGCTGCCGAAGGGGGATCCTGACACCTGGGAAGACGACGGCTCCATGCTGAGCCTGCGTTGGACGGACTCCGATGACGCGGTGGCACGCCACCCGGCGGGGCGGGCCAGGCTCTCCGACGCAGACGCCACGCGACCGCAGCCCAAGGGTCCGGACGACGACCTGGCGTTCCTGCGCGCGCTCGACCGCGCCATCCGCGACAACTGACACCCCGTCTCGCGGGAACCGGCCAAGCAGCCGCCGACGAGCATCCTTGGGCTCGGCCGGGAATCTGCGACAGCTGCCTGCCGGGCCGTTCGCCTCCGCCACTCGACTCGTGGTGTATCACTACTGGCAGTCGCGGCTCATGTAGGGGCAGGATTGCGATGCGCCCGCGTCCACCTTCTCGCCGGCGCCCTAGGAGGACGGGATGGAATTCTCGCTGAGCGCTGAGCAGCGTGAGCTGAAGGAGGCAGCAGCCGCCTTCGCTTGCGAGAAGCTCAACCAGGATCTGGCGAAACGCGAAGAGGCGGGCGAGTTCTCCCTGGCGGCATGGCAGGCCTGCGCTCGGTTCGGGATCCAGGGCCTGCCGGTCCCCGTCGAGCTGGGCGGCGGCGGCAGCGACATCATGACGACGGTCCTCGTCATGGAGGCGCTGGGATACGGGTGTCACGACAACGGGCTCATATTCTCGCTCAACGCGCAGATGTGGAGCCTCGAAATGCCGTTGGTGAAGTTCGGCACGCCAGCGCAGCAACAGGCCTACCTGCCCGGGCTGGTGTCGGGGGATCTCATCGGCGTGCACGCGATGACCGAGCCCGATTCCGGCTCCGACGCATTCAGCATGCGGACCCGCGCTGAGCGCCAGGGAGACCACTACCTTCTCAACGGGACCAAGCTATACATCACCAACGCCCCAGTCGCCGACGTGGTGCTGGTCTTTGCCTCCAACCCCGGCCGGTCCAGGCTGACGGGCATCTCCGCGTTTCTTGTCGACAAGGGGACGCCTGGGCTTACCGTGAGTCGCAGCATGGAGAAGATGGGCCTGCGGACCTCACCGATGGGCGAGGTCGTGCTGGCCGACTGCCTCGTCCCGGCGGAGAAGCGCCTGGGTCCGGAGGGAGCGGGGATATCCATCTTCACCTCGTCGATGGGATGGGAACGCAGCTGCATCCTGGCCGGTGCCCTGGGCACCATGCAGCGCCAGCTTGAGACGTGCGTGCGGTACGCGCAGGAGCGGAAGCAGTTCGGGCAGGCCATCGGGAAATTCCAGAGCGTGTCCAGCAAGGTGGCCGACATGTATCTGCGGCTGGAGGCCGCCCGGCTGCTGGTCTACCAGGCCGCGTGGCTGGCCCAGCAGGGAGAGCCCGCTCTGGCCGAGGCGGCGGCCGCCAAGCTGTTCACCAGCGAAGCGTGGGTCCAGTCCAGCCTGGACGCGATCCAGATCCACGGGGCCTACGGCTACATGAAGGAAGCTGGGATCGAGCGCGACCTGCGGGACGCGGTCGCCGGCACCATCTACTCGGGAACTTCAGAGATCCAGCGGGTCATCTTGGCCCGGATGCTGGGCCTATGAGACAGAAGCGGCGACCGGCTACCAGGGGGGAAAGGAAATGTCATACTAGGGCATCCGCTGGCAAGGTCGACGGTGCCCGGCTTATCGTTCAGGAGCGATCGGGATCATGATGGACGGTGCAGACCCCGTGCCCGAGCATTGGCCAGCGAGAAAGCCGTCGGTGCCTGTTTCCGCTCCAGGGCAGAGGGAAGAGCCGCCCGCGGAGGCGGTCGCGGGGACGGTCCCCGAGGTGGGGCTGCTGCGTAAACTGCGTAAAGCAGAGAATGTTGCCTACTGGCTGGTAGTGGCGCCGCTGGCAGCGCGCCTGCCCGCCGCCTTCGCCTACCGTTTCGCCTGCTGGCGCGGGGACTGGGGTTTCCGGTATCAGACCGGGAAGCGCTCCGAGATAGTGCGTAACCTGCGCTGGGTGCTCGGTTACGAGCTCAGCACGGAAGAGGCAGAGCGCCTGGCCCGCGAGTTCTTCCGGAGGACCTCCTGCGAGGTCATCGATGTGATGCGGCTGCGGGGCCGGGCACGGTCCCTGGGAAAGCTCGTCGAGATCCGAGGTCGCGAGCACCTGGACGCTGCGCTGGCCATGGGCAAGGGGGCCATACTCTGCACCGCCCACTTCGGTTCCTCCGGCAGCGCCTTCTCCCTGCTCCATGCCAGCGGGTTCCCGCTCACCTCCATCGGGCGCTTGCACTGGAGTACGTCTTCCGCCGAGCGGCGGATGTGGGACTTCGTCTACTCCAGGCGTCTGCTACGCCACCGGCAGCGGCCGATGATCGAGCCCTACCCGGGCCGGTTTCACGCCGCGGCGCAGGCTGCGGCCGTGCTTCGCGCCAATCAGGTAGTGACGATCTCGAGCGACGCCGCGCCACTAGACGCTGACCGGACCCGCACCGTCGAAGCGACCTTCCTCGGGCGGCAGGCCAGGCTCCTACCGGGGGTCGTGACCCTCGCCCGGCTGACCGACGCCCCGGTTCTCATGGCCTTCATTCACCGCTCGGCCGACTACCGCCACCAGGTGTTTGAAATCTCGCCCCCGGTGCCGATGCAGGGCGAGACGGCGACGGCATTCGGGCGCTGCGTGGCCGCAATGGACGCCGCCATCAGGGCGGAGCCTGCCTACTGGATCTACTGGGCCAATACGGATGATCTCATCGGCTTGGGACTACTCCCGGCCGGTGCGCTGACCGGGACGGCCACCGTCAGCCTGCAGCCCGCCGCAGGCGAGCCCGCGGCGCCCCTCGAGGACCAGCGCTCAGCCTAGGTCCACCAAAGCGGTCAGCACGGGCAGTCGACCGGGCGGCGGCGCTTCGAGCCTGCCGGGCGTCCGCTGGGCTGGCCCGGGTTTCGTGGCTGGTGCGGGCCGGTTGGATCAGCCTGTTCGATCCGCGGCTTGCTCGAGCCGACCGAGGTCGTCGCGACGGGACTCCACCAGTTCGAGCATCGCGCTGTAGTCGGCCTTCCCCCTGGCGCCCCGTGGTAGCTCGCCGACGGGCAGGATGACATCGGGGACCATGTAGGGGGGCAGGAACCTGCGGCAATGGCCGATGAGCGCGTCGTGCTCCAGTGCTCCCCCGTCAGCGAGGCGTACCACAGCCGCCAGCACGTCGACGTCGCCCCGACGGTATTTGACGACTCCGGCTTCGTCGATCTCGGCTCGCTGCTCGAGCACGTGCTCCACCTCTTCGGGCTGCACGCGATGTCCGCGAACCTTGAGTAGCCGGTCGACACGGCCACGGAAGGTGAACCCTCGGGCGTCGTCTCGTGATACGAGATCGCCCGTCGCGTAATACACGCGCCCGTGAGGCCCGGCGGAGAACACCCGGGACGTCGCAGCCGGAAGCTTCCAGTATCCCGACATGAGCGTGTCCGAGGCGACGAGCAGTTCGGCCGCCGCACCATCCGACAGGACGGTGCCGTCCTCGGCCGCCAGTGACGTGCTGGCGTAAGGGCAAGGCCTTCCGATCGGGATGGTGTCTCCGCCGTTCACGTCGAGCACCGTCAGGTCGTGGAACGTGCAGACGTTGGTCTCCGTCGGGCCATACCAGTTCGCGACCCGGCAGGACGGCGGCAGGTTGCCCCACAGGCCGCGCAGCGGTCCCACCGGTATCTCCTCACCAGCGAAGATGACCTGGCGTAGGGCGCTGCCCTGGAGGATCGGAAGCGACTCCGCGCCGCTGGCGCGCAGCAGAGCCGACGGCACGGAGTACCAGACGGTGACGCCAGTCCCGACGATGAAGCGGCAGAGGCTGGCGACACGGCCGAACGTCGAGTCGGGCACGAGCGCGAGCCGGGCAGAGGCCATGGCCGCCCCGAAGAAGTCGAACACGCTCAGGTCGAACGACGGAGATGCGTGCTGGGAGAGGACGTCGTTCTTCTGCAGTCCCACTGCATCGGCCGCCCACTGGACAAACGCCAGTGCACTGGCGTGCGTATGCATCACGCCCTTCGGCCGCCCTGTGGAGCCCGACGTGTACAGGATGTACGCGAGCGCCGAGGCCGGCACCTCAACCGGCGAGCGCCATTGGCCGAGTTGCGGGATCCGATGCAAGCTCTCGCTCACCGGCTGCTGGCGTTCAGCGGACCTCTCCGGGTCGAACCAGCTCCGGCCGAGCCAGTGCAGCGCAGGAGAGTTGTCACTCGGTCCGTCTTGACCGGTATACGCGTCGCCGAGCACTATGGCCCGCATCGTCCGCGGGCTGGAGACCACGGCGACGGCCTCGGCGTCGGCGGCGATGGCGAGCGTTCGCGCCGGTGGACTCAGGTAGTCGATTGGCACGTAGGCGCCGCCTGCCAGCAGCGTCCCGAAGATCGCGACAGGAAGCGCGACGTCCTTGGCCAGAGCGATCACCACCCGGTCGCCCGGCTCGATCCCGCGCTCCACCAGGGCGCGGGCCAGGCGCATCGAGCGGGCGTACAGATCCGCGTACGTCAGCTCGCCAGCCGACGACCAGACGGCAGGCCTATCAGGGTGCGCATCGGCGGCATGGATGAGCAGATGTGGCAGTGTCGACGTCATCCCAATATCCCAAACTCAGCAACGATGATTTTCCGCTGGATGTCGAACGTACCCGAGTAGGTCGTCCCGTCGATGGCGTTAAACAGACCAACCGTGCCCGCAAACCTGGCGAGGAGCTGCCCCGTCATGTCGATCCCTGCCAGGTCGCCACTGGTCGCAAGCTCCGCCTCGGTTATCCATCCGCGCCAGGCTCCGCCACGACGACGGCACCAACCCGCTCAGCAATCACGTTGCTTCGGCAGGTTCCGCGATGGATCGGTTGAACTCTTCGAGGGCGCTCAGGCTCTGGGTCATGCTGGCCTCGTCCACGCTCGCCTGTTCGATCTCGCCGGCGGCGAAGCTGCGGTAGGCGGCGAGATCCAGCAGCCCGTGCCCGCTGATGTTCACGAGGACGACCAGCGGGGCCTCCTGGCGCGGGTGCCGCGACACGACATCGATCATCCCGGCCACCGCGTGGGCGGACTCGGGAGCGGGCAGAATGCCCTCGGTCTCGCAGAAGAGCAGGCCGGCCCGGAACGAAGTAAGCTGATCGATGGCCATCGCCTCCATGGAGCCGTCCGCGTGCATGGCGCTCGCCAGCGGGCCGGCGCTGTGGTGCCGCAGTCCGCCCGCGTATACCGGCGGCGGCACGTAGGTGCTGCCGAGCGAGTAGACCTTGGTGATCGGGGTCGTGCCCAGGGCGTCGCTCAGGTCGTAGAGGTAGCGACCTCGGGTCAGCTTCGGACAGGCGGTGGACTCGACGGCGACGAGCCGGATCGACCTGCCGGAGTCCTCCGCCGCACCGAGCAAGGGCAGCGCGATCCCGCCGAAGTTCGATCCGGCGCCCATGCACGCGACCACGCAGTCGGGGAAGTCACCTAGCAGTGCCATCTGCGAGATGGCCTCCTGGCCGATGACGGTCTGATGAAGCAGCACCGAGTTTTCGCCGCTCCCGACGGCGAACCGCGACTCGCTGTCCTCGGCTGCGAGCGCAAGAGCTTCCCCGGTGGCCACCGCGAGGGTGCCGGTCGCCTCTGGGTCCTCCTTGAGCGCCCTCCGCCCGACTTCGGTCAGATCGCTGGGGCTCTCATGGACGACCGCACCAAACAGCCGCATCATGTCGCCGCGGATGGGCTTTTGACGCAAGGTGGATCTGACCCAGAAGACTGTGCAGTCAAGGTTCATGACCTGGCAAGCGTATGCGAGAGCAGTCCCCCACTGGCCCGCGCCCGTGCCAGTGACGACGCGCTTCACGCCTGCGCGGGAGTAGTAGTAGGCCTGCGCCAGGGCGGTGTTGAGCTTGTGGCTGCCGGCGAGGTTGGCACCCTCGTACTTGTAGTAGATGCGAGCGTTTGCGCCGAGGCGCTCCTCCAGCCGCAACGCCCTGCGCAAAGGCGTCGGACGGTACTGCGCATATAGATCGAGGACCTCGTCGGGGATCGGTATGTACCGGTCGGTCGTGTTGAGGGACTGCCGAGCGAGCGAGAACGGTTGCTGGAGCTGCACGCCGTGGCCCGGCAGTTTCGCCGCTCCCGCCAACCGTGACCTCGACACAGCCGAGGCCACGTACTGGGGCCGGTCGTGCAGGATGTTGAACCAGTGGGTCGGGAGCAGCGGGTCTCGCGCCGTGGCAACCACGCGGCCATCTCCGCTGATAGCCGATTCGGGCCTCATTTTGCGGCCCGAAGCGAGATGCGCTCGACCAGATCAACCAGGTCCGCCACGGTCACGAGGTCGATCGTCATCAGTTCTTCATCCACCAGCTGGACATTTCGCTTGCCCTCAAGCTCGATCAGCAGCCGGACGAAACCCAACGAGTCCAGCCCCAGGTCAGCGTAGAGTTCTCGCCGCTCGTCCAACGCCTCGACCCGCAGGCCGGGGATGACAACCGTCAGGGCATCGAATACCAGGCTCCTCACCAGGCGTCGATCCAGCTCCGGCCGAACCGCCCCTCCACCACTGTCTCCAGTGGCCATAACGGTGTCTTCAGTGGCCATAACGGCACCTCCGCTTGCGAGGAAAGGAAAGATTGTCCTGCTAGTGTGCCAGCGAAAAGGTAGACGCTGGCGCGATACACCTTCGTGCATATAGATGATCCGCGACTGCTGGTCCTGATACACCCCGAGTGGGCAAGTACGCGCCAGCGCGGCGCAGGCGGCCCCGGCTTCCGGCGGCTACGTGCTCCAGCTCGCGGCGGATGACCCCGCCGTGCCGCCCGTCGAACTCTGGTCGCTGTTGGCCCGCCCGCCGACGCCTCACACGTCTGGCGTTCCTTCCGCAAGGTTGGTAGAAACGGCCGGACCCGACCCGCCATACAGCCGAGCAAGCGCGAGCCGGGGTTCGGTGGCAAAACCGCGAGCTTGTGTTCACCACGGCCAGCGGCGGCCAGCTCGACAAGGACGCTGTGCTGCGGGCGTTCCGTGAGCGAGCCTGGTGACCGCGGCCGGGCTCGATCCCAAAGAGTGGACGCCGCGCGAACAACGGTTTACCTCAACGCGGTCCTGGGCGGGGGATCGACCTCATGAAACCTCGATCGACCATGGCCGCAGCGTAGGTAGGCGAGTTCCCGGTCACCAGCGGCGCGTCCAGGACGTGGTGACCAGGCCGCCGTCCGCGCCGTCTGAGGGTGCCTCGTATCACAGATAGCAGCTAGACGCTCTTATACCCGAGGCAGATCCCTGCGCGAGCGAACCAGGTGAGGTGACGTGGTAAAAGCTCCAGTCGCCGGTCTGGGCGGCACGGGTCCGGCGATTGCGCCGCATTTGCGGCCCGGCATCCTCCTTGATCGAGACGGCACGATAATTGTTGACCACGGATATGTGGGCTCAGTCGACCGAGCCGATTTCATCGAAGGGGCACCGGAGGCGATTGCCAGCTTCAATCAGGCTGGCATCCCAGTCGCGGTGGTGACCAACCAGGCGGGGGTCGCACGAGGCCTGTACGGGATCGACGACGTCGCTCGTGTACACAAATACATCGAAGCGCAGCTGGCCTTGTGCGGTGCGCACATCGATCTGTTCCTGTATTGCCCGTACCATCCCGCGGGAATCGTGGAGGCTTTCGCCCGCACCAGTGAGGACCGCAAGCCGAGGCCAGGTATGGCCAACGCAGCGGCTAGCGCGCTTAACCTCGACCTGACCGCGTCGTGGGTCGTCGGCGACCGGCCCGAGGACATCGGCCTGGCCAAGGCAGTCGGGGCTTCGGCGGTCTACTTGGGAACTGACGACGACGAGTGCCCAGGGGTCTGGTCGTTCCCGAGTCTGGCCGCCGCCGCCCCGTTCATCTTGGAGCGTGTCAGGGTATGAGTTCTGCCTTCGATCTTCGGGCCTTCGCGTCGACCGTCGACAGTTCGGTCAAGTTCCCGGTCGGACCGTATGCGGGCGCGGCTTCGTACTTCGACGCCTATGCCGGGGAGATGGCAAGGGCGGCGAAGTCTATCGAGCCCGCCACGCTTGAGCGCGCAGCGGCGGTCCTGGCGGAGGCATACCTGCGCGGTACCCGCGTCTTCTCCTGCGGCAATGGCGGGTCGGCGTCGATCGCAAACCATATGCAGTGCGACCACGTGAAAGGTATTCGGACGGCCACCGACCTTAGCCCCCACGTGCTCAGCCTCAGCGCCAACGTGGAGCTTCTCACCGCCATCGCGAACGACACCGGCTACGAGAACATCTTCGTCTACCAACTGCAATCCCAGTCGGAGCCGGGCGACGTGCTCCTGGCGGTCTCCTCGTCAGGTCGTTCGCCCAATATCGTTCGCGCGCTCACCTGGGCCCGCGAGCAGGGTCTTCGAACTATAGCCGTCACCGGCTTCGACGGAGGCGCCGCTAGGGACGCTGCCGAGGTCAGCGTCCATGTCGATTGCGCGAACTACGGCATCATCGAGGACTTGCACCAGGCGATCATGCATGCCCTGGCTCAGTACATCCGCCAGTCGCGAATGAGCCCAGACGCGATTTCAATGACCGTATTCTGACGTTTACCGCGAGGCCGAGCGCAGGGAGCACTACCGGAAATGAAAATCCTCGTCACTGGCGGCGCCGGGTTCATCGGCTCGCATACCTGCGACCGACTGTTGTCGCTGGGCCACGAAGTCGTGGTGCTCGACGCGCTGACGCCGCCGGTACACCGCGATGGGGAGCCGGCGTACCTGAGCCCCGAGGTCGAGTTCTACTCTGGAGACGTTCGTAACCGGGACCTGGTCACCAACCTGCTGCGCCGCGTCGATGCGGTGTTCCATTTCGCGGCGTACCAAGATTACCTGCCCGATTTCTCGCGGTTCTCCGACGTGAACGTGGTCTCGACGGCGCTGCTCTACGAGATCATCGTGGCCGAGCACCTTGACCTTGCCCGGGTCGTGGTGGCCTCGTCGCAGTCAGCGATGGGCGAGGGACTTTACTGGTGTTCGCTCGACGGCGACCAGACACCAGGCATGCGCCCGGAGAGTGCCCTCGCCGCGAGTCAATGGGATATCCCGTGCCCGGAGTGCGGGGGGCCACTCATGATGCGGCCTACGCCTGAGCACGTCTCCAATCCCCAGAACGCTTACGGTATGTCGAAGCTCGCCGAGGAAATGGTTGCCATCAATCTCGGGCGCCGGTACGGCATCCCGACCGTTGCTCTTAGGTACAGCATCGTCCAGGGTCCCCGGCAGTCGGTGTATAACGCGTACTCAGGTGCGTGCCGCATCTTCTGCCTGAGCTACATGTTGGGACGGGCTCCCGTCCTCTACGAGGATGGCGCCGCGATCCGCGATTACGTCAGCATCGACGACGTCGTGGATGCCAACATGCTGGTGCTGTCGGACGCCCGCGCCGCGGGACGGATCTTTAATGTCGGAGGCGGCCGGGCGGTCACCACCCGGGAATTCGCGGACATCGTGATGCGCCAGTACGGGTCGGCGCAGCCGGGAATGGTGACGGGGGAGTACCGCTTCGGTGACACACGGCACATCTTGTCCGACATCAGCGCCTTGCGGGCGCTTGGCTGGGAGCCCCAGTGCACTCCCGCCGATTCAGTCGCGGCGTACGCCGAGTGGCTCAAAGGCATGGACGGCCTCGACGGAGTACTCACCGAGGCCAACGCGCGGATGCGCGTCCTCGGGGTAGTCAGGAAGTCGGCGACATGAAGGCCTTCCTGCTCGCCGCGGGCGTGGGCAGTCGGCTGAGACCCATCACCGACACCATCCCGAAGTGCATGGTTCCCATCGGCCGCCAACCGATGCTCGACATCTGGCTCGACGCGTTCGGCCGGGCGGGCGTGGACGAGGTTCTCGTCAACCTGCACCACCTGCCGGACGTGGTCCGTCACCACCTCGAAGAGCGAGCTGGGACGCCGGGCGTATGTACGTTCTTCGAACCGGAACTGCTTGGGAGCGCGGGCACGCTCGTCGCCAACCGGGCGTGGGTGGACGGTGAAGAGATGTTCCTGGCCTGCTACGCCGACAACCTCACCGACTACGACCTGAGCTCTCTGGTCCAGGCGCACCGGGAACACGGCGCGATCGCGACGCTGACGGCGTTTCATTCCGAACGGCCCTCCGCTGGAGGCGTCCTGGAACTCGACGCGACCGGCACGGTCGTCGGCTTCGAGGAGAAGCCGGCCAACCCGGTATCCGATCTGGTAAACGCCGGGATGTATGCGTTCCACCCGGCCGTGCTTGACGAGCTGAGCGGCCGCCCGCCGTGCGACATCGGCTATGACCTGCTCCCGCGGTTGGTTGGTAGAGCCAAGGCCGTGCCGGTGGAGAGCTACTTCCAGGACATCGGAACGATCGATGCGTATGAGCGGGCCCAGCGGGAGTGGCCAGTGCGAGCCGCCATATGATCATCACCCAGACCCCTTTGCGCATCGGCCTGCTCGGCGGGGGCACGGATCTGCCCGACTATTACCGCGAGCACGGCGGCCGGGTCTTGAACTGCGCGATCGACAAGTACATCTACGTGATCGTCAAGCAGCGATTCGACGACGACATCTATGTCAACTACTCCAAGAAGGAGATCGTCCCTCGCGTAGAGGACCTGGAACACGAGTTGGTCCGGGAGGCCATGTGGATGACCGGCGTGACGAACGGGGTGGAGATCACTACGCTCGCCGACATCCCGTCCGCAGGCGGTTCCGGTCTCGGCTCCTCCTCCGCCGTGACCGTCGGCTTGCTGCACGCCCTGTTCGCTTATCGCGGGCGGCAGGTGACGACGGAAGAACTGGCCGAACGCGCCTGCACAATCGAGATCGATCGCTGCGGGAAGCCCATCGGCAAACAGGATCAGTACATTGCCGCTTACGGCGGCATCCGGGACATCCGCTTCGGACCCGGCGATCAGGTGGTGGCCGAAGAGCTTGAGCTCCCCGCGGCCGAGCGCCGGGACCTGCAGCGGCACCTCATGCTGTTCTACACGGGCGTCACCAGGAGCGCGAACTCGATCCTGGGCGAGCAGAACGCTAACATCAAAGGAACCCGCGACCAGTTGGACCTTCTGCGCGACCTGGCCGGCTTGGCCGCCGACCGCCTCCGCTGCGGGGATGTCGACGCGGTCGGCGAAGCGATGCGCAAAGGCTGGGAGGCCAAACGGCAGCTGGCCACAGGCATATCTAATCCCCAGATAGACATGGCGGTCGACCGCGCGCTCGAGGCCGGGGCGACAGGTGCCAAGCTAACCGGCGCTGGCGGTGGCGGCTTCCTGCTGGTCATCTGCCCGATGGAACGGCAGCGCGCCGTGCGAGAGAGCCTGGCTGATATGCGGGAGCTGCCGGTGAAGCTGGACCGGCTCGGGTCGCGGATCGTACTCAATGTGATGCGTGACATCTGGGGCTAAGGAACATGACGGTGAACCCTGTCGCGGCCAAGAGAAGTCATCTTCGGTCCGGGCCGCCGCCTATCCTCCGGCATCCCTTCGACCTCTGGCGATGTGTTCGATGAACAGGCGAATTGCTCGCCGAGGATGGGCCTTGGTACCCCTGGCGTTGTTGCTGGTTGCAGGGGTGCTGCTTTGGCCTCATTCTCATGTCCGGAGTTCTCCGCCGTCTTCGCCAGCCGCCTCCTACGTCGTTGGCAAGAACTACCAGATCTGCAACGAGCAGTCGCAATACCTGACGAGCCCATGGACATACCATGCCTTGGCGTCGGGCAGGCGGAGTTACACGGTTTCGCAGTACAAAGCGCTTCCCGGCTACGGGAAGACCCTGCCGTCCTTGCCCTCCTACATCGCAAACGAGCGCTCCACCACGGAAGCCGCCGTAATCTACGCGCCCGGCAGCTCCGTCAGCCAGCCAGCGTACGACTTTCCTGAGACGCCCCTGCTCTACTTCTTCGAGGGAGGAGCATACGGAGAGATCAGCTTCGAGACGGTATCCGGCGACCAGTTCATCGGGGGGTCTACGTCCGGCTACCGCGAGCCGATCTTTAACGACGGTGACGCGGCAGGGGGAATCAGCGCCCAGAACGACAGTTACGGCTTCTCCGGGGGCGCGAGTAACCTGGCGTCTTCAGCACCGACCGGGGCTAGAACGATCAAAATCACGTCGCCTATCGGCGGCTACCTCGGCTCTGGCTCGCTGACCTTTGCCGATGGCATGACCTACAGCATCTCCAACGCCTCGGGTACCACGATAACGCTGGCCTCCGGGCTGACGGCCGCGCAGCAGGCCGGCACGGCGGTGTACGCCGACCGAGTACCCCCGATCGCTTACCTGTCGACAGCGGCTCGACAAGGCGCGACAACGCTGCGACTCGGCGCTCCTGCCACTCCACTGGTCCGCTACGCAAGCGTGGTGGTCGGCGCAGACTCCTACACGATCGAGGCCGTTACCGGCCAGCGCAATGGCTACTCCCTCACCGTTCGAGGTGGGCTGGACTTCCCGGTTACCGCTGGCACCCCGGTCTATTACGGCGGTCTTGCTGCTGACGTCAGCGTCGAGTACCTCAACATCTCCCGTGATCTCCACAACGTCACCGGCACCATCTATACCGGCGCAGGCTGGACGATCACCCACAACAACATCCATGACGGCTACTCGACTCCCGGCAACGGCGTCGCCATCTACGGTGGCGACCAGGGCACCATCGAGTACAACTGCCTGTCCAGGATGGGTAGCTACGGTGTCAACCTGTTCGGCTCTGATAGCAGGTTTGACTACAACGAGATTTACGAGTCGAATTACGAGCCCGACCCTGGCTGCGGCTGCTCAGGCGGGGGTAAGTGGTGGGGCACGCTCAACGCCGATATCGTCGGCAACGCATTCGTCAACGACAGCCCCGGTGCGGGGACCCCGGTCTGGCTCGACAACGGGAACTCCGGCACGCTCATCTCAGGCAATTACTTCTACCTGAGCTACGGCTCGGCCATTTCGAGCGAGACCGGCTTCGACCTAAAGGTCACGGGCAACCTCTTCCTGGATGGCGGCTGGGGCAAAGGCTCAGGCGGGTGTGGGAACAACTGCGACGGCGCAGTGAACCTGAACAGCTCGGGAGGTTTCAACGTTCTCGGCAGCCGCTACGAGAAACAGGTTCTCATCTCCGGCAACCAATTCGTCGATAACTGGGAAGGCATCGACATCTGGCAGTCCGGTTCCCGCTCCTGCGAGAACTCGGGCGAGGGCTGGCCCAACGACTCCGCGTACTGTTCGGGTGGCTTTCCCAACAGCGCTTCGGCCGCCTCGGGCGGCCAGTACTATTTCTCCCACGAGGGCGACAGCGCCCACGGCGGAGCTACTTCTCTCGCGGCGCCCGCCACCGCGGGCAGTTCGACGCTCCTGGTTGTCGGGGCTAGCGCGATCGACGACCAGATCGGCTTCGGCGATCCCAGATCGACCAAGACCGCCGACACAACGGACGTTGCCACGTTCACCGGCTCGGGGACCATAAGCGCCAACACCGTCGGCTTTCCGTCTTCGGGCGAACTTCGCGTCGGGACGTCGGCAGCTTGGGCCGACGGCGGCGGAAGTTATACCGGCGCCGTCCTTTCCTATACTGGGACTACCTCGACCGGCTTCACCGGTGTCTCGCTAGTCCGGGGCTCCGGGACGCTGGCCGGCCCGATCCGAGAGGTCCAGCCCTACAAGGTCACCGCCGAGAGGTGCTACGCCAACGACTGCGTCCTCACAGTCTCTCCGCGCCTGGCCAAACAGGAGGCGGCCGGTACCGAGGTCAGCAACGCCGGCACCTGTCAGCTCTACGCCACGAGCTCAGCGCTCCCATCCGGACCCCTCGCTCCCGACGGGATGTCCTATTGGGACGGTTGCCAGTGGGAGGCAAAGGATATCACCGTGACCGGCAATGACTTCCAGTTCAACCCATCCCTCATCGCATCCAGCGCTCCCCTGGTCGGTGGCGGGAAAACGACCGCGTGTACAGCGGCAAACGCGGACTCGTGCGGTACCAACTTCATGGCCTACCAGGTATCCGGGGAGGCGCCATTCGATACGCAGCGAGGTGCGAACGCGATGATGAGCAGTTCCTCCTTCACCGCATGCCCATCTTGGGACGCTGGCTGCAAGACAAGCCCGCTTTCTAACCTCAACGCCGTCTCCAGCTTGCCGGGAACACCGCCGGACAATCGTGAAACGCCTAACAACAATGTCTGGTCACATAACGTATACGGTGGGCCTTGGGGATGGTATACGTACCTGTTCGGTACCTGCGGTCCGCTGCCGACTGACCCGGCAACAAGCAAAAGCCTGCCCGCTGACGCCTGCGGGATTCTCGGCTTCTCGACCTGGACGTCCGACTGGCAACAGGACGCTTCCTCTGCTAATAGCGCAACGCCAGGCACAACGGGGCCTTGACCGTGATGAGGCAGCTAAGGTACCGCGTTCACAAGGTCCGCAACCGCGTCCCGGCCCGATCAAGAGGCCGGAACGTCATTGCGATTAGCATGAAAGCTTATTCATAAACGGCCGCTCGAGGTCGATGCAACTTGACCTACCTGCCCGCGCCGGACCCGCGCCAGGGGATCATTTGAGCAGCCAGAGGCGTCCGTCAACCCCTGCCTGAGCGAGGGCGCGGGCGTGCCGCGCACGCGCTCGGTCACGACGGGCAGACAGGCTGCCACCGCGTCGAGGGCAACCGGTTACGGCGACCTGGGACCAATGTCCCCGCAAACGTCGCTATCGGTGACTGATCACAAACGCGGTCGTATCTAGGTAACTTTCCGATGCCGTTATTTATGTCAAAATGGCGCGCCGTCGGCGTGGGCACGTTAGGTTCTTAAACGGCCGTTGTCCCGTCAATCCCCGGAGGAGAGAGACATGTCGGCAGGTCGAGAGTCGCGGTCCCGCCGTCAGTTGGCCCATGGGAACGGCACGCCCTCGCCGGGTACACACGTACGGCGCGGCCGCCCATCGCTGTTGCGTTGCTGGATGGGATTCCTCGGAACGTCAATCGCCGTTCTACTCACGATCACCGGGATCAGGGCCGCCGTCCCCCTGCTGGCGTCGACCGCGACCGCGACCACGACCACGACCATCAGCCAGGTGGGTACGGCCACCACCTTCGAGTCCTCAAGGGTCGGCATGGCCGTCACCAAGGTGCCCGCGGGAACTGCGGCCGGCGACGTCCTGCTGACCTTTGTGGAAACCTCCCGGCGCTCCAGTGTCACATGCGCCTCCGGAGCCAGGCTGATCCTCGACCGCAGCCACGGGGCTGGAACCCGGCTGGCCGGATGCCTGACCGTGACGGGCCAATCGATCCCCTCCGCGGTCCGCGTCCGCATCTCTCCGAGGAGTCAGGTAGCCGCGGTCACGATGGCTTTCGCGGGAGTCGATAAAGGCAGCCCCGTGGATGTCTTGGCCACATCGTCCTCGAACACATCTCCATCGGTGACCTTGGCCAGCAATGACCTCGTCGTCTTCGGTCTTGGCTCATCCGGCCGCGCCGCGACCGCGACCGCCCCGCAGGGGGCGCAACTGCAGGCCACCGTGAACGACTTCGCAACCGCTCAGGTGGCCGCGGCCACCCTCTCCGGACAGCGGGGAACGGTAAAGCGGGGATATTGGAGCCTTGCGCCCGTGCTGCTCCCGGCCGCCACCACCGTGGCCCTGCTCCCGGCGCCGGCCGCCAATCCAACGCCCGCCTCCCCGACCCCGGGCGATCCCGGCGCCACGTCGCCGGCCGCATCCCTGCCGCCAAGCTCCGCCACGCCCAGCCCTGTCTCCGCCACCCCCGCTCCGAGTTCCGCGTCCGCGTCGGCGCCGAGTTCCGCGTCCGCGTCCGCGTCGGCCTCGAGTTCCGCGTCCGCGTCGGCGCCTCCGTCCGGGGCGGCTCCGTCGTCGCCCCCGGTGACCTGGTGTGAAAACGGATTGCCGGGCAGTCCTTACACGTCGGCACCGGCGGGCTCGGTCACAGTGCCAGCGGGCGACAACAGCTCGGTCAGCTTCAGCACGCCGAACACGACATACTGGTTCGCCCCCGGGACCCACACGCTGGGTACCGGCGTATACGACCAGGTCGAGCCGGCTGATGGCGACACTTACGTCGGGGCCCCCGGCGCCGTGCTCGACGGCCAGAACGTCAACCAGTACGCCTTCATCGGCAACTATAAGGACCTGGCCGACGAGAACGTCACCATCGAGTACCTGACCATCGAGAACTTCCATCCCGCCCAGGGCGGCGGCGCCGTCAACGGCAACGGCAACAACGGCTGGACCGAGAAGTACGACCTGATGGATGACAACAGCCCCGGTGCGGCCATGATGCTCGGCGGTGACAATGATGTCTCGGATAACTGCCTGGCCCATAACGGCGAGTACGGGTTCAACGGCTACAGCTACGTCGATGAGACCTTCGGCTCGACATTCACCGGCGGCGCGACCAACATCACCTTCACCGGCAACGACGTGTCGGACAACAACACCATGAATACCCAGAGCGGCAGCGAGGGCGGCGGCAAGTTCTGGCAGGACGGCAACGTAGTGGTCACCGGCAATTACGTCCATGACAACATCGACTCGCCCGGTCTGTGGATGGATACCGACAACGCCGGCTTCCTGGTCCAGGACAACTACATCTCCGGCAACGGCGGCCCGGGCCTGATGTACGAGATCAGCTACAACGCCGACATCACCGACAACACGTTCAACGGCAACGCCATCCAGGGCGGTGAGGCCAACAAAGGCTTTCCGACCGGCGCCATCTACATCAGCGAGTCGGGCGGCAACGCGTCGGTCCCCTCGACGTACGCCGGCCAGCTGAACATCCAGGACAACGTCTTCCAGGACAACTGGTCCGGGGTCGTGATCTGGCAGAACGCCAACCGCTTCTCCGGTGACGGCCAGGATCCTGGAACGCTGACCCCGCCGAGCGGAACCAACGTCGACACCTGGATCGCTGACGCGCCCTCCATCTGCCACTCGAACCTGTCGGAAACCTCCCCGGTCGACTACAACTCGGTCTGCCAGTGGCGGGCTCAGAACGTGACGGTGCAGGACAATACCTTCGCGTTCGACCCATCGGACTCCATCTACGGGGGGCAGTGCACCGAGGCCAACGCCTGCGGCCAGAATGCCCTCTTCTCGCTCTACAGCTCGACATCCGCCTACCCGACATGGACTGTCTGCAACAACATCTCCAACAACCAGAACAACCACTTCGAGAACAACAGCTACACCGGCCCCTGGACATTCACCTACTTCAACGGGGGGAGCATGGAGGGCCCGGCGGCCTGGCAGGCAGGGACGACCAACGTCCGAGGCTCGGGCGATAACTTCGGAGACCAGGACCAGGGGAGCACCTTCACCTCGTAGGCACCAATCGCGCTCAGGCCGCCGGCGCAAAGGATCTGGCTGAAAAACGGTGCCCAAAAGCCAGTCGTGTGTATCAAATGGGGCTCTTCGGTGCTCTTGATGAGCGTCGTGTCGACCAATACCAACGCCGGTAACCCAACCTGCAGCGGACGGCGAGGGGGAAGACGTGGCTTCAGCTTCAGTAACAGATACGGCATCCTTGGTTTCGGAAATCCGCCATGCGGCTTGAGGCGGTCGGCCGGTCGTCCTCCGCCGAAGCAGCAGCAGCGCCACCGGATTCAGCAATCGATCCGGCTGAACCTCCGCAGGCGCCACCGTCGCACTCTTCGCAGCGACGGGGCAGCCGGGGGCGTGTTGCATGGTACGTGCGTCGCCTGCAGCGCATGTCACCGCAGGAGGTCATGTGGCGGTCCTCCGACGTCCTCCGGCAGAGAGCCTGGCGGGTAAGGCAGGTCAGTAATACAGCGACGGCGCCGCGGTATCTGACCCGCTTTGCGCGGGACCGATATCGGGTGATGCCGAAGCTGACCAAGACCACTCGCTTCGAGTCGCTACTTCCCGCTGGGGTGCTGGACGCCATCCCAGCAGACGAGGTGGGACGACTTCTCCGCGCCGCTGACGAGATCCTGGCCGGCCGGTGGGACGTGCTGGGCGTCACCCGGCAGGACATGGTAGCTCCTGATTGGTTCCTCGATCCGCTGAGCGGCCGACGAGCGCCCCAGGCCCAGTACTGTTTCAGCATCAATCGTCGCGACGAGACGGTCACAGGCAACGTGAAACAGGTCTGGGAGCTCTCGCGCCACCATCACCTTACCCTCCTGGCCTGCGCTTATGCAGTGTCGGGCGACCGCCGCTACGCCGAGCGAGCCGGATCCCACCTGCAGTCGTGGTGGGAGGAAAACCCATTCCTGTCGGGGATTCACTGGACGAGCGGGATCGAGCTCGGAATCCGGCTGATCTCATGGACCTGGACCCGCCGGCTGCTCGACAGCTGGGATGGCGTCCAGGACTTGTTCGATCAGAACGAGCTGGCCCACAAGCAAATCTGGTGGCACCAGACCTATCTGTCCGGGTTCCGTAGCCGCGGCTCGTCAGCCAATAACCATGTCATCGCGGAGGCGGCCGGACAGCTGGTCGCCGCGCTGGCGTTCCCGTGGTTCGAGGAGAGCACCGCCTGGGCCGATGAGTCGGCCAGGCTGCTAGAGCAGGAACTCGCTAACAATACTTTCCCCAGCGGAGTGAACCGCGAGCAGGCCTTCGACTATCACGGCTTGGTCGCAGAGTTGGGCCTGACCGCGGTCGTCGAAGCTGACCACGCCGGGCGTCCTCTCCCGGACGCGACCTTGCGGTCCCTTGGCCGCATGCTCGACGTAGCCGCCGCCTGCCTGGACTGCGGGCTCCGGGCGCCACGTCAGGGCGACGGCGATGACGGACGAGCCTTGGTGGTCGCTGCCCCAGAGAGCAACCGCTGGGAAGCGCTCCTCGCGCTCGGGCAGGCGCTCTTCGGCGCCCCTGAGTGGTGGCCATCAGCGCAGCCGGGCGTCGCCAGCACGCTCCTGTCGGTGCTGGCTCGGCACCGCCAGCTATCCGATCGACCGACCAAGCGACCGTGGCACTTCGAAGACGCCGGGATCACGATTTTCCGTTCCGAGCCCGCCGATGGGCCTGAGATCTGGTGCCGGTGTGACAGTGGACCCCACGGGTTCCTCTCTATTGCGGCGCACGCCCACGCCGACGCTCTGTCCATCGAGGTCCGCCATGACGGGACCGATATCCTGACGGACCCCGGCACGTACTGCTACGGTAGCGATCGGCTGTTTCGTAGTTACTTTCGGTCCACGATCGGTCACAACACGCTCGAAGTGCTAGGCCGGGACCAGTCAGCCTCCGGTGGCCCGATCATGTGGATACGCCACGCTGAGTCGCGGCTAACCAGCCTGGAGTCGTCCTCGGACGGGAACGAAGGGCGCTGGGTTGCGGAGCATTACGGCTACCGTGCGCTCGACGCCCCGGTGACGCACCGCCGGACGGTGGAGTTCCGCGGAAGGCAGCGTCTCATCGACATCACCGACGAAATCGATGGCACCGGCCGTCCCTCTGTCCGGCTGGCATTTCACCTGGGGCCGACTGTTGAGGCTGACTTGGACGGCTGCATCCTCACTCTGCGGTGGCAGGACCGGGATGGCGGTGAGGCGACAGCTACGATGACCCTGCCGTCCTCGCTTGGCTGGTCGTTGATCCGGGGTGCCGAGGACCCGGTGCTGGGCTGGTACTCTCCGGGGTTCGGGCAGAAGGTCCCGGCCACCGACGTAATCGGCGTGGGGTCCGTGACCACGCGCTCACAGCTGCGGACGCGCCTCGCCTTCTGAATCTGCCGCACGGCACCATCGTCATGCCGGGCTGACGCTTTGCGCGGACGGCACCATTAGTGACGCAGCCACGAAGAGGTCGAGAAGGTAGGGCGAGACGTCGGTGAAGCCGACCTCGGTGAACGACGCCACCACGCAATACGCCACCAGGAAGAGTGCCAACGCGCGCTGGACTCCGCGCGGCTGGAAGTAGGCCATCACGAGCATGAAGACCAGGATCATCGCGCAAACGACCACCCCGAAAAGCCCCTCCTCCTGGTAGGAAGCGAGCCAGTTGCTGTCTATGGGGAGACCATCGAAGGAAACGTTCGACAGGCCGAAGCCGAAGATCTCCTGGAACCTGTCACGAGGAGCAGCGAGGAGGGGACCCCAGACCTTGGTGCGGCCGGTGAGGTTTTCCAGGCCCTGCGCATTTTGGCCCCGCTCCAGCCAGGTCACGATGACAGCCGACAAGGTCATGACCGTGACTGCGGCGACCGCGCCCGCGGTGGCGAAGAGCTTGCGGACGCGGGCTTCGGCCGTGATCAGGCTCATGCCGGCGATCAGGATGCCGGTGATCAGCGCGGCGAGGGCCGTCCTGGTATGGGTGAGGAGCAGGACAGCCATCGGCGCGACCACTATCAGCGCCGCGGTACGGCCGCGCAGGTAGCCGCAAAACCACAGCACCACGACCATTCCGACCATGACGGCCGCATAGTGCGCCACCTGCGTGGGTTGGATGGGCCAGATCACGCCGGCCAGCCTGCCCTCTACTACCGCAGGGCGGGCCCGGTGGGGTGACACGATCAGACCCAGGATCACTGAGGCGATCACCGCGGAGAGCGCGGCGAGGTGGCAGCGGACCAGCAACATATCGCGCCTGCCCCACCACGGTGTCAGTAGCCAGAGCACGACCACGAACTCGGTAAACCTGAAGGTACGGAACACCGTGCCGAAGTGCTGGGGTTGCATGGCCGTGAGGAATGTCCCCAGCGTGAGCAGCGACACCAGGCAGAGAAACACATTCGGGCGTATGAGCACCCGCCGATTCAGGCTGAAGGCCATCAGTATCGCCAGGGGCAGGACACCTTGCTGGATACCTTTACCCACGACCGAGGGGATATGCAGGACGGACATCCCGGAGTAGAAGGTCAGGGAGTTGAGGTACACCAGGCCATACGTGATGTAGATCCTGCGCCGCGTCCGGCGTTCCGTCACGTCTACCGGTGCGGGCCGGGCCTGGCTACGCCGCGGAAGGACCGCCGTCACCGACACGCTCATCTACTTGACCTCACTTGCGAGGCTGACGGGAGTCGGCTTCCGCACGGTAGGTTGCCCGGCTCGCAATCCCTTGCGCAGCTGCCACCAGAATATCGGCGCGCCTATCCAGGACGCGACTGCGGTGCCGCATGCCACCCCGAATGCTCCTGCGAGGACGGCGCCCGCCAGGCTACACACGACAGTCATCGCCGAACTCGCGATCATCGCGCGCACGCTCCGCCGCGCTAGGCCTAGAGCGTGCAGTCCCACCCCGGCGCCGGCCGAGACGCATCCGCCCACGACGGCAAGCGTGGTCGGCAGCACCAGGGGGTAGGTCGGCCGCCATAGAGAGCCCAGCATCAGGTGCCCGAGACCTCTCGGTAGCGCCACGAGGAGCACGATTCCCCAGGCCAGCGCGGCCAGAGTTAGTCCAGCGCTCGCGCACGCGCAAAACAGCATCAGGTGCCGCGGCGAGCGCTTTAGGATCCGGGCGGCTTCCGGCAGCAGGACCAGGCCCATCCCGAAGAAGATGACCATGAACGGACCCATCAGCGTGGATGCGGCCTGCAAGTAGCCAAGAGCGGATAGGCCAAGGATGAGTCCGGCGCCGTAGTTGCGCAACTGGGTAGAGCCGCTGTTGACGGTGCCCTCGACGAGGTAGCGCGGCCCGAGGTCGCGCTGCCGCCACACCCACCCCCAACCACGTGAAAGCCTGGGTCGGACCCGGGCCTGCAGCGGGCCGACGGCGGCGGCCACGGTTGCCGCGGCACCCCACGCGAAGACGCACCAGAATACATTCGCGTGGCCGGTTCGCCGCAGGAGCACCAGGACCGGAATCAGTACTACGGTCCAGAGGGTGTCATTGAGGAACGCCTGGCTGCCGCGTCCATCCGCGAAGAACGAAAATCGCCAGCTATCCTGCAGCAGCAGCCCGGGTAGGGTCAGTCCGAGTGCGAGGAAGGCCAAGCCGGTCGTGCCATGAAGCAGTGCGCCGGTCGCGATGATGCAGGCGCCGATCGTCAGGCCAACCACCGTGGCGGTCCCGGTACAGCTGGTAACGGCGCGCCGCCAGGTCGGGAGGGGCGTGCCACTGAACCTGACCAGTAGCGGATCGGTACCAAGGCCCCGTGATGCGTTGAGCGCGAATCCGTAGGTCACGAAGGCGAGAGCGAAGGCTCCGTACTGCGCGGCCCCCAGCGTGCGGGCGATATATATGTTCACCGCGAAATTGCTGAGGCTGGACATCGCCTGATCCGCGACACCCCAGGTCAAGCGGCGGCCCGCCCGGCGCACTAGGCCCCAGGACAATGCCTTCGGGATCCTCCTGACCACTACGGCCATTAGCCAGCCTCTTGCGCGATTTCCGGGCCCGGCGGGAAAGGGTACTCGTCGGTCTGCAGCGTCCCGACTCTCATCATCACCCCAGGTCCGGGATTTGGATTTCTACGACGCGGTGACGTTAGACCCCGCAGCCCATAAGACCGAGCACAGCTCGGTCCTGATACCTGGTACGACCCCTTCCTGGGACCACAGCGGAGGAGAACTGGAAACTGCTCGTAGTATCACGGCCACCAGCAGCGCGTTCTTATGGACGTGAAGCGCAGCGCCCTGAAGCTACCATCCAAAATGTTGAGTGCTCTCGAGCAGGCCGGGAGCTGACGATGTGCGGAATCGCGGGTTGCTACCAGCAGCCCGATGGCCAGAAGCTCGTGGACATCATGAGCGAGCGGATCGCGCACCGGGGACCCGACGCGGCCGGGATCTGGGATCATGAGGACGATCGGGTCTCGGTCCAGCTCGGCCACCGGCGGCTGTCGATCATCGACCTGTCCGCCGCCGCAGATCAGCCGCTGTCCAAGCACGGCATGACTCTCGTCTACAACGGCGAGCTCTACAACTACAAGGAGCTGCGAACGGAGCTGGCCAGCCGGGGCGTCAGCTTCGCCACCAAGTCCGACACCGAGGTGGTACTCGAAGCCTGGCGATGCTGGGGCCCGGAGGCCCTGCGCAAGTTCCGCGGCATGTTCGCGTTCGCGCTGGCGGATACAGCGACAGGCGAGCTGATCCTGGCCCGCGACCCCCTGGGGATAAAGCCGTTGCTTTACCGCCATCGCGGTCAAGGCATCGCTTTCGCCTCTGAGCTGAAGGCGCTGCTGGCGGCGACGGGCTCCGAGCTGCACATCGACCCCGGCGCGCTGGTGGCATCCATGCTCTATTACTGGGTCCCCGAGCAGCGCTGCGCCATCCGGGGCGTCCAGAAGCTTCCCGCAGGGTCATGGGCTCGTTTCCGCCCCGACGGCACGCACGAGGTGCGCTCCTACTGGCGCGTGCAGGACGTGGCGCTCGAAGCTGCGGCGGGCCCAGCCGCCGATCTGCGATCCGTGATCGAGGAGTCGGTAGCCGCGCACCTGGTGGCCGACGTTCCGGTGTCGAGCTTCCTGTCCGGAGGCCTGGACTCGAGCATCGTCACGGTCCTGGCGCATCGGGCCTTGAGTGGGGTGGATGCCTACACGATCGCCTTCCGGCCCGAGGACCAGAAGCTAGAGGCGATGCCGGACGACGCCGTCTACGCGCGTAAGGTAGCTGCGCAGTTCGGCATCAAGCTGCACGAGATCGAGATCTCACCGGACATCGTGGACCTGCTACCGCGCATGGTCGATATCCTCGACGAGCCGATCGGTGACCCGGCGGCGATCAACACCCTGCTCATGTGCCAGGCGGCACGTGAGCGCGGCGTCAAGGTGATCCTGTCCGGCATGGGCGCCGACGAGCTGTTCGGCGGCTATCGCAAGCACCTGGCCTGCGTGACGGCCGGCCGGTACGTCAGGCTGCCGGGTTCGGTACGGGCCAGCGCCCGCTTCGCCGTAGACCGGGTCCCGGTAAGCCTGGGAAACCGCGGCCTCCGCTACTCCCGGTGGGCCAAGCGCTTCATGACCTTTGCCGAGCTGCCCGAGGAGGCTCGGTTCCGTCGCAGCTACACGCTGTACGACCCGGAGGACCTCGCCTCGCTCGTCGGCCCGGACCTGGAAGGTCAGGTCGGCCAGGTCATCGACGAGCACAGCGCCATCTACGCCGACAACGAGCTGGACGATGAGATCAACCGGATGTGCCTGGCGGACTGTCGGCTGTTCATGCCCGGGCTCAACCTGACCTATACAGACCGGGCGTCTATGGCCGCCTCCGTGGAGGTGCGTGTGCCGTTCGTGGACCCGGTCGTGGCGCGGGCGGCGTTCTCGATCCCGGGCAAGGAGAAGATCCGCGGTCGGACGCAGAAGGCTGCCCTCAAGGATGCCGCGGAAAGCTGGCTGCCCGCCGAGATCGTGCACCGGCCGAAGGCCTCCTTCAGTGCCCCGCTGCGCGCGTGGGTGCGCAATGACCTGCGGCCGCTCATCAACGACGTGCTCGTCGGCGGGGAGCTTGTCGAGGCGGGAATGCTCCGCAGACCGGCGCTTCTGCGCCTGATCGCCGATGAGCAGGCAGGCCGGGAAGACAATGCCAAGCAGATCTGGCAGTTGCTGTCCATGGAGCTGTGGTATCGCAACGTGCGGTCCATGGGCGTCGCGGCATGACTGACGAAGGACCCGATGAAGCAGATAGCGCAGAATTACAAATCCGGGGAGCTGGCCGTTCTTGACGTGCCCGCCCCGGCGTGCCGTCCCGGCGGCGTCCTCGTGCGGTCGCTGTTCTCCCTGATCTCGACCGGCACGGAGATGATGAAGGTGTCCGAGGCGAGCATGTCGATGGTGGGCATGGCCCGGGCGCGGCCGGACCAGGTACGCAAGGTTCTCGACGCAGTACAGCAGCAGGGCGTGCTCACCACGTACCGGAAGGTTATGAACCGGCTCGACTCCTACACCCCGCTCGGCTACTCGCTGTGCGGTGTGGTCACCGAGGTGGGCCGTGGCGCAGAGGAATTCAAGGTCGGCCAGCTCGTCGCGGCGGCCGGCAACGAGCACGCGCTGCACGCCGAGTACAACTGGGTCCCGGTCAACCTGTGCGCCGCGGTTCCGCCGGGTGTCTTGCCCGAGCACGCCGCATTCGCTACGGTCGCGTCGATCGCGATGCACGGAGTGCGGCGCGCAGAGGTCCAACTGGGCGAGACGGCCGCCGTGATCGGCCTAGGGCTTGTCGGCCAGATTGTGGTCAGGCTGCTGATCGCCGCCGGCGTTCAGGTGGTCGGTATCGACCCGGTCGAGGAGCGCTGCCGCCTGTCGGAGAAGGGCGGAGCCGTGTTGTGCGGCTCTCCCGCGGGCGATGGCATGGACCTCGTCCTAGCGGAACTCGCCACGATTACCAGCGGGCGCGGTGCCGATCACGTATTTCTCACCGCGGGCGGATCAACCAACGGGCCGGTCGAGGCGGCGGTGAAGCTGGCCAGGGACCGAGCCCGGATCGTCGATATCGGCAAGATGAAACTCGACCTGCCCTGGAACGCCTACTACGAGAAGGAACTCGACGTCCGGTTCTCAAGGTCGTACGGGCCCGGGCGCTACGACGACCGCTACGAGCTGGAGGGCATAGATTACCCAGTCAGCTACGTTCGCTGGACCGAGAAGCGCAACCTGGAGTCCTTCCTCGGCCTGGTCGCCCGCAACGAAGTCGAGGTGGCGACGCTCATCTCCGGTGTCTTCCCGATGGCGGACGCGGCCAAGGTTTACGCGGACCTGAAGTCAGGCGAACTGAAGGCCGTCGGCGTCCTGCTCGAGTATCCGGTACCCGCCGAGGACGCCCCGGCTCCGGCCACGAGCCGCGTGCTCCCCAGTGCCAGGACGGCCCCTGTCTCGCGTCCCACGTCAGCGGAAAAAGCGGAGGTCGCGGTCGGCTTCATCGGTGCGGGCAACTACGCGTCCTCGATGCTGCTGCCCAGCCTGGCCGGACTTAATTCCGCTCGGCTGACGCACGTCGCGACTACTCGGTCGCTTTCGGCAGTGAACGCCCAGCGGAAGTTCGGCTTCACTACCGGATCGACGGCGGCAGACGCGGTGCTCGAGGACTCGTCGCTGGACGCGATTTTTATCGTGACCAGGCACCAGACGCACGCTCAGCTCGTCTGCCGTGCCTTGGAGACGGGCAAGGCCGTCTTTGTGGAGAAGCCACTGGCGCTGACGCTCGATGAGATCGAGCGGATCGTCGGCACCATCGAGAAGACAGGCAACGACCGACTTATGGTGGGATTCAACCGGCGATTCGCGCCGCTGCTCGTCCAAATGAAGAACGACTTCGGAACGGGCAGCGGCAGCTCGGCGACCCGGTACCTGGTCAATGCCGGCCCGCTGGCCGCGGGTAGCTGGTACCTCAACGAGGAGGCCGAAGGGTCGCGGTTCACGGGCGAAGGCGGTCACTTCATCGACACGCTGAGCTGGTGGGCGGGGAGCCCTCCGGCGGAGGTGTACGCGGTCCAGGGCCCGGAGAAGGCCGACATCCACGCCACCATCCGGTTCGCCAGCGGATCGTGTGGCAGCATCGCGTACCTCACCGGCGGGAACTCCCGTTACCCGAAGGAGACGCTGGACGCTACGGGCGGTGGCCGAAGCGCCAGGCTCGACAACTTCCGGAGCGCGTCAGTCTGGTCCGGGCGACGGCAGATTACCAGGAAGGCGCGAGGCGGGCAGGACAAGGGCCAGCGGTCGGAGATGGCCCAGTTCGTCGAGGCGGTCCGGACCGGAGCCGCGATGCCCATCCCGGTTGAATCCTTGCTGGCGACTACTAGAGCCACACTCGCGGTGGCTGAGAGCCTGCTTAGCGGCCATCCCGAGCGCGTGTAGAAGTGGTCCGATTGCCACAGTTCGACTGGTACGCGGGCAGGATCGGCAGGCTGTCACCTGCCGAGGTGGCCTGGCGCATGCGCGAGGAGGCGCTTCATCTGGCCTGGTCGCGCCGCCAAGTGCGGCGAGAGCAGCTCGTTTCTGCCGTGTCGCTGACATCGGGTGAGCGCCGGTTTACCGCCGTGCTGCGGCCGGACACAGCTGCGCGCGTGCCTGAGGAGGCCAGGAAGGCGGTTCTTGACGCCGCTAACGGGCTGCTGTGGGGTGAGTGGGACGTGCTGGGCGTCACCAGGACCGATCTCCTGCGGCCGGACTGGTTCCATGACCCCGTGACGGGTCAGCGGTCCGCTCCAGACCGCTATGCCTTCCGCATCGATCGCCGCTCGGAAGAACAGGCAGGCAACATCAAGCAGGTGTGGGAGCTTTCGCGCCTGCAGCACCTTACGCTCTTGGCTACGGCATGGTTTCTCACCGGGGAGCAGGCGTACGCGCATCGGGTCGGCGAACAGCTGCGCTCCTGGTGGCAGGAGAACCCTTTCCTGTCCGGTGTTAACTGGATGAACGGCACCGAGATCGGTATTCGCCTGATCAGCCTGGCCTGGATCCGCCGCCTGCTGGCCGACTGGCCAGATGTCGTCGATCTGTTTGAGCGCAACGCGCTCGCGGTACAACAGATCCGCTGGCACCAGCAATATCTCGCCGCGTTCCCCAGCCGCGGCTCCTCTGCTAACCATCTGGTGATCGCCGAGGCAGCCGGACAGCTTGTGGCTAGCTGCGCGTTCCCGTGGTTCCCGGAGAGCGAGCGCTGGAGGCGGAAGTCAGCACTGTTGCTCGAACGTGGGCTAGTTCGCAATACCTTCCCGTCGGGTATCGGCCGCGAGCTTGCCTCGGACTGCCAGTGCTTCATCGCCGAAGTCGGACTGATCGCCGTAGTGGAGGCCGGGGCAAGCGGTCATCCGCTGAGCGCAGGCACGTGGCAGCGGCTGTGCGCGATGGTGGACAGCGCGGCTGCCCTGGTCGACGGGCAGTTGTGTCCGTCACGTCAGGGAGATTCCGACGAAGGCCGTGCGCTGCTGCTCGACGCCCCGGCGCCGAACCGCTGGCCGTCGTTGCTCGCTCTGGGGGAGGTGCTCCTCGGTAGGCTCGACTGGTGGCCGCAAGTAACGGCGGACGCGGGCAGTTCGATAATCGGCGCCTTGGCGTACGCGAAGCATGACACCGAGGGCAGGCCGTCGCGAAGGCCGTCTTCATTCTCTGACGCCGGGGTGGCGTTGCTGCGCACGGCGGGGGAGGAATCTCCGGAGATCTGGTGCCGATGCGACGGCGGCCCCCACGGGCACATTAGCATCGCCGCGCACGCCCACGCCGATGCCCTGTCCGTAGAAGTCCGGTACGGGGGCGTGGACATCCTCGCTAATCCCGGCACCTACTGGTATCACGGGAAGCCCGCGTGGACTTCGTACATCCGGTCGACAATTGCGCATAACACCGCCGAGCTCAGCGGGCGAAGCCAGTCCAGCGAACGAGGCCCGTTCCTCCGGCTGCGTCCCGCGCGGGCGCGGGAGATCGAGGTCATCGATGACGGCGATATCGCCAGTTGGACCGCTGAGCATGACGGCTACGCTTCGTTCGATCCACCTGTGCTGCATCGCCGCTCGGTCCTGCTGGACCGGGCCTCGCGCAGCATCGACATCATCGACGAGATCGGCGGCGGCAGCCACGATATCCGCCTTGCCTTCCATCTCGGGCCTGACGTACAAGCGGAACTCGAAGAATCTTGTGCGACCCTGAACTGGCCCACCGCGTCCGCACCTGGCGCGGCGCGGCTGGAACTGCCGTCTGGGCTACGGTGGAGTCTGCATCGAGGGGATACCGACCCCATCCGCGGCTGGTATGCCCGTAGCCCGGGCCAACGCGTTCCCGCCTTCACGCTCCTGGGTCGCGGCCGCTGCCTGCCCGAGATGCCCCTGATCACACGCCTCGAGTTCTTCGATGTCGGCAGGTCGGCGAAATCCGCTGCTGCGCGACAGGCCATATCATGGACTGCATTCATCGCCCTCCCGGACAGGGCGCCGGAGACCCGTATGGAGGCCAGATGAGCCAGCAGGCATTGGATCTGCGGGGGTCCGTGCAGATAGTGCGGCGTCACAAGATCCTCGTGGGTTTCGTGATGACCCTGGGTATCCTCGGTGGGGCTGCTTTCGCCGTGCTTGAGCCGCCGATGCTCACGAGTACGGCGCTGGTTGCCCTCGCGGAACCTTCGGCCGCGCAGTCGGCGGCTGCCACCAGCGGAATCGATCCTTACACGTCAACAGAAGAGGTTATCGCGGGCTCTTATCAGGTGCTGTTGGACGCGTTGCCTGATGTTCGTCCGGCTATGTCGCTGGAGCAGCTTCGCCACAATGTTCAGGTCGGAAGCCCGGCCGCCGATATCATTTCGTTTTCCGCGAAGGGCAAGAACACCACCGACGCAGAAGCAACCGCCAGCGCTGTCGCTCTCAGCTACATTGCCTACGTCAGTTCTGCGAAGAGCCCGGTCGGGCACGTGTCGGCGCAACTCCTATCGTCGGCGACGGTTGCCACGGGGCCGTCACCTACGGAGCGGATAGTCATTTTCGCGTTGCTGGGTGCGCTGGCCGGCGCCCTGATAGGAGCTGTCGCGGCGCTTGCGATCGGTCGCAATCGGAATCGCCTCAGGGGGCGCGATGAGATCGCGAATTCCATCGGAGTTCCGGTCCTCACGTCGTTTCCCGTTGCTCACCCAGCCAACGCTGCCGGGTGGACGAAGCTTTTGGAAGACTACAGACCGGGAGCCGTGCACGCCTTTGGGATGCGGCAGGTCCTGCAGCAGTTGGGGGGGCCTTCTCTTAACGGCGGCAACGGCAATGGGCACGGCATGCCATCATTTACCGTCCTGTCCCTATCCTCAGATCCCGGAGCCTTCGCCATCGGTCCCCAGCTGGCGGCCTTCGCCGCAGCTCAGGGAATTCCCACTATCCTGGTCATCGGCCCGCAGCAAGACGTTAAGGTCACGGCTACGTTGCGAGCCGCGTGCGCGGCGCCACCGGGCGCATCATCGAAAGAGCTGGGCCGTTTGCGGGTCGCCGTTCTTGACGGCGACGTTGACATGCAGCCAGATGCCACGTTGACCGTGGTCGTCGCGGTCGTCGACCCTCAGAATCCGCAGGTGCCTGATACGGCGCGCACTGCCGCTACGGTGCTGGGGGTCTCGGCGGGAGCGGCAACAGGCGAGCAGTTGGCCCGGGTCGCGATGAGTGCGGCACTCCGCGGCCGCGACATCACCGGAATCCTCGTAGCCGATCCAGAGCCGACCGATCACACCAGCGGCCGTATACCGCAGCTGCCAACGCCGGCGCATCGCAGAATGCCTACGCGCCTGAAGGGCCTGACGACGGAGATAAAGCGGTGAACAATCCAGACCGTCCGCCCTCCTGGTCCAACGGGATAGGTGATAACCTGCCGGAACTCCTCTGGGGCTACGACAACCTCACCGCTGTTGAGGACCGGGCCTCGGCTGGCCTGCCCGGAGGGCTCGTCAGCTTGGCCTTCATCACAGCAGCTTTGCGGCGCGGCGCCTGGGTGTGGTGCCTCGCTGCCGTGCTCGGGCTGATGGCCGGCAGCGCGCTGTACCTCGAGGACCCTCCCGCCTACCACGCCTCGGCCTCAGTCCTTCTCGTGGACGAGAGCACCGACCCCGCGGTACAAGTAGTGAACGACCAGGCTATTGCGCAAAGCCAGCCGGTGGCCGCGCTCGTCGTTCGGCAGCTGGGACTACGACAAAGCGTCGCCAGCTTCCAGGCGGCGTCCACGGTCACGGTCGTCAGCGACAACGTGCTTTCGTTCGACGTCGGCGCGCCGTCAGCCAACGATGCGGTGCTGCGGGTGACGGCACTGGCGACACAGTTTCTCAAGTTCCGTGCGCAATACGAGCAGGCGCAGCAGCAGCAGCAGCTGAGCGTGCTCGACCAGCAGTTCAGCCAAGCCCAGAAGAGCCTCAATTCGATCAATAGGCAGATAGCCCAAATACCGGCGGTGCCTAGCTCACCTGCGCAGCAGACCGAGCTCACCAAACTGCAGACGCAGCGAGGTGTAGAGGAGCAGATCGAGCAGTACGCGACCAGCACCGAGGCTAGTAACCAAACGGGTACTTCCGCGGCGGTGCGGGGCAGCATTGTGCTCGGCACTGCCACTCTGACTCCGCGCTCGCACCTGAAGGGCACGGCACTTTATGTCGCGGGTGGGCTCATCGTAGGCCTCGCCGTGGGCATGGCCATCGTCATTGTCACGGCGCTCGTGTCGGACCGGCTGCGCCGTCGTGACGATGTCGCCGAGGCGCTTGGCGCACCGGTCAGGCTCAGCGTCGGCACCCTGCGGAGGCGTCTGCTGCCGCATCTACCCGGACGGGCGGTCAAGCGACATCGTGACATGGAGCGGGTCGTCGCCTACCTGCGCGGCACTGTGCCGGGACGCTCCCGCGGCACAGCCGGCCTAGTGGTGGTCGCGGTAGACAACGCACAGGACGTGGCGTCGGCAGTCGTGTCACTGGCTGTGTCCTGCGCGCACGACGGCAAGCAGGTGGTAGTCGCCGACCTTGCTGGCGGCGCCCTCGCGCGCCGTCTGAGGGCCAAAGGTCCCGGCGCCCACCCGGTCACTGCGGGCGGTGCGCGCATGATCGCGGTGGTTCCCGATCGCGACGACATCGCGCCCGCGGGTCCGCTCCAGACGCTGACGCAGCACGCTGCGGCCAGTGAAGCCCTGCTCGCTGCCTACGGTTCGGCGGACCTTGTGTTCACTCTGGCCACCCTTGACCCGGCGTTCGGAGGCGACCACCTTGCGACATGGGCTACAGATGCAGTGGCCATAGTGACAGCAGGACGATCGTCGGGAGAGAGAATCCATGCCGTGGGCGAGATGATACGGCTTGCTGGAGTGCGGTTGGACTCCGTCGTGCTGATCGAGGCAGAAAAAACCGATGAGAGCCTGGGCGCGACGATCACGCCAGAGGCGGTTACGCAGGTCAAGCTCAACTAAAGCATGCGATGGAGAATTCACGCCGATATGCCGGAGCAAAGGGTCAAACGGTTTCCTTGAATGTGACGTCCTTGCTTAGCCGCTGGGCTTGATCACTCGTTGCGGATGTCACCAGGTGGCCGCCGCGCCTCCGTGCCCGGCGGGCAACAGACCGGGCGACTCGGCCTGAAGTATTTTGCGTCCCGGCGATGAACCGCGCTGACGGGCCCAGGCTGACCGCAGTTGGCGCACCAACGAAATACAAACCTGGAACCGACGACTGGCCGGCCCGGGTTACTACCGGGTAGCGGTTTAGGGTCGCGACCTCTGCCCGCAGCTTTTCTGTCAGGAAGGATAGCCGAGCAAGATCGATGCGGTACCCGGTGCCGGCGATCACGTACTCGGCCTCGATTGTGGACCGCCTCGGGCCATCTAGCAGGAGGCGTACGCCGCTTCCGCTGGGCATTGCCTCCCGAATGCGATGGCTGGTCAACACGTCGAGTACGCCCTCGACGCGATCCTTCAACCACCAGGATCCGCAGGGCCCGAGCACGGTCCGCGCCTTCGTGATTCGCATGTCCTGGGGCAGTCGCCTGAAGGCGGCTGGAGTGTTCCAGAAAGCGCAGCGCCACCCCTCGCAGAGGTTGGTCACCGGCCGACGGACGCGCCCGAGCGGGCTGACCCGCTCCGGGTTGGGGTCAGGCCAGGTGAGCTCCGGGCGTCGCACGATGACCAGGACGTCGGCTCCAGCCTCGCGCAGAAGCGCCGCTGTCTCCAGCGCCGACTGGCCGGCACCTACCACAGCTACGCGACGGCCTTGGAAACGGTCAAGTTCGTTATGGGCAGACGTGTGGGAGACTAGATCGGACGGCAAGCCCGACAACTCAGCGGGAATCGTAGCGTAGGGCAGCATTCCCGTTGCGACGACGACCTGCCGGGTGATAAGCGGCTCGCCGTCACTGAAACCCACCAGGAATCCGCCGTCAACGCGCGACACATTAGTCACAGCGACATCTATGACGTCCGGTACTAGCTGTTTGGTGTACCAGTCGGAGTAATCGAGAAAGCGTTTAAGAGTCAGTGGCCCCACTCGGTTGACATAGTCCAGCCCATGCTGCTGGCAGTACGCCGCGATGTCATATCCTTTTCGGGGCGACGATAGATTCGAAGCGTAGGGTTCCGATTTCAGGTTCATGCCGGCCGGCATATGCGTCCGCCATGTATCCATGGGGCGGCCTGCTATGCGATGGTCAACTCCGAGCCAGCGAAGGTGCGCCGATATCGATAGACCGAAGGGTCCGGCGCCTATGATGAGCGCCTCGCTGGCCGACATGTAATGCCCCTTTCTATACAGCCCGTTAAGGGCTAACGTGATCTCCACGACCTGCGGGCTGCCGCGACTGTGATCCGCAATTCAGCTATGATCGGGCCCAGATCGCGTCCGTCCAGGCAATCGTAATGACGAGTACGGACGAATTCCGTCGCGAAGATCCAGAGTGCCCGGGTCCGTGAAACACTGTCTGGTCGTCCGACCCGCCGCTGGTTATTCACCAGCCATCGCAGGTCGCCCTGCAGCCATCGGGTCCGGATACCGGCCCGGTAGCTGTCGACACGATCGACCGGGAGTCCAGTCGCCCACCGCCAGACCATAAGGGGAAGATCGAGGCCGGACTGTACGGCATTCTCGATCGTTCCCGCCAGCCTCGCGTTGATCTCCATCAGCAGCAGGCGATTAGCCCCGTCGCGCCGGAATTCCACCTCGCACGCGCCCTGCAGGCCGATGGCCGTGACCAGCTTTACGGCCGCAGCGTAGATGTCAGCCGACATCGGTATGCTCTCCCGCATCACTGAAACGCCACCCAGGGCAGGGATGGTCCGGTACGCCGCGTGCGCGCAACTCGCCAGGACTTCACCGTTGACGATGAAAAGCGTTACTCCCTCGCGGCGGCCGCGGGCCCATTGCTGGGCCAGGACGCCGGCCCCCGCGGCGAGGAATCTTTGGGTCGCGTCGAGAGCCTCGGCTTCGCAAACGACCTCTTCGGGGACGAGGCGGTTGACCGATTGCCCGGTCCACGAGGTGGTGGGCTTGAGCACGAAGGGGAACTCGAACTCGGCGAGGATGGTCGGCAACTCGTCGGTGCTATCAATCCTCATCGTCTTCGGGTACTCGATGCCCAAGCTGCGCGCGACCGCCAAAGTGCGATCCTTGTCGAGGGTGACCTCGAGCACCGGGTCTGGTGCCAGCGCAAGCACGCATCCGAGTTCGGCGAGTTGTCCCCGCTGGGGCATCATCGCCACTACGGCCTCGTCGCAAGTGGGAAGGACGACACGCGTTGGGTTTTCGCGGACGAATTCAACGACGGCGGCACCGAATTCGGCGCCGCCGCCGGTAATGTCAGGCAGCACCACATTGCGGGCAGAGTAGCGAGAATGGAAGGCCAGCACGGGATGCGGTGCGCTGCATTCGGTGAGGCATTCGCCCAATGCCACCCTCAACCCGGCTCGGCCAAGGCTTCGGGCACTGGCCAGGCTCTGCTTGCACCTGGCGTCGAGGACCAGAACATCGTAGCTGGCGGGACCCGTGTGGACACGGGCTGTCGGCGTAGTTGCCGCCGGCATCCCGGTCACCGACATCCCAGCCCTCCCTGCTCGCCTGGCCATCACGAGGGCCGCTTAGTCGCTTCAAATATTCGAGAAACGGCGTGCGATCATGATACTTCAGTCCTGAAACGTGTGCGCGCGGATCAGTGCGATGGCCTGTTTCGATCCGGCCGGTAGTATCCGCGATCGGCCTGCGCCCAGACGGCAAATCGGACTTACCCCAACACCAGGCACGGCGCGGCCCTCGCGCCGCCGCGCTGTCTCTCCATTAGGCTCCTGGATGGAGACCCTCAGGGTTCAGCCTGCACCAGAACGCGAGACGAGCACGGGCCAGGAGTCGGCGGTGGCCTCCATTGAAGCGATCGATGCCCGGCAGATCCTGGATTCCGGGGGAACCCGACCCTCGAGGTCGAAGTGGCACTGGACGACGGGACCGTCGGGCGGGCGGAAGTGCTGGGTATCAGCATGGCCGTCGCCCGGGCCGCTGCGGACTGTAGCCGCCTGCTCGCGCACCAGAGCCGAGGCCTCTGGCCGCCAGCAGCGCGTCGATGTCGGCCATTGCCTCATCGAGCCGCTGACCCTCCTGGCCGGGCTAAGGTGCGCCCAGCAGGTCGTGCGGATGTTCATTCCAGGCCTCGTCCACCTCGAGCTCGGGGAATTTCTTGCTCCCGTACCGATTCCGGTACCCTTGCCCTCGCCGCCTTGGCGCGGCGACGGGTCCGCCCGCCGAGCAGCCCGGCCATGGTGGGGATCAGCCGGGCCTACCCTGGCCGCGTTCCCCGAGCAGGATGGTGTTGTGCCGGTCCGTTACTTGAGATTCAGCCATTTGCCATCGCCATCACGTATCTTTCGCCACGGTGGCGTACTCCCCTGACAGGACGCGCCTACCTATGCCGATCCGGTCCGGCTGAATCCGGATTCTGCTGGTAGTAGTGCTAGGACTGGGCGGAGGCTGGCATGCAGAGCGATCAGGAGTTGCATATGCGGGTGGCCGTCATGCTGCTCGTCTTCGCTGGCTCTCACGTCCGCGGATGCCCAGGCGGCTCGGCCAAGCGTCAGGATCTCTTCGAGCACTCCCGGGGCCGCTCCCACGGCCGCGGTGACCGTGCCCACGACCGCGGCGGCCACCCCTACATCCGCTGCCGCAAGGTCATCCCCTGCCGCCATGCAGCCGGTCTAGGTGCCGTCCACGGTCCAATCGGCGCCGCCGTCACACTCGCCCAAGCCGTCGAAGTCGCCTACCCCGACCGCTTGAGGCCCGATCGGGAAGGAAGCCGCGCCTCTTGCATGCCTACGTGATCAACCTGGCTCGCTCGCCCGAACGGCGAGCGCATATCACCGCCGAGCTGGACAGGGTCGGCGTTGACTATGAAATCGTGGAAGCCGTAGATGGGCGCAACCTCGACCTGGATGACCCTAAGACCATCGCGTCCATCGCGCCTTCGATGCTCAACAGTAGTTGGTTCCTGCCGAGCCATGTAGCGGTCGCCCTTAGCCATCTGCGTGTCTACCGGAAGATACTCGCGGACGGCCTGGACTGGGCATTGGTGCTAGAAGATGACATCATCGTGCCCACTGACCTCGGCAGCCTGGTCGACGCGGTAGCCGAGCACTTGGACGGCGCGGAAATCGCGCTGCTCAACTACGACAGCAAGGACCCACTCAAAATGAGTCGGGAAGGCTTGGTGCACCTCCTGTCTTCGCGGGCGCTCGTCCTGCCCATCGACGTTTACCAGGTGGTCAGCGGCGCTGCCTACGTGATCACGCGCAAGGCATGCGAGCGAATGGACAAAAGCGTGCTGCCGGTGCGGGCCAAATGCGATCACTGGAGTCACTTTTACAGTGAAGGCGTGCTCGATCGCGTGCGGTGCGTTGTGCCTCCGGCGGTGTACAAGAGTCCTGGTTTCGCGTCAACAGTGGGCTATAACTCGGGGGAGAGTCTTAAGGCGCGGCTGCTGAGGATGATTGCGCGCCACGATCTCCAGTTCTTGCAGCAGATGGTTGTCTACAGGAGGCAGCGCATTCTCCGTAAGTATGCCAGAGCGAAGGTCGTTGACGAGCCATTCGTAGCCAAGCCCTCCAGGTTGGAATAGGCACGGTGATCGCCATGGCCGGGGCCTCGGCGACCGAAAGCCCGCTGGCGTCCTCCAGGATGTAGTACCACGCGTCGTACTCCGCCCAAGCATGACAAGCGCGTGAGGGGCGCAGGGCGCGAACCCTGGTCCGTTTGGCATAGATGCTCTTCCTTGCGGCGGCGGATCTCGGTGATCCACCGGTCGATGAGCTCCCACCAGCCCGGCTGAGGTACTGGATACGCAAAGTTCGGTGCTGGATACGTAAAGAGTTGGCGAGGGATCAGGACTATGGTCAGCGCGAGGATCGGCGTGGCCCGCGCACCGAGCTCGGCCCCTCGATTAGGCTCCCTATGGGTGGGCTTGAGGGTTCAGCCCAACAGACGCTCAATACGAACACAGGCAAGGAGCCAGCGGTGGCCTCCATTGAAGCGATCCATGCCAGGCAGATCCTGGATTCCCGGGGTAACCCGACCCTCGAGGTCGAGGTCGCGCTGGACGACGGGACGGTCGGGCGGGCCGGGGTGCCGAGCGGAGCCTCGACCGGCGCCTTCGAGGCCGTCGAGCTCCGGGACGGCGGCGCCGAATACGGCGGCAAGGCGGTCGGCCGGGCAGTGCAGAGCGTCATCGACGAGATCCAGCCGGAGCTGCTCGGGCACGAGGCCGATGACCAGCGGCTGATCGACCAGGCGCTGATAGACCTGGACCGGACGCCGGACAAGTCCCGGCTCGGCGCGAACGCCATCGTCGGCGTCAGCATGGCCGTGGCCCGGGCCGCCGCGGACTCCAGCGGCCTGCCGCTGTTCCGCTACCTGGGCG
>Ga0302325_10003245_pt1 | contig 38521 bp, 32 predicted proteins | sample Palsa_T0_2_FD_201948 | JGI IMG/M metagenome (GOLD analysis project Ga0302325, IMG submission 201948) | Peat permafrost microbial communities from Stordalen Mire near Abisko, Sweden - Palsa_T0_2 | ecosystem: Environmental > Terrestrial > Soil > Palsa > Peat permafrost | place: Sweden: Abisko...
GATGCCAGTGCAGCGGCCAGGGTATCAAGTGCCGTGCTTCGTATGGAGCTCGGCAACTTCTCTCTGGCCAAGGGTGTCGGCGCTGGAGTATACGAGCTCCGGTTGGACTTCGGGCCAGGGTATCGTGTGTACTTCGGCAAAGATGGGAGCGGCTTGTAATCCTGCTCGGAGGCGGCACGAAGAAACGGCAGCAATCCGACATTGATGTAGCCCACGCACTCTGGGCGGAATATAAACAGCGGAAGCGGGAGAAATAGATGGTTCTCACACGCAGCTTCAGAGAAACGATCAAGGAACAGCTGTCTAGCCAGGACTTTCGTCGGGAATTTTTGCGCGAGGCGGTGAACAATATGGTAACCGGCGATTTGGAAACGGCGAAGTCGGTCCTGCGCGAATATATCAACGGCACAGTGGGATTCATCGCGCTCGGCAAAGCTGTCTCCAAGTCGCCGAAGAGCCTCATGCGAATGCTCAGTGCAGAGGGAAATCCTCACGCACGCAATCTATTTGAGGTGGTTGCATTTCTTCAAAAGGCCGAAGGAACCGTTCTGGAAGTCCATGCCAGCAACACAACTGCCGCCTGAGCAAAAGGCTGCCTCATCACAGTAACAGCCTAGAAAAACACATCCATGCCCAGCGACCGTCCCTTCAGCCTTAGCTCATTTCACGCTCCCGATCCCGAGCCAGCCCCGAAGCCAGCCTCAGAGCTGTCAATACCTGCCGCAGATCGAGCCATAACCACAGTCACCGTAGTGGGCGGCGGAGTCGCCGGCCTCTCAGCAGCCTGCGCCCTGGCCTCAGTCGGCTTTCGCGTCACAGTGCTGGAACGGCGCGGCTACCTCGGCGGCCGCGCATCCTCCTACCTGCACCCTGGCACTGGAGAAGTGATCGACAATTGCCAGCACGTCCTTTTTGGCTGCTGCACCAATCTGGTTGGCTTCTACGAGCGCATCGGCGTCGCCGATAAAATCTATTGGGACAACCGCATGACGCTCATTGAGCCTGGTGGCCGCCGATCCGTCCTCGCTCCATCCAGCCTGCCCGCGCCGATGCACGGCCTGCCTGCGATCCTCAGCGCGAGTTGCTTCTCTCTCACCGACAAATTCTCGCTGATCTTCGCATTCGCTGCAATGATGCTCAGCTCCAGCCCAGACCCCAACCGAAGCCTTCAGGACTGGCTCAATTCCCATCATCAAACTCCCGGTGCGCTGGAACGTTTCTGGCGCCTCGTCATCGCCAGCGCCCTCAACGCAGACCTCGACAAGATCAGCCTTCCCTACGCCGCAAAGGTCATCCGCGAGCTCTTCCTCAACTCCGCCTACGCTGGCAGCATGGGTATGAGCACCGTTCCACTCAGCGATCTCTGCCAGGGAGCGCAAACCTATCTCGAATCGCATCGCGGCAGCATTCAGTTCAACGCCAGCGTAGAGTCGGCCGATTGGGATGACGACAGCGAACTATGGACGGTTCATACCCAGAGCCAGACATTTGTTTCAGAGATGCTCGTCCTCGCGCTGCCCTTTGAAGCCACGGCAAAGCTGCTGCCCAGATTGCCCGCGAGTGAAGCAGCCACAAAGTTCGCATCTCGGATCGACGCCCTGGAACACTGGCCAATCTGCAGCGTCCATCTCTGGTACGACCGCGAAATCACCGAGTTGGACCACGCCGTCCTACTCGACCGCGACATTCATTGGATGTACCACAAATCCCGCTGGCAGCCTGGCAGAGACTCCAAGGCCAGCTATATCGAGCTGGTCGTCAGCGCCTCTCGCGAGTTCGCCACGCTCAGCCGAGAAGACGCCCTGAAACGCGCTACAAGCCAGCTAGCCGAATTCTTTCCCGAAGTAAAGCAAGCCAAGCTGCTCAAGTCCGCGCTGATCAAGGAAATGCGCGCTACCTTCGGCGTTCCTCCAGGCGTCGATGCCGCCCGTCCCACAGCGGCTGCCTCTCCCTGGCCAAACTGCTTCCTCTCCGGCGATTGGACAGCCACAGGATGGCCCTCCACAATGGAATCCGCCGCGCGCAGCGGACACTTGGCCGCAGAAGCGCTCTGCCGAAGCGTCGGAGACCCGCGCACCCTACTAATACCCGACCTGCGCCCCGAAGGTCTGATGAAGTTTCTGGCAATCAAACCTGCGCGACGCTGATTGCGGCCTACCGGAATGAACAGGCTTCGAACGCCGGCCGGCCGGGTGCCGGGTGCCCCACATCTCGATTCTGAGATGTGGGATCAAATTCGCGCAAAGCGCGAACCCTACTCGCTGATCCCTGACCCCTATTCCCTGTCTCCCGGTCCCTGCTCTTTCGGCTTCACCTGATCGTCATTGCGCTCCTGATCCTTTTCATCCTTATGGATGGCAAAGTAATCCGCCTGCTCGCGCAGCAACCGCGTCGCCTCATCGGCCAGATCTTCGCCGCTCTCGATCGCCTCTTTGCGCGACAAATCAATTCCCGATTCGCCCGGCAACACGCGCAGAATGTTGAGCCATCGCGGCGTGGCCTCGGTCAGCGGTTTCAGAGCTCTGCGAATATCCGAGTGCCGGTCCGAATACTGGTCAAGATTGCTGCCCAGTTCATCCATCAGAGCAGTAAAGTCCTGCAGAATTTCGTCCAGCTTCAGCACTCGCTGGGCAGATTTCGGCCGGCCACTAAGATCCTTGATTTTCTTGGCCCGGTCCTCCAGGAACTTGGTGTACAGGTTCACCCGCTCCACAGGAAAAACGGAGCTCTCGCGCACCTGCTCGACCTCTGCCTCTGTAAGGCTCGCCATTTTGGGGTGCTGAGCAGACAGTACCGCTGAGGCGAAGAACAGAGGCAGAACCAGCAGGGAAGGGAAGCTTGATTGCAATCTCATAGGACGATCACGCCATGCTCAACGAAGATATGTAATTCAAACACGTCGCAACCGCGCCGTCACCATTCCATTTGAAGCTTTTTACTTGCGGAAGACCTGCATCATCGTCTCCGTCTGGATCTGATTCAGCTGAACCAGCGTCTGCTCCACCAGCGGGCGATCCTCAATCGAGCTGGCATGGAGCAGCTCGTTCAATCGAAAAGCAGTATGCCGCAGTAGAATCTGGGCATTCTTAAGCCGCTTTTCATCATTCGAAACAGCGATGTGAATCTTCTGAGCGAATCCGTTGACTCGTTTCAGAGTAGCCGCAGCTTTGTCGATCTCTCCGGCCGCATATTGGGCGGAAGAGTATTCGATCATTTCGTGCACCAGTTCGGCATACAGAAAGCACTGCTCCCGAGGCTGCGCCTGACTGGCCTTCAATTCCAGCGCAGCAATACTCTGGGCATCTGGCGCCTTATCGTCCAACGCGGCATAGGATAGGGGAGAGCAAGTAAAGGCTACTACTATGGATAGAACTGCGACATTGACCACGGAACGCATAGTGAAACCTCCACTGGTATCCGTATCTTCGGCGGCTTATGGAGCTTTCTCCATCAATGCCAATCGTTGTCGCGCCTGCCATTCCTGATCGGGAAATTTTCCGCCAGCTGAATCCAAAAAGCGGTGATAGTAGGCGACGGCCTGCTTCTTATCGTGAAGCGTATCGTATGCTGTCGCCCAAAGAAAGTATATTGTTGCACTCTCAGGCAGATATTTTGATCGCACGGTAAGGGCATGCAAAGTGATCGCCGGCTGATGGGTCTGAAATGCCGCAAAAGCCAGTCCGTTCCATGCCTCGCCGTTGGTTTCGTCAATGTCGGTCGCGCTCTGAAAAGCCTTCAGCGCCTCCGGATAACGGCGCAGCCGGATCAAATTCTGCCCATGCCCAGCCAGTAAATCGGCATCCTTGGGGCTGGCCGCCAGCAGCGAGACATAAAGCTGATCAGAAACCTCATATTCGCCCGCATCGGCCTCGACCTGCGCCAACATGCGCGTCATCGCCGCATCCTTTGGATGATCGGTGTGAAACTGCTGCAGCAATGGCAGCGCCTCGACCTTATCCTCGGCCACCAGCACAGCCGCCAGTTGCGCGGTCAAAGCTGGATCGCCGGGCAGCTTCTTAAGTGCCGGCTGTAACAAGGCTTCAGCCTCAGGATACTTTTTTTGCGCAATCAGCAAATGCGCCAGCCCAGCCACAGCCGCGCTCGAATCCGGCTCAACCTTCAATGCTCGACGATAAGCAGCTTCAGCCCCCGCTGGGTCGTCGTTGGCCTCAGCCAGGCTTGCCGCCATCAACATATCTTCAAGTGTCTCAGGAGAAATCTTCAATGCTTCCAGCAGATCAATCGAGGCCTGCGCCGTATCAATCCCAACACTTGCCTCGCCAGTTCCGCCCGTTCCGTGCATCGCGATCTTCGCCAGCGCCCGCCAGGCTTTGGCCTTGGCTTCCGGTCCAGCCGCTCCTGGGTCAAGCTGAGTCGCAGCCTCAAGCGCCGGCCGAGCCTCCGCCGGCCTGCCCAGGCGCGCCAGCAGCAGCCCCAGCGATATCTCCGCCTCAAAGCTCTTCGGATTCGCCTCCAGAGTCTTGCGATAGAGCGCCAGCGCATCATCATTGCGCCCTTGCGCGTCAGCCAGATAGCCCGCATCGAAGAGCGCCCGGGTATCCGTGGGATGCGCAGCCAGCCACGAGTCCAGAATCGGCTCAGCTGTCTTCCAGTCGCTCTTGAGGATCGCCGCCTCTGCTTTGTCCAACACCAGCGAAGAGGCATCGGCATCCGCAGGGGCAGGAGTGTCCTTGTTCGGAGAAATCCCCTGAGTAGACGAAGCATCCTGGGCTAAAGCAGGCCATGCCAGACCAAGCCCAATCATCAATGAAACAGCAAAAAGCAAACGACGCACGAAATACCTCATTCCCAGTCTACCGGGCAGTCTTCCCAAAAGAACTCACACTCTCTTAGACTCGGCAACAATCAAGGAGAAATCGCTCGATGATGAGTTGAAAATAGGCTAGACTAGACTTAGTCAAGTACAGGAGCGGTAAATGGCCACAGTGAACATTTACGAAGCCAAAACCCATCTTTCCAAACTCGTCGACCAGGCCGCCCAGGGCGAGGATATTATCATCGCCCGCGCCGGTAAGCCTGTCGCCCGTCTGACCACGCTCAAACCAGAAAAACGCCCAATCCTTTTCGGCGCGTTGGAAGGCAAGGGATGGATCGCCGATGATTTTAATGATCCGTTGCCCGACGATTTGCAAGCACTCTTTGAAGGACGATAATGCGCCTTTTGCTCGATACACAAATCGTCTACTGGACGTATTACGACACTAGCCGGCTACCGCAACGAGCCCGACAATTGATGGAGGAAGCGAACGAAGTGTTCGTGTCCTCGGCTTCAATCTGGGAGATTGCCATCAAGGCCCGGCTAGGCAAGATCAACGCCGATCCGCACCAATTGGTTCAAGAAGTAGAAGCCAGCGGTTTCCGGGAACTCGTGGTGCAGTATGTCCATGCGATCAAAGTCGCGGACTTGCCGCTGCATCACGCCGACCCATTCGATCGGCTTTTAGTGGCCCAGGCGATTCGAGAACAACTCTGGCTGGTAACCACGGATTCACGGCTGCCCCATTACACCGACCTCGTAATCCATGTTTGAAGAGGCATAGCCACCCGAGAGTGAACCCGGTGAGCGTTTTGTTTCCCAGCCGAGATTGACCGATTGGGAAACAGCTGCGGATCAAGTTCGAGGCCAATCACCCAATCCACTACACTGAGTTAGATACAAGTCTGGAGCCATTCATGCGTAAGATACCCGTGATTCTGTGTGCAATGGTTCTTGGATTGTTTGCGCCGACAGTTGCTACTGCAAAGAAGATCAATACTTTTGCTGACGCGCAGCGCTGTCGCATCGAGGGCACAGTGGATTTCGGCTGCTTTCGCGACAGCCAGCCGCGCTTCGAGCAGTTTGTGCTGCAGGATGATGCATCCTGGATGCAGAAGTTCATCGTAGGCGAAGCGCTCCTCAAGACCTACGACGCATTCAACATTGAATCGCCAGCCGCGTCCGCGGTGCGGGACAAGATGAAGATATATAACAAGGCCAACGAGCTTCTCTCCAAAGGCGAACTGGGCGAGATCGATGACTGCAAAGATGAGGGCAACCCCGACGGCTGCTTGAAAACCAAGTATTGCTTCAAAGAAGCGTTTATAAAAGTTAAGAATTATCTAGTTACCAACGATGCGGAAAAATGCCAGGCTGAAATCCGCTGGTTCGACAAAGAAATCAAGGGTAACTGTTAGCGGCAGCTAGTAATTTCTCTCCAGCCACTTCGCTCCAGTCACGTGAAATTGCTGAAAACAGGACACTTCAGGAAACTTCCCTCGATTCCTTTTTGACCGCTGGTCCAAAGCTGGCCGCTGAGGAAAAGCACCGTCGCATTTTCCTCGCCGTTCATGCTTGTGAGTGGTACTCTGGGGAACAATTTCGCTGCACATCCCCTTCCACCCGAAGCGGACATTCCCCCCAAGACTAATCGTTTCATCAGGAGAGATCATGATTCGGAGATTAGGTCTGTTTTTGCTCACCATCGCTGCGATCGCGTCGGCCGCAGCCATTCCGTCCCAGGCACAGTCCGTCTTGACCCATCACATGCGAGCAGCCACTCAAACTGGGCGAGCCCCAGCTGTAGGAAGGCTTCCTGCCAACCAAATCATGCAGCTGGATGTGGTGTTGCCGCTCACCAATAAGGCAGGTCTGGATTCATTCGTAAAGGAAGTCAATGATCCTGCCAGCTCCTTGTACCGGCACTTTCTCACCGTCCCGGAGTTCACCGCAAGGTTCGGCCCCAGTCAGCAGGACTATGACGCCTTAGTGAGTTTCTTGAAATCCAGCGGCTTTACCGTCGTTGGCGGCTCACGCGATGGCATGGATGTGCAGATCAAAGGACCCGTTTCGGCCGTCGAGAAAGCATTTCATGTAGCTATGGGCACTTATCAACACCCTACCGAGGGCCGAACGTTCTACGCGCCTGACCGCGAGCCAACCACCAGCCTGCCGTTCCCGCTTTGGCACGTGTCCGGATTGGATAACTACTCCATTCCGCATCCTATGTACGTCAAAAGGAGCGACTACGCAGCCGCCCATGGCATCGACTCCAAGGATGTTGTGAGCCACGCCACTACCGGTTCAGGCCCGTCGGCTTCCTTCCTTGGCAGCGACATGCGCGCGGCCTACTACGGTGGAACGGCTCTTACAGGCGCCGGCCAGAACCTGGGATTGTTCGAGTATGAGGGCACCGATCTTGCCGATCTGACCACGTACTTCAAGAATGTAGGCCAAACCAACAACGTGCCTGTAACGCTGCTCTCGACCGACGGAACCAGCACAGCCTGCACCTACACCAGAGCCGGCGGCGACTGCGACGACACGGAACAGACGCTCGACATGACCCAGGCCATCGGGATGGCTCCTGGACTGGCAAGCCTGGTGATGTACATCGGGTCAACCGATACCGCGATCATCAGCGCCATGACCACGCATAGCCCGCTGCCTACCACCATTGGCTGCTCTTGGGGCTGGACACCGGCAGATCCAACCACGCTTGACCCGTACTTCGAAAAGATGTCGGCTCAAGGCCAGAACTTCTTCGCAGCCTCTGGAGACAGTTCCACTTGGTCGTCCAGTAATGAGGCCTGGCCGGCAGATGATGCAAATGTCATTTCAGTCGGCGGCACGGACTTGGTCACGGCCAGCGCTGCCGGCCCATGGAAGTCTGAAACCGCATGGACAGATAGCGGCGGCGGCATCTCTCCGGACAAAATCGCGATTCCCTCGTGGCAGAAGCTCTCTGGCGTGATCAACTCCAGCAACAAGGGTTCGACTACCTATCGCAACGGCCCAGACGTGGCGGCAAACGCCAACTTCACCTTCTACACCTGCGCCGACCAGGAGGCTTGCCTGGCCAACGAGTACGGTGGCACCAGCTTTGCCGCGCCTATGTGGGCGGCCTACATTGCGCTTGCCAATGAGCAGTCGGTTAACGGCGGAGGCTCGACTCTGGGCTTCATCGACCCAACCATCTACGCGCAGAATATAACCTCCAGCTATGACACGGACTTCCACGACATCACCAGCGGCACATCCGGAAGCTATTCGGCTGTGGTCGGATACGACCTGGTAACCGGTTGGGGCAGTCCCAACGGCGCTGCGCTGATCACCGCGCTAACCGGGCCAACCACCGAAACTCCTACGTTTACAATCTCCGCTTCGCCCGCTTCCGTCTCCGTGGCGCAGGGCAAGACCGGTACTTCAACCATAACCACCGCCGCTGTCGATGGCTTTGATGCGGCAGTCGCTTTGTCTGTGACGAGCACACTGCCCACAGGTGTCACTGCAGCCTTGAGCCCAACGTCCATAGCAGCGCCAGGCTCTGGTACGTCCACGCTAACCTTTACCGTGGCCTCCACCGCCGTAGCTGGCACCTACTCAGTCACAGTTACCGGAAAGTCGGGAAGTACTACGGAGTCTACGACTGTTTCGCTCACTGTGACCTCAACAGCGGCTGGCACTTTCACCGTCTCCGTATCGCCCACATCCGGATATCTGGATAGAGGCCAGAGCGGCTATGCCGTGGTCACCACAACTGTCTCCGGCGGATTTGACGCAGCGGTTGCCTTGTCAGCTACTGGCGTCCCCTCGGGCGTAACCTACAGCTTCAGTCCAACATCAATCGCCGCGCCGGGTTCCGGCACGTCCGACTTCAACCTGACCGTATCCAAAAGCGCTCCGACCGGCACCTACCCGATCACCATCACGGCGACCGGTGGAGGCGTTACAAAGACAACAACCCTCACCTTCGAGGTGGAACGCTAACACCCACTCGTTGCCCGCATTCACTGCGCTGGCGCACAGCAAAGAGGCCCGGACTGAAGAGTCTGGGCCTCTTTTTTTCGACCTCGCCGTGCCGATCAGAGAACCTTTGCGAGCCACTTGCCCGTATGCGAATGAAGATTGGCAGCAATTTCCTCAGGAGTACCTACGGCCACCACCTGTCCCCCGCCGGAGCCACCTTCGGGGCCTAGGTCAATCACCCAATCGGCGGACTTGATCACATCGAGGTTGTGTTCAATTACCACCAACGATCCGCCGCCGTCGATAAGCTTGCGCAAGGCGGTCAACAACTTGGAAACATCGTCAAAATGCAGCCCAGTTGTGGGCTCATCCAAGATGTAGAGCACGCGGCTGGCTCCCGATGTGCGGATATTGGCGTTCGCGGCCCGCACTTGCGCCAGATGCGCCGCCAGCTTCACTCGCTGCGCTTCGCCGCCGGACAGCGTGGTTGCCGACTGCCCTAACCGCAGGTACCCCAGACCGACTTCATCCAGCACGGCTAACCGGTCCAGCAGCCGCGGCAGACCAACAAAGAATCGCAACGCCTCTTTGACGGTGAGATTCAGTACCTCGTGGATGTTTTTGCCCTTGTACTGTACGCCCAGAATCTTTGCCTGGAATCGTGTGCCATTGCAGTCCTCGCAGGGCAGTTCGACGTCGGCCAGAAACTGCATCTCCACCGTGACCGTCCCGTCGCCTTCGCATGTCTTGCATCGTCCGCCGGGAATATTGAAAGAGAAGTGACCGGGAGTCAGCGAGAGCTTCTTGGCGTCCGGCTGTGCAGCAAACAGTTCACGTATCAGATCAAAGGCCTTAATGTAAGTGACTGGATTAGAACGTGGTGTGCGGCCGATAGGCGTCTGGTCCACGAGCACCACATCATTCAACCGCTCCGCTCCTTTCAGGTCGCGAAACAGGCCCGACGGGTCCGCGCCCTCCGATTGGCCGAGCGCCCGCGCAACCGCACGATACAGCACCTGATGCACCAACGAAGACTTGCCTGAACCGGAGACGCCAGTGATGGCCACGAGCATTCCCAGTGGAATTTCCACGTCCACGTTCTTGAGGTTGTTGGCGCGGGCACCCCGCAGCACCAGCATTTCCTTGCCAGGTTCGCGACGGCGAGTTGGGACCGGGATCGTGATCTGTCCAGAGAGATAGCGTCCGGTAAGTGAATTGGGATTGGCGAGAATCTCCTCGACTGTGCCTTCGGCCAGCAGCTTGCCGCCGAACTCGCCTGCTCCGGGGCCGAGATCGAGCAGGTGATCGGCTGCGCGCAGCACATCGGGATCGTGCTCGACGACCAGGATTGTATTGCCCAAGTCACGCAGATTCTTGAGGATACGAATCAGCCTGTCGGTATCCCGCGTATGCAGACCGATCGACGGCTCATCCAGAACATAGAGCGCGCCCACCAGGCGCGAGCCCAGCGAAGTGGCTAGCTGGATGCGCTGCGCTTCGCCGCCGGAGAGCGTGCTGGCGAGCCGGTCGAGCGTTAGATAGTCGAGCCCTACTGCGTCCAGAAAGCTGATGCGTTCGCGCACTTCATCCAGAATAGGACCGGCGATTTCCTGATGCATGGCACTCAGAGTCAGTGAGGAAAAGAACGATTTTGCCGCCGAGATGGTCTGCGCAGAGACTTCGCAGATGTTCTTGCCACTTATACGAACGGAGCGCGCTTCGGCACGCAGACGCTGCCCGCGACATTCTGGGCAAACAGCGTAACCTCTGTATTTCGAAAGCATTACGCGTACATGGAGCTTGTACTTCTTGCGCTCCATTTCGGCAAAAAAGCCGTAAACGCCGACAAATCCAGTCTTGCTTTTGTCACCATACAGCAGAATCTCCTGCTGCTCAGCGGTCAAATCCTGCCAGGGCACGTCGAGCGGAACGCCTAGCGACTTCGCCTGCCTGCGCAGATCGCTGAACCAGGTGCGGTACTTAGGGCGATTCCAGGGATCGATCGCACCGTCGTTGAGAGTGAGCGACTTGTCCGGGATGACCAGATTCAGGTCGAAATCGATCGTGTTGCCGAAGCCCTGGCAGCGTGGGCAGGCGCCGAAGGGATTATTGAATGAGAAGAGTCGCGGCTCCGGTTCAGTGGCGGGACGATGACACGTTCGGCACTCGTAAGCCGTTGAAAAGCGGTGCCTTGGACGATCCGCGCCGGTCTCTTCGCGGGGCACTTCTTCGTAGATTACTTCGCTTGATTCACGGTATGCAATCTCGGCTGCGTCGACGATGCGGGCGCGATTTTCCAGGGAGACGACGATGCGGTCGATCAGGACAAAAACTGGCAGCGAAAAGTCCAGATCCAGGAGCGACTCGGGGCTGGAGAACTCGAAGATTCGCTCATGTTGGTACAAACGATTGAATCCATTGGCTCTTAGCTCTACCAAGCGTGATTTGAGGGCTTCGGTGAGTGGAGAAGGTGTTTCGGTTGCTGTCGGCGTGGCGGATTTGCGTCCACGCTTAACTGGTTTGGTTTCAGCGGCTTCCGCAGTCTCGACTGCAACTGTGCGGACGGGAAATATAGCGTGCAGCCGGGTGCCTTCGCCAAGCGCGAGGATGGTTTCTGCGATCTCGTCTACAGTGTCGCGGCCCACCAGGCCATCGCAGTGGATGCAATGGACGGTGCCGCAGCGAGCGTAGAGAAGTCGCATGTAATCATAGATTTCCGTGGCTGTGGCGACGGTGGAACGGGGATTTCGAGTGGTGTTTTTCTGCTTGATGGCGATGGCTGGAGCGAGGCCGTCGATCAAATCCACGTCTGGTTTTTCGATTCGCTCGAGAAATTGGCGCGCGTAGGCGGAAAGCGACTCGACGTAGCGGCGCTGCCCCTCTGCATAGACGGTGTCAAAAGCCAGCGAACTCTTGCCTGAACCGGAGACGCCGGATACGACCGTGAGCTTTCCGTGAGGAATATCGCAGCTTATGTTCTTTAGATTATGTGTCCGCGCGCCGCGGATGAGGATTGCATCATTCAAGGTCGGGGTATCCGGATGTGGCGGTTGCAGGGAATTATGGATCAGTTGACTAGGATCATCCCAGAGATTGTGGCGCAAAGGGCCAAAGGTAATTATAGGCGCGAGGGCAGAATTTCGCGGGGGGCGGCGAGTGCATAGCGCAAACCGTGCGCTGGCACCGTTGAAACGATGAGGCGTGACGATGGCTGAGGTGCAGATGGAGCGTAAGCTGTGGGGGGCCAGCCTGTCGATGCAGATGCGGCCGGATGTGAGGGGCACGCAGCTTGGCGACCGGCGAATTGCTGAGGCCGGGTACTTTCGGGACAAGCCTGCGGATACGGGAAAAGTTAACCGGACGGATCAGTTAGAGTTCGAGTACTGTGTCTTCGATTGCGAGGCGGACGTTGCCATCGGATTTCGCCAGGCGGCGGACTGCTTCCGGCTTGTCTACCTTGGCTTTGAGCATCACAAGGGCGACTGGAACGCTACGGCCGGCGCTCTTGATAGTGTTCACGGCTGTTTCGCGGTCGATATGGCAGGCTCGCATGAGGATGCCGATGCCGCGCTCAACCAGTTTGGAGTTCTGCATGTGTACGTTAACCATCAGGTTTTCGTACACGTAGCCGAGGCGCGTCATGGTGCCGGTGGTGATCATGTTCAGGACCATCTTCTGGGCTGAACCGGCCTTCATGCGCGTCGAACCGGAGATGACTTCAGGGCCGACTTCGGCCACAATGGCGATATCGGCGGCAGCGGCCAGCGGGGTGTCGTAGTTGCAGGTCACGGCGGCTGTTCTGGCTCCGCGAGCGCGCGCATAGGCTACCGCAGCAACAACATACGGGGTGCGTCCGGAGGCTGAAAGACCGATTACGACGTCTTTTCTGGTAGGCCGGCGGCGCGCAATGTCACGCTGGCCAAGCTCCTCTGAATCTTCATTGACTTCCACTGCGGACGCCAGCGCCTTGGGCCCACCGGCCATGATGTATTGGACCTGGCCAGGAACGGTGGAGTAGGTGGGCGGGCATTCCGACGAATCGAGAGCCGCGATGCGACCGCTGGAACCGGCTCCGACATATATCAGACGGCCACCGTCACGCAGGCTGCGTGCTACCTGGTCGATAACCTGGGCGATCTCCGGCAGGGCCTTCTTGACGGCTGCGGCGACCTTGGAGTCCTCATGATTGATGATGCGCGCGATTTCCAGGGCGGACTTGGTGTCGAGGCCCTGAGAAGCCTCGTTCTGGCTTTCAGTTGTCAGTTGCTGGAGCTGCGCTGTGGTGTCGCGCTTTGGCTTCTCGGTGGTGCTGGGCGGTTCTTGCATAGTCGCGCTGGTTAGCATCGTCGTTTTGTCCCTGCACATCGATTGTATTCTCTCCGCGCGGAAGCGTACTGTCCGTTTTGTTACCCTTTCGTGGTAGGTAGTTTCCTAATCAATCCCCCTCGGCTACCCGCGAGCTCCACCGGAGAAGTAGACGCAGATGTGGCTGAGTCGTTTGCTTTTCTCCTGAATTTATAGAGCCTCGCGTATAGCGTCATGAAAAGCCGGTCGCACGGAACGAATAAGCTGCGACTCCCGGTGCGGCCACGTGCGGTTGGTGAGCAGCACAACCGCCAACTGTGCCTCCCGGTCGATCCAAAGCGAACAGCCTGAGTATCCCAGGTGCCCAATCGAGTTGGATGAGAAAAATTGCCCCGAGGAGGAATCCAGGGAAGGCGTATCCCAGCCGAGCGCGCGCGAACTGCCCGGTGGCGGCTGGCGTTCGGAGAACGTATCTATCGTTCTGGCGTCGAACAACGCGGGCTCGAGAATCGCTTTTGAGAAACGCAGCAGGTCGGGGACATTGGAGAAGAGTCCCGCATGGCCTGCTGCCCCTTTGAGCAGGTAGGCGTGCTCGTCCTGCACCTCGCCCTGGATACGTCGCTGGCGGTAAAGTTCGTCTTCTTCAGTAGGAGGAATCTCAGGGCGAATCGAAGGCGGCGGGCAGAAGCCGGTGTGCGACATTTCCAGTGGAGCGAAGACTTCCCGGTGTGCAAAGGTGGGTAGCGATTCATTCAGGACAGCTTCGAGGGCCTTGCCGAGCAGGATAAAGCCGGGGTCGGAGTATTCGGCGCGCGTGCCTGGCTCGGCCTCGATCGGCAACTCAAGGCATCCCCGTAGGACCGCGTAAGAAGTGGTTGCGGTGTGAAAGAACGGAACATAGCCCGGTAGACCGGAGGAGTGCGCGAGCAGATGGCGGAGCGTGACGCGACGCGCCCAGCGCGAGTCGTCACGGCAAATCACAAAGCCCGGCAGCAGTTCGCCAAGCGGCGTCTCGAGGTCGAGCAACCCTCGCTGGTAGAGCAGCATTGCCGTGGCGGTCGTACAGATGACTTTGGTGAGACTGGCGATGTCGTACAACGTCTTGGACGTGACGGCAGACGCCAGGCTGTCGTATGTGAAATGCCCTAACGCATCCTCCAAGAGAATGCCGCCGTTGGCGAACACGCCGAAGGCGCAGCCGGGGAAGGCCTCTTCGGCGATGGCCTGGCGCAAAACGGAGTATGCGCCGTGGAACTGAGGTTGCTTTCGTTCGCTGCTTACTTCGGAATGAAGTTCGCCAGACATGCTTGTCCTCTTGATTCGCATCGTAACCCGAATCGCGCGGAATGCGAATGGCAAAGCCTCCCAGAGAGGAGAATTTATTTCATGCAAGAGTTTCTCCGCGCTATTCTGTTCTCCGTTATCCTGAAGACGATGCCAAGCGTCTATATGGATAGACAAAATGGGGAGACAAGGCGCGCAGGCAAGCGGTTCAGGCCGATGGGCAAGGAGGCACGAGTGGCGCATTTGCGATATGCCGCAATCGCTGTAGCGATTTCGGGACTCTCGGCGACTGTTTGGAGTCAAGCGCCAGCGACTGCTCCTGCACCGGCAATGGCGCCCGTGACCACACAGCCAGTTCCGGCTCCTAGCGAGCCGGCGGCCGGGCCTGCTTCTGGCGCTGCACAGCCGGCTGCTCCCGCTGCAAGGACTTTTACCGTGCCGGCAGGCACCAAGGTGCTGTTGCAGTTGCGCAGCTCGATTAATACCAAGAGCGCCAAGGCTGGCGATGGCGTCTATCTGGCCTCAACCTTCCCGGTAGTGGTGGGAAACAGGGTATTGATCCCCGCCGGCGTATATGTTCAGGGCACAGTGGACCGAGTGGTGCGAGCTGGGCATGTAAAGGGCAGGGCACAGTTGGACATGCATTTCTCATCGATCATCTTTCCGAACGGAACGGTGGTCGAGATTCCGGGCGTGGTCAACAGCCTGCCGGGAGCGAAAAAGCAGTCGGTCAAAGATGATGGCGAGGGGACTATCGAGCAGGCCGGCGACAAAGGGCGCAATGCCGGGGAAGTCGCAAAGATCGCCATTCCCACAGGTGGAACCGTCGGGACTATTGGCGGCCTCGAATCGGGTCACCCCATTGTGGGAGGGGTGGTTGGCATCGCTGCTGGCCTCGCCACCACCGGTATTGTCGCTCTCTTTACCCGCGGAGCGGATGTGGACATCGCCAGCGGATCCAATGTGGAAATGGTCTTTCAGCGTCCCCTTGTACTTGAGGAGGTCAACCTGTCGGCCACAGGTCCTGACGGAACGCCCGGAGTCGGGCTTGTTCCTGCACTTAACCAGCCACGGCCGCTTGACAAGCCAGTTCGGCACAACGCCCAGGTGATCTGTCCACCAGGAAGTCTGGGCTGCCAATGAAGTTACCAGTACACTAAGAATGTATGGATCAGGAAACACCAGAAAATTATCCGGAGCAGCGGCTAGCGACGGAAGAGCTCAGTCACCAAGTCGCTGAGCAAACAGAAGATCTGCCGGGCGATTTGCCGGACGGTCTGCAGCCCGGAGGTTTGCCACCAGGGAAACCGGCGTATCGCCGTTCCAGCGACTGGACATTGTGGGCGCGGGATTTGCTGTTTTCCGCCCTCGCATCTGTAATGATCATCACATTTCTATATCAACCGGTCCGCGTGGAAGGCACCAGCATGTTACCCCGCCTGGAGGATCAGGATCGCCTCTTCATCAACAAGTTTGTCTATCGTTTTGAGGCAATTGAGCACGGCGATGTGGTGGTCTTTCGTTACCCCCTCGACCAGCAGAAGAGCTATATAAAGCGCATAATTGCCGTCCCAGGCGACCGTCTAAGCATCGACCGGGGTCAGGTCTTCGTCAACGGCCGCGCAATCAGCGAGCCGTATATTCCTGAGGAGTATCGGGATACGCGCTCGCTTGACGCGATGATTGTGCCAAGAGACGAGTATTTTGTGATGGGGGATCATCGGTCGATCTCCAGCGATAGCCGGGAATTTGGCCCTGTGAAGCGGGATCTTATCTATGGGAAAGCGGCGTTCGTCTATTGGCCGACGCAGGATGTTGGGGTAGTCCACTAAGGCTGCGTAACTTTCAGGACTTTGGGACCTCAGAGATTTTCGAGGTCTCTTCGTAGTGCTTTCCGGGACTCGTGAGGACGGTATTTATGTTCTCTCAATTGAGGGATCTGTCGATTTGAAGCGATTCTTGTCGATCTTGAGAGATTTAATCTTTGAGTCCAGAGTAGAACCCGGAACGCCAAGCCTGATTGCCGCACCTGCGGGCCCTGACACCTTTCCGCCGCTATCACGCAGGGCGGCTTCAATCATTTCTTTTTCCCGGTCAGCAAGCTTGCGAGATAGTTCAGGCTTGTCTTTCGGCTCGCGTCGAAGGGGCTGCGGCGAAAACCAACTCTCATCCACGGAGAAATTCTCGGTGTCGCACACGATCACTGACCGCTCAATGACGTTCTGCAATTCGCGAATATTACCGGGCCAGGGGTACGACTGAAGCAATTCCAGGCTCTGTTTTTCTACGCCGCGGATGGTCTTCCCAGCTTTCCTTGCAAAACGATCGATAAAGTACGCGACCAGCATCGGAATGTCTTCCCGCCTTTCCCGCAGTGGAGGCACCTCGATCGGAAAAACGTTGAGCCGGTAAAAAAGGTCGCTCCGAAAGGTGCTCTCAGCGATCGCCGCCTCCAAGTCCCGATTCGTAGCGGCAATCACCCGAACATTGATTCGAATTGATCCAGTTCCACCGACGCGCTCAAACTCGTGCTCCTGCAGAACACGCAAGAGCGCAATCTGTGTCTCGGCAGGAAGCTCTCCGATTTCATCAAGGAAGATCGTGCCTCCTTCGGCCAATTCAAATCGCCCTACACGCCGCTGGATTGCCCCTGTAAAAGCGCCTTTCTCGTGGCCGAACAATTCCGAAGCGATCAGGTCGCGCGGGATGGCTGCGCAGTTCACACTCACAAAAGGGCGTGAGGATCGCCGCGAACGCTTGTGAATTGCGCGGGCAACCAACTCCTTGCCGGTCCCGGTCTCGCCGGTGATCAGAACGGTGGAGTCTGTGGGAGCAACCTTGGATACACGAGAGAGCACCGCACGCAGGGCTGGAGAAGTGCCGACGATCTCCTCGAACATTGATGCCCTGTCTATTTCTTCGCGCAACGCAACGTTCTCATTCTGGAGTCGCTGCTCCGCCTGCTTGCGTTCGTCGATATCGGTTGCGGCGAGATACCAACGCGTAATGCGTCCTTCTTCATCCCGTAGCGGGTTATAACGGAGGAAAAACCAGCGATACTTCCCGTCTGTTCCCAGTAATCGCAATTCGACTTCGTGTGGGAGGTCCTTTAAGAATTTATTGTGATCTTTGCTCATCATGTGCTCGAAATCATCTGGATGCACAAACCTGCTAGGGTCACCACTCTGCCATTCCTCAAGGGTAAAACCTAAATAATCGAGCATTGCCTGATTTGAATAAATACGAGCGCGATCAGGTCCTAAAACAGCAATCTGCTGCGGCGCGAAATCCAGAATATGACGAAGCTCCTTTTCGCTTTGCCGGATATCTTCTTCTGCCCGCTTGCGCTCCGTGACATCGATTACGGAGCCCACGAACTCAACAAGATCGCCAGACGGGCCGAGAACCGGGTGCGCTATTGCGTGGAGATCCCGGATTTCGCCACCGGGATGAATGACTCGGTAGTCCACCTCAAACTCAGCCCGTTCGCGCGTTGCTCGCTCCAATTTTGCCGTAATTATGGGTTGATCATCCGGATGAAAACGCTGAGCTACTGTGTCGAATGGTGGCGTCCCGCCTGCCGGGTCAAAACCCATAAGGCGGAAGAACTCGTCGGACCAGTACCTGTTTTCGCCCGTAGCGGGACTAAATGCCCAACTGCCGGTATGGCTGAGCCTCTGCGCTTCTGCCAAGTATGCCTGGCTCTCGCGAAGCTTCATTTCCGCCTGTTTTGCTGCGGTGACGTCTGTCACAGCACCCACAAATTCGAGGTTGCCGGGGGAAGTCTCCAACGCGCGAGCTAAAACGTGGATATATTTGATCGAACCATCCGGCATCAGCAATCGATGCTCAAGATCGAAATTTTCCCTTGCCGTGATCGCGCGATCAATCGTCTGTTCTACGAGATCTCGGTCGGTCGAATGAGTTCGCTGGAATATCAGCTGCAACGTTGGCTTAACCGCTTGCTCGTACTCAAAAATTTTGAAGGTTTCTTCCGACCAATAGATTTCTCCACTCGAAACGGTCCAGCCAAAGCTGCCAGTGTGGCTTAGCGTCTGGGCTTCGGTTAAGTAAGCCTCGTTGCGGCGAAGCGCTTCCTCGGCACGCTTGCGTTCAACTCTCTGGTCGGCTTCACGCAGCGCGCGGAGTATCGATGGCGCCAACCTGAATAGGCGTGTTTTCAGAATGTAATCCGTGGCGCCAATTTTGAGAGCTTCAATCGCAACTTCTTCGCCCAGCGTTCCAGAAACAAATATGAAGGGCACATCGGGGAGGGCATTCATCGCGAGCTTCAATGCCGAAAGGCCGTCGAAGGAGGGAAGTGTATAGTCCGCCAGGATCACGTCCATGTTATGTTGCCCAAGTGAAGCAAGGAATGCAGACTGTGTATCGACCCGTGTCACTTCGCAGGTGATACCTTCTGTCTCAAGCAACTCCTGGATCAGTTCAGTGTCGTGTGGATCGTCTTCGAGTGAAAGAATTCGCAACGGCTGGCGCATGTCTACTTCCTGACGCTTCCCGGCGGAGCAGCATTGATAACTGCCCAGAAGACGCCCAGCTCCTTGATTGCGTTTACAAACTCGTGGAAGTCAACTGGCTTGACCACATAGGCATTTACGCCAAGTTTATAGCTCGCCACCACGTCCTTTTCCTCGTGAGAGGATGTGAGCACAACCACGGGGATCATTCTCAGCGTTTCGTCGGACTTGACTTGTCGCAAGACCTCCAGTCCATCGACTTTGGGCAGTTTCAAATCCAGCAGCATAACAGCGGGATTGTCGCTCGACCGGGAGGCATAGTTCCCACGGCAATAGAGGTAGTCCAAAGCTTCCTCGCCATCGCGTGTCACAATCACTTCGTTGGCGAGGTTGTACTCCTCGAGCGCGGTCATTGTCAGCTCAACATCTTTGGGGTCATCCTCGACCATCAGAATTCTTCCTAGCTTTTCCATCTTCCTCCTCTTTGGATTCAGGGTGTCGGTACAGAGAAGTAAAAGGTTGCTCCTTGATCCACAATGCCCTCGGCACGGACTGTTCCTCCATGACGGTGAATGATCCGCTGAACGGTGGCCAGTCCTATGCCGGTACCTTCAAACGCGTCAGCGTGATGTAAGCGTTGAAACACGCCAAACAGTTTATCGACATATTTCATATCGAAACCTGCCCCATTATCCCTGACAAACACGACTACTTCCTGCTTGCCTCCGTTGGCGCGCCCGATTTCGATTTCGGCCCGCGCTCGTTGACGCGTGAATTTGATCGCATTGAACACAAGATTAACTAGAACAACTCTCAGCATTGATCGGTCTCCATAACAAGCTGAAAGGGTGCCAATGCGCCATGTGATATCGCGGCCTTCGATTTCCTGACGCGCTTCGCTGAGCACATCGTTTACCAGTTGATCGAGATTTACGACGGTCATTTGCGCTTCGACCCGTCCGATCCTTGAAAACGCCAGCAGGTCGTCGATCAGGTCGCCCATCCGCTTTGCCGATTCCAGGATCATCGTCATGTATCGATGGCTCTTGTCGTCCAGCACGGAAGATGCCTTTTTCTGGAGCAATTCAGCGAATCCAACCATGTGCCGGAGCGGCGCGCGCAGATCATGAGAAACAGAATAGGCAAACGCCTCCAATTCTTTATTAGCTACCTGAAGCTCAGCGGACCATCTCGCGAGCTCCTTATTCAGGCTGCGAATCTCTTCCTCCCGTCGCTTCTGGACTGAGATGTCATTGCTCGTTTCCATGATCGCAGAGGGGTGCTGATTTTCGTCGCGGCGCAGAGACCATCTGCTTGCTACCACGACCTCGCTTCCGTCGGCCTTCTTGTGCCTGAGCTCGCCTTCCCAACGACCTGTTCGCAGCAACTCAGCATTGATGTCGTCGAGCGCAATTGGAAAAACAGTCTGCAGGATTTCGTGGGATATCTTTCCAATCGCTTGCTCTGCCGTCCATCCATACAATTCCAGAGCTCCTCGATTCCAGTACGTGATGCTATCGCTCATATCTCGGACGAAAATTGTGTCATGTGTAAGATTCAACAGGCTGGCTTGCTGGGTTCGCTCCACGACTTCCTTCTCGAGGTCATCTCTGGATTGCAGAAGCTCTTTCTCGACTCGGCGACGGACCGCGCTGAACCAGGTGACAAGAGCCGCAAACAGGATGAACATGACATAATACGGAACTTCGGAAGGTGTGACATAGAGCGTATGAAGCGGCTCAGTGAAGTAGTAATTGAAGGCGATGCCTGAAAGTACAAGTGCAAGAATTGCTGGTCCAGTCCCCTCATACCAGGCAGTCAAGGCCATTGCGAACATGAAGATCGGGAATTCCACTCCTTGAAATTTCTGGTCTTTCAGAAATAGGGCGGATTCGAGAGCAATCACGACTGACAACAGTGCGACACCGTAGCGTTGGACCGTTGGCTGGATCCTTCGCTCTAAGGTGTTCGACCGGGCCATCACTCGCCTCACTCCAACATTTTGGTTCATCTACTGGATGCCAAATATAGCGTGTTGTCTCCGCGCGGGCAAGTTAGCCCGTCATACGAACTCATTACCTGTGCAGTCTCACGATGCATAGCGTAGCAGTACTGCGAGATGTCGTTCGTGGGGTTCCATCCCGAGTTCTGTCGAATGACGGACACCGAGTCGAATACTCGACGCATACGGCGGATTCTGTGGAATCCATCCCTCTCTCGGATTGATGTATATCGCTGAAATTGCATAACTAAACCAGGTCCGGGAGATTGGCAATCAGCGTGCACTTAGCTATTGACATGAAGGTGCAAGGAGAACTCTCCAGAGCAACTGTCGCACACCGCAGAAAAGGAGAACTTCTCCGTTCATCGATGCGAAAAAGATGAGAGAAAACCTGAAGATCCTCTTTGGCAATATATTCCCTCGCTCGACAGAAAGACCCGTCGAGGTGCGACGCGGTCGCAGCGAAATATTAGATTGTTGCCTCGATCGACCCGTGAACAATCTGTGCGCGGCGCAAGGGTTTTGTCGATTGCGTTGAATCACAACAAAAGAAGGGAGCAGTATGGCAGAGCAAGACAAGGTGATAAGCAATGACGGCGTCAGCCGGCGATCGTTTCTGGGGAAGACCTCGGCCGCTCTGATGGCTGCAGCGAGCCTTCCGATTCTCGCTGCAGCGCAGCAGACTAGGGACATGAGCCGGGACACGCATACCGGAATCAACGAGCAGGAGTTGGGGCCGAGGAATCCGAGTCTGGAGGCACAAGAGCCAGATTCGATGTACCCGCCGACGACCGATGCGGGCGGCCAGCCTCCGTTTAAGTACCCCTTTGCTTTTGCGCACAAGCGCATCGAGGCTGGCGGCTGGACCCGTCAGGTGACGGTGCGGGACTTCCCGTTGTCGAAGAAGATGGCAGGCGTGGAGATGCGGCTGATCTCTGGCGGCGTCCGCGAGCTGCATTGGCATGTGGGCTCAGAGTGGGCCTATATGACGTTCGGCAGCGCGCGTATCACGGCAGTCGACCAGAAGGGCCGGGCGTTTGTTGACGACGTGAACGAGGGGGATCTCTGGCTATTCCCGGGTGGTGTACCGCACTCCATTCAGGGACTGGGAGAAAATGGCTGCCAGTTCCTGTTGGTCTTTGACGACGGCAACTTCAACGAGTTCGAGACATTCCTGCTGACCGATTGGCTGCATCACACGCCCAAAGAGGTGCTGGCGAAGAACTTTGGCGTTCCTGAGTCGACCTTTGACAATGTTCCGGTGCGGGAAAAGTTCATCTTCCCGACCGAACTGCCTCGTCCGTTGGAAGAGGAGAAGAAGCAGGTTTACAGGGGCAACGGTCCGGTACCGAATACGTATGCTTTCTTCACTGGGAAGATGGAGCCCACCAAGGTGACAGCGGGCGGCAGTGTGAAGATTGTCGACCGGCATAACTTCCCGATCACGAACATCGCCGCGGCGATCGTTACGGTGCGTCCTGGAGGGCTGCGGGAGCTGCACTGGCATCCGAATGCGGATGAATGGCAGTACTACGTGAAGGGCACAGCTCGTATGACCGTCTTCTCCGCCGGCGGACACGCCCGCACGATGGATTTCCACCCCGGTGACGTAGGCTACATCGATCAGTCGCTGCCGCACTACGTCGAGAACATCGGAGATACCGATCTGTTGTTTCTCGAGGTATTTCCGACGGGCGAATACCAGGATATTTCGCTGGGTGAGTGGCTTGCCCACACCCCATCGCGCCTGGTGAACGAACACATCGGCACCGGCGAGGACTTCCTGGCGAAGATCAGCACGACGGAAGTGGTCATCGACCCGGAGAAGTAGACAGGAAGTAAATTGGGTCTGGATAAACCCTGGAGCTGTCAGTGGTTCGTGACTGCCTGCTTCCTAAGGAGTCGTTTTATGCATAAATCGGTCGATGCTGAGAAGCCGTTTCGACTGTGGTTAGCTTTGGCGCGGATTTCGGCCATGGCTGCGTTCTTTGCGTTTGCCTCTTCCGGTTGGGCACAGCAAGCCCTCTATCCGCTGAAGGAAGGTATTGTCCAGCCCTTTCACAGTAGTGATATTCCGAGTTGGATTACAGTGGATGTGGAACTACGCGGGCGGACGGAGGAGCAGACTGCGCTGGGGTACGTCTCGGGCAAGGATCGTCTGTATGAGCTTACGCGCGTTTGGGGCGGCCTCAGGGCGGCTCCGACGAATTGGCTGACGTTCTATGGGCAGTTCATGGATCTGCACGCGCTAGGGCTTCCGCTCGAGGATACAGCCGCGAACATGCGTGACACCTTCGACTTGAGGCAGGGCTACCTTGATTTCCATTACAAGCCAGTGCAGTTGATCGTGGGCCGGCAGGAACTGCGGATCGGCGACGAGCGAGTGGTTGGGATCAGCGACTGGACGAACACCAGCCGTACATGGGACGGCTTCTATATGCGTATCGGGAACGTCAACCAGCTCAATATCTTCAGCACCTCGGTTGTAACTGTTCATCCCACCAGCCTGGACAACCACGGTGCGGGACTGACCTTCCATGGCGTGCACGCGAAGCTGGCGACGTTCGTGCCGCATAGTACGATTGAGCCGTTCGTGTTGGTTCGTGCGTTGCCCCGCGTGACCAGCCAGCAGGGCATGGTTGGCAGCGAGACCGAGGTCACCTTTGGCTCGTACTACGACACCAAGCTGCCGTTCGGCTTTGATTCGTCGGGCACCGGAGATCTGCAGCGCGGCAGCTACAGCAACGATTCAATTCATGCAGGCGCGGCGATTGTCCGCGGGGGCTATGGGCCGAAGTATCTGCCATGGAAACCGCACCTCGAGGCGGAGTATGACTACGCAACTGGTAATCCGCATACAAATCCAGATCAAATCGGCACCTACGATCAGCAATATCCGAGTAACCACAATGCGTTCGGCCTGGTCGACTTGTTTGGCTTCCAGAACATCAAGCAGCGTCGCCTGAATCTGCAGTTGACGCCGCGCAGCGACTTGCTTGTGCTGTTCCAGGGCGGATCGCTGCACGCGGCGACGATCCACGATGCCATCTACTCCGGCGCAGGCGCGAGCTTAATCGCTGCGCCTACAGGCGGGTTCAAGAGCGACGATATCGGCAGCGAGTTCGACGCGTCGGCAAAGTACATTTTCCACAAGTCGTTCGTTACTAACATTGGAATTGGTCACTTCTTCCCCGGCGAGTTGATGACGAGCGAGAAGCATGGCGCTCCTCTCACCTACGCCTATCTTGGATTCACCTACCGCTTCAAGGTCGAGCACTAGGGCGCGGCACCGCTGGTAGAGCTGGACTAGCTCTGGACGAGAAAGCGCAGATGGCGACTATGTTTGGCAGACTGCGTGCAACTAGCTGTCGGCAGGAAGAGGCATAGATAACATGCAAGCGCAATATTCGCACATCGGAGACGAACAGAACCCCGTGGTCCACATCCGCGAACTGGACTTGCGAAAACTTGAAGACGCTGTTTCGCGCCATTTGCCCGCACTCTACCGAAGGGCCTATCGCTATGTGGGCGACTCACATGACGCTGAAGACGCAGTGCAGGACGCTCTCTTGTCTGCCTGCACGCACCTGGATCAATTCAAAGGAACGGCCAAGATCACTACCTGGCTTACCTCCATTGTCACCAACAGTGCTCTGACCCAATTGCGCAGAAGGCGACGTCATCCCCACATTTCTGTGGAAGAAAGAATCGGCAGTGAGCAGGATTATTGTATTTCAGACACATTGGCGGACATCAGACCAGACCCTGAAGGTGAGTACATCAGGTCGGATTCGCGCAGGCACCTTATGCAGCTCGTTACTGAGCTTTCGCCGACGTTGCGCAAAGCGATTCAGTTGCGCGATCTGGATGGGCTCTCCACGGGCGAAACAGCGCGCATTCTCGGAGTGTCCGAGGGGACAGTAAAATCCCAAGTCTCACGAGCACGCGCGAAGCTGAAGCTGTTGATATGCGCAGTTCAGAAGGAGAAGCTGGCCTAAGTGAGCTATATGCTGGATGCAAAGCGGATTGACGAAACTACGTTCAAGGCTTGCTGAACCATCACTGCCACACTGTCAAGGATGCGATGCTTTCAAATCCGAGGTGCTTAAGTATGCGATCTACATTCTTCGTCATCCCGTTCGCAGCCGCCCTGCTCCTTCCTGCGGCGCAACTGGCTCAGCAGACCATCACCGGCCAGGCCGTATTCGCAGATTGGAATCAGCAGCAGCCTGGCGTTCGCCGCAAGATCACACTCGCCGATCTCCCTGAGCCCAAGCCCGACGAGTCCGTCAACAACACACCGCACATCGTTCCCCGGCCTGCGGATGCGTGGCCCATCGCTCCCGCCGGCTTCAAAGTCACACTCTATGCCGGTGGCGACTCAGCACCGATGCAGCGCGCCGACAACAAAGAACAAATGACTGCAAGTAACGGCACCTTTACCATGCCGCGCCTCATCCGAACGGCCCCCAACGGCGATCTCTTTCTCGCTGACTCCGGCGACGGAACGATCTTCATTCTTCGCGGCGTAGGTCCCGACGGCAAGGCCGCGCACATCGAAAAATTCGCTACCGGCCTGGACCATCCCTTCGGTATAGCCTTTTATCCTGCAGACAATCCAAAGTACGTATACGTCGGCAACGCCACGACCGTACAGCGCATTCCTTATCGCTCCGGCGATCTCCACTCCGCTGCAGCCCCCGAGACTATTGTTCCCGACATACCCGGCTATGCACAGCTCACCGGCGGAGGCCATTGGACGCGCGACATCGTATTCACCAAAGACGGCCAGCACATGCTCGTCTCCGTGGGCTCCGGCTCCAACGCGGACGACCCTGACACCCACCCGAAGGAGTTCCACCGCGCCGATGTCCTCGAGTACACGCCCGAAGGCAAGTTCATTGAGGTCTACGCCTCCGGCATCCGCAACTGTGTAGGCGAAGCCATCAATCCAATCACCGGCAAACTCTGGTGCTCAACCAACGAGCGGGACGACCTCGGCAACCACCTTGTCCCCGACTACGTAACCTCGGTTAAGGAAGGCGGTTTCTATGGTTGGCCCTGGTACTACATGGGCGGCCACCAGGACCCGCGCCTGCCGGAACCGTGCTCCAACGGCACCGGCCCGAACCCCCAGGCAGCAGCGCTCACCTCAGATGAAGCCAAGACCTGCAAGCGCGTCAATCTTTCCTCGAAGGTGATCACCCCCGACGTCCTCGTCCAACCACACATGGCTTCGCTTGAGATGACTTTCTACCCTTCATTTGGCGAGTTTCCCAAACAATATGCTGGCGATGCCTTCGCCGCCGAGCACGGCTCATGGAACCGTAAGAATCGTGCTGGCTACGAAGTTATCCGCATCCCCATGCACAACGGCCATGCTGATGGCAGCTACGAAGATTTCCTCACCGGCTTCGTCACGAAAGACGGCCAGGTCTGGGGACGACCTGTAGGTGTCGCCATCGCCAAAGACGGCAGTATGTTCGTCACAGACGACGGCACACGCTCTGTCTGGCACGTCGCATACATCGGCAAATAGATGAGCTTATGGCAAGCCCTGCGCGACTCTGACTCTATCGAATCGCGTGGTCGGTAGTCCGCGCTCTCTTTCCTTGACCGATGACGAATGGGGTTATTGCGGCCAGGTCCAGATCGCCACTTGCGCGAAGATTGGAGGCAAGTACAGATTGAGCGACGGAGGCCGCAGGCAAATCAGCACCACACGCCTTCGCGGCATCCATAACCAAGTCCATGTCTTTGCTCATGAGCCGCAGCGGGAATTCCGGAGAATAGTCATTGTCATTGATCTTGTGAAGCTTCCCCAGAAGCGCCGGAGGCATCACTGCCGTTTTAGAAAGAACACTCAGCAAAACGTTTCGATCGATCTCAAGATGCTCTCCGAGCGAAACTGCTTCTGCGATTGCTTGCATGTCGAGGCCCAGGAGAAGGTTTACGACCAATTTCATTTGAATTCCAGAAGATCCCGGTCCAATCAGGAACCACTGCTTGGCAATGGACTCATAAATTGAGACACACTGCTCGAAGGTCTCTTTGTCACCGCCGGCCAGCAGCGTGATCGTCCCGGCGTCAACTGCCGGCGTCGATCCGGAGATGGCTACATCGAGTAAGTTGACACCCTTTGCACGGGCTTTTTGATGCAGGCTGCGCGATAGTTCCGGCGAAATCGTGCTCATTTCGAGGATGACGGTCCCAGGCTCTGTCTTAGAAAAGACACCGCCCTTGTCGAGGTATACGGACCGAACAGCTTCATCATTTGCCAAGGAAGAAAGTATCACCTCCGAATCAGCCACGAGACTCGCAACGGATGGAGCAATCGCTATCCCTTCTCTCTTGAGTTCAGCTGCCGGCTGTGGACTTCGATTCCATGCCCGAATCCGCCAGCCGGCGGTATTCAGGCGCCGCGCGAGGCGGCTTCCCATGAGTCCGAGGCCGATGAATCCAACCTGCGTCTTGAGCTTATTGAGTTTTGCTGCTGACATGCTAATGACGTTATCTCCTCGTCGTCTGGCAATCGTTTCGCCCACTGTGGGCGATCGACCAACAACTATGCATTGCAAGTATCCTGCCATCCCGGGTGAATTCGGATCGATTCAGAATCAGCCAGATACAGTGCATTGCCCGCTGAATGATCTGGCCACTGTCCGAGATTCGACATTCGATGTCGGATACGCGACACGAGCGGGGCATGCCCGCGCACGAAACGGTTCTACACATGGGGGTTATTAGTCGAATCAAGTGGCCCTGAAACTGCTACTCACAACATCAGGACCGGCACCGAGCCGGGACGGCACGGCAGAGGAGCAACGCACCCGGCATCTAGCTCATTGAATGAGACCTGAAACTACAACTGCAATGTCTATCGCAATGGAACTTTACGCATCGCTACCCTGCGGACTATCATCCAAGATTTATCACGGAATGGTTGAGAACGTATGACAGCCACCGTTGATGGCAGGCCGCAAGTAATTCAGCCTTGAAAGCAGCTGATTGAGTTGCGCCGAAGCGGCTAATAGATACGGGAGCAGTTAATTAAACTGCCCTTGGAGGCAGCACATGTCGAACACGAATCGCTGGGGAATTGCAGCCGCAGGATTCCTCATGCAAATGGCTCTTGGCGCAGTCTATGCGTGGAGCGTTTTCCGAATTCCTCTCGCCAAACAGTTTCATTGGTCGAGTGAGGAGATTACTTTTACTTTCACGGTTTCCATCTTTGTTCTGGGAGTCGCCTGTTTCTTCGGTGGTCTCTGGATGAATCGCAAAGGACCGCAGGTGGTTGCGCTTACAGGCGGCTTTCTGTTTGGCCTTGGCGTCTTCCTTGCAAGTTTCTCCGCCAACAAGCTGTGGTGGCTCTATCTGAGCTATGGAGTGGTCGGAGGAATCGGAGTTGGGTTTGCCTATATCGTTCCTATCGCCGTGCTTGTGAAGTGGTTTCCGGATCGACGAGGACTCATCACTGGCCTGGCGGTGGGCGGCTTTGGTGCGGGTGCGCTGGTTGTCGCTCCGCTCGCAACTCGGCTCATACAGAGTGTGGGTGTCTTACACACGTTCGCCTATCTCGGTATTGGCTATCTCATCGTTACTATGGGCGCCGGCTATTTCATGAAGAATCCGCCGGTAGGGTGGAAGCCGGAAGGATGGGTTCCCAGTGTTGCGCAGAGCGCACAGCGCGGCGGTAGGGACTATACGCTGGGCGAAGCGTTGAAGACCTGGCAGTGGTGGGCGCTGTGGCTGCTATTGTTCCTCAACACCTGTGCCGGTATCTCGATCATCTCGCAGGAATCGCCGATGTTTCAGGAGATCGGCAAGGCAAGTGCGATCGTCGCCGCCGGCATGGTAGGGATTGTCGCCATCGGCAACGCCGCGGGTCGCGTCTTCTGGGCCTGGGTTTCCGATGCGATCACCCGGCGATGGACCTTCGTAGTTATGTTCCTTCTGCAGGTGGGCCTGTTCTGGATGCTGCCCAGCCTCTCTTCAGTGGCGATTCTCACGGTTGTGTCGTTCATCGTCCTGATGTGTTACGGAGGTGGCTTCGGCACTATGCCAGCCTTCACGGCAGACTATTACGGGGCGAAGAACTACGGGCCGATCTATGGTCTTATGCTGACAGCATGGGGAACTGCAAGCGCATTCGGCCCTCTGCTCATCGCTCATATGCGGCAGAGCAGTGGATCCTATACAAGCGGTCTCCATGTGATTGCGGGAATCATGGCGGTATCGATTCTTTTGCCTATCCTGGTCTCACCTCCCAAATCTCTCGCGGCAGAGGCCGCGGGTTCGAGCCGCGGTGTCCCTGCCGCATATTCCAAATGACCTACCTGCAGCGGGCGGAAACAGGCGAGAGTGAGAACCATGCGGCTCGGCAGGATTCCAGATAATTCAGGAAGGAGCGTGAGATGGATCTGGCGCCGGTGCGGCAGGTGGAGCGGGGCGGCTGTTTTCCTCACCATTGTGCTCGCGTTGCTGCATCGCCTTCTCCAATTCTCTCTGGTGATCCGTAAGCAGAGCGTGGATTTGATGATGCGTTTCGTCGCTTATAGCGTGAATCTGTGGAGCCAGCTCCTGCCGCGAAGCTGTCGGATTCTTATCGAGCAGCGCCTGAATCTTATCGTGGTGCTCGTCAAGCAGAGGCCGGACTTGCTGCTGCTGTTCTGGAGTCAACTTCAGATCTTTTGTGAGGTGTGAAAGTTCCTGGTCGATCGATTGGGGAGTATGGATATGTTGAAGCTGCTCACGCGCTGAGAGCTGCTGTACCTCGGCGTTCTGAGCTACGGCCGGACCGGCAGTCCCAAGAATAAGCATGATTCCATACGCAAGAGTGAAACGGTAATTTCGCATGTACAGCAATCTCCTTGAGACTCTTCGATTCAGCACCGGGCAAGGGTCTCGTCTGGATAGACGGGTAATTCCTCAACAGGTTGCATTGGTGCGCGCATCAGTCTCGTAGATGTTCTCGTAGATCGCGACGTCCGGAATTGCTGTAATCATGTCGTGGCGTGACACACCGCAAGTTCTAGCATAAGCAGGCAAATTCCACAGGAGGAAAGTCATGGGCAATCCAACTCAAACTTCTCAAGCAGCGCTCATCTCGGGCATCAGTGTGCCCGACAGTAAACTCGCCAGCGAAATCACGGAGTTCATCCGTGATACGGAATCAACTCTGCTGTTCAACCACTCCAGCCGCGTTTACTATTTTGCCTCACTCGCTGGCAAGCGCCGTGGTCTCAAGTTCGACCCCGAACTTCTCTACGCGGGCGCTATGTTCCATGACATGGGTCTCGTACCTTCTTACAGCAGTGATGCGGACCGTTTTGAGGTTGATGGAGCGAATGCCGCGCGCGACTTCCTGCGCAGTCATAACATCCCTGAGCAGGACATCGATCACGTATGGACGGCGATAGCACTGCACACGACTCCCGGTATCCCTCAGTACATGCATCCTGTCATTGCCTTGGTAACGGCAGGCGTCGAAATGGATGTACTCGGAATCGACTATGCCAACTTCGCGGACTCCGACCGCACCGCGGTGGTGCAGGCGTTCCCACGTACGGCCCATTTCAAAGAGGATATTCTGCAGGCCTTCTATGACGGCATCAAAAAGAAGCCTGAAACCACCTTCGGAAACGTGAAAGCCGACGTGCTTGCCGACAAGGATCCTGGCTTCCGCCGAGGCAACTTCTGCAGCGTGATCCGTAACTCTTCCTGGCAGGGCTGATCAAGCGTGTAATTTGTATTCCACAGACAGCGCGGGTCTACGTATTGGCTGCTTTCTGTACGCCCGAGAGACCGGCTCTGGGCTGCTTAGCCATGCCAAACGGCACGCATATCCGACGAATGGTAAAGGGATTGCAACGCACTTAAGGGTTGTCGGAATTCGACTGAATTGTAAACAAATCAATTTCCGCACCGACGGCCTTATGGCGCTGCCATGAGCAATGTAAACGAGCAGTAACGGAAAGAGAACTACGCTCGCGGAACGACTTCGCTCTCGATTGGGAGCCGTTCGGGGATCCCGCTACGACCCTGAGTAAGGGAGTGGCCCGGCAACAAACAACCAACTACCAAAGCGAGGAGAATCATGAAGAAACTGACGACAGCATTCGGCGCTCCCGTTGATGACGACCAGAATATTAAGACCGCCGGCAAACGCGGGCCGGCGTTACTAGAGAACCTATGGTTTATCGAGAAGCTGGCGCACTTCGACCGCGAGGTAATTCCAGAGCGTCGTATGCATGCCAAGGGCGCAGGCGCCTTTGGAAGCTTCACCGTCACGCACGATATTACGAAATACACCAAAGCGAAAGTTTTCTCCGAGATCGGCAAGGTGACTCCGATGTTTGTCCGCTTCTCGACTGTCGCCGGTGAGCGTGGCGCGGCAGACGCTGAGCGCGACATACGTGGCTTTGCTATGAAGTTCTATACAGAGGAAGGTAACTGGGACCTCGTTGGAAACAATACTCCCGTCTTCTTCATTCGAGATCCTCTAAAGTTTCCCGACCTCAATCATGCCATCAAACGCGATCCGCGAACCGGCATGCGCAGCGCGGAAAACAACTGGGACTACTGGACTAACCTTCCGGAGGCTCTGCACCAGGTTACCGTTGTCATGAGTGATCGTGGAATCCCGCGATCCTTCCGCCATATGCACGGATTTGGCAGCCACACTTACAGCTTCATCAATTCGGAGAACAAGCGTTTCTGGGTGAAGTTTACGTTCAAGACCCAGCAGGGCATTCAGAACCTCACGGATCAGGAAGCGGAAGCCCTTGTGGGTAAGGATCGTGAGACCCACCAGCGCGACCTGTACGAGGCTATCGAGCGAGGCGACTTTCCTCGTTGGAAACTGTACGTGCAAATCATGAAAGAGGAGGATGCCGACACCTACCACATCCACCCGTTCGATCTGACGAAGGTTTGGCCCCACGGGGACTATCCCCTGATTGAGGTCGGCGTAATGGAGCTAAACAGAAATCCCGAGAACTTCTTCGCGGATGTAGAACAGGCCGCCTTCGCTCCCACAAACATCGTCCATGGCATCGGCTATTCGCCGGATCGTGTGCTTCAAGGACGTTTGTTCTCCTATAGCGATGCGCAGCGCTACCGTCTCGGCGTCAATCACTATCAGATTCCAGTGAACGCGCCGAAATGCCCGTTCCATGCTTACCATCGTGATGGCGCCATGCGCGTCGACGGAAACTATGGCGGCGCGACCAGCTACAACCCGAACCGGCATGGCGAGTGGGAGCAGCAGCCCGAATATGCAGAGCCGCCGCTGGCGATCGATGGAGATGCTCAGAAGTTCGATTTCCGTGAGGACGACAACGATTACTACTCGCAGCCGGGCATTCTCTTCCGCATGTTCAGCCCGGAAGAGAAGCAGCGTCTATTTCAGAACACCGCTCGAGCTCTCGGTCCGGCCTCCCAGGAAGTCAGGGACAGGCATGTTGCGAACTGCACCAAGGCGGATCCTGCTTATGGTGAAGGTGTTGCAAAGGCGCTTGACGATTTCCTGAAGACAACCAAGGAACTGTCAATGTCCTTGGCCTTATAGATCGTCACGCCTGGCTCCGTAACAAGCAGTCTGTTGCGGAGCCAACACCGAAGGAGAAGTCATGCAACATCAATCTATTTATGCAGTCCGCCCAGAACAGTTAGACTCTGCCACTGCTCAAACGTCAGGGTCACAGCGCTTTGCGGCTATCCATTCAGGAGCAGGCATAGAATCGCCTATGTGGGGAGGCCTGTTTCTGGTCGAGCCCGGCGCCCGTACTGGAATCCATCATCATGGAGAGCAACACACAATCGCCTATGTCCTCAGTGGCTCTTCTTATGTCCGATGGGGCGAGCTAGGAGAGTCTAACGCAACGCTGCATGCAGGGGATTTCCTTTATGTCCCGGCGTGGCTTCCGCACCAGGAGATTAATCCTTCCAGCGACATCCCATTCCAATGGATTGTTGTTCGCAGCACTTCAGAACCAATTGTTGTAAATCTTCCAGACGACTTCTGGCCTGAGGCCGCCATGTAGAGCTCGTGATCGCCAAAGGCCAGCATCTTCGTCACAGAAGGCTGTTCGCGCGAGTCTGGAACATCTCCTACATCGGCCGATAGATAAACTCATGCAGATCCCGTCGCGGTTCACACCAAGCCACCCGTCATCATAGCGTTCTTCAAAAACTTGAGAAGCTGTGGGATATAGCCTGGTGTTCCGCGCCGGGAGTTAACATCTTCAGTTCATTCCGCCTTCTGAAGCAGAGTGGGGTCCGTAGCAAGTGTGACTACGCCTGATCTTCTTTTGCACGACTGTGGTCAGCACCGTCCTTGCGCGTAAAAGTCTTGATTTAACCGCCGCTTCCGAAATGCCGAGTGATTGAGCAATTTCTTTGGTCGACAGTTCTCCCGTCTGTTGTAGCTCAACTACCCTCCGCGATTCGGGCCGCAGTTGCAGCATTGCGCCTCTTAGCGTATCTACCCGCTGTTGACGTGCGTAGTGCTGCTCAGGATTTTCCCTATGATCCCTGAATTCCCATTTTTCAGATTGAACGCTATCGTCAAGTGCGCAATCGATCGCAGACCTCAGCCCTCCCTTTTCCTTCCGTAATAACATGAGGGCAGTGTTGATTGCAATCCGTGTAAACCAGGTCGAAAAGCTTGCCTTGTATTCGAAAGTGTTGAGATGAATAAAAGCCTTCATCAAGGATTCCTGAAGCACATCTTCTGCGTCTTGCCAATTGTTCGTTATTCGATAGATCCTAAGCAATGCCCGCCTGGAATGGCGCTGGCTAAGCTCAACAAAGGCAGAAGAGTCCCCGGATCGTGCCGCTGCAACCAGCACCGCGTCGTCCGTTGCAATCGACTCATTCGAGTGTGCGGCGGTAGCGCTTTCTAATTCAAATGAATTCACTAGGATATCTCCCTCCGCGTGGCTGTTCCCACGATGTTCTCCCAATGCTGGGACTTGAAAGAATTGAACAGTTGCTGCAATGACCCGGGCTTGCCAACCCAATTGCAGTCTCCGCTCCAATATTCGAGTTGTCTGTGGCGAGATAAGGCCACGTAGTCTTTCGATCTATGTGCTAGGTTGCATATTCGGTCGCTTCCGGATAATCTCCCATCCCTGAAGCGCCTCCTTGAATGGACTGCAGACACTATTTGTCTCTGACAATCTCTTCAGCGCTTTGCCGCGTGCCAATTCGATGTCGCGCCGCTTGCAACATAGCAAAGCCGAGCAGTCTTCATCAGATTGCCGCTCGAGAAGCGACATTACGAAGACAAACCGCTCGAACGTGCCGAGTGAATAGATGGCTCCAATAAAGTTGTTGGTTTTCGTAGTTGAGCGAAATTGAAAACTCGTCAATGACTGACACTTAGGCTGATCCGGCAGAGGCTTGACGAGTTCGATTGCATTCTTGACAATCGCGCGGCGAGCCCATAGACGCGCCCACTCCATGAAGACGTCAATCCCATTGAGGCATTCTTCCAATCCGCCGACAAAACACTGTTCGGCCTTCTCAGGGTCCGCGGTTAGAAGGAAAGACAGCAGAAGTAGGCTATGCATCTCCTCGTTGTATATCTCGAAGAATTGTGCCGTGGTCGCGTATCTTGTGGCCCGTTCATTATTGATGCGCCTTGTTCTGAACATATTCACTCCATGCATCGCTTGTAGGTCGTGCGCCGATTGTGTCGAATACGAATCCATTTCGAAGCAATGAAACAATTGAGCCGGTCTGTATGGCCCATGCCTTTGTTCAAGCGCTTTGTGCCCTTAAAGGCTCCGATAGAGACTGCAAGTCTTTACGAATCGGAATAACAGGGAAGATTTCGGATCTGTGGGTGACCGCAGGTTTTGGCCTGTTTCGACGCGAAGGTAAGGTCGCGGAAATTCGAACGACATATCCGTCCGCGATCGGGTTGGCGCAACCGAAGCGTTCCAGGACTTCATTTGTCGTGTCCTGGATGCGGGTTCCCGGTCGATGGAACTCGCGTGTTGCCTTAGCAAGAACCCTGGCAAGGAGAAAACGATTCGGGACGTTGTGTATAGCGCTAAAAATTAGGTCAGAACGCATTGTTCCCTCCGGAAATAGAAGGCTTATTTCCTTCCTTAATAGTCCTGAAGCATTCTCGTTGCCAAAGTATGGCAGAGCGGCTCATCTGGCCATCTATCAGCATTCAAGGGCTTTATTAGCGCAGGCGTTTAGTCGGATTTAGATATCGCGGGGAACGTGCGTCGAGCTCTCGACAGAGGTGGCAGGTTTACGGCACATGGGCTAACTTCTGCAGGGGATATTCCAGGTGGAGAGTTCATTTGGAATGAGGTTTAGCAGTGAACCTCGAACACTCTTGTTCACGCTTTTGCTGCACGTTGGGTGTCGCTGTTCTCGTCGATGCGAGCCCCCTCGAGCGAATCGCCGACCTGCATCTTCAGCCGCGAGTAGGTCTTGCATTTAGAAAGTTAGTTGAGAGATGGTAGCCAGCAGGGATCTGTACACTTCATGCTCGGCAGTCACCAATGGGCGGCAAGCCAACTGGAGAGCGGTAGTAAGGATCGTCCATTGTCCAGTCCCCTGTGGTTACTTGCATTGCATCATTTGTGCCATCACCCAAGTCATTTCAAGCTATGTATGTGAATGTTTTGCCCCCACTCGTAACGTCAGGAACTGTCGGCCCTTCGACAAGGTCTCTCCACAAGGCAACTTGTTTGGCACTGTGCGAACCCGCCGACAGACAATTGGATACCCGTGAACTCACGAGAAGGGATGGCTGAGCTGGGGTTTACAGCGAATTTCAGGTGTCTAACATATCGACGCGGCGCTCGGATTGGCGAAGGTATCCTCATTTTCTTCGTCGCTACGATCAAGGCAGGCAAAATCCTTCTCGATCAGCAAAGTGAGAGTTCCGAATCGACCGAGATCGATATCTTTCTCAATTCCAACCTGGTCCGTGGTGCACCACATCCGGGCTTGGTCTGCGGGTATCAAAACGGTGACCATGTTGTGAGAATACCGAGTGGTTGGCGCGTCTACTGCCGGGGACTGCTCGAGCGCGTAAATCAAGATCGCGCCCGCGTCTGGCGCAAAGTGGATCGTGTCCTCCAAGCGATCCTGCTTCAAAAGCTGTGTGACTTCAGAGCGCGATATTCTTAGCCGCAGTGAATTCCCTTTAATGCGCATTTTCATTGATTCGCTCCTGTTGAGGGTGAAGTGCACCCGTGTATCGGGATGTCTGCCCAGGAAGATATTCCGTTCGATCTTGTCGTCCACTCGCAATCAGTTCAGAATCTTTCTTCGTTCGGGTCGGAGGCCGACTGGGTCCCGCGGCTACTTGAAGAGTATCTTCGCCATCATGCCCTTGTCTTCATGGCTCAATAAGTGACAGTGGAACAGCGAGACTCCGCGAATGATGGGGTCCGTAAAATCCATCACCAGATCGACGCTTCCATCAACTGGCACGTTGACAGTATCCAGCCACTCGGGCCGCGCGAGAGGCTGCTCATTTTGCGAATAAGCCAGAAAGTGCACCTGATGAATATGGAACGGATGCACTTCTTTAGTATTGTTGACTACTTTCCAGTGGCGGTAAACTCCAGTGGCTATCGTGGTCATCGGAGGATCGGCCATGCCAAACTTCTTGCCATTGATGTAAAAGCCCCCCTTGTCCTCAGTAAAGGTGACAATGAAGTCTGGAGCACTGTTCTCGACGCTTGCAACGAGGGTCTTGGATAAGGGCCTATAAATGGGTGGTATGTTGCTGCGCGAGACAGCGGCACTTACAAGACTGGCTTGGACGTTGCTCGTTATGTCCGCGAGCACCATCGCTGGATTCGGGTCTCCATCGGGACCGGTATCAAAACAAAGGGTGCGGAATGCGGCGTGCGCCCCGCGGTTTGGTCCGGTGACGATCGCCTCAATTCTGCCCGCGGGAGGAACTAGGATGTGATCGATCAACTCGGTGCGGCGTGTTGGGTCGTGAAAGGCGAGTGGCATTCCATCGAATGCAACAATCTCAAACTGCTCTGTATCGACCTTCAAATCTGCGTACAGATCTGGAGAAGCATTGACGATACGCCAGAATTGACGCTCTCCGGGTGCGATGGCGATCTGCGGCCGCAGGGCTCCATTCACTGTAAACACTCTTTCAGGCACTGCAGCGGGCGCCCTGCAGCCTGTGGCAGAAGTCTGGAGCATGCGCCTGACCTCAGAAGCGGCAGAGTCATTTCCCTCAAGCACCATATCGCGGAGAATCAGGATGCGTTCCCGCAGGTGACGAATATCTGGAACATAGCGATCCATGCCCTCAATCACAATTGCTCCAGACATGCCATCGAGCGCCTGCTGATAGCTTTCACCGTGCGGGTGAGTGTGATACCAGTACAAGCCGGGCGGCTGATCGAGGGGAACATTCACGATGTAATGAAGCGATTGGCCCGGCATCGCCATCATCGTTAGAACATCATCCTGGGGAGCGTCAGGCGACACATGCAGTCCGTGGAAGTGAAGATTCGTCATGTTCATGCACGGTCCGTCGATGCAGCGCTCCTGCGAATGCGCGGACATCTTGTTTGTAAATGTCAGGCGGATGTTCTCCCCCGGCGATGTTCGAATCACTGGTGGAACTTCGTGTCCGGCGAAAGAGAAGGCCGATTTGCCCGTCTCCTGATCGGAAACGGCCAGAAGCACGAACGGGGAGCGAACCTGTGGCAGATCGGATACAACCGTTTCCCGACTTAGATCCGAAGCAGGCTCTGGCCTTTGAGCAATTAGGTGAACCCCACTGAGTAACAAAAGCGCTGCAACCCATCGCACTAAATTCTTGAACTCGTTCACTACCAACGGATTCAAGAGTTCTAGCTCCAAGTTTGGAGCTGTATCGATCAGATTCATTGCTGTCCTCCGTTAATCGCTCTCCCGCGGCATGAGACTTAAGTCACCGACTGTTGTCGTGAGAGCACGTTTATAGATCGACGCAATGTTGCTTGCCATCGACGATTAGGCGCAGTGGAAAACCCAAGATGGAGCCGCCGTGCTGAACTTTTGGATTACCTGGGTGGCGAGGCATGGCGGCTCACCTACCGACGTAAACTCAAGCAACTTTAATGCCAAAGGATTTGCCTTTGAAATCAGATATATAGGCTGCTAGAAGCAGGCGGGTCCGGCTGACTACTGTCGGTGATCCGACACCTTGGGGTGGAGCGTGGGTACTTCCATGCGAGACTGCAACACATCAGCAAATAGGACCTGCCTTTCTCGCGTTGTGAAGTGTGCTTTTCAGATGCAGACTTCATGATGATCATCGCAGCGCGTACTGAATGCCGGCGCACCGGCCCAGGACCATTTTAGGAGCTAAGCTGTCCTGAGCTGGCGTGGCTCTGTCAACGAGCCGTCCAAACCCATTGCCTGAGGATTCCTCTTCAGAAACATCCGTCAGCTTTGCCGAGACAATTAGGAGAATCCCTAAAGCGCGGATACGAGGGTCGATGTTTCGCCTTCCTCGTGTCGACTTGCCGACAGCACGCCTCTCTCAAAAACGCCGTGTATAGCTGGACTTCGAAGCACAGGATTGCGGATTAACGCACGAATTCAGCTGAATTTGCTCAAGGAGAGAGGTAAGGGTCGATTGCTGAACCTGTGGCTAGATCGAGAATCATCGGTTCGCAGCGATCTATGGTTTGGCAGGCTGATTGCTTTGTAAGG
>Ga0302325_10003249_pt1 | contig 38499 bp, 39 predicted proteins | sample Palsa_T0_2_FD_201948 | JGI IMG/M metagenome (GOLD analysis project Ga0302325, IMG submission 201948) | Peat permafrost microbial communities from Stordalen Mire near Abisko, Sweden - Palsa_T0_2 | ecosystem: Environmental > Terrestrial > Soil > Palsa > Peat permafrost | place: Sweden: Abisko...
GCTGTCCGACGATTCCATGGCGAATGTGAATACCGCTCCCTGCGGCACGCCTTCCTGCGCGGTCATCTCCGGTGCGTGGTTGTGCGTGGGACCGAGTATGAAGTTTCCGTCGGAGTTTGCCGGAGTGTTGGAGCCGTCCGGTAAGGCTTTCGCCGTTACATAACCGGGCGCGTTGGGATCGCGGGTCGGCGGCGTCGGGCGCGCCGGGCGTGCGGCCGCGGCCGGAGGTTGGGCTATTGCTGGATCTAAGCCGGTCATCAAGCCGATTAAACACGCGATGCTAAAATGACGGAACATTAGTCTCTCCCTTTTGTCTTCGTGACATCCATTGCGAGTCGCGATGAAGCAACTTGGGAAATCTCATCACCGATCTTAACTCGACAGCCTATACGGCCGATAGCCCCTCCCGGGAACGGGGCGATAGGGAGGCGGCTACAAGCGGGAGCGTTTACGGGCCAGCCTGTCTGACTTGGACTGCCCATCGTCCCACATGCGCCGCATCTCCTTGCCGAACTGCCGCGGCTTCTCGCCGTAAATGCGCGCGCCCAACTCGAGCGCATTGCCGCGCAGTTCTCTGTGATACTTGCCGATCAGCCTGACGAACAAAGCGATCTCGGGTTCGTTGCTATAAAAGTCCGGCTCGGCCATCACCTTCTCCTGCAGGACCACCAGGTTGTGATCCTCGCCCAGCCAGGTCTCCAGGTCCTTCAGCCGCCTTTCGTACGCCGGCATGGTGCCGTCCCAAACACTGTCCAGCAGCCGGACGTGATACCAGTGGTCTTTCACGCGCTTGCGCCATTCGTGGTAATTCTCCGGCAGCGGATGCTTGCGGGCGCGCGCCATGGCTTTCCGCCCAAGGCGAACCGTGGCCTCCAGGCCTGGCGATATGGCTCCGAAACCATCGGCCGAGAGCGGCCAGTCCTCCACGCGTTCCGCCGACTGGAGTAGCACGCCAGCCATCCCGTGCAACACTTCTTGGACGCCTGCCTGCTGCTCGGCCTGCGCCTTGCGTGCGATCAACCCGCGGCGGATGGAAGCCAGCCCGCCTCGGCCCAGCTCAGCGCGGTACTTCTTCCGCAACGGGTCGAAGGTCTCGATCATGGCGCAGGCGTCCCGGAATTGCGAAAGCCGCCGGCCCGCGTCGCGGAAGAACAGGTTCTCCTGGCGATAGATTTCGCCCAATTCCGAGCGCACCAGACGCAGCACGCCGCGGATCTTCTTGATGTTCTTGCGCGCTTCGTGGATGGCTTCGTCGCGATCGGCGTCGCCTGCGCCGTTCAGGTGGCGCGCGGCCGATTCGATCTCTTCGCGGACGATACGCTTGATTCCCTCGGGAGCCGGCTCGCCCAATTTCAAACGATATGCCACTGTCTTGTTACGGTCTTGAGTAGCGGGTCAATTTGCTTGTGGGGCAGGTTGGCACCCTGCGGGCCGATTGTCAATCGGCCCAGTTTGCGCCGATTTCCAATCGGCGCGCAGGATGCCAACCTGCCCCACAGGCTGCAAACTGACCCACTACCGATCTTGCTACAGCGTAGCAATTCGGCGCGGCGCGGCGTTGCGGGGACCGGCATCCTGCTATCATCGGAATCTCCAATGTTCTCCCGGTCCCGAATCGCGGCATGCTGTAGCGCCGCGCTGTCGCTTGCCATGCCCACTCATTGCCAGGAACGTACCCAGGCGCGATCCATGGTGATTTCCATGCACGGCATCGCCGCCACCAGCCAGACGCTCGCCTCCCAGGCCGCCGCCCAGGTGCTGGCGCGCGGCGGATCGGCCATGGATGCGGCCATTTCCGCCAATGCCATGCTGGGCCTGGTGGAACCCATGAGCTGCGGCATCGGCGGCGACCTCTTCGTCATTTACTGGGACGCCAGGACCGGCAAGCTCACCGGCCTCAACGCCAGCGGATGGGCGCCTCGCGGCCTGACCATCGAATTTCTGAAATCGCAGGGCCGCTACGCCATGCCGCAGGATGGCATTCAGTCCGTGACCGTGCCGGGCTGCGTGGATGGCTGGGAGAAGCTCCACACTCGCTTCGGCCGGCTAAGCTGGCGCGAGTTGTTCCAGCCCGCCATCTACTATGCGGAAGGGGGCTTCCCGGTCACCGAGATCATTCAGGACACATGGAAATCGGGGACATCCAAGTTGTGGGGCGACGCCGCCGGGCGCCAGATCTTCCTGCCGGAGGACAAGGCTCCCGCGGTGGGCCAAATCTTCCGCAACCCGCGTCTGGCCGCGGCTTACAAGCTGATTGCCGCGCAGGGCGCCGCCCCTTTCTATAAGGGCGATATCGCGCGCGCCATCCTGAAGACCTCCTTGCGCTTGGGTGGCAAGATGTCGGCTGACGACCTGGCGGAGTTTCAATCCGAATGGGTCGAGCCGGTCTCCACCGAGTATCGCGGATGGAAAGTGTATGAGCTGCCGCCGAACAGCCAGGGCATCGCGGCGCTGGAGATGCTGAACATCCTGGAGACGTTTCCGTTGTTCAACTACGCGCCGTCGAGCGTCGAAGACCTGCACCTCAAGATCGAGGCGCAGAAGCTGGCGTACGAGGATCTGCGCCGCTACGTGGCCGATCCGCGTTTCGCGCAGATGCCTACGGCCGGGCTGATTTTGAAGAGCTATGCGCGCGAGCGCGCCGCGCTGATCCATCGCGGCGAGGCCAACTGTGGGCCCGTTCCGGGCAAGCCGCCGTCAACGGTCGGCGATACGGTTTATTTGTCGGTGGTGGATCGCGACGGCAACATCGCCTCGCTGATCCAGAGCGTCTACCTGACCTTCGGGTCCGGCGTGGTGGTGGACGAATACGGGTTCCACCTGCAGAATCGCGGCGCGCTATTCGAGCTGGATGCGGAGCATCCCAACGCGCTTGAGCCGCGCAAGCGGCCGTTGCACACCATCATCCCCGCGTTCATCGAAAAGGACAACATTCACATCGGCTTCGGGATCATGGGCGGATACAACCAGGCGCAAGCGCACGCGCAATTCGTTTCCAACCTGGTGGACCACAACATGAACATCCAGGCGGCCCTGGAAGCGCCCCGCTTCACCAAGCTGACTTTTGGCGGGTGCGACGTGATGATCGAGAACCGCGTGCCGGCGGGCGTGCGCGAGGCGCTGGCGGCGCGCGGGCACAATCTTGAAGTGCTGGCGGATTTCTCGGGCTGGATGGGCGGCGGCCAGGCCGTCCTGCACGATTCGGATGCGGGCGTGAATTACGGCGCGTCGTCGCCGCGCAAGGATGGCGCGGCGGTGCCGGAGGCACCTGCATATTTCGGGCCGCATTGACTATTATTTTGGCCGTAGCCAGTCGGACGGGTAGCCCGTACCTAATGTAAACGCCTCCCGCGAGGACCTCTGAGGTCACCGCGATGGCACTACCGGGCCCTCTCCATCACCGTACGCAGGATGCTGTTGATCCGGGTCGAGTAGCCCTCGCCATACCGCATTAGCCAGTCGTAGATCTCCCGGTCGATGCGAGCGGCCACGAGCACCTTAGGCGTTCGGCGGAATTGCGCCAGTTGCTCATCGGTCAGGGCAGGGACGTCCGAGTAATCAATATCGGAATCGTCTCCGGCGGCCTGTCGCTTCGCAATCCGAGACAGGACGGCCTTTTGCTTTTTACTCAGCGGCTTGCTGAATATAGAATCGGCGCTCACGCTCTTCTTCGCCATTTCCGTTCTCCATGCGATATACGTGGACGACCAGCAGCACCGCCCCCTCCGCGGCTCCAATGGCGTGCCACCGCTATTCGCCACTCACGATGCGGTCCGTGCGGAAGATCGGGTAGTGGGGATCGTCGAAAGTGAGTGCCACACTCTCGAAAGTGATGCCGCGGTGATTCAGTTGGTTGATCCGGTTGTTCCCGCGGTTCCATGCCAATCGCATCGTTATACAAAATGTATAACGTCCACCGTGTGAAGTCAACCGTCCGTTTGTCGGGCTATAGCTTTCAGGCGCGTTGTTCGATCGTCACTCGTTTGCTACCAGCAAGGCAATTCCGCGATCCGGCTCATCTCGGCCAGGCGCGCGACAGCCCAGCAAGAAGAAGTGTAGTGGAAACTTAAATGTGAAAAGAATACGATTTTGCTCCGCTCGGGCGTCGGCACGAGTGCCGGGCCCGGAGGGCACCCGGCACGCTAGCTAGAGTGCGCGCGCCACGTCATCATCCCATCAGGGAGCGCTGGCCGGGACGCAGCGGAATACCACGATCTTGCCGGAAGTCGTAGTGACGGTCTGCTGAAAAACGGAACCAACTGCCGTAATAGTTGTGACGTGGGCCGCGAGACTTGCATTCGCGTTGAAATTCTCCACGGGAACCGCCAGTACCGCCCCCGATCCCTCGCCTTCGACTGACGAAAACTCGTACTCGTACAAGTTGTATGAAATGCCGGGCGTAAGGCCGCTCACGGTAACCTGTAGGACAAAGTTCGTCATCCATGCACTTGGCGGTGTGTTGGTGCAACTCTCTCCCCAGACGCTGGTCCCGATCATCGGGTTTTCGTAGTCGTAACCGGCCACCGGATCGAGTGGATTCATCGATCCCTTGGTAACGGTCGGCCCCACGACGGTTAGCGCAACCGGGCGCGTCACAGCAGTCGGATCTTGCGGACCAGCGACGGAGAAGCCGTAATTGTGAGGCCCGGCGATAGCCACCGTGTCGTAACCTGAGCCGCCCGTGTAAGTCTGAATAGTCCGGCTGCCTGGAATAATAATGGAGTAGGCCTGCGCATTCTGGGAATTGGCTCCGGCGCGCGTGTTTGCCAGTGACCCAAACGTATAGCCGAACACGTAGGGCGTGCAGCCGGTCGCGTCGGTACCCGCGCCTGGCGGAATCGCCGGATTGGATGTAAATGTGCCGCCCGAAAGGGTGTAGACGCCGTGATCGTCAAAGTACACGACATCGTCGGGGTAGTAAGCCGGGTCCGTCGCCGAATGATTGGCGCCAATCTTGATGACAGCCACCTCGTGATCGTACTGGGGGTCCGATCCGCCGTTAAGCAAGATCGCGATAGTCACCTGATGGCCGTTGATCACTTCCTGTTTCACCCAAGACATGTACTCTTCATATCCGGCCATCCCGGGCGTCTCCGCTGCGTAGTCATAGGTCGTAGCGGCCAGCCGCGAATTCGAAAGACACTGGGCGGCGTTGGCATACGTGTTTGGTCCGCTGACGCCAGTTCCAGGGTTCTCAATCAGCAGTTGGGCGTTGTAATCGACCTGGCCGCCGTGTGCGGCGCATGCGCCAGTCGGTCCCGACTGGGACAAACCGGCTCCGCAGATCAGGCGGGCGTTGAACTGCGACATCCACTGCCCATTGTTGAGTCCGGCCTGCATCATGGATACTTCGCCGCAATAGCCGTCGTTGTTCTCCCATTGATAAAACGGTTGCAGGGGTTGGCGCGGGTAGATGTAGAAACTGGTAGACGGGGGCGTGGTACCGTCCACCAGCTTCTGTCCGCAGCCCGGTTCTGCCGCTCGGGCGTCGGCGGCAACAGCCAACAGCCCGGCGATGCCGGACACCAGGGCCAGCAAATAAATCTTGATCCTCTTGGGCACGTTCCCGCCATTATAGAGGATCGCGGCTTCGGTTTCGAAAAAAAATTACCCAAGCGTGAAACGTTTCGCCCGCTCACGTCACTACCTAATGTGGACGCTTGTTGCGAGTTGCGCTCCTTCAAGCATGCAATGGTTCCTCCCCACTCCGTAGCTGCCTCGGATACACGCAGCTCGCAGCGCGTTCACAATCGTTATCGGGCCGTCCCGCCGCTTGGTCTGCTACCATAAAATCTAAATTGACCGAAACAGTCCCAGACGTACTGGTCCGTATTGTCGCTCACAAGCGGGAGCATCCCTCGCCGTCTCCAAGTGTGCTCAAACAGTGGGAGCGGCAGGCCGGACAGGCGCGCAGCGGTCGGCGGGACTTTCGGCGGGCGCTAGCCGCGCGGGCGCCGGCTATCATCGCCGAGATCAAGAAAGCCTCGCCCAGTAAAGGATTGCTGGCGCAGGACTTCGACGCCGCGCGGCTGGCGCGTCAATACGAAGCCGGCGGAGCGGCGGCGCTTTCCGTGCTGACCGACGAGGCATTTTTTCAGGGCAGCCTGGCGGACTTGGCGGCGGCGCGCGGCGTCTGCGGATTGCCGCTGCTGCGCAAGGATTTCACGCTCTATGGAAATCACGTTACGGAAGCGGCGGCGGGCGGCGCGGACGCCATCCTGCTGATTGCGGCAATCCTGGATGCGGGCGAGATCCGCAAATTGGCTGCCATGGCGGCCGGTTACGGAATGGCGGCGCTGGTCGAAGTACACGACGAACGGGAACTGGCGAAGGCTCTAGACGCGGGCGCGGGAATCGTGGGGGTCAACAATCGGGATCTGACCACATTCGAGGTCACGCTCGAAACCTCGTTGCGTTTGGCGCAGCACATCCCGTCCGGAGTGCTGAAGGTGAGCGAAAGCGGCATACGCACTGCGCGGGATATCGAGCGGCTGCGCGAGGCGGGCTATCAAGCTTTCCTGGTGGGCGAGCACCTGATGAAATCGGCGGACCCGGCGGAGGCCGTGCGGGCTTTGCTGACCCCTGCTTGACGGTGGGTGACTGCATGATGGTGAAGATTTGCGGCATCACCAATCGCGAGGATGCGCTGGCGGCCATCGACGGAGGAGCGGCGGCTTTGGGGTTCAACTTTTACCCGGCCAGCCCGCGGTATATCGCGCCGGACGAAGCGGCGGCGATCGCGGCGGGGCTGCCGGCGGGTGTTTGGAAGGTAGGCGTCTTTGTGGACGAACCTCCGGATGCATTGCTGCGGATCGCCAGGCAGGCGGGTTTGGATATCGCTCAATTGCACGGCAGTGAGCGGCCAGAGCAGTATCCGCGGGGTATGCGCGTGTGGAAGGCGATTCGGATGTTGGCAGGCGGAAGCGCCTGCCCCACCTGCCCCGCGGAAGCACTGCTATTGGATGGCCCGGCATCCGGGCAGGTCTTCGATTGGAGCGTTGTGGGGCAGGCAATCCTGCCTGCGGACACGCTTTCCAGCGCGTCCAAGCCGGCTGAAAAGCCGGCTGCGGCCAAGATTGGCCGCCCCACAAGACTGATCCTGGCAGGAGGACTGGACGCGGGCAACGTGCGGCAGGCGATCGAACAAGTGCATCCATGGGGTGTGGATGCCTGTTCGCAAATTGAAAGCTCGCCGGGACGCAAGGATCGTTTCAAGATGGCGGCATTTCTGAAAGCCGCATTGGCGGTATCGCCGTGACGACCGTCCAACCAGACGCGGGCGGGCACTTCGGGCCTTACGGCGGCCGCTTCGTACCGGAAGTCCTGATGGCGCCGCTCGAAGAATTGGAGAAGGCGTATCTGGAGGCGCGCGCCGATCCGGCGTTTCAGGCCGAATTGGGCGATCTGCTGCGGAATTACGCCGGCCGCCCCACGCCGCTGTACTTTGCGCGGCGGCTTACCGAACATCTGGGCGGCGCGCGCATCTACATCAAGCGCGAGGACCTGTTGCACACCGGCGCGCACAAGATCAACAACACGCTGGGGCAGGGGCTGCTGGCGCGGCGCATGGGCAAGCGGCGCATCATCGCGGAAACGGGCGCCGGGCAGCACGGCGTGGCCACGGCTACGGTTTGCGCCCGGCTGGGTCTCGATTGCGTGGTCTACATGGGCGAGGAGGACATGCGCCGGCAGCGGCTCAACGTCTTTCGCATGCGCCTGTTGGGTGCGCAGGTGGTCCCTGTGACCACCGGCAGCCGCACGCTGAAGGACGCCATCAACGAAGCCCTCCGCGACTGGGTGACCAACGTCGGCGCCACTTACTATCTGCTGGGGTCGGCGCTGGGACCGCATCCTTATCCGGTGATAGTGCGCGATTTTCAGAAGGTGATCGGCGAGGAAGCCCGCCGCCAGATTCTGGAGAGCGAGCAGCGCCTGCCCTACGCGGTCTTTGCGTGCGTGGGCGGCGGCAGCAACGCCATCGGCATCTTCCATGCGTTCGTACCGGATGAGGCGGTGCGGCTGATCGGCGTGGAAGCCGGCGGGCGGGGATCGAATTTGGGCGATCATGCGGCGCGTTTCCGGGGCGGGTTGCCGGGAGTGCTGCACGGCGCGCGCAGCTATCTGCTGCAGGATGAGGATGGGCAGGTTTCGCTGACGCACTCGGTTTCGGCGGGCCTGGATTACGCGCTGATCGGCCCCGAGCACGCCTGGCTGCATGACCGGAACCGCGCGGAATATGTGGCCGCCAGCGACGCGGAAGCTCTGGACGCGGCCCGCCTGCTGTGCCGCATCGAAGGTCTGATTCCGGCGCTCGAATCGGCGCACGCGGTGGCTGAGGTGGTGCGGCGCGCGCCGGCGGGGCGCGGAGAGATCTACATTGTGAATATGTCCGGACGGGGGGATAAGGACATCGACATTTATCGGGAAAACTTGAAGGAGCTGGATGGCGCGGACACGAGTGTCCGCGGGCAGCCATGAGTGCCTGCGCCACGTCGCGCATCGCAACGATGTTCGACAACCTGAAGCGGCACGGGCGCAAAGGCCTGATTGCGTACGTTACCGCCGGCGATCCGTCGCCTGAGCGTACCCCCGCGCTGGTGGAAGCTCTGGAGCATGGCGGCGCAGACCTGATCGAATTGGGCGTGCCTTTTTCGGACCCCATCGCGGATGGGCCCGTAATCCAACGCGCGGGCCAACGGGCCCTGGCGGCTGGCACCACGCTGCGCAAGGTGCTGGAGATCGCGGCGCAGATTCGGCAGCGGTCCGAGATTCCCCTGCTGCTGTTTACCTATCTGAACCCGGTGGTGCGCTACGGCGTGGATGCCTTGGCGCGCGATGCCGCGGCTTGCGGCATCGATGGCTGCCTGCTGACGGATGCCAGTGTGGAAGAAGCCGGCGACTACGTGGACGCCATGCGCCGGCACAATCTGGACACCGTGTTCCTGGCCGCGCCCACCAGCACCGACCGGCGGCTGCGGCTGATGGCGCAATACTCCACCGGCTTCGTCTACCTGGTTTCGCGCACGGGAGTGACGGGCGCGCGCGAATCGCTCTCGGATGCCGTTGCACCGCTGGTGGCCGCCGTGCGCGCCGTGACGGATCTGCCGCTGGCGGTGGGATTCGGCATCTCGCGGCCGGAGCACGTGGCGGAATTGGGCCGTCAGGTGGAAGCCGTGGTGGTGGGCAGCGCCATCGTCGACCTGATCGAGCGGAATCGGGATAATACATCGCTCGAAATCCAGTTGGAATCTTTCGTGCGCGAGCTGAAACATGGCTTCGATATGCGGGCCGCGGAGGCATCGTGACGCGCGAAGAAGCGCTGCAGGCGCTGGAAGAGTATCGCGTGTCGATCGACGCGTTGGATCTGCGCCTGCTCGAATTGTTGAACGAACGCACGAGCGTGGTGGAGCAGATTGGCCGCGTCAAGCGCGCCGCAAAGCTGCCCATCTACGAGCCGCGCCGCGAAGAGCAGGTTTTTGAAAACATCACGACGCATAACGGCGGCCCGCTGACGCCCGACGCCGTGAAGCGCATCTTCGAACGCATCATCGACGAGATGCGCACCATCCAAAGAATTCGCATGGAAACCAGCCAAGAAGAAGATTCATAGGAGATCGTAAATGTTAGTCGTCATGCAGCAAGGGGCCACCGAAGCCCACATTCAGGCGGTAATCGATCGCATGGTGGGCGAGGGTTACGATGTGCACCGCTCCACGGGCGTGATGCACACGGTGCTCGGCGGCGTGGGCGGCAAGGTGGATGTGGACCTCGAGGTTTTCGAGGTGATGGAGGGCGTGAAGGAGGCGCATCGCATCGCCTCGCCGTACAAGCTGGCCAGCCGGAACTTCAATCCCGGCGGAACGGTAGTGAAGATCGGCGAGGTGTCGATAGGCGGCGAACGAGTGGTGGTGATGGCGGGGCCGTGCAGTGTAGAGAGCCGCGAGCAGATCGACCTGGTAGCGGAGCAGGTGGCGCGCGCGGGGGCCAGCGTGATTCGCGGCGGCGCCTTCAAGCCGCGCTCGTCGCCCTACAGCTTCCAGGGCATGGGCGCCGAGGGTTTGCAACTGCTGCGCGCGGCGGCCGACCGCAACGGCCTGCTGGTAGTGAGCGAGGTGATGGATCAGACCCAGATTCCGCTGGTGGCCGAGTATTCCGATATTCTGCAAGTAGGCGCGCGCAACATGCAAAACTTCAACCTGCTGCGCGAGCTGGGCAAGCTGCGCAAACCGGTGCTGCTGAAGCGCGGCATCGCGGCGACCATCGAAGAACTGCTGCTTTCCGCGGAGTATATAATGGCGGGCGGCAATTATGACGTGATCCTGTGCGAGCGCGGGATCCGCACGTTTGAGACCTACACGCGCAATACCATGGATATTTCGGCTATACCGGTGGTGAAGAAGCTGTCGCATTTGCCCATGGTGGCCGATCCTTCGCACGGCACCGGGCGACGCGATAAGGTGGCCCCCATGGCGCGCGCCGCGGTGGCCGCAGGCGCGGACGGACTGCTGATCGAAGTGCATCCGGATCCCGACCGCGCGCTAAGCGATGGCGCGCAATCGCTGCGTCCGGAGCAATTCGAAGAGCTGATGGGGCAGTTGCGCATGATCGCGCCGGCGGTGGGCCGTACGATTTGAGGCTTGCGGATGGATACTGTTGCCATCGTCGGTGTAGGCCTGATCGGCGGCTCCTTCGGGTTGGCGCTGAAGCAGGCGGGGTTCGGCGGCACGATCCTGGGCGTCAGCTCGGAAGCGGCGGTGCGCGCGGGGCTGGAGCGGGGCGCGATCGACCGCGGCGCAACGCTGGAGCAGGCGGCCCGTTCCGCGGACCTGCTATATCTGGCGCAGCCCATCGGACGCATTCTGGACACGCTGCACCATCTGGACCCGCTGGTGCGGACGGACGCGCTCATCACCGACGCGGGCAGCACCAAGCACGCTATCGTCACCACGGCGCGCAAGCACGTGCGGCGCTGCCAGTTCCTGGGAGGGCATCCGCTGGCCGGCAAGGAAAAACGCGGCGCGGCGGCAGCGGAGGCGGATCTGTTCCGCGGCCGCACCTATGTGCTGACGCCCGCGTCGCCCGAGGATCTGCAGACGCCCGCGGCGCGCGCGTTCATCGAGTGGTTGGGCCGCATCGGGGCGAAGACCGTGGTGCTGGGCGCGGCCGAGCACGACCGGCTGGTCTCATTCACGTCGCACTTGCCGCAGCTCGCTTCCACCGCGTTGGCGGCCACCGTGGCGGAGAACCTGACCGCGCCGGAAGACTTGCAGGTGGCTGGACCGGGCTTAATCGACAGCACCCGCCTGGCGCTGAGCGCGTATGAGTTGTGGCGCGACATCTTGGCCACCAATACGGAATCCATCGAGCAAGCGCTCACGGCGTATATCAACGAGCTGGAGCAGCTTCGCGAGAACCTGCGGACAAGGGGGGCGCGGGACGTGTTTGTGCGGGCGGCGGAGTTGGCCGGGCGGCTACGTGCCCGCTAGCGGTAAAGCAGGGGGATGGTCCGCCTGCAATGTTCCCTCGATCGATGAAGTGCAGTATCTCTGCACCCGTGGATGCTCGTCGGCAAGGCCATATCGATATATCTTTTCGCGGCGACGACGGAACTGGCGCATGTCAATCGAGAATTGAAGCGGTTCAAGATCGAAACGGCCCGGTTGGAACAGCGCAAGCAAGAGCTGATCTCCGCCGCCGGGAAATGACGGTTGGCGGGTGGTTCGCCCTGCAAAAAATAAAGAAGGGGAGCCCGAAGGCTCCCCCTGGAATGCTAGCCGCTCCGCGCTCAGCTTCGTCAGAAGAAGAACTTGAGCGCGAGTTGTATGTTGCGCGGGTTGCTCGAGAACGCCTGCGACGGCTGCAGGAAGATTCCCGACTGCGGCCTAAGATACTGGTCCACCGCGCCGCCCGTGAAGCCAATGGGAGCCACATCGCTGACGTTACCTCCAATGTATTGTGGATGATTGAAGATATTGAAGAAGCGGGCCGAGAACTGCACTTTCTTGCCGCCTTCGCCAAAGCTGCAGCTCTTGGCGAGCGTCATGTCCACATCGTCGATGGGGTTAAGTTGCGCGGTGTTGCGGCCACCGTTGGGCAGCGTGCCCAGGCCGGCCTGGATGTAGCGGGCGTTCGGGTTGTTGGCGAGGTAAGCCACGACGTCGCCGGAGCTGTTCGTCAGCGCCGTCACACCGGACCCCACATTCGCCGCACCGCTCGGGTTGATGAACGCACGGTCGCCCGCGGAATCGGCGTTCAGATTGGCGTCGACGCCGCTCTGCACATCCACCAAGGTGCCCGTCTGGTAAGTGTAAATAGGAGCAAACTCCCAGTTACCCACGATGTTCTTCATAAACCAACTGGCGTGCTTGAAGAACGGCAGATCGTAAAGCGTCTCGAAGGTGACCCGCTGGCGATGATCGAGCGCGGAGCTGGAGCGGTCCAGCGCCAGGTTGGTCGAGTCTTCCGGGCGGCGCGGCGTCAGATCGGTGCTATGCACGTCGGCTGTGGAATCGTCGATGGCATGGCTCCAGGTGTAGGCTCCGATGAACTGCAACCCGTTGGAGAAACGGCGAGTCAAAGTGTTTGCCCAGCCGTGGTAGATGGAACTACCCCAAGGCTCGTAGGCGGTGATAAACGCTCCGTCAAACCCGGCATTCAGGTAAGCCGGCTTGAGGTAGCCACCGTTGTCGTAAAGGTTGAGCAGGCAGTTCGCCACCGTAGGCGACAGGCATGCGTTGTTATTCGCCGAATTGGCGGGATTATCGTATGCGTTCGTCAGCCCGTTTAAAGTGGCCTGGCTGGGAGCGGTCATGTACAACGGCAGGGCGTTGGAGGTGGTAACCGTGGGCTGCTCATTCAATCGCTCCTGGACCGACAGGTGTACGCTGTGGGTGCCCACGTAGCGGCTCTCAAAGGTGTAGTCGTTATGGAATACGTGCTGCACGCCAATATTCCAGGAGATCGTCTCCGGCCGAATCTGGTTCGGGACGTAGCCGGATGTCTCGGAAATCGCCTGCGCCGCGGTCAGCGACCCGGCATTGGCGCTCGGCGGAATGCCCCCACCAGCGAGGAAGCCTGTCCCGGATTCCCCGCCTTCGTCGACGGTGTGGTTTGACTCCGGCGGAAGCGTGAGCAGTCCTTGATTGTCATAGAGCACGTCGTAGAACATGCCAAAGCCGGCGCGGATGGAGGTTCTGCCGCTGGTGCCCGGTGAGTACGCGATGCCGATGCGCGGCGTGATGGCATTCTTCTGCGGTTGCGGTTCGCCGAAGGTAATCAGGCCCGGAACATCCGCAATGGCGTTCTCGGTCTGTAGCCGCTCAGTGTAAGGCACCGTCTGATATTCGTACCGCACTCCCAGATTCACGGTGAAGTTCGGCCGGAGCTTCCAGCTATCGTTGGCGAAAAAGCCCGTAAAAATCCGGTCTCCGTAATACTTCACACCACCCACCGTGCGCTCTGCGAGGTAATCCGGAATGTTATCGTCCAGGTAGTCGGAGAGATAGCTCCACTCGTAATCGCCCCGGGACCGCTGCGTGAAGGTCTGCGGCGAGATCTGCTTCCAGCCGTCGAAGCCGAATTTGAGCGTATGCGCACCCTTGGTCCAGGTCATGTTGTCGGTCAACTGATATTGATTCTGAATGCCGCTTTGCGGCGCGTTCGGATCGGGACCGAATGTGTTATTCACGCCGCCGAGTTCGAAGATATCGATGTTCGGGAACGAATCCAGTCCTGGGAACTGAACGTTGCCGGCCGGGGTATTGCTGGAGAGGCGGTTATAGCCTAGCCGGAACTCGTTGACTAAAGCAGGCGTGAAGGTATGAAACTCCGAGAATGTCGCAAGGTAAGTGTTGGTGGGTATGGTCTGATAGAAAACCGATGGGAAGCCGCTCGAATCGATGGCGCCCGTGCGGTTCAGAATGAAGCGGCCGCGGACAGAATCCTTGTCGGAGATGTTGTAGTCCACCGACGCCACGGCGCTTTCGCTGTTGCTGAAGGCGGGCGACGTTATGGGGACCAATCCGATGGGTATGGATACACCGGTCGGGCTGGGCCCGTTTATGCTCTCATTTCCCGGCCCAACAACGGGATAGGCGCTGTCGTCGCAGGCCGCGGGCGTTGATGCCGCCGAAGCGGTACCCAGATATTTCTGCAGTTGGCTCAGGTTGTTCTGGTTGACCCCGGACATGCCAGATAGAGTGCTATAGCCGCCGGCAGTCGGAGCGCAAACCGTTCCGGTGGCGCCAACGGTGCCGATCGGGTTGTACTCGTAGTTGACGAAAAAGAACAGCTTGTTTTTCTTTATGGGGCCGCCGAAAGTGCCGCCAAAGCGGTTGTCGTCGAACCGCGGATGCAGCGGGATGCCTTCCACGGAGTTGATATTATCCGCAGCGTTCAGGTTCCGGTTGTCGAGATACTCGTAAAGCGAACCGTGAAACTGGTTGGTGCCGCTCTTCACCACTTGGTTGAACTGGCCGCCCGAGGAGTGGCCGAAATCCGCACCGAACTGATTCTGCAGGAAGGTGAATTCCGCTACGGCGTCGTTTGGAACGCCCACCAAGGGGCCGGTGACGCTGCCGCTGTTGTTGTCGATGCCTTCGATGGTGAAGTTGTTGTTGCGCGGGCGCTGGCCTCCGACGCTCGGACCCATGCCGACGCCGACGCCGCCGCTGGTCGAGACTCCCGCCGCCAGCAGCGACAGGTTAATGACGCCCGATCCGGTGGACGCATTTGGGAGATCCATCATCTCTTGGGACTCGAACGTGTTCTGAATCTGCGCCGTGGTCGTATCGATCACTACCGCATTCGCAGTAACCTCCACGGTTTCTACGCTCTTGCCAACCTGCAAGGTAACGTTGGCAGTCGCCGTGACATTCAGTTCGATCTGTACGCCCTTGAGCTCTGCTTTCGAAAAACCCGCGGCGATCACCGAGAGGGTGTACGTACCGGCGGGCAGGTTAGTGATGCGGTATTCGCCCGCGGCCAGTGAGTTCGTGGTTGCGTCAACACCGGTGGCATCGTTGTGCGCGACCACCGTCGCGCTGGGCACGGTGGCTCCGGTGGCGTCGTACACGGTTCCCGTGAGGTTGCCGCTGACCAACTGCGCGTAACCCGGCAGGCAGGCGATTCCTAACAATGCGGCCAAAACTATTGCGAGCAGGCTTGTCGTTAGCTTCATAGTCTTTACTCTCCTCGGAATTTTTCCTCTGAACGATTCTTGATAGTGCAGCACGTTGCACAAAACGTGGGAGTGAATGGTGGTGTAGTGCTTCTGCGATATAGTTTAAGTTCAGCAAAAGCATTTCCTCCCCCTAGCCACGATGTGGAAGCACTTGGATAACCAAGCTTGGACGGAACTCGCATTCATTAGTTAGCAACGGTTTACGAGAGATACGCCCTACGTGTTCGTCCAAGTTTAGTATTATGCGGCGAGGCGAATCCGAAAATCGGAATCGAGCAAGCGTTTGCCGTTTTATTACGGCTCCGTCAGTGATCTTTGTTACACTGGCTTACTCGTTGCCAGCCACGGAAAGCTCCTCACCAATGCTGAGATCTTCCGTCTAACGGCGGGGTAACTGCAATGGACGGAGGCTAACTTAATTTCTGTACAGGCAAACAACTGTGAAGAAAAGAGTTGCCAAGCCGTCTAAAATTCTTATAAATCGGTTGCGGCCTGCGCTTAGCGCCAGCCATCCACCACAAACAGCTCGGCCAGGTTCCGGAGGAAAGAGTAGACGATGGTGTGTTCGTCCTGGGATAGCACGGCCGGCCAGATATGGCTGACGCCGGGCAGATCGAGCGGAGCAATCTCCTTCAATGGACGGAGGCTAACTTAATTTCTGTACAGGCAAACAACTGTGAAGAAAAGAGTTGCCAGGCCGTCTAAAGATTCTTATAAATCGGTTGCGGTCTGCGCCTACCGCCAGCCATCCACCACGAACAGCTCGGACAGGTTCCGGAGGAAAGAGTAGACGATGGTGTGTTCGTCCTGGGATAGCACGGCTGGCCAGATATGGCTGACGCCGGCCAGATCGAGCGGGGCAATCTCCTGCCAGGGCGTGCATCTTCCCGTTTCCACGTCCACGCGAAGGAGCGTGGCCGGCACCGAATCGGCCTGGGCTAGCAGAGTCTTGCCCGAATGGCTCCAGCGCAGCACGGTGGGCGTAAAGCCGGTGGCGATCACTTTGGGTTCCCCTCCGGCCACGGACAGAACCACCAGTCTCTGTTCGGCATCGACACCGGCGATCTGCTTGCCGTCCGCGGAGATTGCGGGCCGGAAGAAATATGCGCTGGCGCCGAGCGGCGCCGGCCCGCTCCCATCCAACGCCTGAACGAATAGGCGGGGGGGACGGCCCCCCAGGCTGCCGCCTACCAAGAGCCGGTCTCCACCGGGAAAGAATCGTGCGAAGTCATACTTCAGGTTGTGTCCGGAAAGCGTGCGCGGCTGGCCGGGCGTCAGGGGCACCAGATTCAAGGTAGTCTGATCTCCGTCCGGCTTGGTGACTACCAAGTTCCCATCCGGCGAGATGGCCATGCCAAAGCCTTCGCCCACGCGAATCGCGCCGGGCGCATTGGCACGGCGGATATAAACCGCGTGATGGGCCCCGCCACCCTGTCCCGTCTCATCGAATAGAACCACGCGGCCGTCCGCCGAGATACCCTCGACGGTTGTATAGTCGAACCAGGAAAGGTCCTGTTCCTTGGCGGCGCGGTCCCCCAGCCCGGTCATCATGGCGTGCAGTTGGTCGCGCGAAATCAGGACCCGGCCGGAAGCGGAGATGTCACACAGCGTGAGGGTGCCTGGAAAAGCCGCGACGACGCGCACTTTGCCCGAAAGATCGGTCGCGTACAGCGCGCGGGTCACGCCCGACCGAGCGGCGGTGAACCAGACCTCGCGGCCGGTGGGCGCCCACGCCAAACCGCTCGCGCTGGCCCACCCGGTGGATAGAGTGCGGCGCGCGCCTTTGCCGTCGATGGCCACGATGTTCCCGCCATCGTCGCCCAGAACGAGGTGTTCGATGAATGCAACCTCGTTGCCGGAGGGCGAAACACGGACGTCCGAGAGCCATCCCGAACTCTCGTACAAGGTCTTGCCGCGTGGATATTCAATGGCCTCGGGGCGGGGTCCGTAACGAATGACGGCCATTTTCGAACTGTCCGGCGCCCAGTCCGCGGCCCAAATGTCCCGGTCGAGCGGCAGAGGCGCGCCACCGTTCATGGGCACCCGCACCAGGCTGCGGACCCCCGTGCCGCCGGGAAAGATCAGGGCCAGTTCGCCGGATCGCGATACCCCCGCCAGTATGGCGCGCGCGAAACCGAGCGGCCGGGATTCGGGGCTTACGGTGTTCGCCAAATACAAGTCTCCGTCGCCGGGCACTAACTGCGCTTCGTAAATGACGGTCTGGCCGTCCGGTCCGAAGCGCGCAGCGGGGATCGTCGTTCGCCGAAAGGTAACCTGATGGAACGTGGCTTGCGTGGCGGGCTTTTGACGAATTACCAGCAACAGGCCGGCCAAGACCACCACGCCGGCGGCAGCCGCGGCCAGCAGCCATCCACGAGACGATCGCCGCGGCGCCTCGTTCGCCGGAAGGAGCGGGATCGCCGCCGGCACATCGTTCTCTTCCAGCTTCTCCACTGGCGCAGCCGGGTGGCTCTCACTGACCGGAGCCACGAACCGGTATCCACTGCGCGCCAGCGTCTCCACGTAGCGGGGGCGGTCGGCGGAGTCCCCCAGAGCCAGGCGTAGACGGTTCACGGCGGTATTCAGGCCGCTCTCGAAATCGACAAAGGTGTCGGCGGCCCACAGCCGGTCGCGCAACTCCTCGCGGGTTACCACACCGCCGGGGCGCTCCAACAAAGCCTCAAGCAGGTGAAGTGGCCTGCCTTGGAGCCGGATCCTGGTACCGTGCTTTCGTATTTCACCCGTGCCGGTTTGCAGCTCAAAAGCGCCAAACTGGAGCACACGTCCATTGCTCTCTTCCCGCATGTGGTCGACTCCCAGACCCCGTTACACTTTCCATCTATATTAAGACAATTGACGGGACTGCGCCAATGTGGATAGTGGGGCGCTATGTTAACAAATCCAGCGCAGCCTGAATCTCGCTACGCGTATGCAGATCTCCGGTGCGGGTGGTCGCCTCGATCCCTTGCCGGTAGAGGGCGCGGGCGTCTTCGCGGCGGCCCAGCTTCTCCAACGTCTGGCCCCCGTGATAATAAGCGGCCGAGTAGCTCGGATTCAGGGCCAGCAGCGCCCGATATTCCTGGATGGCATTCTCCAGGTCGCCCGAATTGGCGTACTCCATGGCCAAACCGTAGCGCGCGAAACTGTCGTGGGGATGCTGCGCCGCCATGTTCTTCAGCACTTCCAGCCGGTTGCTCATACCCCTGTGTTACCATACCTGCCAATGGCGTGTCCTTGTTTCTTCCCCGTCGAGCGCACGCCACAGGCCACCGGGAAAAGGATGCCGCCCATGCCGCTGGGCGATCCGTGGTCGGGTGTTTGCCGCGCCACGCCAACCGGCGAGTGGCTGCCGGATGCGCACACCTTGCAGCAGCTTTGCAATTTTGGCTATGCCCGGGAGAAGTGCGCGCGGGTTCCGGCCGATGGCCCGGACGCAGTGCGCTTCGGCATTTCCCACGACCGCGAGGGCCTGGTAGGCATCTATTGGGTAATGGAGAAGGATCATCTGCCGTTCGCGCACGGCCCGCTCGAATATTCGCGCGCGGATGCGGGCTTCCGGTCCGCGCATCCGGACGCTTGCATCACTCAACAGGCACGGGCATACGTCAGCGGCTATTTGCGCCGGAAAGGGGATGCCGGCCGCCCATGAGCGCGTCCGATTCCATCCCCGCATCCAACGCCGATTCCAGCCAGGGGAAGCCGGTGCGCGAGTCCATATCCGAATATGCGGAACTGGCCTTGCCCACCGACGCCAACGGCCTCGGTAACGTGCTGGGCGGGAAGGTCATGCACCTAGTGGATCTGGCCGGCGCAATGGCCGCCATGCGCCACGCCCGCAAGCCTGTAGTCACCGCCTCGGTCGACCACATGAATTTCCTGCATCCCATCCACATCGGGCAATTGATTGTGATGCATTCCCAAGTCAATCGAGTCTTTCACACTTCCATGGAAGTCGGCGTAAAGGTGATGGTGGAGGATCTCATGACCGGCCGGAAGCAGCACACCTGCTCGGCCTACCTGACGTTCGTGGCTCTGGACTCGCGCGGGCAGCCGACCGCCATCCAGCCGGTTGTTCCGGAAACGGAAGAGGAGCAAAAGCGCTACCGTGAAGCCGGCGAGAGACGCGCATACCGGCTGGCCATGCGGAAGCGGGTGGCACAGGCTTCCGCCTGCGAAAACACAGGCTAAAGCCCGGTATTGGGTCAATTTGCCCTTGTGGGCCAAGTTGGCAACCTGCGGGCCGATTGTCAATCGGCCCGGTTTGCGCCGATTTCCAATCGGCGCGCAGGATACCCTCCTGTCGTCATGGCTCTCCGGGCCACCAAATACGATGAAAACGCTTGGAGGGCGGCCAATCTTGGCCGCAGCCGCCTTTTTAGGCGGCAGAGAGCCGGCTGAAAGCCGGCTGCGGGCAGGATTGCCCGCCCTCCACGGACGGTTTTCGACGGTGCCCGCGCACCTTGCGGTACCCCAGACTACCTTCTTGGCATGCTTGCTCACTACTCCGGTGGCCCCATGCTCTAGCGCCGGACCGGCATCCACATCGGGTCTTTTGGGGCCTGCTGGAGTCTCGTCCCACCAAAGCTGCTTACTGCACCACAATGGTGACGGTGTTCGAGGTCGCACCGCCTATGGAGATCGCGACGGGCACGGCGCTGCCCGCGGCTACGCCCGCCGGCACCAGGGCATTGACTTGGTACAGGCCCACGAAGCCCGGCGCAAGGCCGGAGAACGACACGTCCGCCGGCAGTCCGCCGATGGTCGCCGTTGCCAGCGTGGATGTGGGAGCCAGCTCGGTGCTGGAAGCGGGTGCGCCAGTGGCGGGTTGATTCGCGCTCACCGCCCCCAGACCCGTGCAGTAGATCAGGATCGTGGTGGCGCCGGCAGTCGCCGGGTTGGAGGAATCCACCAGACGATACGAGGAATCCAGTATGGCGCCCGGACCGCTGCCCTGGGCATTTGTGGTGAAGATTGCGGGAGCGAAGGCCGCCACGTTCACGGTCTGGCTGGCGCTCCCCGCATCGTTCAACACCGCGACCAGGGTAATCGCCGCTTGTCCGCCCACCTCCCACGGCACTTGAATATTCGCCTGCCCGCCCGAAACGTAAAATAAGGGCGCCACGCCTATACTTCCGAAGCCCTGGATTCCGCCAAACTCGAACGAGAGATTCTGTAGGCTGGTAGCGAGAGGCAGGTCCGTGTCTGCCGATCCGGTGGCCAGGAAAAAATTCCCGAAAACAGCGGCGATGCTGCCTGGAACTACCGGTGCGGTATAACTGGCATCGTTCACCACGCCGCCCGCATTGATTTGCGGGACCTGCGCCGGAGGAGTCAGCATCCGAATCGCGTTGTTCGAGTTGTCCGCGATGTAGATCATTCCGCCGTGCGCCGCCACGCCCGATGGAAAGTTGAGTTGCGCGCTGAGGGCCGGGCCCCCGTCCCCGTAGTCGCCCGGGCCGGCGGCTTGGTGGCCGGCGATCGTGTAGATGACACCGCTCGTGTTCACCATGCGGATCACGGAATTCACGCTGTCCGCGATGTAGAGATTGCCGGAGGAATCGAGCGCGATGCCCTTCGGGCTGTTCAGTTCTGCCTTGGTCGCCGGTCCTCCGTCGCCCAAGTAACCGGCAGTGCCGGTACCGTCGCCAATCACCGTCGTGATGATGCCCAACGGTCCGGGGGTCACCTTGCGGATAGCGTTGTTGCCCGAGTCGGAAATGTAGAGATTTCCGGCCGCATCGAGCAGCACGGCCACCGGATCGCTGAGCAGCGCTTTGGCCGGGGGCCCTCCATCGCCTGTATAGCTGGCCCCGATCGTGTTATTTCCGGCGAACGTGTTGATGTCCCCGGCGGCCACACCGCTGCAGCCGATCGGCGCCTGGTTGGCGCACACGACGCGAACGACATTGTTGTATGCGTCGGCGATGTAGATGTTGCCAGCGGAATCCACGGCTACACTGGAGGGATTCGACAACTGCGCGCTGGTGGCCGGGCCCAGGTCTCCTGAAAAGCCCGCGCCTAAGGTGTTATCCCCGGCCACTGTCGAGATAATGCTGCTCATGTTCACTTTACGGACGACGAAGTTATACGTGTCCGCAATGTAGAAATTGCCGCTGCTGTCGAACGTCATTCCCGTTGGAGCGTAAAGCTCGGTGCCGGTGGCCGTAGCCAACGTTCCATCCCCGGCGTATCCCGGGGTGCCGTCACCCGCCACCGTATTGATAAGCCAGGTATTGATCGGTTCGCTGGTGGGATTAACTTCGCGAATCCGATTGTTGACGGTGTCCGAAAAATAGACATTGCCGGAAGTGTCGAGTATCACGTCGGATGGGCCGAAGAGGAACGCGTTCGTAGCCGGCCCTCCGTCACCGGAATAATTGCCTCCCTGGCCAAGCTGTCCGGCTATGGTCGTAATGGTGTACGCGGGCGGAGCCTGCGCCTGGCACAAGAACGGCACAAGAACAAGAAAGAGGAATGCGAGAGCGAATAAATAATTTCCATGTACTCTGTCCGAATCGATCGGTTGCCGCATCACCTTTTATAGACCCCTTTTGTTGGTTGCCCGGCGGTTAACGGAGCCTGTACTTCCGTAGCAACTCCGCCACCGGCGTTAGTCGATCGCGCACGCGCTGCTGTTCTGGCAGGGAAAGCGCGACGAGCCGGGTATTCTCCAGAACTCCATCATAAGCCTTGACGAGATCCACCGCGGCGCGCGCGGCGGCCAAGCGATCGCCCGTCGCCACCAGCGTCTGCGTCGAACGGGCCAGCGCCAGGCAACTGTCCACTTCATCGGCGATATTGAAGTCCGCAGTTCCTGCCTTGGAAGGGAAACGCAACATTGACGCGCCGGAGAAACCTCTTAAACTGCCAACGCGGCCCGGAGCAAGTGCGTTACTCCTTTGCTGTTAAGGCTTTGTAAAATCTGGCAGCTACAGCGCCAGTTCATTACGATACATCATGTCTTTCAAGTTGAACTTGGTCTTGATCTCGATCGCGCCCAGCTTGGTGGTGAAGGTCACCTCTTTGTCGTCCGCCGTCAACGGCACCACATCGCGCGGAAAACCAAACAGCAGGGTAGGTCTTCCGGAACTGGTGATTGCCCCTTTCTGCACTACGCTGGGTTGCGCCGCCGATTTTCCTTTGGGCTCCAGATAGGTCAGGTTCTTGATGCGATCCAGGACCTCATCGCTCAAACCCTTCGATACCGCGGTATCGCTGTCCCCGTCGTCGGAACGCTGGCGGCCCTGTTGCAGAACGGGAACGCCGCTCACGCTGATCACATAGGCGCCCGCGAGGCCCTCCGGCAGAGGCGTTTTCAAGGCCTCCTGGACGGGTTTGGCGCTCTCCCAACGAACCGTGGCCGTGTACGATACAGGCATCTGACCGCTGCCTCCGCGTCTGCCGCCACCACCCATTCCGCGGCCGCCACCACCCATGCCGCCGCCCGGATAACCGCCGCCTCCGCCGCCAACGCCGGGGTCGCCCATGCCGCCCCCGCTGCTTCCACTGTCTCCATACCCGCGGCTCATCCCGGCCGAGGAGGCGTTGACCTGCTTGGCCCAGGGCGATTTGGTCACCAGCTTATCGATTTCTTCGGAGGACCATTCCGCCGGCTCTTTCTTGTTCCAGAAGTCCGAGTTGGCGGCATACAGCCGCAACTGGGACTGAACGCCGGCGCCACCCGCCAGCATCAGCAGTCCGCGACGCGTAAATCCGGGATTTTGAGGCATGGTTTTGTACCTAACAGGTTCAGACGTGTGCAGCGGCGTCGAAGGTTGCAGTAGAAATTCCGCAAGATTCTGCGAAAATGAATGCATGCGGCATATTGCGATCCTTACGGTGCTTCTGGTGCTCTTGATGCCGGCGCGGTTGGCGGCGCAGTACTCCCGGCGGCGGCTGGGCTCGGCCACCGCGACCTCGGGTCCCTATAACGGCCCCGCGGTCACTTTCAATGGGACCGTGAAGACGATCGCCAAGAAGGAGCTCACGGTGGACCTGGACCCCGCCGACCCCGGCGCGGAGCGGCAGAGCCTCACCTTTCGCCTCTCCAAGAAGACCAAGTTTCTGAAAGGCGATCAACCGATTAAGGCATCCGATATCGAAGTGGGCATGCACATCTCGCTGGACGCTACCAGAGACGGCGACCAGAAGCTGTCGGCGCTGACCGTCATGGCCGCTCCGCCGGGCAAGCCGGGCGACAAACGCGCCGAGAAGGCCGGGCAGTGAGGAGAATGAGATGCATACCGCTTACCTCGCGACTACTCTGGTGTTCGCGCTTCTGGTGTCATTTTCCGGCGTCGGCAAAATCCGGCGCGATCCGCTTCAAGTCAAAGTGCTCTACGAAACGCTCGGCATCCCCTTTAAGTACTTTGCGCTGCTGGCCGCGTGCGAGTTCGCCGGGGCAGTGGGACTGGTGGTTGGAATCTGGTGGCCGCCAATGGGCATCGCCGCGGGCGTTGGCCTGGTCCTCTATTTCGTGGGAGCCATCGTGTCCCATCTGCGTGTGGGCGATTTCAAAGGCATCGGGGCGGCCGCATTCATGTTGGTTATTGCGGCGGGAGCGCTGGCGCTGCGCGTCCTCACGGCCACCGCTTACTGACGTGCGCGGCTCGGTAGTTTTCAGCGCGGTCGCGTCGCGCTACGGGCGCTTCAACTTCTCCATCTCGCTATAGACCTCGCGCTTCGACAATCCACGGCGATGCGCCACCGTCTTGATCGCCTCCATGCGGCTCATTCCCTGGGCCATGCACGCCTCCACGGCCTCGGCGAGCGGCGTGTCATCCTCCGTCACGCCGGTACGCTTGCCGATCAACAACGTGATCTCCCCTTTTACCGATTCGCGCGCCGCGAGCGTGGAACGGATCTGCGCCGCCGTGCCGCGCAGGAACTCTTCGTGCATCTTGGTAAGCTCGCGCGCCACCACCACGGGCCGGTCCCCCAGGGCCTGCTCCACCGCGGCCAGCGTCTCCACAATGCGATGCGGAGCTTCGTAGAAAATCAGCGTGGCAGTCTCATCTTTCAGGGCCTCCAGCGCGCGCAGCCGTTGGCCGGACCTAGCCGGCAGGAAGCCGCCGAAATGGAAGCTGTCCGTGGCCAGGCCGGACGCCGCCAGCGCGGTCAACACCGCGGACGCGCCGGGCACCACCTCCACGCGGATGCCGCTATCGATTGCCGCGCGCACCAAGCGGTAGCCGGGGTCGGAGATTAGCGGCATGCCCGCGTCCGAGACCAGCGCCACAGTGGTCCCGTTGAGCAGCTTCGCGATTAGCTCCGGGCTGCGCTCCGCCTCATTGTGCTCGTGATAGCTGATCGTAGGCTTGCCGATTCCATAACGATCCAGCAGCTTGCGTGTCTGCCGGGTGTCCTCGCAAGCGATCAGGTCCGCTTCTTTCAGAAGGCGCACGGCGCGAAAGGTGATGTCTTCCAGGTTGCCGATGGGCGTGCCCACCAGGTAAAGCGTACCCCTCAGCGCTTGTCCTCCTGGCAGGGCGGGGCGGGCAGCTTCACCGAAGACATGTGGTCGATGCTACCGGCGCGCGGGCGGAGAACTGGCATCTGGTCGACATTTTTCGCCACAGGCACTTCCAGCAGCGGAATAGAGCAGACGGCCGTCTCTCGCTGGCTGTACTGCTTCAGCAGTTCGCGCAGAGCGCGCTCGGTTTCCGGAGGAACGACAGGCGCCCGTGGCGCAGCGGTGAACTGCGGCACCCCGGGCAACGGCTGCGGCGGCGCGGTCTGCGCGGATAGAGCCAGGGACCAAACGCCCGCCGCCAGAATGCCGGTTGCTAGACGATGCATAGGACTCCTTTCAGACTATATTACCCGAAAGCAAGTTTCCTTTCACTCGGCAGGCGCCGGCCCGGCTTCAACCCTCAACGTCAGGTCTGTTGTCGGCAATTACCTTCCGTGCTTCCTTCAACCGATCCCGCAATGCCAGTGGTAGTTCGCTTTCAAGAGCCGGCGTGATGAGGCCCACGTCGTCCAACGTTTCCAGATGGATTATATCTTTTGGCCGAAGAGAATTCAGCTTCATGTGAAGCAGGTCCTGCAAAGGGGCAACGGGAATAGCTATATCGAAAAGGTATTTCAGTTCCGGGTGAAGTTCCGGGTGAGGAAACGGTTGCGTCGATTTTGACTTCTCGCCGACGAAGAGCAGATGCACCGCCTCGGCGAGATCCTGTTCAGGACGTATCAACGTGTACCCACCCATCATTTTCCTTGCACGATACCCAAGCGGCTCCGCGGCCTTTGCGGCCCGCTCCAAGTCGTTACGATGGATCAGTACGTCAATGTCACGAGTCACAAATGAACGACTGCGATGCATCGAAAGGATATGGGCATTGACGGCAACGCCACCGACCACTTCAAAACGCACCCCGGCATCTCTAAGCGCCTTCACGATTCCTTCAAGGTCGTTTACCAACAAGTGCATACCCGATTCAAATATTAGGTTTATGCCGCCGTGTTCGGCAGATTCGGCCACGAACTGTTCGAGCGTCTTCATTACAGCGAGCACTGCCAGTGTATTCATCGTACACGATCCGTCGAGTCGCACCATCAGGAATGCCGGCTTGCGGATCAACATGGCACAGCACCGGCCGGGCCGGCCGCGAAAGCGGAAAGAGCGGATCAGCCTTCAGGCGAGCGAGACAACTGTCCGGCCACGGGATGTATTGGGCCTCGGCCAAGCTTGCCGGAATTGACGAAGAAACTCGGGGCCGCGTAGTTGCGGAATCCCCAGCACGACGCAGAATTCCGGAAGCGCCGCAACGCGCGGGCGGCGGATTCGCTGAAGAGCCGATCACGTTGCAGGACGACACGCAAGCCGGCTTGGTACGCCCCTTCCACCAACGCCTGTTCGTCAATCCTCCCCAACCTCAGTCGTCCGCCGCGCATGCCACGATTCCAAACTCGCCGAGCAATGCGCGGACCTGCTTCGGCATGTTCAGTCAAGCAGCCGCATTCGGCGCGTCCAGGATTTTCCGAAGCGACCCGCATTAGCTCCGGAATAGCCTCGTGCGGAATCCGACCGTAGGTTTCCTCGATTTCCTCGACGGCCATGCCCTCGGCCACGCACGACAAGATGGAAGACACAGAGAACCGGGATCCGCGAACGGCTAGCTTACCGCCCAACAGTTCCGGATCGGCGACGATCCAGCGAAAGTTCCTAAACGGCCTAAGCGCGCACTCCTCCATATTGGTTCGCCTTTCTCCACTTATTACATCACATCCATTCGCGGTAACCAATTTGCACAGCGACCATGGATATCGATCCGCCATCCACTCCTTCCACCGGGACGCTCACCGCCTCCCCCGGCTGCCGCGCCGCGACGACATACAGCAGCGGCAACTAGTGGTCAGGAGTGGGAATCGACAGCCGCGCTTCCCGTCCCAGGCGTTCGTAATTGACCAGCGGCTGGTGCTCGCCCGCAAGGATCATCTCGCGCGCCTGCTGCTCAAACTTTACGGCCCAATCGAACGGTGCGGCAGTGTGCCGCCCCCATGCGTACGCGTGCAGGTTGTGCACCAGGTTGCTGCCCACGACCAGCATGCCTTCTTCGCGCAGCGGCGCGAGGCGCTCGCCAATCCCGAAGTGATAGCTGGCCTGCGTCTCGTCGATGCTGAGTTGCACCACCGGGATGTCGGCCCTCACAGCAGATCTACAGCGGATCTCGGGTAGTGGGTCGGTTTGGTTTGGTGCGGTGAGATAGTTGGTAGGGCTGCAAGCCGCCTGAAAGGCGGCTGCGGGCAAGATTGCCCGCCCCACAAGCAAACTGACCCACTACCGGATCTTGCACCTGCCGTGCAAGTCGTGTATGGTGCTAGGCGCGGTGGCATGGATTGCCGTGACCGAAGAAAATAGCAGGTGTCAGCATGTACGTGTATCATCGTTGCATGGGCTCTGCGACGACCGCAATCCCCCTGCGCATCGATTCTGTGGTTAAGTGCTTCGGCGACCTGACCGCGGTTTCGGGTGTATCTCTGGATGTTCGCGAGCGCGCCTGCCTCGGCCTCTTGGGTCCCAATGGCGCGGGCAAATCCACCCTCATTCGCAGCATTGCCGGACGCGTCCGGCTGGATTCGGGCAGCATCCGGGTGTTCGGCGAACCGGCCGGCTCCGCGGCGGCGCGCGCGGAGCTGGGTTGGGTGCCGCAGGAACTGGCGCTGTATCCGCTGCTTACCTGCCGCGAGAATCTGGAAGCCTTCGGACGCTATCAGGGACTGCGCGGCAAAGCCCTGCGCGACGGCATCGCTTGGTGTCTCGAGTGGGCCGCGCTGGCCGACCGCGCCGGCGCCACAGTCAAGACCCTGTCGGGCGGCATGCGGCGGCGGCTCAACATGGCCGCCGGGCTGGTCCATCGTCCGCGCATGGTGCTGCTCGATGAGCCTACGGTGGGTGTCGATCCGCAGTCGCGCAACCGCATCTTCGAAATGGTCGAGGAACTGCGCGGCCAAGGCACTACGGTGATCTACACCACGCACTATATGGAAGAGGCCGAGCGCCTCTGCGATACCATCGCCATCATGGATCATGGCTGCGTGATCGCGCAGGGCAGCAAGGAAGAGCTTGTCGAGCGATCCTTCGGACGCCGCAGCGACGTGCTGATGCGGTTCGCCTCTTCCGTAGAAAACGGGGCCGCCTGGGCCGCGGCGCATGGCGGCACGCTGCAGGAGGGTCCCGAGGGTATCGCGCATTTCGGCGTGGCGCAACCCACCGACATCGCCGCGCTGCTGGACGCTGCGGGCCGCGACGGCCTGGAAGTAATCGACGTCGTGCTGCGCCGCCCCAATCTCGAATCTGTATTTCTGCAGCTCACTGGAAGGGATCTACGTCAATGATCGCAGCCATCGTACTGAACGGATTCCGCGCGCTCCGCCGCGATCGCGGCGCGCTGATTCTGTCGTTCATTTTGCCGGTCGCGTTCTTCAGCATTTTCGCCGCGATTTTCGGCGGCATGGGCGGCAGCGGCACGCCGCGCGTCAGCGTGCTGGTGGTGGATGAGGATGGCAGCGCCGTTTCCGAACGACTGGTTGGCGCGTTGCTGCAGGAACCTTCGCTCGCCGCGAGCACGCACCCGGCAGGGAAAAAGGGCGCGCTTGTTCCGCCGGGCTATACGGCTGCGGGCGCCGAAGCCGCGGTGAAACAGGGCGACGCTCCCGCCGCGCTGATTATTCCCAAAGGATTCGGCGCGCATCCGGTAGCGCTTGGACCGGGCGCGGATCGGACGCCGATCCGACTGCTGCACGACAGCTCCGACCCGGTGGCCCCCCAGATGGTCGCTGGAATCCTGCAAAAAGTCGTAATGACTGCTTTGCCCGACGCCATGGCGAACGTGGGGATGCAGTATTTCGAGCGGGCCAGCGGGGGGCTTACGGCGGAGCAACGCAAAAGCATCGAGTCGGCTATGTCGCGTGTGCCGGTGAATTCGGCTGGTCAGAGCGGCCCACAGCGAGATACGGGATTCGTGGCTCTGGATGTGCGCGATGTCGTTGGCGAGAAAAAACAAAACTCCATGATCGCGTTCTACGCCGCCGGGATCGGAGTCATGTTCCTGCTGTTCACCGCCAGCGCCGCCGGAGGCGCCTTGTTGGATGAAGCCGAGAGCGGTGCACTCGACCGCATCCTGAGCGCGCGCGTGAGCATGACCACCCTGCTGGCCGGCAAGATGGCCTACAGCGCGCTGCTGGCCTCCGCGCAACTTACGCTAATGTTCTTGTGGGGGGCAGCGGTCTTCCATCTGGAGTTGTTCACGCACTTGCCGGGATTCATCGTGATGACCGCGGCTACCTCCTTCGCCGTAGCATCGTTCGGAATGCTATTAGCCAGCATCTCGCATACCCGAGCGCAGCAGGCCGCGGTTTCCACGCTAATTATCCTGACGATGTCGGCCCTCGGCGGCAGTATGTTCCCGCGCTTCCTGATGCCGGAAACGATGCAGAAGGTGGGGCTGCTGACCTTCAATGCCTGGGCCATTGACGGCTACACCAAGGTCTTTTGGCGCGATGAGCCGGTCCTGCACCTGGCGCCGCAAGTGGCCGTGCTGATCGGCGCCGGCTTGGTGCTGTTCCTGATCGCGCGCCGTTTCGCGCGCCGATGGGAGTACTCGTAGTGAGCGGGCTATGGATCGCGATCGCTCTGTTCCAGTTGCCATACACCGCCTTCCAGCACCCGGAGCGGGTGACCATCGCCAATTATGCGGGCGATGCCATGGAGCCGTTTGTCACCCATGACGGCCGCTTCCTGCTTTTCAACAACCGGAACGATGCGGGCGTGAATACAAACCTCCACTACGCCGAAAGAATCGATGACTTTCACTTCGCCTATCGCGGCGAAATTCAAGGCGTGAATACGAGCGCGCTGGAAGCCGTGCCCTCAGTCAGTTGCAGCGGCGACTTGTATTTCGTATCGACGCGCAGCTACGCGAAGACTTTCTCGACCATCTACCGCGCTCGATTCTCCGACGGCGTGGCCACTAACATTGAGCTCGTGCCCGGTATCTCCCGCCACATGCCTGGATTGGTAAACTTCGACACCGAAGTCAGCGCCGATGGACAGACACTCTACGCGGTCGATAGCCGATTCAGCGCCGGTGGTACTCCGCTTACCGCGGATCTCTTCATTGCCCGCAAGATGGCCAGCAAGCGCGACGGCGCGTTCGAGCGCGCGCCGGATAGCGGCGATCTGCTGCGCCTGGTCAATACGAACGAACTGGAGTATGCTCCCGCGGTTTCATCGGACGGGCTGGAACTCTTCTTCACGCGGGTAAAGGAGATTCGCGCCGATGCCGAGCCGCGCATCTGGCGTTCGGTCCGGCGCAACGTGCGCGAGCCGTTTGCCGCGCCGCAGATTGTCGAAGCTATTTCAGGCTTCGCCGAAGCGCCCTCGCTCTCGCCGGATGGCCTGTCACTTTACTACCACGCGCGCGTGAACGGCCGGTTCGTCGTCTTTCGCGTGACTCGCGAGATGCATGCCGGCGACGTGCATCCGAACGGCTGCCCGCAGACTGGCGTGCACGCCGGCCGCAAGACTAGAGTCCCGCCCCACGCTGAGCCCAACTCTCCGCCGCCAGCCCCGTATCCACGCGATCCATGGTGATGCAATTCTCTACCGGACACACCAGCCAGCACAAATTGCACCCGACGCATTCCTGTTCATCCACCTTCGGGATGCGCGCGGCGGGCGTACGGGCGGTGTCCACGGCAACTACCGCGGGGGTTTGCGCGAGCCGCGCGCGGCTCTGGGCCAGCAGTTGCTCGGGCGTACCTGCGCCCTCTATGTGGATACATTGGTGCGCCCCGTCCCAGCAGGCGATGTAACATAGGCCGCATCCGATACATAGCTCCGGATGAATGCGCGCCACGATCTTATAATTCAGATCCAAGTCCTTCCACTCAGTCACTCGCGCGAGGCTGAGTCCGCGGAAGTCATCTAGAGTGCGGAATCCTTTCTCGTCCATCCAGTTACTCAAACCCTCGGCCATGTCTTCCACGATTCGGTAACCGTAATGCATCACCGCTGTACACACTTGCAGGCTATGGCAGCCGAGCAGCAGGAATTCGGCCGCCTCGCGCCAACTTGAGATGCCGCCGATGCCCGAAATCGGCAGCCCGCACTGCGCATCGCCCGCAAGCTGCTGCACCATGTGCAGCGCGATGGGTTTCACCGCCGGGCCGCAGTAACCGCCGTGGCTGGATTGCCCGCCCACATCCGGGCGCGGGGTGAACGTATCCAGATCCACGCCGGTAATGGAATTCAGTGTGTTGATGGCGGACAGTCCGTCGGCCCCGCCCAACTTAGCGGCGCGCGCAATCGTGCGGATGTCCGCCACATTGGGAGTCAGCTTCACCAGCACGGGTGTGCGCGCGACTTCCTTGACCCACTCGGCGATCAGCTTGGCGTACTCCGGGACTTGACCGACGGCGCTGCCCATGCCGCGCTCGCTCATGCCATGCGGACAGCCGAAGTTCAGCTCCAACCCATCGGCGCCGGCGTCCTCTGTGCGGCGCACGATGGCATGCCACGACTCGCGGCGCGATTCCACCATCAGCGAGGCGATCACCGCGTGCTTCGGATAGCGCTTCTTGACCTCCGCGATTTCCCGCAGGTTGGTCTCGATAGGACGATCGGTGATTAGCTCGATGTTATTCAGACCCATCATGCGCAGGCCGTTCCAATCCACAGAGGAGTAACGCGAAGACACGTTGACGATCGGTTCGCCAATGGTCTTCCAGACCGCGCCGCCCCAGCCCGCGTCGAAGGCACGCGCCACTTGGTCGCCGCAATTGCTGGGCGGTCCCGAAGCCAGCCAAAAAGGGTTGGGAGACTCAATGCCGGCGAAGCGGGTGGTCAGGTCAGCCACGCATGGCCTCCAAACTGCGGGCGATTCCAGCCGCCGCGCGTTTGCCTTCCGCGACCGCGTCCACCACTTCGCGGCCGCCGTTCACGCAGTCGCCGCCCGCGAAGTATCTAGGATTGCTGGTCTGACCGGTGGCCGGGTCCACTTCGACGCCGCCGCCCGCCAGTCGAATGTCACGAACCTGAGACAGGAAATCGAGCAGCCGGGATTGCCCGATCGAAGGAATCACCATGTCGCACGCCAGTCTGAAATTGGAGCCGGGAACCTGCTGCGGCTGGCGGCGGCCGCGGCGATCGGGCGGTCCCAGTTCCATGCGCACACATTCCACGGATTCGACTGCGGCATTGTCTTTAGTGGGGCTTTGAATGGAGCCATGGATGGCGACGGGCTGCGTGAGCCAATGGAAGCTTACGCCTTCCTTTTTGGCCAGGTCGTATTCGAACTCAAAGGCGGGCATCTCCGTTTCGCTGCGGCGGTAGAGCAGGTGCACCTCCTCCCCTCCCAACCGCAGGGCCGCGGTAGCTGCGTCGATGGCCGTGTTGCCGGCGCCGATCACCACCACGCGCCGGCCCACAGGCGCGCCTCGGTGCATCTTATAATCCGCGATGAACCGCAAGGCATCGACCACGCCCGGCAGCCCTTCGCCGGGTATGCCGAGGGGTTGCGTGCGGCCCAGACCTACGCCCAGGAAAACGATATCGAACTGCTCTTCCATTTCTTTGATGCGCAGCTCGCCGCCGATCTCCGCGCTCAAAGTGAACTCCACGCCCAGCGCGCGCACCAACTCGACTTCCTGCAGGCTGTCGGAAGGCCGCAGCTTGTATTCGGCCACGCCGTAGGTATTCAATCCGCCGGCCAGCGCGCGGCTATCGAAAATGGTTACGGCGAAGCCCAGTTGCCGCAACATCGCCGCGCAAGCGAGTGATGCGGGACCGGCGCCGATGCATGCCACGCGCCCAGGTTTCGCCGCTGCCGCCGTGGGCAAGCGCCGGCCCGTGCCGTAGAAATGGTCCATGGCGTGGCGCTGCAGCCGCCCGATTTCGATGGGCCGCTGGTTGTAGCGGTGCATCACGCACGCGCCTTCGCACAACACCTCCACAGGGCACACGCGCGCGCAACTCAGCCCCAGGATATTCGCGTTCAGGATGGTCATGGCCGAGCCGCCCGGATTTCCGCTGGCAATCTTCTTGATGAAGCCGGGGACATCAATGTGCGTGGGGCAGGCGTTGGTGCACGGCGCATCGAAACAGTAGAGGCAGCGGTTGGCCTCCACCAGCGCCTCGCGGCGTCCCAGCGGCGGATGGATCTCGGCAAAGCTGGCGGCGAATTGTTGCTCGTTGGTCATAGCGTCATGCAGTGGTCAGTGCGCCGTACATATCGGGGCGCCGGTCGCGAAAGAATTGCCAGGTCTTGCGCACTTCGGCGATCAGGTCCAGATCCAGATCGGCGGTCAACACTTCGTCGCGGTCGCGCGACGCCTGCGCGACAATCTGGCCGCGCGGATTGCAGAAGTAACTCGTGCCGTAGAATTCGCCGATATTCCAGGGCGCCTCCACGCCCACGCGGTTGATAGCGCCGATGTAATAACCGTTGGCCACCGCGTGCGCGGGTTGTTCCAGCTTCCAGAGATGCTCGCTCAATCCGGCGACAGTGGCGGAAGGATTGAAGACGATCTCCGCGCCATTGAGACCCAGTGCGCGCGCGCCCTCGGGGAAATGGCGGTCATAACAGATGTAGACGCCGATGCGCGCCACGCCCACGTCGAACACCGGATAGCCCAGGTTGCCCGGGCGGAAGTAGAACTTCTCCCAAAAGCCCGGGGCGACATGAGGGATGTGAGTCTTGCGATATTTGCCGAGATAGCCGCCTTCGGACGAGATGACGGCGGCCGTGTTGTAGTAAACGCCCTCCTGCTCGCGTTCGTACACCGGGACGATCAGGGCGATCTGGTGCCGGCGGGCGACGTCCTGCATCAACCGAATGGTGGGGCCGTCCGGGACCGGCTCGGTGAAATCGTACCAGCGCACCTGCTGCTCGGCGCAGAAATAGGGACCGTTGAACAACTCCTGGAGGCACACGATGCGCGCGCCGGCTTCGGCGGCCTGGCGGATGTAGCCCAGATGCTTGTCGATCATGGCCTGCTTGATCTCGGGCAGGGGGAGGTCGGGCGAGACGTCCGTGTGCGCCTGGATGAGAGAACAGCGGACGAGACGTGGCATGTGTGGGTTCCTTGTCGATGCATCATTATAGCGTTGCATAACGTTGCAACGGGCGAGCTGAGGGAATTCCCGAATGCCCGCAGCAAAACAATCGTTCTCGATCGAACCAGCGAGACCGACGGCGCCTTGCAGCCGTGGATTTGCCTCCATTGCCGCCGCACCATCAACCCGCCGCTAACGCAAGCTTGGAGCGAGCGCTTAGAGAATTCGTGTGCAAGAAGTGCGCCGAGGCGACCGTATTTTAAGGCCACGCGTTTGCCTCAGCCCGCATTTTCCTGTACCCTTGGCGTTATTCTGAAGGAAGGAGCCGACCCATGGAAGTGCATTTCAACCCCGAAGTACGGGCCAAGCTTGACCAGATGGGCGCGCCACCGAACGCCGGAGCGATCAACTGGTCGAAAACGTCGTGACGGATTTTTTGGACGACATCGCCTTCACGCGGGAAACGCTTGACCGCCGCTACGACGATATGGAAAGCGGCAAGGTCACGCCTATTCCGGGCGAGGAAGTCTTCGCAAGGCTCCGGGCCAAGAGCGCGGCCCGCCGAGCCGAGCGTCAGTGAGCGGCTACCGGTTTCATCCGGAGGCCGATGCCGACCTTGACGCGATTTGGGAATTCATAGCGGAAGACAGTCTTGAGGCCGCTGACCGGATGATCGACGCCATCGAGGCGACCATCGAGGCGCTTGTCCCGTTTCCCCATCAAGGTCACCGTCTCCCCGATTTGACCGAGGGTCCCTTGCGTTTCACCACAGCGGGGAATTATCTCATAGCCTGCGCGCCGGTAAGTGGCCATTGTGGGTTGTCGCGGTCATGCACGGCCGCCGCAGCCCGCGGGTGATGGCCGCGATCTTGAGAGGGGTTGCACCTGGCCGAGATCGCCAATCGCCTGCCCTTCGCACCAGCGCAGAAAGGCGTCGGCAGTTCGCGCGTACGCCGCCCGCGTGTTTCTGTTTCGGATATTGAAGAATTCCAGGAAGTGCCAGGCGGCCCGTTTCCCTGCCCCGGCGATCAACGCCGGCAAATCAGCCCCCCCCGCCCGTGTTTCCAATGACTGTTTGCGCTTCGGCCTCGATCTCTCCGATTTTCAATCGCACTTTGCGTCCATACCGGGCATGCAGCCATGCCCCAAGAAGACCGGCACCGCAAGCAACGCAGGGTGCAACCGCCGTGGCCATCAGAGCAAACTCTCCCGACAGCCCTCCTCGCCCATCCACTGCATCGAATGCGAATGCCTGTGAGGAAGACTCAATCCCCGCCGCCCTAAGCGACTTGTCAAAATCGGCAAGTTCCGTTTGATAGTCCCGGTTGACTAAGGGAGGGTCATCCGGCGCACCGATCAAACGCAAGCGAAGCGTGGGCTTCGATTCGAGTTCATGGAAAGTGACTGGCCGCGCCACCCGACTAAGCCGCCCCCGGACCCCCGTTACAATGAAGATATGGGTGTCCTGCCCCGCCTGGGTGGTTTCGCCGTCCTGTTGTGCCTGGCATCCGCCGCCGGCGCGCAGACCCTTCCCGAGATTCTCTCCCGCGTTTCTGAGGAGGCCGAAGTCTTCCGCCACGTCGCCCCCCAAGTCCTGGCCGAAGAAACTTTGACCCAGCGCGCCCTGAAAGCGCCCCCTCGCTTCCACCCCCGTCTGGGCGCGTCCGCGGCCAAACCGCTTACAGCCGACCGCCAAACCCGCGAGATCGTTTCCGAATACAGCTTCGGCGCCTTCAAGGACGCCTCCGAATCGCTGCACGAGTTCCGCCAGGTGACTTCCGTAGATGGCAAGGCCATCACCGCAGTTGCGGCCGCCCGCCATTCCCTGGCCTTGGGTCTGGCGTCCGCCGACGACCACGCCCGCAAGCGCATGCTCGAAGACTTCCAGAAGTACGGGCTAACTGACGCCGTCGTCGATTTCGGCCCTCTGCTGCTGCTCTTTACCAAGCGGCAGGCGGGTAACTACCATTTCGAGCTTGTGGGCGACGACCGCATCGGCGCCGACGAGGTCAAGATCGTTTCCTACACGCAAGTCTCGGGACCGAATCGCATGCTGGTCTTCCAGGGGCATCGCGCGATCCATCAGCCGATTCAGGGCCGCATTTACGCGCGCGTGCCGGACGGTGTGCCGCTGCGCATTAGCATTGTGGAGAGCCGTCCGAACGGCAAGAGCACCTTCCGGGATGAAGCCGTGGTCGACTATACGCCTAATGCCCACGGGTTCTTGGCGCCTGCCGCGGTCACCCACAGGGGCTACGCCGGCGACGAGTTGCTGGTTGAAGACGAGTTCCGCTACAGCACGTTCCGGAAATTCGGCGCGGATGCCGAAATCAAATTCGACGTGCAACAATAGTGATTCCAATGGCCCGCCAACGCGCCTACCTCCTGATCACGGTCTTCGCGCTGCTGCTGGTGCTCTTCCCGTTTCTCTTCTGGTACATGACCTGGTTCGGCCGCAAGCTTACCGACGGCGAGATCGGCGAGTACCTGGCCGATCGCGCTAAGCCCCGGCACGCCCAGCACGCGCTGGTGCAAGTCGGAGAGCGCATGGCCCGCCGCGATCCAGCGGCCGCGCGCTGGTATCCGCAGGTGGCCCAGCTTGCCGCCAGCCCCCTGATCGAGCTGCGCCAAACCGCGGCCTGGATCATGGGCCAGGACCACACCTACGCGCCTTTCCACGAAGGGCTGCGCAATCTGCTCGCCGATCCGCAGCCCATGGTGCGCCGCAACGCCGCGCTGGCGCTTTCGAACTTCGGCGATCCGGCGGCGCGGCCGGAGCTGCTGGCGATGCTGCGGCCGTACACCATCGTTTCCCCGGCTGCCGGCGTGGTGCAATACCGGCTGAAACTGGGCGAATACGTCAATCCAGGCACGCTGGTGGCGCATGTGGGCGGCATCGAGGTGCGCTCCCCGCTGCCCGGCGAAGTGCGCGACTTGAGCCGGCGCGAAGGGAGCACGGTGCGCGCCGGCGATCCGCTGGTCGAGATCTCGGCCGACAAAGAACACGCCTGGGAAGCCCTGCGCGCGCTATGGACGGTGGGCACTAAGGAAGATCTCGATGATATCCAGCGTTACACCCGCGCCGTCCCCGGCATGCCCGAGAAGGTGCAGGAGCAGGCGCTGATGACGATGCAGGCTATCCGGAGCCGCGGGACGCGGTGACGCGCCGACGTTGAGGTTTTTCGATGGTTTCGAATTGTTCGCACGGGCATGTCTGCGTTGTCCCACTTTTCGCGCCATTAGACTTGAGGGCGGTTTCGGAATCGTCCGGCCTTGCCCGAGGACCTAGCTCTGTTGGGCTGGCGGGACCGACGCTCCGCACGCAGGCCGGGGTTGGAGTCAGGAAAATCGCCGGAAGTCGCTACAAAAGGTCGCAACAAAAGGTTGGACGGCATGCGGCGACTGGTGTATAATCTTTGCGACCGGGAATGAAGATGGGGTTCCGGTCGCAACAAAGTCCAAGCTCAGAGCACACGGAGACTGTTATGAAGCGATCCCGCACGATCTTGCTCGTTGCCCTTTGTCTGTCACTCGTTCAATTCACCGTCGCACAGACACCCACTGAAACCGCATCCGCACTGCCTCGGCTGGTCCGCTTCGGCGGCGCGGTCAAAAGCCCCGACGGCGGTCCACTGGCCGGAGTGGCCGGCATTACCTTTGCTCTTTATTCGGAGCAAACCGGCGGCGCGCCGCTTTGGCTGGAGACGCAGAACGTAACCGCCGACAGCAGCGGCCGCTACACGGTGCTGCTGGGCGCCACCAAAACGGAAGGGCTGCCGGCCGAGCTGTTCACCAGCGAGCGGGCGCACTGGGTGGGTGTGCAGGTTCAGGGACAGCCCGAGCAGCCGCGGGTGCTGCTGGTCAGCGCGCCGTATGCCTTGAAGGCTGGCGATGCGGAGACTATCGGAGGGCTTCCGCCTTCCGCCTTCGTGCTGGCGGCGCCATCGGCCGGCGGCTCGGTTGCGGCGGGCGCTCCTGCCGCCAGTGCAGCGGCGAGCGACGCGGCGCCGGCAACCGCCACCGACGTGACCACAACCGGCGGCACCGCCGGCTATCTACCGTACTTCACCGGAGCTGCGACCGTACTCGATTCGGTGGTGTCCCAGTCGGGCAGCGGCAGCACCGCCCAAGTCCAGGTCGGCGGCGAGCTGAAGCTGCCGGCCACCGGCACGGCCACAGGCAGCCCGGGCTTTAACTCGGAACACGTGGATCTGGTGGCTTCGGCTTACAACACCGGCGCAGGCGAGGCGTCGGCGCAAACGTTTCAGTTGCAAGCGGAGCCGGTGGGTAGCGGCACCGCGACGACCAGCGGCGTCTTGAGCCTGCTATACGGATCGGGCACCGCCACGCCAGCCGAGACCGGGCTGCAGATCGCCAGCAATGGCGTGATCACCTTCGCCAGCGGACAGACCCTACCGGCTGTAACGGGGAGCGTGGATATGACGGGGAACCTGACCTTAGGGGGAGGCGTTACGGCGACCACCACAGTGTCTGCCTCCACGATACAGGGCGCAGTCGTTCAGGCCACCGGTTCGGTCAGTGGCAGCGGCTTCTATACGCTGGGGGACCAGTTACTTTGCGGTAACTATAATGACCAGGACACGGTCGTCGGTTTTGGCGCGCTGAACTCGCTGTGTTCGGGCTCCGGGGATGGGGGCACCAACACCGCAGTCGGCTTCAAGTCGCTGGCCGGCGCCGCCGGAGGAGGCGGCACGGCCGTCGGCGCATACGCGCTGTCGTCTTCTCCAGTCTCACCCGA